>Ga0265298_10000100_pt1 | contig 124929 bp, 78 predicted proteins | sample AusTroGonzalo_MG_3_FD_193486 | JGI IMG/M metagenome (GOLD analysis project Ga0265298, IMG submission 193486) | Bovine rumen microbial communities from tropical cattle in Woodstock, Queensland, Australia - Gonzalo_01 | ecosystem: Host-associated > Mammals > Digestive system > Stomach > Rumen ...
GCCGCCCGACATGACGGCGTTGTTGCCGGGCTTCTCGGTCTAACAGACAGATCCAACGCTACACTTTGTGCGACCTCTTTCTTGGCCGCTCCATCCCCCCTTGCAAAAATCCGGGATAAGGGTGTAAGCACTAGGCACTAGGCACTAAGCACTCACTATGATATAATATCCGTCATTCAGAAAAAAGGAATGCAACAGACGAAATGCTCGACGCACTAGCCACACATCTCGACGCCGCGGCCGCGCTTGCCCCCACTTGCGGATACGCCCTCATCTTCTTTTTCATGGCGGTGGAAAGCTCCTTCATCCCCTTCCCCAGCGAAATCGTCATGATCCCAGCCGGATTCCTCGCCGCCAGAGGCGAACTCACGCTGCGCGCCCCGGTCCCGGACCTCGCGCTTGCGTTCGCCGCCGGCCTCGCCGGATCCGTCGTCGGAGCGTACTTCAACTACTGGCTCTCCGCACGTCTTGGCGAGCCATTTCTCAGAAAGCACGCCAAATGGTTCTTCATCAAGCCAGAGGCCCTAGACCGGGCGTTCGAGCTGTTCAACCGCTACGGTGCCGCCACCACGTTCGTCTGCCGCCTCGTGCCGGTCATACGCCAGCTCATCTCCATTCCGGCCGGCCTCTCCAAAATGCCGCTCGGCCGCTTCACCCTCTTCACCGCGCTGGGCGCCGGCGCGTGGACTGCCATCCTCGCCGCCATCGGATACACACTGGGCCGCACAGCCGGCGACATCTCCTACGCCGAGCTCGTCCACCGCGGCAAAGACCTCGCCTCGCACAACCTTCCGTGGATCATCCTCGGCGCACTCGTCCTCGCAGGCGCCTATCTGGCGCTCTCAAGGCTTGCCATGGGCAAACGCGGCAAACCCCAGCCGCAGGAATGAAGCAGACCCCGCGGCCGTGCTTCACCCGGCCACGGCCGCCGCGACTGCCGCGCCGATCTCCGCAGTCCCAGCCGCACGTTCGTCGCCGCGGGCGATGTCGACAGTTCTGATTCCGCCCTCCAAAACCCTCCGCACAGCGCATTCCACAGCGTCCGCCTCGGCCGACATTCCAAAAGAATGCCTGAGCATCATGGCAGCGGAAAGTATCGTGGCGAGCGGATTGGCCACGCCCTTACCGGCGATGTCCGGCGCGGAGCCGTGGATCGGCTCATAGAGGCCGAACGCGTCGGAGCGCAGTGATGCGGAAGGCAGCATGCCGATGGAGCCAGTTATCTGCGAGGCCTCGTCGGAGAGGATGTCGCCGAACATGTTCTCGGTGAGCACGACGTCGAACCTGCCCGGGGCACGGACGAGCTGCATGGCCGCGTTGTCCACGTATATGTGCTCCAGCTCGACGTCACTATAGCCGGTCTCGTGGACGCGCCCCACCGTCTCGCGCCAGAGCTTCGACGTCTCGAGGACATTCGCCTTGTCCACGCTCGTCACCTTCCCGCGCCTTTTCCGGGCCGTCTCGAACGCCACATGCGCTATGCGCTCGATCTCCGGCACGGAATAGGACATCACGTCTCTAGCGGACATCCCGTCCGAAGACCTCTCATGCGCTCCGAAATATATCCCGCCCGTCAATTCGCGCACAACCACCATGTCGATGTCCGCCACTCCACCGGAGGTGTCTGCGCGGAGAGGACAGGCGTCTCTTAGCGCCTCCCACACCTTCGCCGGACGAAGGTTGCAGAAAAGGCCAAGCTCGGACCTGAGCCGCAGAAGCGCCGCGCGCTCAGGGCGGCGCTCCGCCGGCAGCGAATCCCATTTCGGCCCACCGACCGCGCCGAGAAGCACCGCGTCCGCCGAACGGCAGACATCGAGCGTCTCCTGCGGCAACGCCTCGCCGGTCGCGTCTATCGCCGCGCCGCCCACAAGGCAGCGCCGCATCTCGAAATCGTGGCCGAACCTCATCGCGACGGCCTCGAGGGTCCTCACGGCCTCGTCCACAATCTCCGGCCCTATGCCGTCTCCCGGCAGAATGGCTATTATCTTCTTCATGACACACCCTCCTCCAAGTCTTGCCGCCTGGCGCTCAGATAATTCGCAAGCCCGCCGGCCGCAATGAGTTCCTGCATGAACGGCGGGAACGGCTCGGCGGCGAACGATTCGCCGGTCGTCATGTCCGCGATCACGCCGGTCTCGAAGTCCACCGACACCTCGTGCCCCGCCGCGACAACCTCCGCCGCGGCCGGACACTCCATGATCGGCAACCCTATGTTCAGCGCGTTGCGGTAGAAGATGCGGGCGAAGCTTGCGGCTATCACGCACGCCACTCCGCACGCTTTGATGGCGAGCGGCGCGTGTTCGCGGCTGGAGCCGCAGCCGAAGTTGCGCCCGGCGACTATGATGTCGCCGCGTCGGACGCTGCGCGCGAACCCCGCGTCGATGTCCTCCATGCAATGCGCCGCCAGCTCTTCCGGGTCGGGCGTATTGAGATAGCGCGCCGGGATGATCACGTCGGTGTCGACGTTGTCCCCGTACTTGAACACAGCTCCTCTGATCTTCATGTCGCATCCTCCGGCGCGGTTATTATGCCAGCCACCGCGCTCGCCGCCGCGACGGCCGGCGAGGCGAGGTACACTTCGCTCTCCACATGCCCCATGCGCCCCACGAAGTTGCGGTTCGTGGTGGCCACGCACCTCTCGCCCTTCGCGAGTATGCCCATGTATCCGCCCAGGCACGGACCGCACGTGGGCGTCGACACCACGCACCCAGCCTCGGCGAAGGTCTTCAGAAGGCCCTCTTCCATGGCCTGCAGCCATATTCTCTGCGTTGCCGGAATCACGATGCAACGCACAGAGGGCGCGACGCGGCGCCCGGCCATCGCAGCCGCGGCAATCCGCAGATCCGAGATTCTGCCATTCGTGCAGGAGCCGATCACCACCTGGTCGATGGAGACGTCGCCCGCCTCTTCCACCGTGCGCGTGTTGGACGGCAGATGCGGAAACGCCACGGTCGGGCGGAGCGAGGAGAGGTCGATCTCGACCGTCCGCTCGTACACGGCGTCCGGATCGGCCTCGTACACCGCCGGCTTTCTGGCGCCGTGTTCATGCAGATAGCCGAGGGCGGCCGCGTCCGCCGGGAATATGCCGTTCTTCGCGCCGGCCTCGATGGCCATGTTGGCCATGGTGAAGCGGTCATCCATCGAGAGGGCGGAGACGCCGTCGCCGACGAACTCGAGCGACTGGTAGCGCGCGCCGTCCACGCCGATTAGTCCGATGAGGTGCAGAATCGCGTCCTTCCCTCCCACCCATCTTCGCGGGGCGCCCGCAAGCACCACTCTGATCGCCGACGGCACGCGGAACCACGCCTCGCCGGTGGCCATTCCAGCCGCGGCGTCGGTGGAGCCCACACCCGTAGAGAACGCGCCCAGAGCGCCGTATGTGCACGTGTGGCTGTCGGCGCCCACAACGCAATCGCCCGCGGTGACGAGCCCCTTCTCCGGCAGGAGCGCATGTTCCACTCCGCAGTCCTGGCCCACCTCGAAATAGTTCACGATCCCCTGTCTGCGCGCAAAGCGCCTCATGCAGGCGCACTGTTCGGCCGCCTTCACATCCTTGTTGGGGGCAAAATGATCCGGCACAAGCGCAATCTTCCCGCGGTCGAACACATCGGCGCGTCCGAACTTCGGGAACTCGCCTATGGCGACAGGCGCCGTGATGTCATTCGCCAGCACCAGGTCCAGACGCGCCTGGACCAGTTCGCCTGCGTGCACCTCCCTCTTCCCGGCGTGCGCCGCGAGGATCTTCTGCGTCATAGTCATTGCCATGGTCACGCCTCCAGCATGCGGTTCACAGCGTTCAACAGCGCGAGGATGCTGCCCTTGATGATGTCCGTAGACACACCCCGGCCGCGATATACGCCGTGCTTGTCGGATATCTTCACGAACACCTCGCCGAGGGCGTCGCGCCGCTCGGTGACGGCGTCGATGCGGTAGTCCTCCAGAGTGAACTTGCGGCGGATGATCTTCTCCACCGCTCGGAACGCCGCGTAGATGGGTCCGCTGCCGAGCGCGGCCTCCTGCCGCGCCTTGCCGTTCTTAACCAGCGTAACCTGCGCCGTGGCGCTCATCTGGTTGCCGCTGTTCACCACGAACGACTCAAGCCGCCACTCCCGCTCCGGGCGGGCGCGCGAATCCATCTTCGCCTCGACGAGCGCCGTCAGGTCGCGGTCCATCACCGTCTTCTTTCTGTCTGCGAGCGCCTTGAAGTCCGCAAAGAGCTCCTCTTCCCGCTCGGGGGAGAGATCGTATCCGAGGGCGCGGAGACGCGCCGCGAATGCGTGGCGCCCCGAATGCTTGCCCAGCACCAGCTCGGTCTGCTTGGCACCGACGCTCTCGGGCGTCATGATCTCATACGTCTTCGCGTCCGCCATGACGCCGTGCTGGTGGATGCCGCTCTCGTGCGCGAAGGCGTTTGCGCCCACGATGGCCTTGTTCGGCGCAATCTTCACGCCGGTGATGCGCGAAAGGAGGTGCGCCGTCCTGGAGATCTCCTCGGTGCGGATGCCGTACGACAGGCCTCCGTAGTAGTCGTGTCTTGTCCTGAGGCCCATGACGATCTCCTCAAGCGCGGCGTTGCCCGCGCGCTCGCCGATGCCGCCTATGGTGCACTCGGCCTGCCGGGCGCCGGCGCGTATGCCGGCCAGGGTGTTGGCCACGGCCAGCCCCAGGTCGTCGTGGCAGTGCACGGATATGACGGCACGGTCGATATTCGGAACGCGAGAGCGCACGGACGCGACGAGAGCGAAGAACTCCTCCGGCGTGGAATAGCCCACCGTGTCCGGGATATTCACCACGCACGCGCCGGCGGCGACGGCCGCCTCGGCCACGCGGCATAGGAAATCGACGTCGGTGCGCGAGGCGTCCTCCGCCGAGAACTCCACCTCCGCGCATTTGCCGCGCGCGTAGGCCACCATGCGCCTGACACGCTCAAGGGCGGCCTCGCGCGTCATGTGCAGCTTGCACTTCAAGTGCAGATCGCTCGTTGCGAGGAACGTGTGGATGCGCGGATTGGCCGCGTCCCGCACCGCCTCCGCCGCAGCGTCGATGTCCTTCTCGAGCGCCCGGGAGAGGGCCGCCACCGTGGACGTCTTGAGCGTGCGGGCGATCCGCCGCACGCTCTCGAAGTCGCCGGGCGACGCCGCCGCGAAGCCCGCCTCCAGCACGTCCGCCCCGAGCGCTTCGAGCTGCACGGCCATGCGTACCTTCTCCTCGAGCGTCATCGAGTAGCCGGGCGCCTGTTCGCCGTCGCGGAGCGTCGTGTCGAAGAACCTTATCCTGTCTTTGCTTTCCATTTGGCTTTCTCCTTTGGCCCTTTCCCGGCGCGCCGTCTCTGAATGCAGAAAACGGCCTCGCCTTTGGGGCGGGGCCGTTTGCTTTAGTCTGGACGCTTTTCCTCTTCTAGCAAACCGCACCCGTCCCGCTCCTAAGGAGGAGAAGGCCGAGAAGGGCGAGAAGAAGAAGGTTCGCGTTCATCTTTTTTTCCGTTGCGGCGGATAGTTTATCAAATCCCTCCGCCGCTGTAAAGCGGGAAAAGGCCTCCGGGTTCAAACGTAAGAGGTCTGAACGTACTCCTCGAGGCCGGCGGCGGCGAACCAGGCGAGCATGCGGCTGTTGGAGAAGTCCAGGTTGTGCGCCACCGTGTCGAGAGAGTAGAGCGTGGGGTCGAAGATCGGACGCTCCCGCGAAAGCGCGGTGGAGAGCCATGCGAGCGGACGCACCAGGCACATCGGCAACGTGTACTCGTGGAGCTTCTTCCCCTGAAGGAACTCTTCCGCGATCCCCCTGTAGTATTCGCTCAGAGTCGTCCGCCGGGAGTCGAGCACCGTCACGCCGCGTCCGCCCGCCTCGGGAAGGACCATCGCGGCATGGAGCGCCCGGCACACGTTCTCCACGTGCGCAAGCGGCCATCTGTTGCGTCCCTTCCACTTTCCGAAGTGGAACACGACCGGCGACCTGCGCAGATACGCGATCGTGCGGGGTGTGATGGAGGTGTCGCCACGTCCGAACACCACGCACGGCCGCACGCAGGAGAAGCGCTCCGGCGGCACATTCGCGGCAAGCCACCTCTCCGACTTTATTTTGTACTTGGGATAGGGATTGGCAGCGCCGTCGTCGAACTGAAGGGAGTCCTCGTCCTCCCCGTTGAAGTCATGGAGGCCGTAGACGTCGGACGTGGAGAGATACACGAAGCGCCGCACGCCGCGGTCCAGCGCGGCCGTCGCGAGACGGACCACGGCGTCGTAGTTGGCCGCGCGGAACCATTCGTCAGGCCCCACATCGCTCGCGCGCGCCGCGACGTGCAGCACGTAGTCCACCTTCTCCGAGAAGAGCGCCTCCTCGCCCCCCCTGCAGGAAAGATCGGCCTGGACTATGCTTGCACCCGTTCTGCGAAGGCGTTCCGGCACTTTGCTGCGCACCCCCGCCACGACGCGGAATCCCCTCCCTGTGAAGTATTCCACGACGTTAGACCCGACGTACCCGCCGGCCCCTGTCACAAGAACCGTCGCGTCACTCATCTCATTCGTCCTTCATCGGCCGGTCCATCAGGATGCGGATGGCCTCCTCCGCCGGGAGATCCTCGTGGCAGAGGCGGCAGACCACCTCCGTGATCGGCATCTCCACGCCAAGATCCGCGGCCATGTCGCACACCACCTTCGCGTTCCACACGCCCTCCGCGACCATCTTCATTGACCCCACAACGTCCGCCAGCCTCTCGCCTCTGCCGATCCGCTCGCCCACGCTGCGGTTACGCGAATGCCGCGAAGTGCACGTCACCGCCAGATCCCCCATGCCCGCAAGGCCGAAGACGGTCTGGGGCTTCGCGCCGAGCGCGCGTGCGAAGCGCGAGATCTCAGCGAGTCCGCGCGTGATGAGCGCGGCGCGCGTGTTGTCGCCGAAGCCCAGACCGTCCGAGACGCCCACTGCGAGCGCGATCACGTTCTTCACTGCGCCGCCCACCTCAACGCCCATGGGGTCGTCGGACGCGTACACACGGAACTTAGGACCGTTCCATATCCCCTGCGCGAGCCTGGCGTCCTCTACATTCTCCGCCGCGGCCACGACCGCGGTAGGTATGCCGCGCGCAACCTCCTCCGCATGGGACGGGCCGGATATGGCCACAATGCGTCCGCGGCCCAGCGCCTCCTCCGCGAGAACAGACATTCTCACATGCGTCTTCTCGCAGAATCCCTTTGCCAAAGAGACCACAAGCGCGCCGGCGGGCACATGGGGCCTGAAAGACGAACATACGGCGCCGAAATAGCGCGAAGGCGCAGCAAGCACGAACACGTCCGTACCCGCGGCGTCAGCCGGGTCCGACGTCCATCTGATCGCCGCCGGCAACTCGACGCCCGGAAGATAGCGGGGATTGGCGTGCAGACGGGCGATCTCGCCCACATACGCAGAGTCCGCGCCCCACACAGAGACGTCATGCCCGTATCCTGCCAGCAGCAGGGCGTTGGCGGTTCCCCAGCCACCATCGCCCGCTATGAAGATCTTCAAAGGTCTGCCGCCGCTCATGTCCCAACGCGCTCCCCCCATAGCGCCACGGACACGTCCCCGCACTCCGGCTTGGCCTTTGCCAGTGCGTTCCTGACCATCGGCGTGGTGAGCCTGCCCGTCTTGTGCCCCAGCTCCCAAAGATGGCCGAACACCACCTTCTTCGGACGCACTCTGCCCACAGCCTTGGCGACGTTGATGCCGCAGCCCGGGAAGAAAAGCCAGAGGTCCGGACTCCCGCATGTCGTCTTGAGCTTCCCCTCGCTTCCGCTTCCGCAGTCGCCGGTGTGGTAGAGAGTCCAGTCGCCGACGCGGATCTCGAACGCCATGGTGAAGTCTATTAGATAGTCGTTGTGGTCCACAAGCGACGTGCGTATCTCCACGTCCTTTATCTTGAACGTCTTCTCCGCGCGCGTGTAGCCGCCGTTCTCCGCCCAGCGGGATCCACCCTTTCTCCAGTCCGCGGCGCCGTAGTTGTCTAGGAAGTTCGATATCACCGTCTTCCCGGACGAGTTCATGGCGCGGTAGAAGTCCGGCCGCCAGTGGTCGCCGTGGTTGTGGGTGATGAGCGCGAAATCAAGAAGCGGCGCGAACTCCACTGCGCGCCTGTGCACCAGGTCTATCGAGAACATGGCGCTGCGCGTCTTGACGATGTAGCCCATGTTGTAGACGCTCCAGACGGCCGGCGTGTCGTCCACATTCGTCTCCTGCGCCTCTCGGAGCACCTTCTCGAACGCCTCCTCGAGCTTGACGAGCGACGCCAGGCCGCGCGTGTCGCCGTCGGAAAGGTACTTCATGTAAGTCTCCGCCGTGACGAGATCCGTCTCGCGCTGCCATGCGTCGAGTGCGTCGCCCACAGACACGGGCGCATCGGCCGCCGCCGGCGTCGTGAATCCTGCGGCGGACGCAGAGACGGCCAGCGCCGCCGTCCCCTTGACAAAATCCCTCCGGACAATCCCCGAACTCGGACGTCCAGACGCCTCCACTTCAATATGCTCTTTTCTCATGCGCACATTGTAGCATATTTCCGCATTCCCCGCCTACCCGGAAAATTGGCTTCCGCCGCTGTCCAGGCCATCGTCTGCGCTCTTTCTGAACTTCTCAAGCTCGGACATGTACCCCGCTGTGATTATGCCGGCCGGCAGGGCGACGATCGCAATGCCGACAAATGCCGAAAGGACCGTCACGCAGCGGCCCGTTGCGCTCACCGGATAGATGTCTCCGTAGCCAACCGTCGTAAGGCTCACCGCCGCCCAGTAGAGCGCATCCCCGAACGTGTCGAACGTCTGCGGCTCGACGTTGAAGACGAGCAGCGCCGAGACCAGCATGTAGAATACCGCGAACGCATAGGCCGAGATCAGCGCGTGCCGCTGGTAGTAGATTGCGTTCTTGATCATCAAGCAGCTCTTGGAATACCGGAGAAGCTTGAACGCGCGCAGCACCCTCAGCGTCCGGAGAAGACGGGAAAGGCGCAGTAGTCTAAAGCCGGAAGCCAATCCGGAGAACACCGGCAGTATCGACAGCAGATCTAGAATCGCCATCGGCGTAAAGGGATAGATCACATACGACAGGCCACCCTTCTTCACCTTCAGGTCGGCCGTGAACCAGCGAAGCGCGTAGTCGACGATGAACACCACCGCCACGACCCAGTCCACGGCCGTCAACCATGCATTCGTCCCTTTCATCGTGAGCGGAACCATGCTGCCCACGATCATCACCATCATGAACACATCGTAGAAGTCCGTCTTCCCGCCGTCAAGATCCGCGCCTTCAAGAAGTCTGAACAGTTTTTCCTTCATCGATCTCCCATGTGGGCCTCATCACTTGATGAGCTTGCGAATGAACGGCAACACGAAAATCGACAGCACCGCACCCCATACAAGCGAGTTGAGAACCATTACAGCCCACCACAGCACGCCGCCGGCCGATGCGCCCAGCGCGCCTGCGACCACTGTCCCTGGCCATCCCAGGAATCCACCGAGTATGACAAACAGTATAAAGTGCAGCACGCTCAGCGGCACATTCGCTAACAAAAAAGATTTCATTGGATTGACTCCTTTTGGATTGAATGCAGATAGTATACGCTTTTATGCTCCACGCGTCAAACCGAGCCTCATCTGGACCGCCGGCGACACCCTAGAAACTAGGTACTAGGCACTAAGCTCCAAGCTCCAAGCTCTAAGCTCCAAGCTCTAAGCTCCGTCCCGTGCGTAGTGCATGTGCGGCCGATTTCCGGCGCTCAAGGACTCGTGCGAAAACGTGCGTTGCGGCTTGCGTCACGGGGGTTCGGCAATCGCCAGATTGCCGTCACCCCCTGCCGCTTCGCCGTCCGCGCGTTTTCGCCCGGCCCTTTCGCTTATTTCCGGAAATCGGCCGCACTTCACGGCGGGCCCTCGGTTGTCGGAGCGGTCGTCTCGCGCCGGCACCGGCGGAGAACGCTGGTCGCCGTGGTGCGCGTGTCGGGCGTCTGCGGCGCGGATGCGGCGCGATGCTGTCGTCTCGCGCCGCCCCGCATCCGCACCCGCCTCGCCACGCGTCCCACGGCGGCGTTCTCCGCCTAGCCAACTCTCGTCTCCCGCTCCTCCGCCCTCAATCTTCGGCCCACTGGTATTTCGTGGTGCAATGCGCTCTCCTTTCCCATCTATTGTCCTACTCGTCCTATCCTCCTACTCGTCTTATTTCCTTACTCGTCCTCGAGCGCCGGAAATCGGACGCATTTGCAGACAAGCGCGTCACAAAACAGCGGCGCCTTGGCGCAGGACGGAGACGGAACCGTCTGGAGAGACCTTGACGACGGTAGACGGGACACCGCCGGGAGAGACACCGTCGTCGAGCACGAGATCGGCGGAGAGCCCCACGTCTGCAAGCGCGGCAGGGGCGTCGGTGGCCGGTCTGCAACCGCTCAGATTGGCGCTCGTCACCCGCAGAACTCCGCCGCAGCGCGCAAGAAGGCGTCTGGCCCAGTCGTGGGCGGGGACGCGAAGGCCTTCGAAGTCTTCGCCCTTGGGCAGAACGAGCGTGAGGGGGCCGGGCCAGAAGCGCGCGGCGAGGTCTGCCGCTGCGGGAAGAAGGGAACAGCCCAGGAATCGTTCGGCGGCGGCGGCGTCAGACGCAAGTAACGCGATGGGCTTCTGCGCGGCACGCCCCTTGATGGAATATAGCCGCGAGACGGCGGACGGGAAATCAGGATGAGCGGCGAGACCATAGACCGTGTCCGTGGGCACCACCGCCACTCCGCCGGAAAGAAGAACGGAACTGGCCACATCGAGCGCGGCGTCGTCGCAGGCAAGAATCCTCATAGCGTGATGCCCTGGGAGTTGTCCGCGTTCTTCTCGGGAAGAAGCCGCCCTATCAGCTCCGAGAGACGCCAGGGGAGAACTGAGAGGAACCACGACCCCAGCCTCATGGGCCAGGGGAAGGCTATCAAGCCAACGTTTCGCCTCACGCGCGAGACTATCACGCGCGCTGCCTTCGGAGCCTCCATGAAGAACGGCATGGGACAGGTGTTGCGGTCGGTGAGGCGCGAACGCACAAAACCCGGGCACACGACATTCACCAGTATCCCCTCCGGACGGAGGAATCCACGCAGAGAAAGCCCCCAGCTCTTCATCCCCGCCTTCGTGGCAGCGTATGACGGACATCCGGGCAGAGGAGCGTATCCGGCTATGGAAGCCGTGATGACGATCTGCCCGGCCGGACGCCTTCCTCGCTTCCGAAACATCTCTATGGCCGGTAGAACCGTGTTCACCACACCGCCTACGTTGAGCGCGAACGTCTTGCGCACGTTTTCGGGGGATTCCCGCCCAGTGCCGCGCCCTGCGTTCGCGAAGACTACCGCGATGGAGCGGACCGCGTCGCATTCGCCCATCCAACGCTCCACGGCCACGGAGTCCGTCACATCCACACGGTCGGCGCGGACGAGCTCTGCACCGGCGGCACGGCACGCTTCGGCCACGGCGGCAAGGCGGCCCTCGTCGCGTCCGCAGAGGAAAAGCGTCTTCGCCCCCCTGCGCGCGCATTCCAAGGCCACGGCCTCGCCGATTCCGCTGGAAGCGCCTGTTATAAGCACGCCGCCGTCGCGCAGCGCGCCGTCGAAGAATTCGGTCTGTCTGCTCATGCGTTTCGCTCCATGCGTTCAAGAAAACCAGAAAGCCGTGCTGCGTCGCCCGTCGTCTCGAAGCGCCTTGCCGGCGGAGATCCGGGGGACCGCAGGAGACCGCGTTCGGAAAGGATGCGCCTCACCTGGCGCGCCACGGCGGCAGACGGGTCTATCACTGCGGCGCGTCCGGCCACGACACGCTCGATGACCGGCCTCAGAAACGGGAAGTGCGTGCATCCCAGGACGATCTGGTCGGCGCCGGCCTCGAGAAGCGGAGCTATGCGGGCGCTTACGGCTGCCTCAGTCGCAGGGCCGTCGAGCTCTCCGCGCTCCACTATCGGGACGAACTCCTCCGCAGTGCACGTCACCACGCGCGCGCCGACGGCGAAACGCGCAGACGTTTCGCGGTAGAGGCGCCCCTGGAACGTGCCCTTCGTAGCCAACACGCCCACCACGTGCGTCTTCGAAAGGCGCGCGGCTGGCTTGACGGCCGGCTCCAAGCCGATGAACGGGACGTCCGGCCACGTCTCGCGAAGATCGTCCACGGCGGCCGCCGTGGCCGTGTTGCAGGCCACAACGACCATCTTCGCGCCGCGCGCGAGTAGCGTGCGGACGTGGCGCATGGCGAATGCGCGTATCTCCTCGGGAGGTCTGCCGCCGTAGGGACAGTTCGCCGCGTCCGAGATGTAGTCCGTTGACTCGCATGGCAGCAGTTCCACCACGGCGCGCCACACGGAAAGCCCGCCCACTCCGGAGTCGAAGAAGCCTATTGCACGCTCCTCCGGCACAGCCAGGACGTCCGTTAGCGGAACGTCATGCGGCTCCGCAGGCAGCGCGGACACGATCTGAAAAGGATATGCCACCCCCAGCCTGGGCGCATCCGGCGCGGCGGCCGCAAAGAAACGGTCGTACCAGCCGCCGCCGTAGCCAAGGCGGTCGCCGGACACTGTGAAGGCAAGCCCTGGCGTAATCCAGAGCGACACCTCCGCAGGGGATACGGGATTGTCCTCGGCCGGTTCGGGTATGGAGCGCGGGCCTTCGCGGAGAGGACCTTCAAGGAGCGAAAGCGAATAGGAGGTGCCGTTCCAGCGCGGGGCGGCGAGCCGTCCGCCTCGGGAGCGAACGGCCGCGATGAACGGCGCCAGGTCTATTTCGTCGGCCGTCGCAAGGTACACGCAGACAGGCGCGCGCGAGGCGATTGCGGCGCGCACGTCGCCACGTTCCAGCAACGCCTGGGCGATGCGCGCCTCGTGACGGGACTTCTCCTCGGGCGGCACCGCGCGGCGCGCGGAGCGCATCGCACGGCGTATTTCACCCTTCTCCACGTCCACCTCTCATGGCATCGAGCGCGAGAGACGCGAGACGCAGGCCGAACGCCGCCGTCACGGGCATGAACGAACCATTGGCCACGCCGTCGTCCGGCGTGCGCTCGCCGAGATTGGCCGGCGGCTCGTCCGACCACACGCATGTGAACTCGCGCTCCGGCCAGCCGTCCTCTTTGAAACGGCGGCGCAGAGCGCGGGCGAGTCCGTCGCCGGAGACCTTTCGGAACGAAGTGGCGCGGATGCGCGCCATGTCGGTGCGCGCCGCGGCCCCCATTGACGAGAGCACCATTGCGCCGGCGGCGACGGCGGCGCATATGAGATGCGCCTTGCATGGGACGGAGTCGATGGCGTCTATCACGCAGTCGAAACCCGAAAGGCCGAATGCGGCGGACGTCTCGGGGGTGTAGCGCTCGGCACGGGCCTCGATCTCCGCGCCGGGGTTGACGTCGCGGAGACGCTCCGCAAGTACTTCCACCTTGAAACGGCCAAGTGTGGACGACAGAGCCGGCAGCTGCCTGTTTAGGTTAGAGGGGACTACGCGGTCGTCGTCAACGAGAAGCAGCCGTCCCACCCCTGAACGCACAAGCGCCTCGGCGCACCATCCGCCCACTCCGCCGAGTCCGAAGACGGCCACGCGGGCGCGGGCGAAGGCCGCGACGGCGGGAGCCCCCAGAAGGAGGCGCACTCGCGCGAAGCTGTCGCCGACGGAGGGCACGAACCTCACTCGCCGATGTGGAACGCGCCGAGCGGAAGGTCCACTTCGTTGTACAGCGCGCCACGCCACGGGCGCGAGAAGAGGTAGCGGAGCTTCTTGGGCGCCGCGACGCCCTCCGCGCGCAACACGAGGTCCTTGCCTTCGATGAGGCCGTTGGACTTGTAGGGCTGCTTGTCCCTCAGCTTGAGATTCTGAATCACGGCGGGGACGAACTTGCCGTCCTCGCCGGCGATCTCGAAGCCGGAAGCCGTCGACCAGTCGCCGTTGTAGAGATACCAGGACTCCACGTCGTTGAAGGACAGGACGAACTTGTCTCCGTCGATCTTCCAGCTCTTGAGCGTGGGCGAGTCCGCCTTGATGTCGCTGAAGCCGTAGTCGCGCTTGAGGGCGAGCAGGGCGAGACGCTGGCCTACGGTCTCCTTGTCGTTGGGATGGATGTCGGAGAGGTTGCCGCGGTCGTTGATCACCGCCATGCCGGCGTTCTTCTCGGCGGCGGCGAAGATGGCCTGGCCCTCCTGGATGGTTGCGATCTTGTCGTAGCCCCACGGCGCAAGCTGCACGAAGTAGAGCTTGAGGCCGGGATTCTTGAACTCCTTTGCCCACCCGTTGTAGAGGGCCTGCATCTTGGCGGCGTAGCCGTGTCCGTCGCCGGCGTTGGAGCAACCCTGGTACCAGATGAAGCCGCGTATGGCGAACGGCGTCCAGGGCTCCACCATCTCGTTCCAGAGTACGCGCGGCTGGTCCTGTATGCGGAACTTGATCTTGCCTGCGTCCTTCTGAGCCTTGTACGCGGCGGGGTCGAGAAGCGCCTGGGCCGCGAAGCTCTTGCAGGGCTCAACCGTCTCGAATCCGCTCTTGGGCGTCCACGGCTCCACCTTGGTGCCGCCCCAGTAGGTGCCGACGATGCCCACGGGGATACCAAGGGCGTTGTGGATCTCGAGGGCGAAGTACACGCCCATGGCGGAGAAGCTGCGGCCACCCGCGAGGTTCTCGGGCGTGAACGTCTTCCACTCCACCGGCAGCGCGGCCGTCTTCTTCGGCTCGACGCTCGTCTTGTAGTCGCTCTGATGGCAGAAGCGGACGAGCGGCTTGCGCGTGATCTGCGCGCGCATGGCGCCCTTTCCGTCGCGGAAGTGCGGATTGCCGCCGCAAAGAGGAAGTTCGGTGTTGGACTGCCCCGCGCAGAACCACACCTCGCCCACCAACACGTCCTTGGCCGAGGCGCATCCGGCCTTCCCGGCACAGGCCGTGAGCACACGTCCTTCGCAAGACGCCGCCATGGGCGCGAGCTTGACGCACCACTTTCCGTCCTTGCCGGCGACGGTCCTCTTCTCCTGGCGGTATGTGGGACCGTCAAGGGACACCTTGACCGCCGCGCCTGGATCGGCCATACCCCACACGGGCACTTCACGGTCCCGCTGAAGCACCACGCCGTCGGTGAACGGCACTCCCAGTTCAACCTTCGCATCGAGCGCCATGGCGCCCATCGCAGCCATAGCAGCCAAGATCGTTGATTTCTTCATTGTCTGTTTCTCCTGTTTGCAGTGTTATTGAAAAACTTCTACTTGTTGAATTTCTTCCGGGAGAGGAACTCCCATAGGCGGTCCATCCAGGTGTAGCTTCCCGTTCCGGGTGAGGCGGAGAACTGAAAGCAGTGCCCGCGCTTGGCAAGAGTGTGGAGGTCGCTCTGCAGGCCCATGCGGCGGAGGCGTTCCCACACCTTGACGGAGTTCATGGCCGCCCAGCCGTCGGCGTCGCCGTGCACAAAGCACATGGGAGGAGTGGCGTCGTCGAAGGCGAGTTCGGGGACGATCTCGGAGGAGTCCTCGTTGCCGCCGTCTGTGTTGGGTCTGTCCACGCCGTCCGTAAGCACGTATGCGGGATACGTCGGGAAGGCCCACTGCACGGAGCAGGAGAGCTTGTCAAGATCGTCCACGGGACTGTAGGCGGGAGTCTTGGAGCTGACGGCGGTCATGAGCGCGAGGTGTCCGCCTGCGGAGAAGCCCATGATTCCGATGCGGTTCGGATCCAGGCCGCGCCCAGGAGCTTCGGACCGCACGATGCGCACAGCGCGCTGCGCGTCCTGCCATGCGCTCATATGCTTCGCGGCTCCCTCGGGACGGGGGCAGCGGTACATCACCACCACCGTCGTCATGCCCTTCTCGTTCAGGTAGTGCGCCACGGGCGTTCCTTCGCCGTTGAAGTTGCAGAAGCCGTATCCGCCGCCCGGCACTATCATCTGGATCGCCTTTGTCATCAGCTTCTCCGGAATGAACCACACAAGATAGGGCGCGTACTTCTGATTGGGCGAGGGGTCGGGCATCTTGCCCTCTGGCCAAAGCATCTCCTTCTCCGTGCGCAGGGTGTGGTCCGGCATGAACCGATGGTCCTGCGCCACGGGCCGGCCGAGCTTTCCGATGAACTCCATCTGGCGCATGAACTCAAACGCGCGCTCGAAGCCCGCGAGGCGCACCAGCCCGTGCCCGCGGCCGGCGTCGAGATGCAGCTCGGCCGGAATCTTCATCCTGCGCAGCTGACGGTATATCTGCGTGGACCCTATCGGCGAATACGGGTCGTTCCCGCCGTGGAAGAGGCACATGGGGCATGTCTTGGAGTCGAACTTGAAGGCATCGCTGATCACCACGTCAGGCCCGTCGCCCTTCGTCTTGTTCTTGCCATCCAGACCGTCGGAGAGGACATACGCCGGACACATGGGAATAGCCCAGTTGATGTGGCACGGCACCTTGTCGAGGTCGTCGACGGGCTTGTATGCGGGCGTCTGCGAGCTCGTGGCGAGCATCACGGAAAGATGCGATCCGGCGGAGCATCCCATGACGCCGATCTTCTCGGGGTTGAATCCGCGCTGGGCCGCCATCGAGCGGACGAGGCGCACCGCGCGCTGCCCGTCCTCCCACGCCGTCTGGTAGATGGGGATGCCCTTGGGGCGCGGTGTGCGGTATGTGAGATTGACGCAGCTGATGCCCGCGTCGATGAGCTTCTGCACATACGGCTCCATCGCGGGAATGTCGCAGCAGCACTGGTAGCTGCCGCCGGAGATGATGATCATGCAGACGTCGGTCTTCACGGCGTCGGCCGGCGCCGGATACCACTGGAGATGCGGCATTCTGTTCTCTTCGCACACGAACCCCGGCGCCTTTGTCTCCGCCACCATGGCGGCGATCTGGTGGGGCTGGGCGTCGGGCATCCTGCCCTCCGGCCACAGCGGGATCTTCGGCCCGGTCGGCGCCGCGTGCGCCGTCAACGCCGCCGCGAACGCGGCCATGAAAATCACTTCGGTGAAAAGTCTGTCTTTGTGTGAAACGTTCATGCGCAAAGTATAGCATACCCCATGCTCTAGCGCAAGCACCGCAAGCTTTGCAACATGGGCCGGAGACGCGGCTCACTATACGAGGGGCCAATGGTCAGGCATTCACCTTCACCGTGTTCGAGAAGATGGCCGGACCCTTCGCGCCGAAGCACTCCGACGCCCGCACCTCGAACTTCACGTTCGTCCCGGACGGAAGCTCCGAGGCGAGGAAGAGGCATTCGCCGGGCCTGTCGCACTTCTCCTGAGGGACATTGAAGCCAGGCGCCATCACCCGACGCGACACGAGCGCCTTTCCGTCTTCGTCCAGCGCCCGGACAGAATACTCGAACACCCGGCACTTTGCGACTGTCTTCGCAGCGGGGAACGTGACGTGCACAAACGGCCCCTTGACCTCCTTGCCGGCGCAGTCCGGCGCCTTCTCGAGGACGACCGCCCTGGCGGCAGCGTCAGAGGCGAAGGCGGGAGGAGTGCGCTTCTTGGCGCGTTTGGCGTAGGCGAAAGGCGTATCCGCTGCCGCAGGCACGGGAACCGTCCAGTCGTCGCCTAGGGACAGGTCGAAGGTGAAATTGCGGCGGTGGATCACGAGACGATCGGCATGCACGTCTATCAGCATCCCCTCCTTCCCCTCCTCGCGGAAAAGCGGCTTCATCACCTTCTTGTGCTTCCAGGCCTTTGCGCCCGGGTCGTAGGGATTGCCGTTGGAGTTCTCCGGCTCGAGGTAGTCAAGGGATGTGCGGCGCAGGGTGGCGGTCCCGATGGATGTGAAGGCGCCCTGCCAGACGGTGCGCTCGTCGAGGAGCGTGTAGTGCGAATGCCCCGAGAACGCAACGGCGTTCGGAAACGGAGAGAGGGCGCGGGTGGCGCAGCCGTTGTCGTGGCCCCACGCGGCAGGACCGTAGCATGTGTCCTTTGGATGCGAATGCTGCGTGTAGAAAAAGGGCAGCGATGGGTCGATGTCCTTCGCATGCTCCGCCATGAAAGGTTCGATGAGAGGACAGTGCCCCCTGTCGTCCCAGTGCGCGCCGATGAACACAACACCTTTGACACGCTTCATCCACACCGGTGCGAACGGCTCGTGGAAAAGGCGCTCCCAGGTGCGGGCGCGGACATCCTCAAAGCCAAGCGCGACACGGCGCTTCTCCGCGTCGTCCTTGTACTGCCCCATGCCACCCCAGCGCCATGCCTGGATGTCATGATTGCCGTAGACGAAGAGCCTTTCGACATGGCGGCCGTCCGGCGCGCGATCCTCCGGAAACGTCTTGAACCAGCAATCCGCCGTGCGCTCGAGCTGCGCAACGCGGCCGGTGTCGGCGATGTCGCCCGCGATAAGCACGCCGTCCACGCCATTGTCGCGGAAGTACGCAAGGGCCTTGAGAAAGTGGGTTTCGTCGCCCGGGTGGTTGAGGTGGACGTCGCTCAGCACCCCAAGCTTGAGCAGTGGCGTGCCGCCGCCAGTATCGCCGGCGATCGCGCCGTAGCACGCGCCGGCCGCCGCGGCGCACGCGCCGCCTATGAACCATCTGCGTGTGATCAACATGGTGCAACCCTCCTTTGCAATGCGACGGCCCGGCAGGACGAACCCGCCAGACCGTCGTCTTGTCCCTGTGGCTCAGACCGGCGCTCAGGCGCCGAGCTGGAGACGCACGAAGCGCTTGACGGCGATGGGGGCGCCGACGTTCTTGGAGACGCCGTCGAGGTACTTCTCTACCGTGATCTCGCCGTCCGCCACGTAGTCCTGCTTCAAAAGGCAGATCTGCGTGCAGAACTTAGCGGCCATGCCCTTCTTGATGCCGACGAGCGCCTGCTCGGGGGGAAGCTTGCCCTTCTGCTCCTTGAGGGCGTTGAGCTTGATCTCGAGCTCGGCGTCGATCTCGGCCTGCGGCACGTCCGCGGGGGCGACGTACTTCGGAGAGTTTGCGGCGACCTGGAGGCAGAGCATGTGCGCGGCCTCGGCAAGTGCGGGATCGTCCGCCTTCTCGCAGGCGAGCTCCACCATCACGCCGATCTTGCCGCCCATGTGGATGTAGCCGGAGAGCACGCCGGCGCCCTCGAGGGCGTAGCGCTCAGAGCGGCGGATCTTCACGTTCTCGCCCGTCTTCGTGAGAAGCATCTGATAGTCGTCCTTGAGGACCTCCTCGATGTTGCCGCCGTCAAGGGCCACCTGCGCGGCCTTGGCGCAGAAGTCCTTGTAGGCGTCGGTGTTGGCCACGAAGTCGGTCTCGCAGTTGACCTCGGCGAGCGCCATGGACTTGCCGTCAGCCGCCTGGGCGAGGGCGACGATGCCCTGCTTGGACTCCTTGTCGACGCGCTTCGCCGCCACGGCGAGGCCCTTCTCGCGAAGGTACTTGATGGCCTCCTGCATGTCGCCGTTCGTGGCCGTGAGAGCCTCCTTGCAAGCTCCCATGCCGGCGGACGTCGCCTCGCGGAGCTCCTTGATCTGTGCTATTGATATTGCCATGATTTACCTCGTATTGAATGGATTGAGTTCTGATGATGCCTGCTGCGCGGATCACGCCTGAGGGGCGGTCTCGGCGGCGGCGGCCGCAGCTGCGGCGGCCTCGGCCGCGGCGACCTCGGCGTTGCGCTTGGCGGCGAGCTCTTCCTGGGCGGACTTCATCGCAGCCTCCTTGGCGGCGCGTGCGGCCTGCTTCACGGCGTTGTCCACGGAGCCGGAGGAGGACTTCTTCGCGCGCACGGTCTTGAGACCCTCCTTGGCGGCGGCCTCTCCGGCGGCGGCCTTGGCGGCGGCGGCCTTGGCCTTGCGCTCCTCGCGCGCGGCCTTCTCGGCGGCCTCGCGGTCGCGGCGCTCCTGCTCGCGCTGCTGCGCCTCCTTGGCGGCGCGCTCGGAGTACTCTTCGTTGGCCTCCTTCACGACCTTCACAAGTCCGCCGATGATCAGCTCGATGCCGCGCACGGAATCGTCATTGCCGGGGATGACGTAGTCGATCGGATCAGGGTCAGCGTTCGTGTCGGTGATCGCCACGATCGGCACGCGGAGGCGGGCGGCCTCCTTGACGGCGTTGGCCTCGCGGCAGACGTCCACCACCACAAGCGCTCCCGGACGCTCGTCCATCTCGGCGATGCCCGTGAGGTTGCGCTCGAGCTTCGCCAGTTCGCGGCGGAGGACGGACGCCTCCTGCTTATGCTTCGAAAGCTCGCCGTTGTTCGCGCGCCCCACCGCCTGGATCTGGCGCATGCGCTTCACGCTGCCGCGAATCGTCTTGGAGTTGGTGAGCGTGCCGCCCAGCCAGCGCTCGGTCATGTAGAACTGACCGCAGGACTCCGCGGCGTCCTTGACGATCTCCTGGGCCTGCTTCTTGGTGGCCACGAAGAGGATCTTCTTGCCGTCAAGCACGATCTTCTTGAGGAACGCGGCGGCCTCGTCGAGAAGCGTGATCGTCTGCGTGAGGTCGATGACGTGGATTCCGTTGCGCTTGTCGAAGATGTAGGGTTTCATCTTCGGATTCCAGCGCTTGGTCTGATGGCCGAAGTGCAGTCCGGCGTCGAAGAGCTCCTTGAGCGTGAGACCCGTCAAGGACGATGTAGGCATTTCCATTTTATATGAACCTTTCTGTTCTTGCGGTACGCGGCCGACATGGCCGTTTCCCGCTGGTTAATCCGCTTTGGCCGGGGGCTGGATGGACCGCCCGGACCTTCGCTTCCGCCCGGGGGAGATCACCCGATCATCCCGGACTGGGGGAAAACAAAGTGAGATTATACCATTTCCCCCCGCGCCGGACAAGGGGGAAAATACGCATTCCGGATTTCCACCTTCAGGCGAATTTATGGTATAATCCTCGGCATGGGCGTATTGTTGTCCTCAGAGCGCAGAACATGGAAAGGCCGGATCTTCCTCGGCCTCGTCTACTCGTGCCTTGTGCTCGGCGGGGTGACGATGGCATGGCCGTTCGCCGTTATGATCTCGTCGAGCTTCGCAGGCCCGTACGACTACTCGCGCCACGCGCCCGTGCTGCGCGCTCTCTGGGACCGCAACGACCGCTTCATGCGTTCGATCGCCTCCTACTTCCCGCGCTTCCCGCGCGAGGTCTTCCCCGAAGCGCCGGCCCACTGGGGCAGCTGGACCACGGTCGCGAAGGACCGCGCGGGCGTCGACCGCTTCGCCGACGCGATCCTTGACCCGCTCGACGACCGCAACGCTTTCCTGTCCGCAAAGGAAAAGGCAATCGCCTTCCGCGACAAGGCGGCCGCCTGGCCCATCGACTACACCACCTGCGCGTACGACCCGCGCGACGTCGCCCACTTCGTGGAGAAGGAGATGGGCAGCATCGACGCGCTCAACGCCGCATGGCCAGTGCGCCACAAGAGCTTTTTCGACGTTTCCTTCACCGCCGAATCGAAGCTGCCTCTAGGCCACGCCGACTGGAAGCCTCCCAAGGACGATCCGAAGTACGCCACATGGCTCAAGTTCAAAGACCACTACCGCAAGCGCATGCTGGAGCACGACGACTTCGTGTGCCGCACGATGCCCTTCCCGCTCGACCCCGACTCGGGCGTGCGCGAGGCGCTCGCCGTGCAGTTCCGCCTGCACGGCCGCCGCGACTTCTTCATGGGGGCCCTCTCGAACTACCGCCTTGTGGGCGAATTCCTCTTCGTGCGCGGACGCGCCTTCTTCAACACCGTGGTGCTAGTCCTGCTGTCAGTACTGGCCGCGCTCACTGTGAATCCGCTCGCCGCCTACGCTCTCTCGCGGTTCCGCCTGAAGGGCACCGAGCAGATACTGCTCTTCCTGCTCGCGACAATGGCGTTCCCTGCGGCCGTGACCGCGATACCGGGCTTCCTGCTCGTGCGCGACCTCGGGCTGCTGAACACCTTCGCCGCCCTCGTGCTGCCCACCGTTGCGAGCGGAATGTCCGTATTCATCCTCAAGGGGTTCTTCGACGCGCTGCCGCGCGAGCTCTACGAGGCGGCCGCGATAGACGGCGCGTCGGAGACGACGGTGTTCCTGAGAATAACGCTGCCGATGACCACGCCCATCCTGGCGGTGAACGCGCTCAACCACTTCGTCGCCGCCTACAACTCCTGGGAATGGGCTTTTCTCGTGTGCCAGAAGGAGTCCAACTGGACTATCGCCGTGTGGATGTACGACCTCTCGCAGCGCATGGGCGCGCAGCCCTGGTGCGTGATGGCGGGCTTCGTGCTCGTCTCGATCCCCACGGCGCTCGTGTTCCTCCTGTGCCAGAAGGTGATACTGCGGGGCATCGTGCTCCCGAGCATGAAGTAGCCGGGGCCGCCGGGCGCGTCAGAGCTCGAAGGTGACGAGGAACGCCGCCGAGTTCTTGTCGGCCTTGAGGAGCGTAAGCGTGCCGTTGCGCCAGATCACGTCGCACGGGAAGGCGTCGCGCGTGTGGTCCAGCACAACCGCCGAGACGTACTTGGCCTTCTCCATGCCCTTCACGTCTACTGTAAGAACCTGCTCCGTGCCGCGGTAGTCCGCAAGCAGCAGCACCGCCATCTTGCCGTCGGCGGACTTCGCGGCGAGCGCGGACACCGTGTCTTTCTCGGACGATGTCGGGAAGAGGTCCGGGTAGCCCTTCACCATCTCGCCGAAGAGGCGGCATGCGTACCAGTTCTTGTTGGGCATCTTGTATTCGTCCATGTAGCCCCAGTGTCCGCCGTGGCTGCAACCGTAGAAGTAGGCCTGGTCGAGTGGCGAGCGCTGGAACTTGATCATCGAGGAGAGCGTGAAGCAGGCGGAGTCGATGTTGTTGTGGCCGGTGGGGCCGTCGAGGGCGCGCTTGACCATCGCGGGCGTAGAATTACGCCCGTGTATGCCGTCCCAGGTGAGGATGTAGTGCCATTCGTTGAGAATCAGCTCGCACTTGGTGAAGCCGAACTCGTCGCACATCTTGCGCGCATCGTAGGCGGTCTTCACCATCGCGTCGGGGTCGGCGCCGTAGTAGTGCCAGGAGATGAAGTCGGGAGCCACTCCTGCGTCCTTGCAGGCCTTGAGGAGCGGACGGAAGTACCAGGGGTTCATCCAGCAGAGCGCCGGGCCTCCCACCTTCGCCTCCGGGAACTCGGCCTTGAGGCGCTTGAGGCAGGTGACGAAGAACTTGATGAAGAGGTCGCGCATCTTCGTCCGGTCCTGTCCGCCCTCCGAGGCGGGGAGCCACCACATGTTGCCGATGCCGTCCGGCTCATTCCATATCTCCCAGTACTTGATGTTCCATTCGTGCCCGTTGGCCCAGCCCTTGTTGTAGTGGCGGACAATGCCGGCGAAGATCTCGGCCGTCTTGTCGAAGTTGGACGGCACGCGGGCGTTGAAGTGGATGTCGCCCGTATGCTCGATCGAGGTGCCGAGGCGGTAGAAGATGTCAAGGCCTATGTTCTTGGAAAGCTTGATGATGTGGTCCGTAGGCTCGAAGTAGTAGTTCTTGGGATCCTTGGGGTCCAGGTTGAAGAGCGGGAAGATGTACTGGTAGTCGATCACGCGCTGGCCGGAGTTGACGAGCGCCCAGTCGTGGGTGCGCGCATACGTCATGTTCATCGCGGACACCTTCGCGTCGTCGTTCTGGATCGAACGCGGGTACGAGCGCGGCGTCCAGCCGGAGGAGTGGAGCTCCTTGCGCATCTTCCCGTCGCTCTTCGTGAAGTCCACGGAGACCGTGGCGGCGGAGAGCGATGCGGCGAAAAGCGCGGAGAGCGCGAACGCGAGCGGTGTTTTGCTTGACATGTCTGATCCTTTGCTTTTTGGGTGTTTTCTTGATTGTCGGTGTTTTCACAGGAGGCTGATTTCGCGCGCCGTGCCTCGCTCACTTGGAGAGCAGCATGTCGGCGAGCGGCACGAGCGGCCGGCCGCGGAGGAACTCAATGCCCGAGAGCATGCGCCCGCCTTCGGGCTTGAGCGCGGTGAGTAGAAGAGCAGTGGTGCCGGTGCGCACCACAGGGCCGCGGTCGGTGACGGAGAGGATCGTGCCGGGCAGCTCCGCGCGCTGCTCCGGGGTGGGCTTTGCGAATTCGCATGCGGCGATCGCAACACGGCCCGTGTTGCCCTTCCGGCGGAAGCGCGCGGGAAGGAAGGTGTAGGAACCCGGCCAGGGCGTGAAGGCTCTGATCCGGCAGTCTATCTCGTCCGACGACTTTGACCAGTCGACGAGGCCGTCTGTCTTTTTCATCTTGTATGCGAACGTGGCCTTGTCGTCAATCTGCTCCTCCGGCGGGGGGAGCTTGCCGGCGCTCATCAGCTTGAGCGCCTTGGCGAGCGTGACGCCGCCGCAGATGGCGAGGCGGTCCATGAGCGTCTCGCCCGTGTCGTCGTGGTAGATGGGCTCGAACTGCTTGAGCAGAATGGGACCGTCGTCCATGCCGATCCCCATTCTTATGACCGAGACCCCAGTCAGCTCCTCGCCGGCGAGTATCGCCGCCGTCACCGGCGACGCGCCCCTGTACTTCGGCAGAAGCGAGAAGTGGCAGTTCACGCATCCATACGGCGGCAGATTCAGCAGCTCCTCCTTCAGGAACTGCCCGAACGCCACCACCACCACCACGTCCGGCTTCTTCGAGCGGATCCACGCCAGAGCCTCCGGCGAGTTCACGTTCTCGGGCGTTATGCACTCCCTTATGCCGCGCTCCGCGGCGTATGCTCTGCACGGACAAGGCGTGAGCATCTTGCCGCGCCCTGCGGGACGGTCAGGCTGCGTCACGACCCCCACCACCTGCAGACCCGGCAGGCGGAGAATCGCGCGCAGGCACGTGGCCGACGCCACGGAAGATCCCATGAATACTATTCGCATACGAAATTTGAGGTTTGAAGTTTGAAGTTTGAGGGTGGCCTTCGATCACTAGAAACAAGAAACCAGAAACTAGCCACGCCTCACAAAGCGAAGCATGTCGTCGTAGCACTTGTCCAGCTCCGCCTTCTGGAGGTCGGTGAGCTTCACGGTGGAGAGCTTCCACTTCTTGTTGTCGCCCACGGCCACCGTCCCCTGCTCCTTCTTCTCGGACTTGAGGTATTCGCGCGAGACCGTGGTGCGGAACACGCCCTGGCGCTGGAGATAGTAGAGGGAATACCCGCGGAGGCCGCCCGGCATGTTGCGCTGGTCTATGAGGAGGCGGAAGAGAGCGTAGGCCTGCGTGAGCGTGCCGTCGGCGTCGCCGTTCTCCATGCGCTCCCAGATGTAGCCGAGAAGCGGCGCGTATGCGCAGCGCTCGGTGATGAGGCCCTCCGATCCGCAGCGGCGCGCCTGGTACAGCCACTGCCAGCCGCCCCACGCGCTGAACACGGTGTGCATGATCGGCTTGTTCGCGTTCTCCTCGATCATGCGCTCGTTCGCCTTGGCCCCGCCCGACTCCTCCTTCACGTATCCGTAGATGCGCGGATGGCGCCTGGCGAGCTCCACGAGAAGCTTGACCTCCGGCGCGGGGCACGTGTTGTTCACGCACGTCTGGATGATCACGGGCCTCTTCGCCACCTTCGCGATCTCCTCGTAGTAGCGGCGCAGATCCTCCTGCGTCTTGCCGAGGTCAGGCGGACGCGATATGATCGCCACGTTCGTCTTTGGATGCCTCGCGGCCACCTCCTCCACGGCGCGCACCTCGCGAACGGCCTGCTCCCACGTAGGCCCGTTGCACCCCAGGCAGCACGTGCAGTCGTCGCGCCCCTCAAGCGCCTTCGCGCACGTCTCGTAGCCCTTGGCCTTCTCCTCGAAGGTGAGAAGGTCCACCGCGTCGTTGGACTGGCACCAGATCACGCCCGGGCACCCGCCGTTCGCAGTGAACACGCATCCGCGCGCAAGCGACTCCCAGTCCACGCTGCCGTCCTCGTTGAACGGCGTGGACAGTATCGGGAACGGACCCCGGATGCGCGGATCGCCGCCGCCCGACACGCTCCCCGCCATCATGTAGTTGCGCGCCTTCGGCGATTCTGTCGAGGCGCATCCGGCCGCCGCCGCCATGCCCAACAGCAAAAACTCACGTCTCTTCATGTCTGCTTCTCCTTCCTCCGCCTATGTGCGGCAGAGGACTTGATTATACACCCAAATGCCGCGTGAAGTCAATCACCCAATATCATGAGCGGCCACACGTACGGCTTTTTGTCGCAGTCGACGCCGGGTTCGGTCGCGTTCGAGAGGTTCGCGTGCGTGAACTTGCCGTCCTTCGCGCGGTTCCAGTCGTGGAGGCACAGCCCCAAGCCGGCGACGGTCCCCGCCTTGAGATCGACGGGCGCCATGTACCGCGCCGCGAAAGCGATCTCGTAGACGTATCCCTTCTCAGTGCGCGTGAACTTCCGCACGAGCTTCTCCTTCACCTCCTCGTCGGTCGCGGAGGCCGTCCCCTGCGCGAGCTGCCAGTTCACGGCGAGGAAGCGGTGGACGTCGTTCCCGAGGAAGTCGTAGCGGGAGTCGTTCAGGTCATAGCCCTTGGTGCCCTGTGTGCGCGCGTCGCCGAAGCCGTCGAAGTACACCTCCAGACATCCGTCGTGGGCGTAGAGCGCAGACGGCACAAACGGCTTGCCGTCCTCGGCCGCGGGGATGAACCCTGCATCCTCCGCCTCCACCCGCACGAAGAGGAAGTCCTTGTTCCACGCGAGCTTGCATTCGGCCTTGAGCGCGCCCTGCGCGCCCTTCCCCAGCTTCTCCGTGAGAAGCGGCTGGGCCGGGATCGCCGCCCAGTCCGGCTTCTCGCCGCACTTCGGCACGAAGAACCACTTCACGTTCCACGGGCGCGGCAGAATGGATATCTCGCCGCTCCACGCCTGCACCTTCATGGGGGCGGTCTCGCCGGAGGCGAGCGGGAAGGACTGCTTCCCGCGCGGAGGGACGTCGTAGGCGATCTCACGTCCGCCGGCGGTGAGAGCGCCCTTCTGGCGCGCCTTCGTCTCGTTCTGCAGAACGAGGCTCACGGAGCCGTCGGACGACGGACGGACGTCCGCCGAGAGCGCCGTGGACGGATCGTCGGCCACGGCGCCGCGCAGCGCGCGCAGGAGGCCTTCGGCGTCGCGCGACACGAGGAAGAGCGGCGCCGGCGTGAGCGGCACCTTCACCGTCTTGAGACCGTTCGCGCCGCGCACGGTTTCGGACGGCGCGCGCTTGTTGCCGAACATGTCGGCGAACACGGTGTCAGCAGGAAGCTCTATCTCCAGGACGGGGCTCTTCTTCACACCCCATTCCACGTCGTGGTTGGTCGTCCACACCGGCATCACCGCCTTGTCGCCCTGGCGGAAGCAGTACCCGCGCACATCGCCGTAGGGCTGGGCGTCGCCCACGAACTTCGGGTCTGGCAGGAAGTGCCCGAGCGTGTTGGCGGAGAAGATGAAGGCGCACGGCGTGAAGTCGATGTCGAGGATCGGCGCAGGGTTCCATGGATGGACCAGCTGCACCTTGGGCCAGAACTTCAGAGCGATGATGTAGAGGCGCATCTGGGACGCCGCCATCAGAAACTCGCGGTTGCCGAGGTCGAGGGACGGCTGCGTGTTGGACCTGTAAGAGTCCCCCCAGCCATCCGCGCCCCACGGCGGTATGCGCACGGTGTGCATGTTGAAGCATTCCGTGAACATGATGGGAGTGGAGTCGGGATAGCCGTACTCCTTCATCTGGGAAATGAGGTGCTGCGTCTCCAGGTCGGAGTCCTTGCCGCTCAGCGTGCCGCCGTCGATGTTCTGATAGGGGTGGATCGTGACCACGTCGTACTTCACGCCCTTGGCGGCGGCGGCCTTTAGATAACCGTCGATGGCGTCGTAGTTGCGTCCGTTGAAGTAGTGCGATGTGCCGTGCGACTCGCAGAACCTCGGCGGCGGCAGACCTCGCTCGGCGAAGGCGCGCTTCACGCCCTTCATGCACGCCTCGACGCATCTGAAGTGCTCCGCGAAGCCGATTTGCCGCGCCCAGCTCTCCTCCTCGTTCCAGAACGTCCAGATGTTGTCCTCCGGCAGGCATTCCTTCGCGAGGCGATAGGCGGCGGCCTCGAGGAATTCAAGGCGCTGGGGCGTCACTTCCTTCCATTCGCGGAAGTTGAAGCCGCCCTCCAGCCTGCCGCCCGACGGCAGGTTCGTCGCGACTGCCGCAAGCATGTCGCGCTCGTAGGCGACTGGATGGACGTAGTTGCGAATGCCAAGTGTCTTCACGGCGAGCGGCGCTATCGCGGACCTCATCGATTCGGAGTTCCTCCGTCCGTCGGTGGAACCCCACCCCCACTCCACAAATTTCTTCGCATAGTGCGGAGCGCGGGAGACGCGCGCGTACCAGGGATGGTTGGCGTAGAACTGCGCCGTGGCGTGCTTGTTGGCGAGAGGGTGCTGAATGGAGAAGCGCGCGTAGTCAGTCCAGCGGCGCACGTCGCCGCCGCGCTTCGCCGCATAGTCCATGCGCACGACGAAGATGCCCTTCCCAAGCGCGGACGGATCGAGGTCAAGCGGCAGAACAGCGTCGCCGGAAAGCCGGAACGTCTTCGAGTAAAGCATCTCCGAGTAGCCGTTCTTCACAGAGACCTTGACTCCACCCGCCCAGCCGGGAAGCGCCTGCACGTCCAGCCGCGCGTCGATGGGCGCGCCCGGTGCGAGGTCGTTGTACTTGGCAGAAGTCAGGAGGTTCGCCACGAACGGCGCCTCGGCGAAGTCGGTCGCCGTTTCACCCTCCTCTACCTGCACGGCGTCCACAAGGATCCCATCAACGGGATCGACGGAGCCGCGCGCGCTCATCTGCACGTAGAATCCGCCGCCGTCCGCCTCGAACGTGAACGCATATCTCTTCCAGTCGCCCGATTCCACAGTGAATGTCCTGACGTCGTTCATTCTCCTGAACTGCCAGTATTTCCCGTTCTGGGAGACGGATCGCACGCGGAAATTGAAACTCATCTTCTTCCCAACGGTCTTCGCCATGCAGGACACAGTGTATTTCCTTCCCGCCACAAGCGGCATCGGCGCGGAGCATATCGACGGGCAGCGGTACTGCGCGCCCCTCAGAAGCGCGGCGTGGCGTCCGGCGAAGCCGCCTTCGGCAATCTCCTCGTTGGGCTTTTCCACAGGGTCGTACACGGCGCCCCAGTCCTCCCAGCGCCATCCTTTGAACCCTTGCTCGAAGCTGCCGTTCATAATGAGGTTACGCGTCGGCGGCACCGGCACATGAACGGCGTCAAAGCCCCAGAAGTCAAGTCCGCCGACGGGCGGCATGGGCTTCGTCTCGAGAACGGCACTCTCGCCGAAGTCGAAGACAAGAGAGCCCTTAACCGCATAGCCGCAAGGGTTGCCCTTGCGGAAATCAGCGATTACGTAATGATACGTCACGCCCCGGTACTCCTTGCCGTTGCGTATTTCGCCCGCGAAGTCGAAAACGCGCATCGTTCGCTGCCAACTCCCGGGGAATGTCAGCGACCAGTGGCGCACGGTGCCGCGCTTCTCGAAGTTGAAGACGTTTGTCTTGGGCTCTGGAAGCGCGCGGTGAATCTGGCGCTGTCCGTCTGCGAGAAGCTTCTCGCGCGGATACAGTTTGTGCGGAGTGTCGCCGAAGCCAAAAACCGAGGTCGGCGCCACTCTGCCACCGACGGTGAAGCTACTGGAGACGGAAAGCGCGTTCGTCTGCGCGAGCGCGTCCTCGAGGGAGAGGCCCATGTCCCATTCGATCAAGGCCGTTCCGTCGGCGCGGCCCGTGACGGAGTACGACAGCACGGCGGGGTGTCCGTCGGGCCGCCTCCACGGCCGCCGCCATGTGGCGCGGTTGTTCGCCTTGTCGATCTCAAGCGTGGCGTCGTCCGGAGCTGGATCGTTCCAGAGACCGCGGCACTTGATCCAAAGCTCCGCCTCGAGCGTGCGGTCGTTCAGGATGAAGAGCCTGCCGAAGCGGAGCGGATTGTTGCAGTCGATGGAGCGGTTTGCGCCCGACATCAAAATACGCTTCGAGCCGGATATGAACTCGACTCCGTCCCAGAGGTTCGTCTTCCAGGAGAACGGCTTCACCACCATCTTCACGGGCTCGCGCGCGGCACCTGAGCGCGCAAACGGCGCGCGAGCCGTCGGCAGAGGCGGTGCGGCGCGGAGGGATGAAAGCGCCGTTGCAAGCGCGATTGCGGACAAGACAGTCATTCTCATGCCGATATTATATCATAATCTGACAAACGGTCCAAACAGCCAGTCCACATTCAAGGGAATATGATAAAATATCCGCCATGGACATACAAAATGAGATGACGCTCGAAGAGGCGGCGGGAATGCTGGATCGCGGCGTGCGCATCCTCTTCATGGTGCGACACGGCGAGCGTCCGCGCATAGACCACGAAGACCCTACCTTCGGCGCGGCACTGCCGCTCACCGAGGCCGGATACGCCATGGCCGTCGCGTTCGGCCGCCGCCTCGCGCGCTTCGCCGACGATGTGCAGTTTCTCTCAAGCCCCCTCCGCCGCACGCGCATGACCGCAGCCGGAATCGCAGAGGGCATGGGCGTCCCGGACGCCCCCATCCCCGTCGATCCGCTTCTCGGGAACTCGTCGTTCTATTTCGCCGACCAGCACGCGGTGTTCGAGCTCTTCCGCGACGGATCGTTCTTCGACAAGATATTCTCATACCTCAAGACCGGACGCCAGATCGGCTTCCACGACCTCGCACCAGCCACCGACAGGCTTGAGGAATGGTGCCTCTCCCGCTTCACCGCCCGCCTCGGAATATTCACCACGCACGACCTCTACAACGGCGCCTTTCTGCACGCGCGCGGCGTCAAGACGGACTTCAACGAGGAGAACTGGATACGCTTTCTGGACTCCGCGGCGATTTTCATCGGCCCGGACGGCTCACGCTCCTACGCCCTTGTGCGAGCCGGCCTCTCCGACCGATCGCGCGGCGTGTGACGCTCCGCCTCACTTCTGCCCGAAGTCGGGCTCCCGCCGCCCCTGGTAGTTCGTGCGGTTCGGCCGCGACCGCTTGGCGTTGGCTGGATGGACGAACTTCTTGCCGCCGGGTCCGCCACGGCCGTGTCCGCCCTTGCCGCCCTTGCCGAAGAAATGCGCGCCGGGATGGCGGGCCGCGCCCTTCTTGTTCCGCTCGCCGCCGCGTAGCCAAGGAGCCTGGGGAAGCCCCTCGCTGGTCTTGCCGGTCTTGCGCTCTGCGGCCTCGGAGTGGAACGGCTGGTCGCGGTCCAGGCGGATCGTCTTCTTTATGAAGCGCTCAACCGCCTTCAGGAGAGAATGCTCCTCCGGCGCGACGAAGCTGATCGCCGCCCCGGACTCGCCGGCGCGGGCCGTGCGTCCGATGCGGTGCACATAGCTCTCCGTCTCCACGGGAAGCTCCATGTTCACCACAAGGTCGACGGCTGGGACGTCTATGCCGCGCGAGGCTATGTCAGTCGCCACCAATACGCGCGTCTTGCCGCTCTTGAATCCGGAGAGGGCGCGCATGCGCTGATTCTGCGTCTTGTCCGAGTGGATTGCCGCCACGGAGATGTCGTGACGCGAAAGCTTGCGCTCCACGCGGTCTGCGCCGTGGCGCGTGCGCGCGAACACTATCACGCGATACCATTCGGGATGGGCGTCGAGAAGATGCATCAGGAGGTTGTCCTTGTTGCCCTTGTCCACGAACATGCACGTCTGGTTGATCTTGTCCACGGTGGGGGCCTCGGGTGAGACGGATATCTGCACCGGGTCGCGCACCAGCTCGCCCGCGAGCGAGCGTATCTCGGGCGAGAGCGTCGCGGAGAAGAAAAGCGACTGGCGCGCAGGGGCGGCGGCGCCGTGCGCGCCGGCCACTTGGGGTCGGTTCGGCGGCAGCTTGGCGATGATGCGCTTTATGTCGGGAAGGAAGCCCATGTCGAGCATGCGGTCGGCCTCGTCCAGCACGAACATCTCCACGTTGTCGAGGAACACCACGCCCTGCGACATGAGGTCCATCAGGCGCCCGGGCGTGGCGATCACGACGTCAGCCCCCCTCTGCAGCGCCTTGACCTGCGGAAACTGGGAGACGCCGCCGAACACCACGGCGAACGGAATCCCCGCGTACTTCGCGTACGCAGCCACGTTCTCGGCCGTCTGGGCGGCCAGTTCACGAGTGGGCGAGAGGACGAGCGCGCGCGGACGACCCGCATCTCCCTTTCCGGCCTGGTTGGGGCCTTCCTTGAGAAGCCTGTCGAGTATCGGCAGCATGAACGCCGCCGTCTTGCCGGTGCCCGTCTGGGCGCATCCTACGAGATCGCGTCCCTCCAGGAGATGCGGGATGGCCTGCTCCTGTATGGGCGTGGGCACGGCATAGCCCGCATCCGCCACGGCATACTGCAACCGCGCGTCAATGCGCCCGAACACGTTCGCCGCGTAGGCGGCAGGCGGCGGATCGGAGGGGAGCGGCGGAGGCGCGGGAGGCCCCTTCTCCGCAAGGCCCGGGTGTCGAGCGGGATCTCCGCCCCGGCCGTGGCGGCGTTTCCGCTTGCGGGAGAAGCCGTGCTTCGCGGCGCCGAAGTTCTTTCCGCCTATATGATAGTCGAAATCTTTGCTCATGACTTGAGTGGCCTTTGACTTGACTCTTCCGTTCCCCGTTCCTTCAACCGCCGAGGAAAAGCACCTTGGGCTCGTGGACGGCGGCCTCATCCGGCGTGAACTGCCCGAACGCCATCACGATGAGCCTGTCGCCCACCTTCCCCATGTGGGCCGCAGCGCCGTTCAGGCAGCATACGCCGCTGCCGCGCTCGCCGGGGATGACGTACGTCTCGAACCGGCTGCCGTTGTCCACGTCAGCGCAGAGGATCTTCTCGTTCGGGAAAAGACCCACCGCCTCCATCCAGTCGCGGTCGACGGTGAGGGAGCCGACGTAGTCGAGGCACGCCTCGGTAACTCGGACTCGGTGCAGCTTGGCCCTTAGAAGAGTCACCGTCATTTCAGGGACGCCTCCACCTGCTGTTCCGTGATCAGGACCTTCTTCGCGCCGCCGCCGGGCGCGTCGTACATGATGTCGGTCATGATCTTCTCCATCGCCGCCCTTAGACCGCGCGCGCCCGTCTTGCGCCGGAGCGCGTCCTTGGCCAGCGCGCGCAGCGCGTCAGGCTCGAATGAGAGCTCTACGCCGTCAAGAGCGAGCAGCTTCTGATACTGCTTCACAAGGCAGTTCTTGGGCTCGGTGAGGACGCGCACGAGGTCGTCCTCCGAGAGGTCCGACATCGACGTTATTATCGGAAGGCGCCCGGTGAACTCTGGGATCAGACCGAACTTGACAAGATCCTCGGGGCGGACGTCCATCGCCTCGCGCCTCGGCACGTCGCCGGAATCGCCGTTCCCCGCGGCCGCTTCGCCGCCGGAGGCGTTCAGAAAGCCGACCACCGACTTGCCCTGGCGCTCCGCTATGATCTTCTCGAGGCCCGTGAAGGCCCCACCGCAGATGAAGAGTATGTTCGAGGTGTCCACCTCGATGTACTCCATGTCGGGGTGCTTGCGCCCGCCCTTGGGGGGAAAACGGCAGGTGGTGCCCTCGAGTATCTTCAGCAGAGCCTGCTGCACGCCTTCGCCGGAGACGTCGCGGGTTATGGAGACGTTCTCCGTCTTTGAGGCGATCTTGTCTATCTCGTCGATGTAGATGATGCCGCGCTTCGCCAGCTCCACGTCGCCGTCGGCGTTCTGCCACAGATACCGCACCACGTTCTCCACGTCCTCGCCCACGTAGCCCGCCTCTGTGAGAGTGGTGGCGTCGCCGATGGCGAACGGTACCTTTAGGAGCCTGGCGAGAGTGCGGGCGAAGAGCGTCTTGCCGCATCCGGTGGGGCCGATGAGGATGATGTTCGACTTCTCGATCTCGACGTCGGCGAAGTCCGGCGACTCCTTGCCGGACTCCTTTGCCTCGAGCCTTCTGTAGTGGTTGTGGACGGCTACCGAGAGTATCTTCTTCGTCTCGTCGTGCCCGATGACGTACTTGTCGAGGAATGTCTTGATCTCCTTGGGCGTCGGCACGGGCCCCAGGGCGGGAACGGGCTTCTTCTCGCGCTGGCGGGACTGCTTTGGCTTGGCGCCGGTCAGCTCCGCTTCGGCGGCGTCGACCATCTCGCACACGGTGCGGGCGCAGTCGGAGCAGATGCTCACGTCGTCAGGGCCCGGCACCACGAGCGCCCCGTCGCGGGGTCCCCGCCCGCAGAACGCGCAGTAGTTGGGGTCGTGGTCTTTCTTGCGTGCCATGTCACTCGGCCTTGGGAAGGAGAACCTTGTCGATGAGACCCCAGGAACAAGCCTCGTCGGCGCTCATGAAGTGGTCGCGGTCCGTGTCGCGCACGACGTTCTCCATGGGCTGGCCAGAGTGGGAGGCGAGTATCTCGTTGAGCTTCGTCTTGAGCCTGAGTATCTCCTGGCAGGTGATTTCGATGTCGCTCGCCTTGCCCTCCGCGCCGCCCCAGGGCTGGTGGATCATTATCCTGCTGTTGGGCAGCGCGTAGCGCTTCCCCTTGGCGCCGGCCGTGAGCAGGACGGCGCCCATCGAGGCCGCCTGTCCGATGCAGTACGTCGCCACGGGGCAGGAGATGAACTGCATCGTGTCGTAGATCGCGAGGCCGGCGGTGACACTTCCGCCGGGGGAGTTGATGTACATGGATATCTCCTTCTTCGCGTCCTGCGACTGGAGGAAGAGGAGCTGGGCGACGATCAGATTGGCCGTGTCGTCGTTCACCTCGCCGCCGAGCAGAACGATCCTGTCCTGCATCAGACGGCTGTAGATGTCGTAGGAGCGCTCGCCGCGCGAGGTCTGCTCCACCACCATCGGAACCAGATATCCCATCACTTCGCCTCCGAAAGGATGAAGTCGAAGGTCTTCTCGATGCGGATGTGATCCTTGAACCCCTCGCGATGATCCGGATTCTCCATCTCCTTGCGCATCCTTTCGATTTCGACGCCGGAGTTCTCGGCCATCTTCTCAAGCTCCTTCTCCACGTCCTCGTCCGTCACCTCGATCTTCTCCTCCTCGGCGATCTTGGTCAGGATGTACGAAACGCGCAGGCGGCGGATGGCGGCGTTCTGCGCATCCGCCACGATGGCGTCGCGGTTCTTCTCGAAGTAGTCTGCGGGCAGCCCCGAATGCTGCGCGTTCTGGGCGAACTCGCGGAGAGCGCGTTCCGCGCCCTGGCTCACGAGCGAAGGCGGCACGTCGAAGTCGGCCTTTTTCAGAAGCTGCTCCACCACCTGGTTGCGGCGGTTCTCGAGCTCGGCGGCGTCGGCCGCCTTCTCCATCTCCTCGCGGATCTGCTTCTGCAGGGCCTCGAGCGACTCCGCCTTGGCGGCCTCGACGAACGCCTTGTCGTCGGGCAGCACGCGGCAGCGGAACGACTTGAGCGCAAGGTCGTATTCGGCCGTCTTGCCCTTTATCTGATCGGGCATTCCCTCCTCGGGGAACTTGACGGCCACGCCCTTCTTCTCCTCGCCTGCCTTCATGCCCTTGAGCGCCTCGAGTATCTCCGGCAGGAAACGCCCCTCCTCGATCTGCACCCAGAAGCCCTCGGCACCGCACACGGCCTTCTCGTCGGGGACGATCTCAGAAAGCGGCTGTCCGTTGAGCGTGCCCTTGTAGTCGAAATTGACGAAGTCGCCGTCGCCCACCACCGCGTCCTCCTTCGCCTCCTCGTACTTGGCGTAGGCTGCGCGGTAAGCCTCCACGCGCTCCGCGACCTGCTCGTCCGTCACCTTCACCTCGTTCCTCTTGACGGAAAGCTTCTTGTACTTGGGCAGATCGAACGTAGGCTCTACCTCTACGATTGCGGTGCACTCGAAACCCGTCGCGGGATCTATCGAAGCCGTGGTGACGCCGTGGAGCTGCAGAACCTTCAACCCAGACTCCTGCACGGCTCCTGGATAGAACTTGCGGAAGCAAGCCGTTATCGCCTCCTGCTTTATGTCGCTCTCGAACCTGCGCTTGATCAGATCCGCCGGGACGTGGCCCTTGCGGAAACCGGGAATCACGCCGTTCTTCATGAACACGTTGAATACCTTCTTGTATTCGTCCTTGATCTCCTCCGGGCCCGCACTCATGGAGAGCTCGAACACGCATGGTTCCTTCTCGTTTTTCTCGACTTTCATCAATCAACCTTTCGTTTGCAAAAATTTAGGGGATATTTTACCAAAAACACCGCGAGTTGGCAAACCGCTTTCGTCCCTTCCACCGTATATGCAGGCGATGTTCCTCTAGGGCATCCACGCCGCCGCGGACATGTCCCCGTCGCCTGGCGGGACTCGTCCGCGCCGGCCGAGTCCTACAACGATTTGAACACTAGCTCTCCCCCCTCCAGCAACTGCGCGTGCGTGACGAACGGCCTCTCCAGGCGCTTTCCGTTCAGGAACGCCTCGCCATAGCGAGAGCCGTCCAACGGCAGATCGGAGCGGATGGTGAACGTCTTGCCGCTCTGCGGCAGCGTGAATGAGACGCACTTCGCCGCCGGCGCGTGCAGCGCATAAACGCCTAGCCCGGATATCGGGAAGAAGCCCGAAGTGAGGAACACGTACATCGACCCCATGGCGCCGTCGTCGTCGTCTCCCGGTATCTCCTTCTCCTCGAACTGCGAACGGTAGACGTGCGCCCACGTCGTGGCAAGATCGGGGCGGCCCACAAAGTCGAAGAGCCAGGTGGTGATGAAGCTAGGCTCGTTTCCATAGTCTATCAGTCTGTTGTCGAATGCGTAGATGAGCCGTTCAAGGAACTTCTTCTCGCCGCCCATCTTCGCGATCATGCCGGGGATGTCGCCGGGGATCATGTAGGAGTATTCCCAGCAGGAGCCCTCGTAGAAGTCGCCGAAGTACTTGCGACCGGGCGGGTTCTGCATGCCCTCGCGGGCGATGACGTCCGTGAAGCGCCCGTCGGGGTGGCGACCGTGGCAGAAGCCCCGGTAGCCGGACGGCGCGTCCACCATCGCCTCGTCCCACACGTTGGTCCAGTTCTTCGAGCGCGCCAGATAGAACGCCGCGTCCTCCTTGCGCCCGAGGCCGGCGGCCACCTGGGAGACACACCAGTCGTTGTAGGCGAAGCCGAGGGTTGAGGAGGCCGATTTCATGCGCCAGCAGTACTCGGTCTTCACCCCGAACGGCACATAGCCCAGTTTGAGGTATTCGGGAGTGCGGTGTTCGGCGTGACGGCGCATGGCGGCATAGGCGCGGGGCCAGTCGATGCCTGGGATCTTCTTGGCGAAGGCGTCGGCCATGATGTTGTCCGACTCGTCGCCGGCCTGGCCCACGCGGTATTCGCGCCCGGCGCAGAAGCCCACCCCTACAAAGCCGTTCTTCTCCGACCGGGCGGCAAAGGAATTCACGCAGCCGGCCACCGCGGCGGGGTCGAGAATCGTCATCAACGGGAAAAGGGTCTTCCACGTGTCCCAGAGCGTGTAGTGGTCGTCCCACATCTCCACCCCGTCGGGCCAGACGTCTATGTCGCCCGTGCGGTCGCGGGGCTGGACGAACGCGTGGAACAGATGCGAGTAGAAAAGGCGCATGTCCTTGCCGGAAAGCCCTTCGACTCGCACGCGCCCCAGCGCATCCTCCCACATCGCCTTCGCAGCGGCGGAGACCTCCGCCACGCTCTTTCCCCGCACTTCCGAGAAGTTGGCCTTTGCCTTCTCCTGGGACTTGAAGCTGGTCGCGATGCGGAACACGATCTTGTCGCCGTTCCTCTCCTCCTCGGCGTAGAAATAGCAGTTGTAGGGGCCGGGGCACCAGTTGTAATTGTAGGTGCCGCCGCCGAACACGGCGTTGCCCTCGCGCTTCACCGAGACGTCCACACCGCCGTCGCGCCTGCCTATCTTGCGCTTGGCGTTGACAACAACGCGTCCGGCGCGTCCCTTGGGGAAGGTGAACTCGTACACTGCGGCGAAGCGCGTGGGCGCGAGCGCCACGTCGATGCCGTCCTTCTCAAGCCGTGCGCGAAAAAGATAGGGGCGAGTCTCCACCAACGTGATGGGGGATGCAAGGTCTGCCTCTTCGTCAGACGCGCCGCACGTGGGCGTCACGAGCATGATGCCGTAGCTGGGATGTCCGCCCGTGCCCTGGGTGTGGAACTGCGAGAAACCCACGACGTCGTCGCCGTGGTGGTAGCCGCTTGTGGGGGCATGGCGTCCCTTGGAACGCGGATTGGGCCAAAGCGTGTCGGGGCTGGGATACACGCTCCCGTGGGGAATGCACGGTCCTGGCATGCAGCTGCCGAGGCCGGGAACGGACGAGCCCACACGCGTGTCCGCCCACTCCGCCGGAGTGCGCGAAAATGCACACGCCGCGAACGCGGCCAAGCACGCAACTATGATGAACCTAGGCGATTTTGATTTCATTTTCAGTTCCTTGTTTTAAAACTAGTGGCTGGTAGATGGTGGTTGGCGGTTGGGCGGCATTCTAGGACGAGTAGGAGGTTAGGACGAGTAGGAGATCAGGGCAATGGACTTCTTCATTGGTTTTCCGTTTTCAGCCTTTCACTCTCGACGTTGACCTTCGGCGAAAGCTCCATAAGCTGCTCCTCCAGCCTTTCGAGCATCTTCTCCTCCTTCATGGACTTCGCGCGCGCGGCCTCCTCCGACACCTTCTTCTCTGCGAGTTTCCTCTTTCTCGCCTCTTCGGCCTTCGCGCGCCGTTCCGCCTCTTTTGCCCTGCGCGCCGTAGCCTCCTCGGCCGAACGCCTCACCCGCTCGGCGGCATCTGCACGTTCCTTCTCCTGCGCGAGCCGCATCTTCTCCTCGGCGGCGGCTTTCAGCCGTCTGGCCTCCTCGTCGAGGGCGTGCCGCCGGGCGGCCTCATCCTCCTTGGCTTTCCGCCGCCGCACAGCAGCCTCATCGTCGAGAGCGCGTCGCCGTGTAGCCTCATCCTCCTTGGCTTTCCTCCGCCGCGCAGCGGCCTCTTCGTCGAGCGCGCGCCGCCGCGCCGCCTCCTCATCCATTCTACGCCGCTCAGCCTCCTCCTCGGCGGCTTTCATCCGCTCCGCCTCGCGACGGGAGAAATCATCCACCTCGGCCTTCCTGCGCGCAGACTCTTCTTCGCGAACCGCCGCCGCGACACGCTCCGCCGCCTCTTGCCGACGGACTTCCATCCATGCCCAGACCAAAGCGGCCAACAACACCCCCAGAAGCAGATACGTGAGAAAACTCCGCCAGTTCATCATGCCACCTCCTCCGCGCCCCAGAGCATGCGCGCCATCTCGGCGGTGAGCGCGGCCGCCGCGGAATGCGTGCTCGCACCAGTCTCGATCGGCGGAGGGACGATCTCCCCGCGCACCTTGAGCCCATAGCGCACCGTGCGCGCCCCGACATCCCACCATGCCTGCCCCTTCGCGAGCACCTGCGGATCGCACGAGATCGAGACGCACAGGACCGGCGTCCCCGCACGGACCGCAATCTGCGCCGCCCCCCTGTGCAGACGCCGTTTGACGCCGGAGGACGTACGCGTTCCCTCCGGGAACACAATGACGTCCACTCCCGCTGCGAGCAGATCCGATGCGGCGGACAATACGCCAGCGGGGTCGTCGTTCACGATGAACGCCGACCTGACTACGCGCGAATAGAACGGATTGCGACTCGCGGCGACCTTGGCCACGGCCGTGGAGTCGGGAAGGACGGACATCAGCAGCACCACGTCTATCAGAGACACGTGGTTGGCCACCACCACGCGTCCGCGCGACGAGGCGACAAGGCGCATGTCCTCCGGGGAGGCCTCCACTCTGAAAAGCCCCGTCACGCGGGCCGCCCATACGAAGAGACGATACGTCGCGCGCACGCATCCGCGCATCCGCCGCCGTCCCGCGTCCCCCCGCCCCACAAACGGCAGCAGAGGAAACAGCAGAAAGCCCATGAGCACGCCCCCCGCTGCGAATCCGGCGAAGAACAGCGCCGCAAGGACGACACGCGCCGCACGGACGATGAGGCGCCCTTCTCCACCCGCGCTCATTCTCCTTCCACCTCCAGCAGAAACGCCTCGGCTCGGGCCGCCTCCACCTCGCCGAACTCAGGACGGTAGAACTCCGGGGTGTCCTCCTCCGCATAGACGAACACCACACGCCCCCTCATGGACGTCGCCTCGAGCCATCCCATTTCGCGCGAACGCGAGCGCGCCGCGATCGCAGTGTACGGCGCGCGGTTTTTCATGAGAAGCGAGAACGCTCCGGGCGCGGCGTTGTGCACGGACGCGGAGAAGCCCGCCGGCGACATCTCCCCTTCGTCATGGCACTGGCGCATCAGCTTCAAAGTGGTCGCGATCTCCCCCCAGCGAGAGGCGAACACCACCGGCACCTGCTCGCCCTCGGGATAGACCTTCCGCGCCACGGAAAGAGCGGCCCGCTCCACGCCCGTAAGGCGGCGGCGCTCCATAGGCGGCACGAACGACACGTCCGGCCTCGGGCATTCAGCCGTTGCCCGCCATTCAGCCTGCGCAAGAATCTTGACCTTGGGGGATTTCATCGCTCTATCAGGAACACGGCCGTGGAGTGTCTGGGGAGTTCCACCGAGAAGCTGTCGGCGTTCTCGGCCACGGTCTTCTCCTCGGTGATCTCGAATACGCGGCGGGCGGGGCGCGGAAGGGACACTCGATGCACGCCCGCCGCCCGCGTGTGAAGCATAAGCCACGAAGAGTTCGCGGAAAGCACCACGTCGGCGTCCGTGTATACGTGCACGCCCGCGGCGCGATAGACGGCGCGCAGTTCGTCGGCCGGTCTGAAGCGCAGCTTCTCGAACGTTTCGCCGCCGGTGAGGCGCTTCACGCGCTCCCAAGAGAGCGAGGTGTCCGCGGCGTATCCGGGCGCATGGAAGAAGACCAGCCTGCGCCCCTGCTCCTTCAGCTTCATCGCGGCGGCATACTGGCCGTCGGTGAGATACTGGCAGTCTAGGAACGCCACCACCTTGGCGGGACCCGACACGACGGCGTCGAGGTCGTCGGCCAGATACCAGTCGAACGGCGCGCCGGCGCGGTAGAACTCGCCCATCTGGTCCACGTACAGCCTTTCTGTGACGGTGTCGCCGGGAGTGTTGCGGTAGCCGTAGTAGAACGCGCTCTCGGGCTGTGACACGACGGCCACCTCGGAATGGTGGTAACGGTCGTGCCGCAGGGACTCCGCCGACCACTTGCGCATTCTTCCCACGGCGTCCACTATGGCCGGATCGCGGAACGTGTCGTGTTTGAGATCCATGTACCAGAGGCCCGTGCCATGCGTCACCGTCATGCCGAATTCGCGGTAGATAAGGGCGAGGGAGTCGGCCATCGTGCGGGCGTGACAGCGGGAGTCTGGCCGCTTCTTGAGCATCTCGAGGTGCGTCATGTCGTCGCCTTCGTCTATGAAGAACTTGCCGTGGAGGGCCGCGCTCGCGAGATACTGGCGCTGCATTCCGTCCTCGCCCATGCCGCGGCGGCGGTATGTGTGCGGCGCGGAGAGCATGTCGAGGTTCTTCGAGAGGTACATCTTCGCGGGAGCTCGGTGGTCGCACTCCTGAGCCCAGTATTCGTCCTGCACGTAGCCGTAGAACGCGAGGGTGGCGAGCGCCCCCTTTGACTCGTCCTTCACGATGCCGCAGTAGTGGTCTATCAGCTCCACGGTGGTCTGGTGCAGGCATTCGAAGTAGTCGATCACCCGGCGCGACTTCGCCGGATCGCGCCACATCCCCTCGTCGAGGCGCATGCGCGCCTCGCGGTCTGGCACCGACACGCCCTCGAAAGTGGCGTATGCGTCCTTGAAGGCGTCGCGCAGACGCGAGACGTCGTTGCCGTACTTGGCGCGCAGATAGCGCACGAACGCCTGTCGCATCGGCTCGGAGAAGTCCCCGAAGGCGCCGCGCGGATGGGGCCCGCCGGAGACGGCCACGTATGCGTCCCATGAGAAATGCTCGCCCCACGGCCCATTGGCCACGTGTATGCCGATGAGGCTCTTCCCGTAGCGGTCCAGCAGATGGCGCACCGCCCGGCGGTACATAGGACCAAGCTCGGCGCGGCACTTCAGCGACGCGAACGACTCACGCGCAGGATGCCTGCCCAGAGGCGGCGTCCACACGTGCCGTTCCTCGGGATGTGCCGCTATCCACCAGTCGGGGGCCGCAGAGAATATGCGGGGGAGGAATGCGGCGTTCGGCGCCCAGGAGAGCAGCTTGTCTATGTTGGCGTCCTGGTAGGACATGTCGAACGAGCCGTCCTCGCGCCAGTACGGATTGGCGTAGTGGGGGAAGGAGCCGAACATGCTGAACAGCTCCACGCCGGCGGCGGACATGTCCTTCACGTCCTTCTCCTTGAGATCCCACTGCCAGAAGAGGATCGGCGCCACCGGCCTGCCGTCGTGCCACAGCCCCGGCGCGCCGTTGAGATCGGCCACGCGCCAGCCGACGCCCTGCGCGGCGGCTGCGAACGCGATTGCGCAGACTCCCCAGGAGATGCGGCGGCAGAGCATCAGAGCACATCCCGTCATTTGAAGAGAATCGTCGTTCCGCGCATGCTGCTGGCGTAGAGGTTGCCGCCGCGCCACACAAGGCGCCAGAGCGGATTGTCAAGGCCCACCAGCGTGGGAGAGCCGGAGACAAGGCCTGTCACGGAAAGCAGCGGGAATCCGCCTTCGGCGGCCGCGAGATATTCATCGTCCACGTTCTCGATGGTGAGGGTGGAGCCGGCAGGGAAGTCGAGGGACCCCGGGCAGATTATCGGCGCGCCGGCTGCGACGACCTTGGAGAAGTCGAGCCGCCAGTCGGTGGGGCCGGCATGGCCGTTCGCGTCCAGAGCGCCGCCGGCAAGCTCCACCGCCGAGCCGGACGGGAGCGCCCCCTCCGCGTCAAGCCTCAGAACGCCGCCCTCCAGCACCGTGCGCCCGCCGTAGGTATTGACGGCGTTCAGGGCCAGCAGCCCGGTGCCGCGCTTCGTGAGCCCACCGCTCGTGTTCTCCGCCATGGTGCAAGCGAGGATGTTCGTGATGGACGCCTTGCCGCCTCCCGCGAGACGCGCCGTCGCGGTCGTGTAGTCGCGGCCCGGCGACGTGATGCGGAATCCGGAAATGGTTCCAGTGTCCTTGTCGAAGATCGCCACAGCCGTCGCGCCCTCGCCGTCACCGTAGATGCTAACCACCGGAGCGCCGAGATAACCACTGCGAACCGCACCCGTAGGCAGTTCAATGGACGCGACGCCCTTCCCTGTCGGCGCCTTCAACGGCGCGTTCACAGTCACAGTGTAATTAGAGCTGTCAAGGATCGCACCCTTCCCGTAGACCAAGACATCCGTCGGGCGCGTGTCTTTGGTCGCGTTACGCTCTCCGAGCAGGTTCCCCGCCGCACGCGCGCGCAGGACGCCGCCGTCGAAGTGGACGAACGACGGGAACGCCTTGCCGCCGTCACACAGTTCGGGGAACGGCATCAAAAGCTCTGGCGAACCACTGCCGTTCTTCGCGCCGCGTTCGGTCGCCCGGAGCAATGTCTTCGTCTCAAGAGTGCCGCCGTCGATGAGCGCCACATGCGCCACGCCGTTTGTGCGTTCCGTCATTAGAATGCCATTGCTCAAGACCTTGGCGAGACCATCATCCGCAACAACCAACGCACCATACCCGTTCGCGCAGTACTTTGTATAATGGCTTGCGCAGAGTCTGAGCCAGACACTGCTACTGGAGACGGTATCCAGAACTCCTCCCGTCTGATATACAACGCTCGTACCACCCCAGCCGATGTGAAATTCCGCACCCCCCGCTCTGAAATGACCTGTGTCGCAGACTTCAAGAAACATCGTACCACTCAAGGTATCGGAGAAATGAGTGTGCTGCCTAGTCTCCATTCGTCCACCGGAGACGTTTATGTAGGCATGGCCGCCATTTTTACCGTAATATGCATCGTAGTGTCCGCTTTGTCTAGCCCAGTACGCATATCCACCAGTCTGATAAATGGCTCCGTAGGCTCCACTACCCGAGCCAAAGTTGTTCAGATTGTTGGTTATCGCGGCACCATCCCTGATCTCAAGTATTCCATGGGTACCGTCAGATGCGATGTTCATCAACTGTCCGTTAATCTCCCACCCCTGGTCGATGTACGTACCCTCGTCGAGGATGAGGCGCGCCTCCCTTTCGCCGCCGGGGGCGTATGCGTTCACGGATATGGAGTTCGTGTTGTTGTGGACGTGTCCGAAGTTCTTGAGGATCGTCGTACCGCAATAGACCGTTATCCTTCCAACATCCTGCACGGTGTCGCGCGTTGCAGACGCCTCGCAAATGCCGTTGCCGTAAGTGATGAACGGTGCCTCGTTCGCGAATGTTGCGTTGAGGTGGACACTTCCGAGGAAGCCAAGCATATTATTCGTGTATGTACCCGTCGCAAACGACTCCGATGTGGCGGTCTTGTTGAGAGTTATGTTCGCCTCGACACCGTTCGTGACAGCAAGGCGTATTGGCTTACTGTTTGCCCAACCTTTGAACGCCGTGAAGACGTCCTGGACATCCGAGTTCGAGAATCCGTCGGCGAGCGCACCGCCATTCACACAGAGCGCAATGGCCTGGTCAGCCGTGACAGACCATTTTGTCGGATCTAGGCTCGCGATGGAGTCAAGGCTGTGCAGCACGAGAGTGCCGGCCGCCACGGTAGTTGTGCCTGTGTATGTGCTTCGGCCCTTCAAATAGGCAACGGTGGTTTTACTTTCGCCATCCATCTTCACATTGCCCGCGCCGGAGATGTCGCCGTCCACCAGCACAGGATTGTTCACACCCGGTCTAAGCGTAAGAGTAGCCCCCGACCCAAGTTCGATGGGGCCGCCCCATCTGAATATCTGCCCGGCGGAGAGTGCCCCCGTACCGCCGTAGCCGATGGACTGGGTTTTACCCGCTTCGACTATCATCTTCCAATTCGTCTTCTTGGCGCTACTGTACCAGTCAATCGAGCCGTTGCGGATTGTGATCGTATGGTCGCTGCCCTGCATCTGATCTGACCTGTTGAGGAACGTGAGTCGTCCATACCTGTTGTTCGCCGAGTCGTATGCGTCGATTATGATATGCCCGGGATTGGAGACGTTGCTCGCGCTGGGCCACACGCTCTCCGACCTGTTTGCGCCGATTGCATACTTGAAAGTGAGCGTCTTCCCGTTCATGTTTAGCGACGAACAGACAGAGCACCAATTTCCGACAAAGCCGATGGTGGCGTCATCGTCCATCACCAGATTCAGGTTCGTGCTGGTCTTTACGATCGCGGGATAGTCACCATAGCCCGTGCCGGAAAAATGAATCGTGCGACCCTCGCCGTAGCCCATGGAATAGAGACATCCGCCCTGAGTCACGTAGATGACACACGAGGACGCCCCCATGCCACCGGCGGCGGTGGGTTTGTACACACCGCCCTTCACGCGGATGATTCCCGTGAACGAGCCGATGCCCGACACCTCCAGCGTTGAGGTGCCAGTCTTCCACAGCTCCTGCACCGTGTTGTTGTTGAGCGCGGCCGTTTCGTCTGAGGCAAGCGCGGCGGCGTCGACCACTAACGCCGTTCCGCCGCCCTCGATGGGCTCGGTTGTGATGGCACGCGCTGCTGCAGCCAAAAACACCGCGGCGACGAATACGCAGCGGACGGATGTCTCTCTCATCATTTCATTACCTTTCCGGCGCGATGCCGCACCTGTTACACAATAGACCATGCCTGTATGATACCATAATCCGGCCGTTTTCCGCAACCTGAAGTTTATCGACCGGACCTTGGCGGAGAACGAGCGAGAGCCGGGAAACGAACGAGATTGAGGGTCTATTGGAGGAAAAGGCCGGCGAGGAATCCGAACGACACTCCGAACAGATACACTGCGGCTAGTATCGCGAGATTCTGCAAAAGATGGCGATGGGTCCGGAAAAGAACCAGCAGCCCCACCCCTGCGCCGGTGAGCGACGAGGCCACGAGCGCCCCGGCCGACATTCCACCCGCCGCATACACCTTTGCGCACGCCGCCGACGCGGCGCAGTTCGGCACAAGCCCCACCAGCCCCGCCAGCAGCTCGCCCACCACCGGCTTGTTGAACACAAATCCCCTGAGTGCCTCTTCGCCGCCGCAGAAATGAAGCGCAAGCTCCACCACGCCGGAGACGACAAGCAGAAAGACGAATATCTCCGCCGTGTGGATCAGCGCAGGCACCACGATCCCCTTGCGCTCTGCGCAGCTGCAGCGGCTGTGCGCGCAAAGCTCGCCGACGTGCGGCGACGGGCGATTACGCCCCATGGCCGCCAGCACGGCATTCACGGCGAAGCCCGCCGCGCAGGCGAACACGGCCTTGAGCGCGACCAGCTTCACGAGGAACGCCCCCGACACGCCGGGCTCCGCGAAAAGAACCGGCACTAGCTCGTCTGACGTGGAAAGGAACACGGCGACGAGCGTGCCGGCGGTGACCACCCCTCCTGCGTAGAGAGACGCGGCCGCCGCGGAAAAACCACATTGCGGGACAACCCCCGCGACGGCGCCGAAGAGCGGTCCCCAAAATGTGACGCGCCCGAGCTTGCGCTCGAGCGCATCCCCTGCATGCGCCTCAATCCACTCCAGCAGCAGATACGCCGGGAAAAGAAAAGGAAGGAGCAGCAGGTTGTCTGTTATGAACTCTATCACGCCGGGGAGATCGCCTCACAGGGGCACTGTCCGGCGCACGCGCCGCAGTCAACGCACTTCTCGGCGTCGATCGTGTACGCGGGCGAGCCTTCGGAAATCGCCTCCACAGGGCACTGGTCCTTGCAGGTGCCGCAGCCGACGCACTTCGCGGGATCAATCTTATGAGCCATTTTCTGTTCTCCTTTTTTGTGGTGTTTGTTGTTGTAGTATTATCCCACACAGACGCCTTGTTAGGCAATCCTAATTTGCGGGAAAGTTAGTTGCTGGTCGCCAGCCGCTAGAGGCTCTTCAGGCGAAGCAGAGCCTCGAGGAAGTAGTAGTCGGCGTAGTTGAGCGGCACGTCCACCTCTCCGCCCTTTCCGGTTGCGATGCGGCCCGGCTTGTTGCCGACGCAGTGCATGAGAAGGAAGTCTCCATTCTCGCCCTGGGCGGCGAAGTAGGCCGGCGACGCGAGCGCGGAGAGGATGCGCACGGCGCCTGCGCGGTAGACCGCGGCCTTGGCGGCGGGGGCGAATCGGGCGATCTCCAGGAAGGCGCTGGCGGCTACGGCGGCGGCGGATGCGTCGCGGGGCTCGTTGGGTATGTCGGCCGCCTTGAAGTCCCAGTACGGGATGCCGTCGGCCGGGACGTTGGGCTCGTTCAGCCAGTAGTCGGCGGCGGACATGGCACGGGCGAGGTAGCGGGGATTCTGCGTCTCGCGGAACATCATGGAGTAGCCGTATATGGCCCAGGCCTGTCCACGGGCCCAGGTCCCCTCCACGGAAGCGCCCTGGCCTGCGAATGCGCCGCGTATCTTGCATGTGTCCACGTTGTAGTCGAGGATGTGGTACGCGGAGCCGTCGGGGCGGAAATGGTGGCGGTCTGTGATGTCGGCCTGGCTGCGGGATATGGCGTCGCTCTTGGGGGAGCCGCCGTTCTTGGAGTCCCATTCAAGGAGCTCCAGGTTCATCATGTTGTCGATGATCACAATGTACTGGGCTCCGAAGTGGCCGTTGGCCTTGCCGGAGTCCCAGCTGCGGATGAGGCCAAGCTTGTCGTTATAACGGGTGCGCAGGGCGGCGGCGGTGTCGTGGAGGAATTCGGCGTAGCGCTTGTCGCCGGTGAGGCGCAGTGCGTTGCCGGCGGAGCAGTATGTGCGGAAGCCAACGTCGTGGTTGGAGGCGTCGTGGCGGAGCGGCTCTATGAGCCTTTCCGTGTAGTCCACGGCCGCCTTCTTCCAGAAGTCGTCCTTCGTGTATTCGTAGAGGTACCAGAGGGAGCCGGGGAAGAATCCGCTGCACCAGTCCTTTGGCGGAATCACCACGAGCTTGCCGTCCTCGAAGCGCTTGGGGTTCATGTCGGGGCGCTGCGTCTCCATTGCCTTGAGCAGCGCCTTGTAGTGCGCCTCGCTCTTCTGGAATATCTCCGGGATGGATGCGCGCAGCGCGCTCTCGGCGTCCGACGCGGAGGCGCAGAGCGCAAACACGCCGGCGGCCGCGGCCACGATGATCTTGTTCGTCTTCATTTTGTTCCTTTCATGCCTTGTTGCCTGCGGCGCACGGCCGCGACGCGTAAAGTATAGCAAAAACGCGCGTGGATGGAAAGTCCGCCGCCGGGCACAGCTATTTCCCGGCGCCTTTGGCCGCTTCCCTGTTCGCCGCATCCTTTTTCGCGTTGGAGATCATCTGAAGCGTCTCTTTGATCTCCGCCGAATTGGGCATTATCTTCAAGGCGCGGACCGCGTTAGTCTCGGCCTCCGCGAGTTCGTTCAGATTCACAAGGCACACGGCGAGATTGTTGAGCACCGCCGCCTCCTTGGGACGCCGCTTCAACACGCGCCTGAGATAGTCCGCCGCGCGCGCGTACTTCTTCTCCAGCAGGTAGTTCATGCCCATGCCGAAATTGGCCGCAGCGTCGTCTGGGTCGCTGTTCAGGACTGGGATGGCGTAACGGGACGCGAGCGCAAAATCCGCCCGGTTGAGGGCGAGCTTCAACCCCTCACGCGGCGTGAGCTGCGGGCCGGATTCGCGGGCCTTGCGGCGCACCGTCTCAAGAAGGCCGACCAGCGACTCGTTCGCCTTGTCGAGAGAGTCCGAGAGATCGGTCTCCGCCACGGCCTTTTCCTTCTCGCCGGCGAGTTCAAGGGCGTCCGCCCTGAGGCGAGCAACACGCGAGACACGCCACATCACGACGTCCGACAGGTCGTCCACAAGCGGATCAGAGAAGCCTCGGCGCCATCCCGGGCGGCGCAGCGCCATGAGACGCGCGGCCAGTTCCTTCGCCGCAGCAGCGCCCTTCTGCGCCTCCTCGGGCGCCATGTCCGGCCTTACCAGGAGACCGGCTGCGGGCGGCATCGGACGGCGGCCGCGCTTCCAGAACTCGAACCCCACCTGCGCGGCGAACTTGACCGAGCCGGGAGCGCGATCGCACACCCATGTGCGCAGAGCGTCGAGAGGTCCGTTTTCAAGGACGCTCCAGTTCTCCTCCTCGGACGTCCGCGACACTCCGCGCACTCGAAGGGCCTTGTCGAAATCGCTGTGCGAGGACATCATCGATATCGCCTTCAGATCTCCGCCGCCAGCGACGGAGCGCAGCTCCAGCGCCGCGTCGAAGAAGCCATCTGTGAACAGCCAGCGGGAGTCACCCGCCTCCGCCACCGTCTCGCGGACGTAGTCTCGGATGACGGACAGTTCACCGCGCAGGGCCGTCTGCCTGCGTCCCGGCACGACGACCGCCGCGAGCAGCACTGGGAAGAGCCATCCGCCCCAACGCCGGAACACCCTCACCGCACGGCGCTGGGCCGCTATGCGCGCCGCCTCGGCCGGCGACTCGAGGAATTCGGGGAAACGCTGCCTCATTATCCTGTGGTTGTTGCGCACGTACACCGCCACGCCAAGCACGGCGAGAGAAAGCGTGGCCGCCAACGCGCACGAGAGGGTGCATATCCCGCGCAGATAGAGCGAAGAAATGGCTTCGCCCTTCGCCGACCACGTCCAGAACCAAAGCGGCTTGAAGGCGGAAAGCTGCATGATCGAGACCGCCCCCACAAGCAGATAGACGATTCCCGAACGGTAGGGGAGGAAGTTGTCCTCGTCCGTGGCGCCCGCAAAAAGCAGCACGGAGACGACTATCGGAAGCAGGACGAACACGGCGAAAAGCCCCCATCCCACAATGCTGGCCGCTCCCGCCGCCACAAGACCGTAGCGAACTACGCTTTTGATGATCAGATCCGTCACACCCCATCCAGAGGCGCTCCAACCGCCCATCACACAGAAGGAGGCGAAATTCAGCACAATGCCTAAGGCAAACCCTTGGAAGAGGAAAAACGACATGCGCCATTTCGACACCTGCATCACCAGCGGATCGAAGAAAGGCAGATTCAGGTCCCCTAGCCGCCGCTGCGCCACAAACGACGCGATGAACAGGAAAAGCGCCGCGAAGACTCCTGCCGGAGACTCGGCACACATCATGCCGCAAATGAAGATGCAGCAGTACAGCAGGGAAAGACGCCCTCCGCACAGAAAACGAAAGAACAGGGCGGCAAGGAGAATTGTGAAGAGGAGAAGCACCGTGTCGGCGGTCAAGGCCTGCCCGGCGTGCCAAAGAGGATCGGAACAGGCGAAGAGCATCGTGCCGAGCAGTATCACAAGCCGCCGCACTCGCCTGTTCCACACCCTGTTTCCCTTTCCCCCGCGCATCAAGATGTTGAGGACGTCGCCGAAGAGAAAGTAGACTAGCGCCACGCACACGCCTGCGAGAACGCGGGCGGCGCATGTTAGCGCGAACAAGGCGGCATCCACAGGAAGCACCGCGAAAGCCAAAGAGGAGAAAAGACGGACGAAACCGGGGAAAAGATGCTCCGGCGGACGAAGCCCCGCACCCACCGCCGCGTCTGCCCACGCCGACGGATGGAGACACGGGAACGCCCAAACCGACATCAACGCGACAGTGGCCGCGCCAATGAACACCGCGAGAAAATAGTCAAAGACGCCCGGACCATCCGTCTGAGCGTCTTCATCAAGGGCGTTTTCCGCCCACTGTGGTGCTTCGGTCACTCGCTCTTCCTCCGGCGGCGGCGAAGCGCAAGAAGCGATCCGCCGACGAGCATCAAGAGCGCGCCCGAAGGCTCGGGTATCGTCACCCCGCCGCCGGTCCAGGCATTGAGCGTCATCGTTCCGATGCTCAGAGCGTTCGGCGCAACGTTGCCGGACGAGACAAGCTGATCATACGTCTGCGCCTGGCTCTGTCCCATGCGATCCCACCCCGAAGTGGAATCGTTCCAAGAGAGTAGTTCCACGAAGAAGCTGTATTGAGAACCCGTGAGACCGTTGATGTCGGCCCATGATGCCGCGGTGTCACCGCTCCCGTTGTTGCTCATAGCCTGGAAAGTGTTCCCATTCTCGTCAACGAGATTGAGATAGCCGTCCACGGTCTGGCCACCGTCGGTAGAGTACGCGACTCGAGCAATGTCAAAGGAAATAGGCTCATCTTCCTGATCCACCATCCAATAGAGGAGAGGATCGGCCTGCACGGTCAACACCATGCAAATCGCCGCACTTGCCAGTAGTCTGATTGCGTTTTTCATTATACAATTGCCCTTCCTGTTTCAAATCACCAGTTAATCGTAGGAGCACCGCCGCCGCTCTTGTACCAGAACCCCTTGCCGGCCTCAACGGAGCTCTCGTTCGTGACGCGGGACGTGCTACCTTGGCTAATCCCATGCACCGTTGTGATTTCCGTTTTGTCATAACCCCACTCGGAATCCTTGTACGTGTAGACCTTGGGAGTTCCCACGCCCGGGACGATGATCTTGTCGTTGCCGCCAGGGGATGTGATGCTTGAGAAACTGAACGATGCGTTCGGGTTCGGATTCGCGAGAAGCGCCGTCTCGTTGGCCGCAACGGACGTGGAGGCTGCCGCCGGCGTGTACTGACCGTAGAGGTAGAACGGCTTTGCGTTGCCGCCCTCCGTCGGGTTCTGGCGGTGCAACATGATGCCTTGTCCGCGGGAGAGCGTCGTATTCGCCGCACCGGGCGAAAGCGTCATTCCTCGCTCCTCTACAGACTCTCCGCCACCGACAATCACCAACGGCTCCCATTCCGTGCAACCAGAGTTGAGCCCCCATGCCTTGTAACTCGATCCGTCGAACAAAATCAGCTGGTCGCCTGCCGTGAGGTTGGTGGTCTTCACAAGCTTGGCCACATTGATTGCCGAGGGCTCCTCGACGTTCACACCGAGCGCAACCCACGGAGCGGAAACGATCGTGTCCGCATTGGTGCTGACGATCTTCAAGAGACCGAACTGGTTTGTGGTGGCGACGGAACCCGAAGTCGTGGCCACCTGAATGTACGTGACGCTGTTGCCGGAGGGGATTGCAACAGTTGCCGTAGACGTCTTGCCGACGGAATCGCCGCCGAATGTGACCCCGGCCATTGTCGAGCCAGCGTTCTCTGCGGTAAATGGCGAGGTGGACGACTTAAGAACATATGTAGTTGGCGTATCCGCCTTATAGCCGTTGAAGGTGAGAACTATGTTGTCGCTGCTGAACGTCGCATTCGTCATGTAGAGCGGAGTCGGCGAATATGGATCGACGCCGGCTTCAAAGGACTGCTTGGCAGTGTAGGCGCTCTCTGCGGAAGCCTTCTCGTCAACGCCGTCGGCAGCAATGCCGTACTCCATCAGCCAGGCGAAGTCAACGCCGTTCGTCGTTGCCGAGCCGCCGGGGTAGTTCGCCAGATAGTCCGGCGAATTGGCGAAGACCAGATCGTCGACGCCGCCCACGCCGGCGAAGTCCACCGACGCGATCTTCATGCCATTCGTGGCGGCCTGGTACCAGGAGCCGCCGGCCGTGGAGAGCGACGCTTCGCGGTAGCCGTACTCGGTGACACAGGGCGAACCGTTGACGAGAACCTGGCAAGAAGCGCGCGCATCCGAGGAGGGATACTCGATGTTCAGCGTCACGCGGACCCATGTGCCGCTAGGATACGCAGAGGAAAGCACTGTCCAGCGCGCGGCGTTGTCGTAGCCATGATAAAGGTTGAAGCAGCCGTTCGTGTCGAACGCCAGACGGAACTGCTCGTTGCCGTCGGCCGCGGGAAGATCATCGTCGGGAAGCGACTCGGCCATCACCATGAAGTCCATCGTACGCTTCTGGGAATTTGAATCGTCGTATGTGCGCGTCGCAGTGCCCTCGACCCAGAGAACCTTGCTATGCGTGCCGGAGATCGGCACGCCGACAGATCCGGATGCCGTGTATTCCATGCCGGTGATCACGCCGTCGCCGCTCCATGCGGCGAGAGGATCAGTCTCGAAGCTCTCGCTAACCGGAAGCGCGTCCGTGGCGCAAAGCGAGAGAGACGCGCAGCACACTGCCGCGACGCAAAAGGCACGATTCATTTCAATTCGCATTTTCAGGCCCTTCAATAAGATTCTCCGTGTTGTTGACGGCCACCTCGGGTTCCGCAGCCCTCTGCAGTCTACCCTATTGGTGGCGTCGATTTGAATTATAGCAATTTTACGCCCCCATGCGCAATAGTAAATTTCCAAAAAATTTCGTGGAATCATCGGCGGCGTGTGCAAGCCGCAACCCTCAGATTATGGTATAATGTGCGGCGATGGAAAAAGAAGGGAAAAGCGGCGGACCAGCCGCACCGGAGCTCCTCGCGCCAGCAGGCTCCTTCGAGACGGCGCTCGCCGCCTTCGCCGCCGGCGCCGATGCCGTGTACCTCGGCCTCGACGCCTTCTCGGCGCGCGCCGAGGCCGTGAACTTCACCGTCCCACAGCTCCGCGACCTCGTGGCCTTGGCTCGGCGGATGCCCGCCCCGAAGAAGATATACGTGACGTTCAACACGCTCGTGTCGGACGCAGAGCTGCCCTCCGCCGTCGAAAAGCTAGCCGTCCTCGACGAGATCGCGCCCGACGGCGTGATCGTGCAGGACCTCGGCGTCGCGCACATCGTCCGCAGCCACTTCCCGTCACTCTCTCTGCACGCCTCGACGCAGCTCGTGGCCCACAACCTCGAAGGCGTCCTCGCCCTGCGCGACCTCGGCTTCTCTCGTGTTGTGCTGGCGCGCGAACTCTCCCTCAACGAGATCCGCTCCATCTCGCGGCGCTCGGGCGTGGAGATCGAGGTGTTCGTACACGGCGCGCTATGCTACTCGCTCTCCGGCCTCTGCCTGTTCTCCGCGATGGAGAAGAACCGCAGCGGCAACCGCGGCCGATGCGCATACTGCTGCAGGCTGTCCTATTCAGACTCCTCCGGCCGCCGCTCTCTCCCCTTCTCCATGCGCGATCTGCGCCTCGACGACTCTCTCGCCGCCCTCGCGGACGCCGGCGTCGCCTCGCTGAAGATCGAAGGCCGCATGAAGTCCTCTCTCTACGTGGCAAGCGCCGTCAAGCACTACCGCGAACTCCTCGACGGCGCCCCCGTGACCACCACCCGCGCCGATCTTGAGACCGTCTTCTCCCGCCGCACAACGCCGCTCTACATCCACGCCCATCCCGATCCCCGCCGCCCCGCGCCGTCCGATCCGCCGGTGATAGACCCGGAGTCCCTCGGGCACATCGGCACTCCAGTCGGAACAGTCAAGCGGATCACGCGCGACCGCGAAAACCGCGCCTGGATACGCTTCCACACCAGCCGCGCCCTTGAAAGACACGATGGCCTGCAGTTCGCCCAGGAAGGTGGCAAGCCGTTTGGCTTCGGCATCTCCGAAATGCGCACGGCGCTCTCGCGAAAGAACTGCTTCTCTGTGCCGGCGGACACGGACGTTGAAATACTCGTCCCCTCCCATGAAAGACGCGAAGGACAGTCCAACCGAGACGAATCAAAGCAACCGACCGCCGCCGACGACGCAATCAGACCCGGTGCCACTGTGTACTGCTCCGCCTCGAACGAGGTCAAACGCCGTTTCCCTGTTCCGTCTTTCAGGCCAAGCGACGTTTCATCCGGAATCCCCATTTCGCTGTCGATTTCCATCGAACGCACTTGTCTTTCCATCACGGCCTCATCGCCGGCCACTCCCCCCGTGGAACTGACGCTCCCTCCTTCACAGGACAACACCGCATGGGCGCCCGCCCGCAATCCATCCGCGACTCCCGACGCAATGCGAAAGGCGTTCGCAAAGCTCGGCGGCACGAGCTGGACTCTAGGTTCAATGGAGGTGAACGACCCCTTCGGACTCTTCGCTCCGCCCGCCGTGCTGAACGACGCCCGCCGCCGCGTTGTGGCGTCGCTCGACGCCGCCCTGGCCCAATCCCGTTCAGCGCGGATCGCCGCCGCGCTCTCATCTCTTCCCGCAAACACGCGTCCAACCCCTTCGCATGGCGAAACGCTGAAACTCCGCCTTGACCAACCCCTCCCGCAAGACTCAGCGGATTTCATCGAGATCATCGTGGCCATCGGACACCTTCCCGGACGCGACGTCGAATCGTCGCTGGCCTCGCGCTTCGCATCCTGCGGCGAACGACTGCGCCTCGCCCTCCCGGTGTTCACACACGAAGCGGACTACAACGCCCTCCGCTCCGCCGCCAAGCATCTCATGCGCGCAGGCTTTGCGAAATGGGAGGCGGCAGACCTCGCCGGACTGCGCCTCCTGCGCGCCTTGGGCGCGGCGGACGTCACCGCCGACTGGCCCCTCTACGCATTCAACCGCGCAGCGTGCGCGCAACTCGCAGACCTCGGCGTCTCGCGCGTAGTCGCCTCCCCGGAAATGCCCCCCGCCGAACGCGACGCACTCGCCAAGACGCCGCCGTCCGCCCCGGCCGTCGAATTTCTCGTGCGGCAGTTCACGCCGCTGTTCATATCGCTCACGCGCCCCGCCGCCGCCGACCCTTCGCATCTGACTGGCCTGAACGGCGATTCGTTCGCGTGTCACTTCACAGACGGACTCTGGACCACAATCCGCACAGAGCCTCGGAACTTTCCCCGTCCTTCCGGGGACGACCTCATCTTGCGCACCGATCTTTCGTGGGACGCGCCCAGCGCCTGAAGACCTCCTCGGCCTTCTTTCCCCGGAACGTGAAGTCTCGCGCACGCACCTGCTCGAAGGAGACGCCCTCTCTCCTCGGAGAGTTCTGGTCCCACTTCCACCAGTGGAAGCCCCTGCACCATTCCTCATGCGCGAACACACGGAACAGCGCCTCCATGTACTTCGCCTGCTCGTCCTCGTCAGGCACGGCCTCTACATCGAGCGCCGAGGGCGACACAGCGCCGTCCTTCAGCGAAGCGCATCCGCACTCGCCGAACACAATCGGCTTCCCCGCGGCCTTCGAGATCGCGTACATCTTCGCATGCGCCCCCTTCAGGCGCGACACCATGTCCTCCACTGAAAGCTCCTTCCCCAGATCCGCCTTCGTCCGCGCCGGACAGTAGTAGCTGATCGTAAGATAGTCGAGGGAATGGAACCAGTGGTCCGGGTTGGAAAGGCACTTCACGAAGTCGATGGCGCCGGTGTGCAGAGTGTGGCAGCTGGTGACGGGGCCGGAATAGACCTTTCGGACGGCGGCGACCACGGCCTTCCAATTGTCGTTCTCGTTGATCATGCGGTCCAGTTCGCTGTCAAGGCAGAACGCCTCGCATTTCGTTCGCTCGGCGATGCGCGCGTAGTAGGCGCTGCGCTCGGCCATGGACGCGAACCACTCGGCGCGCTTCCTCGTGGCCTTGCCGGGCATGCGCTCGCGGTCCTCGATCATCCACACGCCGAGGCGGCCTATGCCGTCCTTGCACTCGAGCATGGGGCGCAGCTGCACTTTCATGCCCTTGGAGTGGATGAGGTCGATGGCGTCCATGAGCTCGATGTCGTTCGGGGTCCCGGCGAAGTCCTTGTACTGGAACGAGGATGAGCAGGAGTCCTGCCACACTGTCGGGACGACCGTGACCCAAGTGGCTCCCGCCCGGGCGATCGCGTCTATCTCCATCTTCGCCGCGGCGGATCCGAAATAGCCGTTAGTGGCATAGAAGCCGAACGTCACGCCCCACTGCATCCCGTCCGGCATCGCGGCGCCGGCGGCAGACGACGCAAGCGCCGCCGACAAGACCGCAACAGCCGCCAAACCGCGCAGTCGCCTTCCTTTTCCTTTAAGATCATTCTTTCTGCACATCATCTGCACACTCCTTTCTCTTGATTGTTCTCAAACTGCAATTGTCCGCAGAACGCGGACGAGCGGGGTTGTCGCTAATGCAACACGGAAAGCCTCTCTTTGATGGAACGAGCCACGGGATGATCCGGCCCCCTGCGTCTGGCCTCGTCGAGCAATCTGCGGAGCATTTCCGCATCTTTCCTTTTTGCGGCATATTCCGACAGATACCCCAAAGCCGAGTAGAACGCAGCGTTCTCCTGATCCTCAAGCTCCCCCTTGCTCTTTGCGATCCGCAGCGCCTCCTCGAACATCGCCTCCGACTTCCCCTGGTCGAACGTGCCCTTCGCGCGATAGGCGCGTCCCAGCACACAGGCCAGCTCCATCGACTTCGGATTCTGCCGCCAGCCATCCTCCGCGATCCGAAGCGCGAGAAGTTCGTCTTTCATCAAATACGCGGCCGTGTACCAGGCCGTGCTCCACGCTTCTTCATTGTGAGGGTCCGACTTGACCGCCATCCAGAACCAGGGCATCATCTCCACCACTTTGTCACCCTCGAGATGTCTTTCGACCTCGGGCGCCCTGATGCGCGAGTTGATCCACCGCCAAGGGTCAAATCCCTCCACCCGTTGTTCCTCGTCCTCGTGGCCGCAACGCCCGCAACTGCAATCTGCGCCATGGCCATGCTCACCGTGCTCGTCATGTCCATGCGCGGCGTGGTCGTGAGCTTCGTGCGCATCATGCCCATGAAGCGCATGGCATTCCATGTCGATCCCGCCATGGAAATAGCTGTCGGCCTCATGTATCATGGCATACGACAGATCCTGCTTGGCGTCGCCGAGCAGAACGGACAGGAAATCGCCGCCGGACGCGGCCTGCGGCAATCTGGCAGGCGACATTGCCGCAAGCAACCACATGAAAAACGCAACGAGCGCGACAAGGCAGAATGGAATCGTCTGCTTCACAGCTTCTTCCGCTTGAAAATGACGTGCGCGAGCCAAAGCGCCGCGACGGTGTAGAACAGACCGTACCCCACGACTGCAAGAAACACCACCGGATCCACGCCGCCCCAGCCGTGCACCAGGCGCTGACGCATGTCGAAGAACTCCACATGCGGCGCCAGCCAGTAGAACGCATATACAAGCGGACGAAGCGCGCCGGAGACGTTACCTGCGTATTCCGGCAGACGCCGCCCGAAAAAGAACATCGCCGGAAGGAGAACCGCCAAGATTGTCATTCCCGCCGATGACGTCATAAGAAATGACGCGCACAATGCCATGGCCACGGCGAATGCCGCAAACATCGCATGAAGCACAAACGCCTGCAAGAGGCACGCCGAAAGCCATTCTCCGCCGCGCAGTGCGGCGGAGACCATCCACAGCGCGTAGAAGAACGCCAGCGCCGACAAAGAGGCGACCACGCCCCCCAGATACTTCCCCAGGAGAAGTTCGCCGCGGGAGACAGGTTTCGCCAGCAGCGGATAGATCGTACGGCTGTCGAACTCGCTTGTGAACAGACGCCCCCCTATGCCAAGAGATATGAAAAGCGAATATCCCCAGATCAGCAGCAGCGCCGCCTCGTCGAAATACCGCACCGCCCCGGAGACCCCGAACGGACGCGCGAGCGAGAGCGGCACCAGCAGCACGAGCGCCAGCACCAACAAGGCGAACATGTCGTTCCGGCGCCATAGCTCCAGCAGGGAAAGCCTCACAAGCGCGCCGATGCGGCGGAAATGGCAATTCATCTCACGCCTCCCTTCTCCAGCACTTCGAGGAAAAGCCGCTCCAGGTTGGCCCCGCCGTCGCCCGCGATGGCAGACGCCGCGCCGTGGTATATGCAGTGTCCGTTCTTCATTATGGCGACATTGTCGCAGAGGAGCTCGGTCTCGCCCAGTTCGTGCGACGAGAAGAATATCGACTTCCCCCTGCCGCGAAGCCTCTTCAGAAGTTCGCGGAAGTGAATGCGGGCGAGCGGGTCAAGCCCGGTGAAAGGCTCGTCGAGAATCAGCAGATCCGGATCGTTCAGAAGCGCCTGCGCGATGCCCGCGCGCTGGAGCATGCCCTTGGAATACGTCTTGAGCGGACGCTTCGCCGCCTCCGCCAGCTCAACCTCCTCCAGAAGTTCGTCCGTGCGAGTCTTCACAGTCTGCTTGTCCATTCCGCAGATTCCGCCGTAGAACGCCAACAGCTCGCGGACGTTGAGGTAGGGATAGTAGTAGGCCATCTCCGGCATGTAACCGATGCGGGCGCGAGTGCAAGACTCGGACGGATCGCCGCCGAAGAGACGCACCGTGCCCGATGTTGGCCGTATCAGACCTATCAGCATCTTGATGGTGGTGGTTTTGCCGGCGCCGTTCGTGCCGAGGAACCCCGTGACCTCTCCCTTCCCCAGGGAAAGCGTGAGGTTGTCAACGGCCTTCACTTGCCCGAACGAACGGCTCACACCATCCAATTCAAATACTCTTTCACTCATGGCGGCTGTAATTATACCACTTTCAGAGACACCCGAACAACCATAAAACCCCTCATTGACAAACCAATAGAGTGATTTCAGCCCGAGCACCACGTCAGACAAATCGCAGGCGCCACGTCATGGCATATACAATACCTAACATCCCCCGGCATAAAATACACCCTTTCAGCCCACCCCCCATTATGCTATACTTTCTCATGTTCAGGAGCACCTAACATGACACTAGAACAATTGACATCTAGAAAAAGCGCCACAACTCTCATGCTCTGTATCGGTCTGGTGCAGATTGCCGGATACTATCTTGCCGGGATGCTTGCCTCTAACGACGGCAACATGGCTGTACCGCAACCAGATACGCTCCTGTACTGCCAGGCCGCACGGCGCATCGTCGAGGGGCATCCATTCTCTTTTTCAGCCGGCACCGCAGCAAGTACAGGCACGACATCCGTTCTCTACCCGTTCATTCTTGCAATTCCATATGCGCTCGGCACGACTGGCGACGCACTTCTCATGTCTGGCTTCTGGCTCAACGCCTTGTTCTATCTTGTCTTCCTCTTGGGATGGGGGAAAGCCCTATGTAACTGGCTTGAAAGTCCATGGGCTAGACTCACAGGGGCAATCTTGTTGGCGCTAGCGGGGCAGCCAGCCTTTTGCGCAATGGCACAAAGCGACATTGGCTGCTGGATGGCGATCAGCGCGTTGTTTGCATGGGGGCTTGCCGCCAACAAACCTTTACTCTACGGCCCAATTCTAATCATCGCCCCCTGGATCCGTCCTGAAGGAATGATATGCATTATTGCATTCGGAATGGTTTTTCTTGTTGGCAAATGCCTTCAGCGGGGAAAGAAGCCCCTCTTGGACCCCAACATGGCTTGGGGCATTCTTGTTCTGTCAATTATTAGCATGATCGCTGTCTTTGCGCTTAATTATGCACTCACCGGGCACCTCCAGTTTTCAAGCGTGGCAAACAAGGGTTATTTCAAAACGATTCCATTCGCAGCCGCCGTAAGCCGAACGACGAATGATTTCTTATCCATTGTAAACAGCTACCTGCTCGGGCTCGCCACATCTGTGCCACGCAATGTTGTTTTACCTGCAATACTTTCTGCCGTTTTTATTTGGCTTGGACTTCTCGTCCATCCTTGGCATCGCCCTTCCTCGTTTAATCTCTGCATCTTTCTTCTTGCGGCACTTGGTGGTATTCTTACCGTATCTCAGAGCGGATGGCAAGGGTCGAATTTTGACCGTTATCTTGCTTGGGTATATCCTATTTATGTCCTATTTCTTGCGGAAGGTCTAATCACATTCGTCAACCGACACAGCCGTTCGTTGCCAGGCTTCTTCATTCCGCTTGCCGCCTGCCTCCTGTTTTTTGCAGGCACGGCATTTGTGTCCATGTGCCATTTCAAACAAGGGGCTTCCATCTCTGACAAACTCCGTATTTTTGCATCTGAAATCAATAATTTGCTCCCGCGATCATCATCTGTGGCGTCGTTTGGAGCCTGTGGGATTGCATATAAACTTGGTGACCGCACTTACAAGCATCTTTCTGGCATATATTCGCCGGAATTCTTCACCAAGACAACCGCCTCTGCTTTTGAGATCATCAAGAACGTTGACGATGTTCGCTTTTCATATTGGATACTATCTCCAGAGCTATCCACCACCATCCCGAGCGCCTATCGTGTTTCATGCTACGGCGAAAGCATCCTAACGGGACCCGACGGATATGAAGTTCGCCAAGCGGATTGGTCTGCCTTTGACCACGCCCGTGTTCCAAATGTGAAAATCCCCCAGAACAAACACTTGGTTTGCCGTGTTGATGTAGGCCACGAAGCTGATGAACACGCTGCCGACTATGAAATGATCAATCGTTATGGACAAACAGAATCGGATGATCCTTTCGTCGTCATTGACGATCTCGCCGGCAAACCCGCAATTGATGCGGCCAGGCTGCTCGTAGGAGGTGATGCCATGACACTTCCCCTGCAGCCAGACAAAGACGTCTTGGTTGTCATGCGCACCTACCCCAAACACACGTTGTCTCACAGAAACTCAGCCGGATCTTTTTCCACTGAATACACATTTGCCAACCCATTGAAATTAAACGTATCAATAGACAATGAAGCGTTGGCCCCTGTGTCCGTCACATACGCAACGAACGGCTTTTCGGACGTCGTTTTCACCTTGCCCGGTGCGGCAATCAAGAAATCTCCTTCTAGACTGGCACTTCTTGGAGACCATATTGCCGCCGGATACTGGTTCTATCAATGAACAAAGAAAGAGGGAACGGAAATCCGTTCCCCCTCTCGTCTTTAGCTCACGTTTCTACTATTTCAGAACGTGATCAGTATTCGCCGGGCACGTCACGGTGATGGCCCCGCCATCGGCAGTGCCAATCGTATACGCTGCAGTGCCTTCAGGGCAATGAAAATCATCAGCCGTCTTGCGAATGTACTTCGTCGTCTCCGTGCCGACCAAGTCAGAAATTCCAGGAATTCCAGTTGGATCAGAAGCTGTCGTGCGCCAGCTCTCAGCAGCGGTCTGCAACTGCTTCATGTTGCTCACGCAAGCCTGCGTACGTGCATCAGCACGGTACTTTAGAAAGTTCGGGATCGCAACTGCTGCCAAGATGGCGATGATGGCGACCACGATCATGATTTCTACGAGGGTAAAACCCTTCTTCATTCTCTGTTTCATGGTTGTGTTCCTTTTTGTTGTTTAACGCAATCGACACCATGCCGACTGCTCCGTAAATTGTAGCATATTCCGTGCCAAACGGCAAGATGGTGCGTAAATATACCATATTAATGCGCAAATTCGGCATTTGAAAGTAATAACTCCAAACCACTTCTCTTTTTTGAGAAAATTTTCGCGTTTCTGCGAAATCAAGACCTTGATGTGTAATATGGCAAAATAATGTAATTAAAACCCGTATTATACCTAACTTGTCAGGGGACCGGACAAATAAGGCGCGTGGGTACGGACAAGAACGGATACTGGGACGTTCTGAACATAACGTTTCAGCCGTCGGACAACTTCCGATAAAGCGTCGAAAGATTCACCTTCAGCGTCTCCGCCGCCTTCTCCTTGTCGCCATTCGTCGTGGAGAGGATGTGCTCGATGTATTCCTTCTCCTTCTGCTTCAGGAAGCTCTTGAGAGAAGTGTTCGAGGAGGTGAGGCCGTCGCCCAGCGACACTGCCCCTGTGGGATCGGCCTGTGGAGGCGCCTTGTGCGCGAGGATCTTAGGGGGAAGAAGGTCGGCCGTGATGTCCGCCCCCTCGGCAAGGAAGGCGAGGGCATGGCGCATGGCGTTCTCTAGCTCGCGGACATTGCCGGGCCAGTCGTAGGAGGCGAGCGCCTGCGCGGCGTCTGCCGCAATCGCCGGCATTCGCTGGTCGGGCGGGCATTCCGTGCGCACGAAGTGGAGAGCGAGCGGCAGTATGTCCTCCACGCGCTTCCTGAGAGGCGGGATGTCGATCGTTATCACGGCGAGGCGGTAGTAGAGATCACTCCTGAAGGTGCCCTTCACGACCGCCTGCTCGAGATCTGCGTTGGAAGCGGCGATCACGCGCACGTCGACGGGGATGTCCTTCGTGCCGCCCACGCGACGTATCTCGCGCTCCTGCAGCACGCGCAGCAGCTTGCCCTGAAGGATCACGGGCATGGAAGATATCTCGTCGAGAAAGAGCGTTCCACCGTTGGCCGTCTCGAAGAGACCCTCCTTGTCGGCATACGCGCCGGTGAACGCGCCCTTGACATGGCCAAACATCTCGCTTTCGAGAAGATTCTCCGGAAGCGCGGCGCAGTTCACCGCCACCCACGGTCTGGCTGCACGCGGCGACGCCTTATGGAGAGTTCTGGCGATGACCTCCTTGCCAGTGCCAGACTCTCCGTTTATGAGAACGGTCGTCTGGGTTGGGCCCACCTTCTGTATCGTGTCGCACACCTGCTTCATGAGCGGCGAGGCGGCGATGAAATTCTCGAAATGGTATCTGAGGGGGTGGTCTGCGCCAAGCGTCGTCGCAGAAGAGGCGTTCTTTGCGATCTTCTCCTCCGCGCGCTTGAGGCAGGCCACCATGTCGTCCACCTTGAACGGCTTGGTGAGATAGTCGAAAACGCCCTTCTTCATCGCGTCGATGGCCGTCTCCACGCTTGCATAGGCTGTGAGAAGGATCACGGGCATCTGCGGATACATCTTCTGGACTTCGGCGAAGAGGGCCATGCCGTCCATGGGCGTCATGCGAAGATCGGTGACGGTGATGTCGACACCGCCCTTGCGCAGAATCTCCAGCGCGGATTCACCGTCGCGTGCAGTCTGCACGCCGTAGCCGTTGGCCTTGAGAAGGCTTTGCAGCAGCAGTAGAATGCGCGGTTCGTCGTCAACTATCAAGATGTTGGGCATGTCGTGCTATATTATACAACTAAGCGGCGGTTTGCGCAAGGGGCAAGGTTATTCACTAATCAACGAGCTTCGGGAGTCCTGACGGCGCAGCGCAACTCCTGAATTCATATGGTTCCAGGTCGAGCGCGACGGTGCTATTACCGTCCTTCGCGCCCATAAGCTCGCGCGTGGCGAGGTCGTGCGTGTTCGCTGGGACCTGCAGCTTGACGCGCGCAGGCTTCTCGGACGCGTTCACAATGTAGAACCAGCTGCGCCCCTCCGCTTCGCCGCCACGCAGCACCACCTCGCCGCGCTTCGCGATCGTCGGGAACTTCACCGCCGGAAGCGCGCGGAAATACTGCGCGAACCTCGCCATCATCTCCTCCATGCCGTAGCTTCCCTCCAGAAAGCCGCCGCATGAGATCCCCTGTATGTCGTTGTGGAGGAACGGCACGGCGTAGTACTTCATCGCGTTGCGCCCGTTCGCCTGAAGCGCCGTCACGCGCCAGGTGGCCTCGTTCAGCCAGTCGCAGGAGAGGAGCGAACCCGTCTTGCCGCTGCCGATCGGGCTCTCCCAGTAGTTGTCGTGCAGATTGAGCCACGTGGAGGACGCCGGACGGAACACGGAGTAGTACCCTGGCGTGTCGGGGAACGTCCTCACCTTCTCCAGCAGCTCGGGCGTTCCGGGCGTGCGCATCCCGTTGTGGCGGAACCCGCACGGAGAAAGGGTCGTGCCCATTACTAGATTGGGAATGCGACGCACGAGCTGCACGGCGTCGATGCCGGCCTCGCGCATGCATTTCTCGCGATACCCGTCCTGCGCGTAGTCGGGATCGGACGGCTTTGAGTTGGGCATTGCGTTCACCCACAGCCTGAGGTCGGGCCGCGCCGACGAAAGACGCTCCGCGAGCTTCACGTAGAAGTCGCTCAGCACGTCGCACCGCCACTGCACCCACTTCTCGTATGCGTTCTCCTTGAGCCATTTCGCATACGCCTTGCCGCGCAGAGGATCCTTGCGGTCCACGGGGACCTTCACGCCAGTCGCCTTCTCGAAGCCATCTATGCAGTAGTCGTTGTAGCCGCTCTGCAGCCCGCCCCACCACGGGCATGTTATGGAAGTGAGGTGCAGGCATATTCCCGAGAAGCTCGGATGATCCGCGCCGTCCGCGATCAAAGCGTCGAAGATGCGCAGGAACTCGCGCTGCACGCCGGGATGGTAGATGCAGAAGTTCGGCGGCTTGCTGTGCCAGCCGCCCCAGCTCGGCTTGCCGGTGTCGTGGATCGATATCGTCGTGGGATGCAGCGATCCGTCAGTCATGGTGGAGCGCGTCACGACGCCCTCCTCGATCGGAACCGTCTGTTGGTTGACCGTGGGAACGATGCGCAGCCCTTCGCAGTCGAACTTCTCGAACCACGCCTGGAGGAAGTGACGCGAGTGGTTGCGCGGGTTGTAGAGGTCGTGCGCGATGAGGCCATGGTACCAGCTCCCGGGATAGGCTAGCGTGTCCTCCCCGCAGAACTTCATGTAGGCGGCCTTGCGGTCGATGAGCTTGTCTAGCGAATCGGCCGAGGAATGGTTCACGCCGTAGTCGTAGTTGATGGCGGGATCCTCCCAGTAGCTTCCGAAGTGGCGGCGCTCTCCGGATTTCCTCCCGCCGCCGATGACGGGAGTGGCGGGCAGTGTGCCGGACTCGACGGCGTAGACGCGTACTTCGGCGACGGCGGCGGGGGAGTCGGGACGCGCCGTCATGGCGACGAGCGTCGCGTCCGCGGCGGTCGTCCAATAGAGGCAGCGGTAGGTGAGCATCTTTCCGCTCACCGGCATGTCGCGTCCGCCGTAGCGGCCCACCTGGAGCGTGTAGTCGCTCTGCGGGTTCTTGGAGCGCTGCACGATGAGGTCCATCGTACGGTAGCCGTCGTCGGGATAGTCTATCTCGATTAAGTGGATGGGAGTATTGGTCTCGAAATGGAGCCGCAGCGCGAAGCGATTGCCCTGGTTGGGGCCGGCTTCAAGGTACTTTACGCCGCCAAGCTCGCCCATGCGGCACTGCCCCACGGAGCGGAACTTGTCCGGCGAAAGAGTCGCAAGATCGGGCTTGATGGTGTAGAGCCGTCTTTTAACCAATCCCCCTTGCGCCTCGACTGGATTGCCGCGTCCAAGCACCCAGTACGGAACACGGTCGCAGATGATGCCGTCCGGCAGCGCGAACGAGTATTCGCCCCTTGGGAGCGTCGCCGAGACCGTCGACTTGCCGTTCTCGAACGGGGAACCCTCGGCAACTGCCTTGCCGGACGCGTCGAGAAGCCGCACGCGCGTCCCGGCAGGGACGGACTTGCCGGCAGGGCAGGACATCTTCACGCGGATCGTCTTCGGCACGCCCTCCGTCCCGTAGTAGATGTCGGGGGAGAGCAGGGTGTCCTGCTCCCGGCGATAGACGTCCAGCGCCTCGGTCTTGCTCATCGGGGCGTTCCAGATTCTGAGATCGTCCACAAGGCCGTCGAGCCGATAGCCACCGTCCTTGTTCGATCCGACGAAGAAGGAGGCGAACGTCGACGCGTCGCGGTCGAACTCGAGCGGGTCCCTGTCGGTGAGCGCCTCCTTCATCGGAGACCAGCTGTCGCTGATGCCCACCAAGCCGCCGTCACGGTACAGGCGCGTGCCGAAGTCGTCCCAGACGATCACGTAATGCCGCCACGCGTCGCCGGGATTCGCGTACCAGAAGGTGTTGTAGCGCTGGTCAAGGTCGCCGCGGTCCATGCGCATCGACGCCCCCCACCACCAGAGGCCGAGGCTGCCGTCGCCGGGATGCTTGCTCCCGGCGGGCGCGTGGAGGATGTAGCGCCAGATGTCCTTCCCGTTCTCGTCGCGATAGCCGAGTTTCTTGGTCTCCTTCCACTCGTGCTTGAACCAGAACGCCATAGTGCCGCATGCTGGATTGAGGTTGCCGGGCAGTTTGTATGCGAGCATGGACTTCTGCGCGGACGAAAGCCGCACGGCCTTGCCGCGCCGCCCGGGCGCGTATTCGAGATTCGCCTCCTTGCACGGCGCGGCGTCGCCCTTCGCGAACGCAGCTGTGGCCGAACCGTCGAACGGAGCGTGGAAGATGAGCTCGGGCCTGACATGCGGCGGCGGACTCGGCGCGACCTCGCCGTATGGCCCGATCTTCGCGTGGTGGAACGTCACCACGCCGTTCTTCGGATTGTTGATGTCTAGCCGGAAATGCAGCCCTCGCAGACCTTCGTCTATCAGATGCGAATGGCGGAACGCGCGCGGACGCTCGGACGGCGCCACCTTCCCTCCGCGCCACCAGTGCCGGCCGTTCTTGTCCGACCCCTCGAGAAGCACGGCGATCTGCGCGCCGCGCGCGCCGGTCCAAACGCTCTCCACCATCACATCGCGCCCGTCAATCGGCTTTAGGTCGATTGCGGAGGACGACATGAGTATCCTCTCCGCGCCCTTGGCGAACGCCTCCTTCGCGTCGATCACGAGCGAATCGGCGGTGTTGGAGACGACCATCATCGCGTCAAATCCCTTGTCCGCCGGGGAGATGCGAATGAAAAGCGAATCCGTCCCTTTCTTCACGCGCCATCCGCCGCCGCGATGCGTTATCTCCGCGCCGGACCACCCGTCGCGCGGAAACGTCTGCACTTCGCCATGCGCGACTGCGAACGCAAGCGCAAAAGCCGCCAGCAGATTTGCTCTCATTGGCTACCCCCTTGCCTACTTCACCCTGATCATCATCCCGCGCGGAAGAACCTGAAGATCCACCGTAGTCTCGGTCGCGATTATCTTCATGTTGTACGGCCTGTCCGCCGTCACCACCGGCCTCGCGGATGGCGTCCCCGCGATCGACTGCGCCGTGATGAGCGGATAGACGCCGGACGGAAGCTTCACCCCTGCGGCGACGTTGATGTTGAACACCGCGCCGTCCTTGATCGTCAAAGCGTCCGTTGTCGCGATGCGCCCGTAGTCCTCCGCCGACGCGAAATCGAACGTGAACGAATTCTGCGCCGAAAGGTCGAGCGGCGTCGCTGCGTTCACCGTTCCGCCGTTCACGGCAAGCCCCGCGAGCTTCACCTCGATGTCGCCGTCAAGGCTGAACGACGCGCCGGACGCGACCGTCACCGTGCCGAAATTGACCGCTGGGTCCGGCGCATCGTCCGCGCCCAGCCACTTCCGCCGCAGGGCCGACACGACGTTCGTGCGCTCCGCATACGACAGCAGATTGGTGAACACCAGTATCTCGCAGATCTTCTGCCCACCGATCTGCGGAAGGCTGTTGATGTTGTTGCCGCCGCCGAGGAACGACAGCGACGCCCACGAACCATAGGCGTCGTTCGTGACGGCGTAGAAGCCCTGATGATAGCCCGTGCCGAAATCCTTGCTTGTTCTGGAACTGTATTCCTTGCCATCGTAGCCATAGAACGAACCATACTTGAACCCGTCGTTGCGGCCGTCGCCGTCGGAAAGAATGTAGCCGAAGTTGCTGCCGTTGCGCGCGAAGTATGCGTTGTTCGCCGTGAAGAGACGGCTGCGCGAGCCGGTGTCGGACTGTGGCACCTCCGCGATCACGAAGTGGTATTCACGGATCTTCGAGATCGTCTGGTTTGCGTCGCCCGCGCCTTCGCGGCGGATGCGGAACGCCGTCGCCGTGCCGTTCGTGGCGATCGGGTTCCCGACGGCCGGCGTCGGCTTGTCTCCGCGCGAACACGTCTCGCCGATCGACACAACCTGGCGCGTCTGGCCACCCACCGTCTCCGTCAAGAGGTACGGCTTGTTGGGGGACCAGGACTCCTCGCACGGCACGAGGTAGAGCCCGTTTCCGCCCGCGTCGTTCCAGCGCGTGATCTGTTCCCCTTTCTCGTCCGTCACGGTCACGAGCGAATCCGCGGCGGAGGCGTCGAGATGGAGCGCCGCGCTCGCAATGAGATTGGAGAACGAGACGGTCGCGGCGACCGCGCCCTCCTGCACGTCGAGGCCGTCGGCGGCCGTCTGGTCGAGCGGCAGGGCAAGAGCGCCCGCGCCCTTCTTGACGAGCGTGCCGGAAGCCGTCTCCACGCCCGTCACCGCCATCGCGCGGTCGGTGTCGATCGTATTGTCGGAGTTTTCGCCGAAGCTCCACCTGCGGGCCGTCGCGTAATTGATCTTGTCGGGATGATCCTTGCCCAGCCACTTCTTCATCAAGTACGCCTCGGTGTTGCGGCGCTCCTCGGGCGTCAGCACGCGGTCGTAGTAGATCACCTCCGCGTAGGCGTTGCCGCCCGCGCCGTCCGACAAGCGCTGGGCGCCCAGATACGGCACCTCGTACATCGCGTTCGGACGGAAACCGAACACGTAGTACTGTCCGGTCGACAGGCTGACAGACACCGGATTCACGATGCTGCCGTCAATCGTCCAGAAACCGCCCAGCACCTGCGGGCTGACCCATGAGGAGTTGCCGAGCTGGGTGAGCTTCGAGTCGAATATCGTCCAGTTCCCCGCCCCGAAGATACGGAACAGCGTGCTGTTCGCCTTCACCACAACGAAACCTTCGCGCAGCCGCGCGCCGTCGACTTTCATGAACGAAGCGCCCAGCGCCCTTGCCGTTCCGTTCGTCCATTCAAGTCTGGTGAGCGTCGGGCCGAAGTCGAGCGCCGTGAGCCCCGTGGGCGTGTCGTTGATCTTCTTGGGCGACATGCCGTAGATGCCGCCGAGGTTGTTGCTGTCCACGGCGTTGGTCGCCCAAGTACGGAAAGTGCCGCGCGACGGATCCGCCGAACCCGCCGGGCGAGGATCCCACCATTTGCACACACGCGTCGAATCCTCGGGGTCGGGGACGAGCGTGTCGGCCTGCGCCGCGTCCAGCCACACGTATGGGTTGGGCGCCATCTCCTCCTTCACCTCGCCGTCGGGCGTGCGGATCTTGAGCGAGCCCTCCTCCACGCGGACCGGCGTCGCGGCCGGCGTGATCTGCTCCACGGTCAGCTCGCCCGCGCCGCGCTTGACGATTGACGTTGAGGCGGCGGGATAGTTCAGCTCGCGGATGCCCACGCGCCCGGAGCCGATCGTCAGCCTCTCGCTGCCGCCCGTCGTCGCGCGGACGCTGTACGTGGCGAGATCCCAGTCCGCCGCCGCCGACGCCGTCTGCCACTTCCTGCGCAGATAGGCGTTCGCCTCGCGGCGCTCGGCGGACGTGAGGGACTTCTCGTAGATCACGACTTCGGCCAGATGGATCCGTCCGACGTCCGCGCTCGCCGTGCGCGCGCCGAGGAACTCGACGGGCGAACTTCCGGCCTTCAATCCCGCGGAGACCACATGCAACGCATGACGGTAGAACGCGTCGACCCTCACCGAGTTGGCAGCGAAGTCCGAAGTAAAGAGCCGCGTGCCGTCGTACCACGTCTCGCCCGCGTCCAGCTCCTTCGAACTGGACGTCTTGCTGCCGAAGAGCCCGAATTGGGTATAGTTCAGCTTTTGCGTCGTGGCGCGCCGGAACGGCCCGTCTCCGCTTGAGTTGCCTACGAACTGCGGCGGTTCAGCCGAGGTGACGTTGAACTCGCCCGCCGCATGCCTGAACACGACGAAAAGTTCCTTCGCCTGAAGCTCGCGGGACAACTGGAAGTATGCACCACCCGCGAGCTGCATGACGGCAAGTCCGTTCGTGGAAGTCCCCAACGTGATGTGCCGGTTGCCCGTCGACTCGCACTTCGTCGCCACGACCGTCCCGCCGTCCGCGTCGCGCCACTCCGTGACCCGCCCGCTCGCATTCGTGGTCCATGTGCTGGAAAGAGAGGCGTCGAGGTGGAGCGCCGCGCCGGCGGGAAGATGCGGCTCGTCGTATTCGCGGCCGTTCAGAGTGACCGGCGCGTAGGCATTGGCGAAAAGATGCCCCTGCACACCTGTTTGAAGCTGGTCGAACACATAGCTGGAATTCTGGTTTTTATAGGTGCTGATGCTGGAATCGCTGATGAAGAGCGACCCACGCCCAAACATGCGGCCCACGCGCGCCACGCCGCCCACGTTGTCGCCGTAGACGCGCAGATTCGGACGCGAGCGCACAAGCAGCTGCGGCAGGTAGTTCGTGTAGCCCTCGCGGACGCGCAGGATCGGGGCGGCCTGCCCGGGCTGGGAGGTGCCGCTGTCTGCATTGAGGAAGAAGATCCCCTCGAATCCGCTCGCGTCCTCGAAGAGCGGCCCAACGTCGGTCTTGAGGCCGTTCTGGGCGTAAAGCCAGTGGTAGGCGTCGCCCTTGAACGAGCCGAGCGCCCAGAAGAACGAGGTTGGCTTGGGCAGCAGGTTGATGGCCTGGACCGTGTTGCAGGCGTTCGTCGCATAGAAGAGCGCATCCGCCCAGTCGTCGATCGTGCTGTATGCGCCGGAATTCGCCGGCGCCGCGCCGCCACGCCAGTTGGCGGCGACGTTCAGGTCACCGGTCGTCTTGTCTGCGGCGAGCGTCCAGTCATAGACGGGACTATCGGCTATCACAGTCACGGCTGCGGTCCCCACCGCCGCCAGCATCATCTTGATTTTCAGTTTCATTTTGTTGTCCTTTGTCTTTAAGTTGGCAGTTGTTCTTCCGCTTCCGTCTCCAGACGTCTGCGGAAATACTATCTGTAAACCCTCAAAGCGTCCGCATCTTTGAACATCACACCCACAGTCTCGCGGGCCGCGAGGCGCAATGCAAGCCTCGTGGGCGTGATGCGATCCGGAAGCACCAACCCCGGCTCGCCGGCGGCAAGACGGCGCGAAATGATCATGTAGGCGTCGGCATACGCGGCTCGCGACGCACCGATCGGATCGTTCATGGCCAGCCGCGCCGAACCGAGCCAGAGCGAATTGCCATAGTCGCCGTATTCCGAGCCGTCGGGATTCGGGGAATACTCGTCAATGGGGAACGGCGTGAGGACTACGCATGTCATGCCCTTTTTCGCCGCTGAAGCCAAAAGGCCCTTCAACTTTGCGACAAACCCTGCGCAGAAGGCGTCTCTCTCCGCCTCGCGCGCCTTGTCCCGCAGGAACGACGGACTCTTCCCCAGCCATTCACGGCGCGGGAGAAAGCCGAAGACCGCACAATCCGCGTCTGGATGCTCCTCCAAACTGCCGGCGACCACGGTCATATCTTTCGCCGACGGCGGCAGAACAGCCTTGATCTCCTCCGCAAGCGTCCGGCCGGCCTCTATGCCATCCACAACTACCACGATCTTCTTCCACGTGCCGGACTTCGCCGTGCGCGAGTTGATTTCGCGGAAAGACAGCGTGTCGCCGTCCACGACGAAGCATCCATCCCTCACCTTGGGCATTGAACAGAAACTCGCCTGGCCGCCAATCTTGAACACGTTCCGTTCCGCCTCTTCACGATATATCCCCAATCTGAACGAAACATCGCCGGCGCAGACTATTTCGTTGTCCCTAAACTTCACTCCATATGCGCCGTGGAACTCAAACTCCAGCGGTCCTCCGGCGTTCTCGAAGCGGTTGGACACCACAGCCCCGCCGAAAATGCGGTGGCTGTGGAACCCGGACACGAACCCCTCCGTCCTGTTCCCCTCCACCACCGAATCCCAGCTGAACTCGTCGAGATACAGCCCGTGCCGCTTGCCGCCGGCCGGACGGTCGTCCCGCACCACATTGCCGAAAATGCGGCACTTCTCCGCACGGGAAAGGTATATCGCCGACCCGTCGCGGAGAACGCGCATCGACTTGTCCACGATATTCGACGCCACGACATGCCCCCTTCCACCCAGTACCACTCCGCAGTAGGGCACATCCTCTATCCTGTTCCCCACCACGACCGTGGATCCGATCTCCTTGGGATTGCCCTTCTGCACATGGACGAGCTTCGTGTCGCCACCCGCGAGGATGGCGCAGGCGGACGAGCATGCCGTACCCACCTTGCTGAACCTGCACCCTTCAATGCGCCCTTCATACGACTCCACCGCCACGACGCCGCCGGCCCCCAGATTGTCGAACGTGCACCCCTTAACCACATAGCCCGGCGAACGGAAGAGCCGCACGCCCTGCCCCGCCGAGTCGCGGAATTCGCAGTTCTCCAGCACAAGCCCCTTCGCATCAACCGCATCCACGATTCCCGGAGGATTGATGCCCCTCAGCCCAGGCGTACCGTCGGGCCTGTTGCAAAGACGGAAGCGGAAGTTGCGTATCGTCACCCCGTCTGCGCCCTTCTCCAGCTTGAAGATGGACGTGGCGATCGGAATCTCAGCCTTGAACCCGCTCTCCTCGCCGCCGCGCGGCCAGTAGATGACACGGCCTGAGCGGCGATCGTGCATCCAGCGCCCGGGTTCCATGCCCTCTCGGATGTTCCGGATCACGTAATCATGCGGAAACCTGCTGCCGCCGGGATGTTCAGCGTCAGAAGCGAACGTGAACAATCCTATGGACGGATCATAGGAGAGAACCTTTACCGTGGATTCGTCCCAGGTGTGATATCGGTTGACTATGGCGTTTGCGACGTCCAGCCCTTCAGGGATGTCGGACGGCTCCGCCTGAAGATGTCTCAGCTCCCATTTGCGCGGCGGGCGGTCCATGCCGCCGTTCTGGCTGGAGCGCCAGAACAAATACCCCTTGTCGCGGTCCTGCAGCCTTGCCCCGCCCTTGGGATACTGCGCCATCGGACGCGGCTCTCCGTTCACAAGCAGCATCGCCGGCGTCGCGCCGGGGGGCAGCGCCGCCGACCATGTCCCATCCGCGCCGCGCGTCCAGTCCTCGACGGCGCAGCCGCCGGAGATCTCCCGTCCGCCGCCGTCGATGACCCTCCCAGCGTCCTTTGCGCCAAGCACAATGGTCTGCGCCGAAACAACTGAAGCGTTCCCGGCCACGAGGCTGAGAACGGCGAAGGCCAGTGTCAGCTCCATTGTAAATAAAGAATTCTTCATTTTAAGTTCTTGTGTACTCATATGATCTATCAGCGGATGAACAGGCGTGTGCCGCGGTCGTCGACCTCCTTGGGCAGGGGAAGGCCGGAATCGGCAGCGAACACGTTGTTACTCGTCCCGCCGGCCGTGAAGTAGGTGCCGTCGAGGACGATCCTCCGCACGCCATTCGTGTAGGGAAGCCAGAGGCAGATCGAACCGGTCGCGTCCGCAACTATATTGGAGACGCCGTAGCCGAAGATCTCTGATGCGGCAGGATTGGACGTCTTAGGGTCGAATTCCGCGAACGCGGGGACATGTCCAGGATCAAGGTCCGTGAAGAGAACGTAGCACAGATTCGTTCCAACGGTGTCCGACGGATTGGGAAACACGGAAAGGTTCGCGCCATGTACACTGCCGCCGGTGATGACGAGAGGGGAAGATTCCTGCATCACGGGAAAGGTGTTGGCGCTGGATATGAGGTCATACGAGGCGTAGGCGCCCATCGTCGAAAGCACAGTTCCCCCGGCGATGCACACCGCCCTCTCCGGAAGCGTCTTGTCGGCGGATCCGGAGCTCATGTCGCCAGAGCCGATGCCGGCCGCGTAAGAGCCGCCATGCGCCGTCACGACGCCCCCGGAGATCACGATGTTGTTCTCCGAAAGACAGTTCATCTGTCCGCCGCCGATGCCCGCGGCCCTCTCGCCGCCGGTGGCCGTGATGGCGCCCGATTCAATGACGATCCTCCCGGGCTTGGCGAAGCCCGAGCCAATCGAGCCGATGCCGGCGCCGTATCTGCCGCCGTTGGCGATCAAGGCGGGAAGGCCTGTGGACTGATGACTGGACGATTCGGACACAGCGGCGCGGATGGTCAGCACGGAGTTGGACATGACTGCGAGCCCCGCCGCATACTGACCGGTCGCCGTGAACATGTTCGTTCCCTGCAGCGTCACGGTGCAGGCCGCATTGGAGACAGTGAAAGCGGAGCCGTACTTTTTCGCTCCGGCGATGAGAGTGAGATTGTTGAGCGTGACGGCGTTCGCCGCGTTCCGCGAGACCACGATGCGCTGCGTTCCGCCCGTCGAGAGGCCCTGCACCTCAAGAGGCGACGCGTTAAGGAAAATCGTTCCGTCTGAGGCGGCGTTCCAGCCTGTTCCGCTGCAGTCCCTGCCGGGGAACACGAAATCGCCGTTCACCATGACATGGTTGGGCGTCCACAATTCGCCGTTTTCTCCGATCAAGAGGCAGTACCGATGCCAGCTTCCGTCGGACATCTGGATGACGAGCGTCGCCGCCTCTCCGGAGGTTGACGGCAGCCAAATACGCAGGTTGCCGCGCTGATCCGTGTACATGTCCGCCGATCCGTAGTTATAGTTCTTGAACGTTTCGCCGAGCGTGAAGGACACGACCTTGTTCGTGGCCACGCCCATGTCGAGGTCGAGCGGGAACACCTTGTCGTTGGCCATGCTGCGGGGATACGGCGCGATTGCGTTCGTCGAGACGTGGATCGCACCGCCTGCAAACGTCACGTTGCCGGAGGACGGACCGTCTAAGCCGCGCCCCAGGCAGTATTGGCCGTCGGAGTAGATGGTCCCGCCGGAGACAAGGATGGAAGTCGCCGTGCTGCCGTAGCCACCGCCGATGTCGGCGCCGCCGCCGGGTTTGCCGGTGGCCATCACCACGCCGCCGGAGATGGTGATGTTGCCGCCATTGCCTTCACGGGAGCCGCCGATGCCGGCGCCGCCGCCGGTACCAGTGGCGTAAATGCATCCTCCGGAGATCGAAATGGACCCTGCGGCGGCACCAGCGGTGCTGCTACCGTAGCCGGCGCCTATGCCGGCGGCGAATGCACCTCCTTTGGCCTTGAGCACCCCGGAGCCGGAAACGGACAGCACCGTGCCGGACGGCACTTCAAGACCTGCACGCCCCGAGCCGCCCGCCAGCACATTCGTGCCAGAGAGCGCCATCGTCACCGAAGCGCCACGCACAAGGGCGAAGGGAGAGACGTCGTTGACTCCCGAAAGGTCGATGGATGCGTCCGCGAGCGTGACGGACATGTTCGTCGTAGCCAGAACGCCTACGTTCGTCGTAGAACCGGCGACCGTGAACGGCCCGGCGCCGTCCAGGAACACCGTCCTCCCCCTGTCGTAATGCCAGCCGGCGCCACCGAGATTCCCTGCGTCGGATCCATTGACGGTCAGCCCCACCGGAACGAACGGCAATGCGACGGAATGGCAGCGGTCGACGCGCACGGCCCACACGTTCGTCGCTCCGTCCACGATGGACGAGAACGTGTGTGCGCCTTCCGGAAGCCACAGCCACGCCGTGCCGTTTTCGTCGGCGGATGTGTGGAGCGGCGTGTAGTCGGCGTCCAGCCCGCTCCACGAAACCGACGCGTTCGCTGCGAAGTTGGAGATGGCCACCGCCCAGACACGCGCGCCCGTCGCGGAGGACGTGAACGGGATCGAGTCGGAATTCGGCAGCCGACCCGTGCCGAGATGGATGTTGGCGTCCACGATGTCGATCCTCACCGTCACGGAGGTCACGCCCTTGGCGATGTCGATGTCGTTAGCGCCGTCGCCGCCGGTGAGCTTCAGGGGTCCGGCGCCGGCAAGCGTGATCGACGAGCCTTCGCCCATCTCAATGGCGGGAGTGTCCCGGCCAGAGACCAGCGAGCTCTCGGCGGTGGTGGTCAATGTCGCGCTTGTCGAGTCGCCGAGGGCCATCGCCGGGCGTCCGCCGATGATGTCCATAGCGAGGGAAAGACCTGAAAAAGAGATGTCCTGCCTCGAGCCGCCCACGGAGATGCGGAACTCACAGTAGATGTCTTCGCCGTGGATGTCGTAGGCGAAGTCGTCGTTCGTGAGAAGGAGCATTCCGGAATCGCCGTCGTACTGGCAGCCGGCGATGCTCCGCCCGAGGCCAGCCTTGAAACCCTCGCCGTTGACCCAGATCGTCTCCGGCAGATCGGGGGAAGCCTCCCATTTCGGGACTAGGACCAAATCGCAGACGTTAGTGAATTCATGGATGAGGGCCTCGCCGTTCTCGTCGTAATAGTGTATATAGTTTTGATCCATCCACCCTTTGAAGACAAAGTTCGTGCGGGAAGGTACATGTACCGGACTGGGAATCGGATACCCGAGGCGCACGACCACGTTCGAGGAGGTTTTCGGATCGTCGAAGAGAGTCATATTGTATTCAATTGCAGGATGTGTGTTGGTGGGCAATAGGGAAGTGGATCCATACGCCCAGACCGCGGCACCTACGTCGGAATAGATGTTTCCCGCCTTCCCGCTCGAGCCGGGTGCACCACCTTTGCCGCCTTCACCTCCATGCACGTCGGATACGGAGCCGGAAAAGGATTGCCCGTTTCTGCCATTGTTGTCTTCAGCGCCGAACCCTCCCCCTCCACCGCCGCCATCTGGTGTGGGATTAGCGGTGTCCCCGTAAACACCGCCATTGCCGCCGCTGCCGCCACCACCACCGCCGCCACCGCCGCCGCCGATGCCCGCGGGAGCCGATGAACCACCGGCACCACCGCCGCCACCGCCGCCACTGCCCGCACAGAAAAACCACGCAAGGTAAAACGCCGTCTTCACCTTATTGCCTTCTACCCCCTCAGACGCACCAGAATCCCTCATTCCGATGTCGAAATTGCAGTTGATTCCACCGAGCAGATAAACATCTCCGGACGAGCCGCCGGCCGCCCCGTTTCCTCCAGCGTTGCCGTTGCTTCCCGACATGGCAGCGCTGGCATTCATCTCCCGCCTAGGCGGCTCGTCTGGTCTTGCACCCCCGCTGCCGCCGGCACCACCACCACCGCCGATACCGGCTGCGGCACCGCCGCCGCCGTCACCGCCGGTGCCGCCCCAGATGAGGTGGTTAGTCCTATCCTGATCGGCATCGTCTGCGTTGCCGCCATCACTGCCTTTTGCCGCGTCGCCGCCCCTCGCAACGAGCGTTCCGCCGCCGGTCACGATCAGCGTAGAGTCCATAGGCACGCAGATGCCAGCGCCCGCGCCCGTCGCCCCGCTCGCTTTACCGCCGTAAACCGTCAGCGTCATGGCAGAAGGAAGGTAGATGACGGCTGTCGCTCCGGGCGCGACCTTCAGCGCGTTCGTCGTCGGATCTGCGGTGATCACCGTGTCTTCGGCAATGGTGTAGACTGTTCCATTCTCAAGCGTCGCGCCGACGCTTGCGGAGGTGAGCGTCTCCTTGTCGGCAAAGCCGGCCCGTACGACGATCGGACATGCCGACATGGCCGCAAACATGGTTATTACTATGATCTTCTTCACCAAGTTCTACGATCCCCTGGGCACATTATACTATTTTTCCGCGCACCTGTGCCCTGACTCTTTCAAAAAAAACACATGCCCTTTTCAGAAGCAAAACCACGTATTTGCGCGCGAGCGGGTCTTGCAAATTCAATCCTCGGTGTGCCAGGTGATGATCTTCCAGAAAAGCGAGTGGCGTGTGCGGCCGCCGGGACGCGTGTCCGCGCTCCAGAAAGTCCAGAACGGCGCCCAGTTGCGCGAGAAGCCCTCCGAATGGCGGATGGGCATCAGCTCCAACGCGCGGCTCTCCACCCGTCCGCCCGCCTCGGCGCGCGAATAGAAAGGCCAGATGCGCAGATATGAATCTGAAGGTTCTGATGGGAGCTTCGCCTCCCCCTTCTTCTTCGCCCAGCGACGCTCCCACGTGAAAAACGGGAAGAAGGAGATGACGCTCTCGCGAGTGTTTTCGGTAGTCAGCTCCGAGATGTCCACTATCTTCCATCCGAATCTGTGCACGGACTCTTCGCGCGCTCTGTCCGAGAAAGAATAGCCCGCTATGCGCTCGTAGATCGGGAACACCGAGACGCGGTCGCGGCGCAAGCCCCATTCAATGTCCACGAACGGCCAGGGGCAGCGCAGACGCCTGGCGGACTGCGTGTCGGTCCAGGAGAAGAACGGCGGCAGGATGAGATGCTGCTTCTCGCGTGCGCGGTTCACGCATCCGTAGAAAGGCCAGAACATCCCCGACGCGCCCTTGCCCGACGTGTCGCGGTCCTCGTCGTAGGCTGCCCACGTCACTATGGGCCACAGGACATACGTATGTTGTGACTCCCTCAGGCGCGCGGTCCCCCAGAACGGCCACACCCCCACCGACTCGCGCGGCTCCTCCTTCCACGAGACGAGCGGCCACAGAACGGCGCGGCTGCGCACGCCCTTCACGGAGTAGTCGTGGTATATCGGCCACAGCGCGAACGTGAGGTCGTCCATGAAAAGAAAGTGCGGATGCGTGCCGTAGACGGGGAAGAGCGCCCAGTAGCCGCAGTCCTTCCTGTCGCGCCCCGAGAACCATATCGGGAAGATGTTGAACGTCCATGACGGCTCGTCGTCGCGAGACGAGCCGTAGGCGATCAGGGCGCGCCACCACATTCCGTCGTCAATCGAATGGGAGGAGGCGAGAGGCCAGAGGAAGTCGCGCTCCACCACGCCGCGCTCCTCGTTTCTGACCTGCGAGTAGAACGGGCGCACGGCCCAGTAGGTCTTGAGCGCGGCGGCGGCGGGATGCAGGTCGGCGGCGGCGCCGTCGCGGGCACGCGCGCGCCTGTATTCGAAGAACGGGCCGAAGTTGAAAGAGGCCTCGCGGCGCGCGCCGCGGCGCGCCTCCTCGGCGTCCGTGCGCAGAGGCCCCGGCGAAGCGGCGGCAGCCGCGAGCACGGCGGCGAGCGATGCTATGAAGACGCATCTCACGGCGTTGCCCCCTGCAAAGGCCGCTCCATCAGTTCATCTTTGCCGCTCGCAGGAGGTCCTCCAGGCGGTTGCGGTCGTAGTTGGAGAGCTCGGAGCGGCGCGAACGTAGAGTGCGAAGCGTGCCGCGGGCGTGGCCCAAGTCGCCCCTCGCGATCTGGACGCGCGCGAGGGTGATCTGCATGCGGATGTCGTCGATGTTGTTCTTCTCCTTGGAGAGCTCGAGCGCCTTCTTCACGCAGTTCTCGGCCTCGTCGAGGTTCTTGCCGGTGTCGAGAAGCACGGATCCAAGCGTCTCCCAGGCGACGTAGAGCTCCGGGGACGTGCGCACGGCGCCGCGCGCGTACTTCTCGGCGTCCTCGTAGCGCTGCTGGCGGCGGAGCACCTCCGCAAGGTCGTTCTGCGCGGCGCCGAGCGGGTTGCTCTGCGACACGGAAGTCATGAGGAACGTCTCGGCGGAGGCGTAGTCGCCGTCCTTCAGGCGCAGCGAGCCCATGACGTAGTTCGCGAGCTTGTCGTGGCGGTTGCGGCGCAGTATGGTGCGCGCGTGATGCTCGGCGGACTCGCCGTCGTCGAGCGCGATGTCCAGGTTCAGGATCATGTCGCCGGTGGCCGAGACGTCAGGGCGCGAGGCGGCCGCCAGCACGAGAGCGTCTCTCGCCGCCTTGCGGAAGGTCGGGCCCTTGCGCATCATCACGAGCGCTCTTGTGATCTGCACGAAGTAGTCGCGGGGGGTGGTGGCCACGGACTCCATACGGGGGATGATCACGTTCTCCAGTTCGTCGAATATCTTCTTCTTCGCGTTCGCGTCCTTCTCCTGGTCGGCCTGCTGCAGCAGCACGCCCGCGAGAAGCGACCATGCCTGGAGCGACTTCGGCTGGAGGTCGGTGACCTTCTGCATGGCCATGCGCGCGGAGCTGAGGTCGTTGTTCATCAGGTGCAGGAGCGCCCACTCCACGCCGGCGGAGTCCTTCTTGTCCTTCACGGAGTCCACTGCGCGGGTGAGGTACTTGCGGGCCTCGTCCACGGAACCCTCCTGGAGGGCGAGACGGGTCAGGCCCATGAGGGCGTCATGGTTGGCCGCGTCGGCGGCGAGCACCTTGGCGTAGGTGTCGCGCGACTTCTGCGCCTGGTTGCCGCTCGCGTAGATGGCGGCCATCATGTTGAGGAGGCCCGCCTGGCGATCGGCCGGAACGAAGTCGATTGCGCGCTGCACCTGGGCGATGGCGTTGCCCGTCTGGCCCGAGCGCGCCCACGCGAATCCCATGCGGGCGAAGATCTCTGGGGCGCGTATATAGCCGTAGTATCTGGAGAGAGACCAGAGAAGGTAGCGGCGCTTGGGATCGTCGACGAGCGCGCGTATCTTGCGCTCTATCTCGCCTTTGCGGGCGACGGCGGCCTTGAAGCCCGCGCGCGCCATCTCGAACTCGTTGAAGAGGGCGCACACGTTGTCGGGGTCGATCTTGGCGAGGACGCGCTCGTAGAGGTCGAACGCCTCGGCGTCGAAGCCGGCGTCCTGCAGCAGCACGCCCAGGTTGTTGGCCACGAACCCCACATGGCGGCGGAGCTGGAGACGCAGAGACTCGACGGGGTCCTTGCTCTCGCGAATTGAGCGCGAGCCCTGGCCCGGCTCGGCGTGGAGCACAGGGTCGATCTTGGCCCAGAAGGCATCAAAGTCCGCCTTGGCCTTGCGGCCGTCGACCTCCTTCGCGTTGTTCACGCCGCCGAAGAAGAAGCAGTCCGGCGCCGGTACGCGCTCCGCCATGTACCAGAAGTCGGGCACGCCGAAGATCGCAGCCTTGGACGTCACCTGCGGGTCGCCCATGAACCAGTCCTGCAGGAACGGCAGCACGCCCAGCTGTATGGACATCGAGAGGTTCGCGCGGCCGGCCGAGAGCTTCTTCTCCTTTATCAGGGCGCCGAACTCCTTGAGGTAGGCGTCGTCCATGTCGCGCTGGAGGCACACGAGGTTGAGCTCGCGTCCGCGCGTGGCGGCAAGGATGCGCAGATGGTCGTCGAGGAGGCCGTCTGTCACGAACCACGTGCGCGTGCCTAGGCGGTCGAGTATCTCGCCGGCGCACACGTCGGCGAACTTTCCGCGCGAGCGCGAGAACGTGATCACGTTCAACAGAGCCGAGAGGGCCAGCACCGCGCAGAAGAGGCCCAGCGCGGCAGGCGCCGCTCTGCGCCCGAACGCCGTCTCGAGCGGCATGCCGTCCTCCTTGAACTCGATCTTGGGCAGGGGGATGCGCAGAGTAAGGAACCAGTACGCCGCGAGATAGCCGGCCACCATCGCCGCGAGCGTGGTGGTGGCCACGGGCGAGAAGCCCCACTTGCGCATCAGCGCCTCGGGGGCGAGGGGCGTCGCCAGCGCAAGGATCGAGCAGAGCGTCATCGCGATGTGGAAGAGATACACGCTCCAGCGGCGCTCGTTGTTGAGCCCGCGCAGAGCGGCGAACGAACAAGCCACGAAGGACAGCACCGTGAAAAGGAAAACGTAGAGCCAGCCTGGGCGCTTGAACCACTGGACGAACTCCTGCGTGTAGTCGCGCCCCATCTTCTTGAGCGCGTCGCCCCAGGTCTCGTACCCGCCGGCCGCCGCCGCCTGGGTCGTCAGCCAGTCTGCCGTGCACGAACGCGACACCATCACGAACCCGATCGCGAAGAACATGATGAACAGAAAAACCGGCAGATACCACTTGCGGTCGTTCTTCACGTTCACCACCACAAGCGCCATCACGTACACCGGCATGAGCGCGAAGAATATCACGCTCTCGACAACGCCCGCCGCCACGCCGAAGCCCAGCAGTATCGACAGCGGGATCGTAGTCTTCGGCCAGCACGTCATCGGCAGAAACAGCGCGAACAGCAGAAGCGCCATCGCCACGTCGAACATGCGGTAGTCGAGGTGCGTAGACGCCTGCCACACGGCCGTGGAGAAGATGAACGCGAACGCCGCCACCGTACCGGCCGCTAGACTCGCTCCGCGCGCGTGCTTGATCGAATCCTCGTTGCTTATCGTCTGCCAGACGAAGAAGGACACGAACAGCGACACCAGTCCGGCCGACAGCACGCCCGCCATAAGCGACAGCATGTTCAACCGCACCGCCATGGCCGCCGGGAACGACATCCCTGCGAAGAACCGCACGAATCTCCCCCACAGCGGGTGGGACGGGAACGACAGCGCGTCCATGCCGTTCCACTGCGCCATGAGATGCGCCGACTCGCCCGGGAAGATGTAGTCTGCGAAAGTGAGGAAATACACTACGAACGCAGTCGCTGCGGCACCCAGAACCCAGGGCCACGCGCGCATTCCGTCTTTTCCGCCAAAAGGCTTGAATCCAGTCATGTCATGCTCCTTGCAAGAATTATCGGCGGAGATTATACCATAATTCCGCACGCAGTTGTTCACGATTCGCCGTTCGTCGCATCAGCGCCGCCGGCGGCGGTCTCCTCGTCCCTCGACACCTCCCCCAGCGTCTTCGTGCCGGAGAGGAGCGCCACCACCTGGCTCTGCACCTCGCCGAGGTTCTCGAGGCGTATGCGCGGATCGAGCACGACGAACGACTCGCCCGTCTTGCGGTGCTCGTACACGCGGATGATCGTGTGGTCCTCCTGTTCCTTCGCGTCGCGCTCCACGAGGATCTTCGAGCGCTCCAGCATCACGGCGAGGACGTACACCACGTTCTTCATGGCGGGGTCCTCGAGAGCGATCAGGCTGCGCAGAAGCTCGTCGGCAGTCTCTTTCTTGAGCGGCTCCTTCTTGTCCGGCGGCGGCGGGGCCTCGTACACGCCCTCCCACTGGCTGAAGGGCTGCCAGTCGCGCGACGCGGCCTTCCAGCACTCGGGGTGGCAGTCGAAGCGCTCGTAACCGTCGGGCAGCTCCTTTAGCGCCGACACGACCGGCGACTTGTCGGCCAGTGCCTGTCCGCACATCGAGCAGACATGCCCTCGGCTCCTTATGTTCCATTCTTGCGCCATTGTGGTTTGGTGGTGTGGTAGTTTAGTGGTTTGGTGGTTTAGTGGTTTGGTGGTTGTGAGATTGTATGATTGTATGATTGTATGGTTGGATGGTTGTGTGATTTAAAGGGACATATTCTCACGATCTTCCAACCTCACAATCTTTCAATCCCACAATCCCACAATCTTTCAATCACACAATCATACAATCATACAATCATACAATCTCACAATCTTTAAAACTCATTCCAATTTCCGCATGATCAAATGATACCAAATCCCCCTGCGCCGCGCAAGCGAACAAGTAGACTGAAGGGAAGATCCTCTATTTCACAATCCGTTGAAAACCAGCTTTCGCCAAGGCTTCCACCTCCGCCAAGGCTACGGTGGACAAGTCGGAGGACAAGCTAGAAACTCAAAGCTCTAAGCTCCAAGCTCCAAGCTCCAAGCTCTAAGCTCCAAACTCCAAGCTCTAAGCTCCAAGCTCTAAGCTCCAAGCTCCAAGCTCTAAGCTCCAAGCTCCGTCCCGTACGTCGTGCATGTGTATGTGCGTCCGATTTCCGGCGCTCAAGGGCTCGTGCGAAAACACGCGTTGCGGCTTGCGTCACGGGGGTTCGGCAATCGTCAGATTGCCGTCACCCCTTGCCGCTACGCCGTCCGCGCGTTTTCGCCCGGCCCTTTCGCTTCTTTCCGGAAATCGGCCGCGCTTCACGGCGGGCCCTCGGTTGTCGGAGCGGTCGTCTCGCGTCGGCACCGGCGGAGAGCTCTGATCGCCGTGGTACGCGTGGCGGGCGTCTGCGGCGCGGATGCGGCGCGATGCTGCCGTCTCGCGCCGCCCCGCATCCGCACCCGTCTCGCCACGCGTCCCTCGGCGGCGTTCTCCACCTAGCCAGCTCTCGTCTCCCGCCCCTCCGCCATCAATCTTCGGCCCACTCGCGTTAAATCATGGCTGTCTTACCCGAAACGATCCACGGCAATCTGGCAATAAACCACGATGTAATGCGTTGCCCTCCCCTATTTATTGTCCTACTCGTCCTATTCTCCTACTCGTCCTATTCTCCTACTCGTCCTATCCTCCTACTCGTCCTATCCTCCTACTTGTCCTATCCTCCTACTCGTCCTCACTACACGCAAGGCGATGGACGACGCGCCAGCCTTCACATTCGCGGGAAAAGGCGAATGAGCGTCATGTAGAGCGCCGTGCCGGCCAGAATCGAGACGAGGGGATTGCGCCGCCAGAGCTGAAGCGCCGCCGTGACGCCTCCCGCCACGATCTCCGGAAGGAGACATGCGCCAAGCCCCGTAGCCCCAGGCCGGGCATAGCCCGCGTAGCAATACACAACGAGCATCGCTATCGCCGCAGGCGAAAGCACCTTCCCTACATACGCCACTACCTTCGGCGGCTCGCCCTTCCGCCCGAAAAGCAGAAAAGGCAGTGCCCTCAAAACCCATGAAAGCACCCCGACCCCGACGCAGACAAGTATGAGATACCAGGACATCAGCGACGCCCCCCTTCCAGATGGCGGCGGAATGCAAGAAGAAGAGCGACTATCGATATGATCGCCGGGATGAGCATCTCCGCCCGCGCCCTTTCAGGTCCGAACACAGCGGCAAGCGCCAGGAACACCCCCGCCGCCGCCATCCCGCCAATGGCGGCCGGCGCGCGGTTCACCCGCTCCCTGCACTGATCCACGAGTATCACGATGAAGAGAGCAGTCATGGCGAAGTCGATACCGGCCGTGGCTCGCTGCACGCTCTCTGGCGAGACCACGCTCTGGGCAAGAGACCCGGCGAGCGCTCCGGCCGTGACGCCAAGAACCCAGTAGAGATGGTCGAGCGCCGTCAGCACAAGACAGTATAGGCGCAGGGGGCGCCCTGGCGGCAGACGGCAGTTCATCTGCAGAGCGTAGGTCTCGTCAGTAATGCCCATTATCAGGTAGAACTTCGCCAGAGGCCCCGCGCCCTTGAACCGCTCTAGAAGCGAAAGACCGTAGAGGCAATACCTGAAGTTCACGCACAGCACCACGACGAACACGCTGCCCAGGGCGAGCGACGTCTTCACCCAGTCGACGAATAGATACTGGAGCGGACCAGATATGAAAAGTCCGCTCGAGACAGCTCCCCAGAACGCTGGCCATTCCACGCCTCCGTGGACCGCAAGAAGGACTCCGGCCGCGAATCCCATGGTCGAATAGCCCATCAACACGGGCAGAGAGTCCTTGAATGCGCGGCGGAAGATCATGCGGCCTCCACCATGTCGAACTCCGCGACGATCTCGTCGGAGGGCCTTTTTGCAAGGAGCGATACGATCACGGTCACGGCGAACGAAAGCAGGAATCCAGGCGCCAGCTCGTACAGGCCGAAGATCGGATGGGCCGCGGCGAAGCGCTCCGCCAGGACGAACTTCCACACGAAACACGTGACGGCCCCCGTGACCATGCCCGACACTGCGCCCGCGAGGTTCACGCGCCTCCAGAAGAGCGACAGCAGGATCAGCGGGCCGAACGACGCTCCGAAGCCACCCCAGGCGAAGGACACCATCTTCATAACCACCTTGAAGAAGTCGCTCTCCGTGTTCATCGAGAGCAACGCCGCCGTCAGGGCCACGGCCGCGACGGCGAGGCGGGATACGGCGACGAGCTCTCTGTTTGAGGCGCCCCTGTGCACGAGGCGCCTGTAGAGGTCGTTCGTGAACGAGGACGCGGAGACAAGAAGCTGGCTATCCGCGGTGCTCATGATGGCGGCCATGATGGCGGATAGCAGAATGCCCGCGAAAAGGCGCACCGCGACTCCCTTGGAGAAGATCATGTCGATCATCACGAGGAAGCACTTCTCGGGATCGTTGCCGACGTCCGCAAGGGAGAGTCCGTGCTGCTTCAGAAAGAGATGGAACACGAGACCTAGGACGACGGCCGCGCCGAGGGAGACGAACACCCACGTCATCGCAATGCGGCGTGAACCCTTGACCTCGGCGGGGTCGTCTATGGACATGAAGCGCACCAGAATGTGCGGCATTCCGAAGTATCCCAGCCCCCACGCCATGCAGGAGAGGAGGCCGATGAATCCGCATGCCGCGCCGGTCTTGGCGCTGGTGAAGAGATTAAGCAAATTGCCGTTGACGGAGTTGAGCTCGTCAACGGCGGCCGAAAATCCGCCGGCGTCGCATATCACGACCACGGGGACGAGGACTATCGCGACGAACATGAGCGTGCCCTGGATGAAATCCGTCCAGCAGACCGCCATGTAGCCGCCGAGGAGAGTGTAGGACACGACCACTGCCGCCCCGATCCAGAGGGCCTTCATGTAGGAGATGGAGAACATGGTGGAGAAGAGCTTGGCGGCGGCCACGAAGCCGGAGGCGGTGTAGAACGTGAAGAACACGAGGATTATGAGCGCCGCCACCATGCGGGATATTCCGGTGGCGTCACGGAAGCGGTTGGAGATGAAGTCGGGGATCGTTATGGCGTCACCGCACAGCTGCGAATACTTCCTGAGGCGGCGCGCGACTAGCTTCCAGTTGAGGTATGTGCCTGCGCCGAGGCCGACGGCGATCCAGGCCTCGCTTACACCTGCCACGTAGATGGCGCCTGGGAGGCCCATGAGCAGCCAGCCAGACATGTCAGACGCCTGGGCCGAGAGAGCAACCACCCATTTGTTCATCTTCCGTCCGCCGAGATAGTAGTCCCCGAGATCCTCTTGTCTTCTGGAGAAGAAGAACCCGATCACCAGCATCATCGCAAGATAGGCCGCGAACGAGCCGAAGATGCACCAGTCTATGTTCTGCATTTCTGTTCTGTTTTCCAGGCGGAACTCGCTCCCGCCAACGGACTGCTATTTTAGCAAAACCCCGGCGGCGCGTAAAGCGTCGGCCGGGGTTCGCCGGGTTTTGCGGAAGATGTCCGCGGACATGTCACTTCATTGTGTAGTCGGCGTCCACCACGTCGTCGCCGCCTTTGGCGCCGCCGTTGTTCGGCGGAGGCGTTCCGGCGTCGGAGCCGGGGGGCGGAGCGCCCGCGCCGGGAGGCGGGGCGCCGGCGCCGCCCTGGGCGTACATCGCCTGGGCGAGGGGCTCCATGGCCTTCATGAGGGCGTCCTCCTTCGCCTTGATGGCGGCGATGTCCGTCCCCTTGAGGGCGTCCTTGAGCGCGGCGAGGGCGTCCTCGACGGGCTTCTTCTTGTCGGAGGGAAGCTTGTCGCCGTTCTCCTTGAGGGTCTTCTCCACCTGGAAGGCGAGGGAGTCGGCCTTGTTGCGGGTCTCGACGTCCTCGTGGCGCTTGGCGTCCTCGGCGGCGTGGAGCTCCGCGTCCTTGCGCATGCGCTCGATCTCCTCCTTGGAGAGTCCGCCTGCGGCGGTGATGGTGATCTTCTGCTCCTTGCCGGTGCCCTTGTCCCTTGCGGAGACGTTGAGGATGCCGTTGGCGTCGATGTCGAACGTCACCTCGATCTGCGGCATGCCGCGCGGGGCGGGGGGGATGCCGTCGAGGTTGAACTCGCCGAGCACCTTGTTGTCGCGCGCCATCTTGCGGTCGCCCTGGCAGACGACGATGGTCACGGCCGGCTGGTTGTCCGCCGCCGTGGAGAACACCTGGCTCTTCTTCGTGGGGATGGTGGTGTTGCGGTCGATGAGGGGCGTCATCACGCCGCCGAGCGTCTCGATGCCGAGTGTGAGCGGAGTGACGTCGAGCAGAAGCACGTCCTTGACGTCGCCCTTGAGGATGCCGCCCTGGATGGCGGCGCCCATGGCGACCACCTCGTCGGGGTTCACGCCCTTGTGGGGCTCCTTGCCGAAGAGCCTCTGGGCCTGCTCCTGGAGGCGCGGCATGCGCGTCTGCCCGCCCACGAGCACCACCTCGTCCACGGAGGTGAGCCCGGCGTCCTCCATGCACTTGCGGCACGGGGCGGAGGTGCGCTCGACGAGATCGTCGGTGAGCTGTTCGAGCTTCGCCTTCGTGAGCGTGGCGGTGAGGTGCTTGGGGCCGGTGGCGTCCGCCGTGATGAACGGCAGGGAGATGTCGTACGTGGTGGCGGACGACAAGGCGCACTTCGCGCTCTCTGCCGCCTCCTTGAGGCGCTGGAGCGCCATCATGTCGTTGCCGAGGTCGATGCCGTTCTGGGCCTTGAAGTCCTCGATGAGCCACTTCATCACGGCCTGGTCGAGGTCGTCGCCGCCGAGGTGCGTGTCGCCGTTCGTGGCCTTCACCTCGAAGACGCCGTCGCCGATGTCGAGGACGGATATGTCGAACGTGCCGCCGCCGAAGTCGTAGACGGCGATCTTCTCGTTCGACTTCTTGTCGAGGCCGTAGGCGAGCGACGCGGCCGTGGGCTCGTTCACGATGCGCTTCACGTCAAGGCCGGCTATGCGGCCGGCGTCCTTGGTGGCCTGGCGCTGCGCGTCGTTGAAGTAGGCCGGCACGGTGATCACCGCCTCGGTGATCTTCTCGCCGAGAAACGCCTCGGCGTCCTCCTTGAGCTTGCGGAGAATCTTCGCGGAGATCTCCTGCGGACTGAACGTCTTGTCGCCCACCTTCACCGCGGCGTCGCCGTTGGCGGCGCGCACCACCTCGTAAGGCACCATCTTGATCTCGGCCTCCATCTCGTCATAGCGGCGCCCCATGAAGCGCTTGATGGAGTAGATGGTCGACTTCGGGTTCGTGACCGCCTGGCGCTTAGCCGCCTGGCCCACAAGCTCCTCGCCCGTCTTGGTGAACGCAACGATGGACGGCGTGGTGCGCGCACCCTCCTTGTTCGGAATCACCGTCGCATTGCCGCCTTCCATGACGGCCATGCAGCTGTTCGTGGTTCCAAGGTCTATTCCTAGTACTTTTGCCATGTCTTGTCTCTCTTTCTTTTCTTTGAAATCGGTTTAACATCACGCTTTAATAAGCGCTTAAGATGTCTCCATTCCATTTGCAAGAGACATGCCAACTACAAAACGGCAAAAAACTGCGCAAAATTCCCAGTTTTAGCAGAGCAACCAATTTCCTGTGTCAGAATCGTATCATTTTGACACACTTCGCGACACTCCAAAAGCTGCAAACGCAAAGCGTGCCGCCGACGCCGCCCCGAACCAGACAAGCATAGTTCCAAGGTCCATTTTAATCCCGGACGACACTGCCGCCCACAACGCCAGAGGATAGACCACATGCAACGGCACCAGCCACCACAGGAATCCGAACCTTCCTGCCGACACCTCTGCATTCGTGTAGAACACCTGGCACGTCGTCGCCGCTGTAATGGCCACCAGCCAAGGCATGTAATGGGCATACTGCGCATAGTCCGCCCCGTGCGGCATCAGCGCCAGCAGACGCGCGCCGAAAAACGCATAAACCAGCGCCATCAACGCCGCCGCCGCCAGCGTCGTCCCCGCGCACTTCAGCACGAACGGACGCGACGGCTCTCCATTCCGCTCAGCCCCCGCCGTGTACGGGAACATCACCAGCAGAAGAGGAAACGTAAGATAATGGAGGAAGTCGGAGAAGCGCGACGCCATGTAGTATCCCGCCGAATCGACGGACGACAGAGCCCCGCGCAGCACAGACTGCTCGACAAGCGCCGCCGCCATCGGCGCGACCTGATACGCCAGTATCGCCGTGAACGCAACCGCAAGACGTCGGACCGCCGCGCGGTCCCAGTACGGCTCCGCCTTGACTGCAAGATCCCTTCTCAGAGCCACCACGCTCCCCGCCATGCGGAACGCCGGCAGCGCGGCCTGGCCCGCGAAATACCCCGCAAGCGCCTTGACGGGCATCACCGCCGCCATCACCGCGAAGCGCACCACCGCCCCCGCCACCTCGACGGCCGCCAGAGAGCGGAATCTCTTCAGCGACTGCAGCGCGTCAGTGTAGACAGGCGCCACACACCCAAGAAACGCCGCCGCAACCACAAGAAAGCCGACAGACGCGTCGGACACCCTCATCGCCGCGAGGAACCTCGGCATCAGCGCCCCCGCCGCGGCAAGCACCAGCACCATCGCCGCCGCCACGGCCGCGAACACGCCCGTGAGAAGAGACTTGACCTTGCCCCTCGCCCCATCCGCCGCCAGCCACGCGCTCTCCTTCATCACCGCCATCGCAAGAGCGAACATCGGCAGGGAGAGGAACGTGGCGAACGACGTAACGGGCAGCACCGCGCCGATGTCCTCCGGCGACACGTAGCGCGGCACAAACCACATCCCCGCGGCAAGCGCGACCACGTCGCCGACGCGCAGGGACAGGAAGAGAAGCAGGGCGCTCTTCGCGAACCCCCGCATCAGAACTCGTACGAGAGCGTGAACATGAAGCTGCGCCCGCAGGCCGGATAGTAGTACGAATAGTTGCTCCAGCCGGCGAAGTCGCAGTAGTTGCGGTCGAAGAGATTATCCATCACGAACGTGGCGCGCCAGCCTTTGGCCCACGACGGATCGTAGTAGAGGCCCACATCGAAGAGCGTGTACGCCGGCAATTCGTCGTGTTCGTTGGCATAGTCGCCGGAGAGCCACTGGGCGGACACGTACCGGAACCCGCCCTTGATCTCCAGATCGCCGAACAACCACACGCCGGCCTCCGCGCGAATGCGGTGGTTAGGGACGAGCGGAACCTCCTCGCCGTGGTACTGGCCCTTACCGAAGTCCGCCTGCACGAGCCCGTACTTCACAGCCGCCTCCGCAACGCCTTCGCGCCGCCAGGAGAAGCCGGAGTCGAAGCCGATCCTGCGGGTCTTGGACGGACTGTTGGCGTTGTAGCCGCCCCAGTATTCGCCGTAGTCGCGCGCGTAGGGGTTGTAGAATATCTCATCCTCCATGATGGAGCCGTATCCGTTCAACTCCAACTTGAATTCCTCGAGGAATACATATTCGACGCCGATGTCGAGGGACGTCCCGGTCTCGGGGTCGAGGAAGCGTCCGTCCTCCGTGTAGTTCAGCTCGTCGCAGAACGCGCTGCGGTGGAAGCGAGTGCCCTTCACGTATGCTCTGAGCCCTTCTATCGGACGGAACACGAGGCCGAGCTCGTAGTCGCCCATCCAGTCCTCGTTGCCGTCCTCGCTCAATCCACGGTAGCCGGACCAGCGGTTGGCTATCGTCTCGAGGCGCGCCCCGGCCACTATGGAGAGACTGTCGGTGAGGAAGAACTCATCCTGGGCGAACACCGCGCCGCGCGTCCTGGTGAAATGATATCTGTGGTTGTTGTAGCCGGAGTCGTCAAGCACCTTGTAGAGATCGTGGCGGAAGTCGAAGCCGAAGGTGAACTTGTTGTCGAATCCGAAGACCGCCTTCTCGTTCACGTATCTGGGCGACACGAAGAAGCTGTAGAGGTCGTACTCGTTGGCGTAGCCGGACGCCCCCCATTTCACCTTGCGGTGCTTCTGCGAGAAGTCGCCGTCGAGGAATAGCCACTGGTCCTCCGCGAGCAGAATCTTCGAGTCGATCCCGGCGCCGTAGTTCCACACGCGCGCCCAGTCGTCGTGGTTCACGGCGCTTTTACGCGCATGCTTCCAGGCGTCGTGCGAGAGCGACCCGGGCATCTCGTAGTAGGCGTTGTAGTAGTTGGCCTTCACGCCCAAGTAGGAGCCGTTCTCGAAGTTCTGGCGTACCTTGGCGCCGGCGGTGTGCATGTCGTAGGCGCTGTGGTCGCGGTAGCCGTCGGACATCGTGTAGTCGTACGCCGCCGAGTACTGCACCAGCTCGTCCTCGAAGCCACCCTTCGTCTGCGCGTTCGCCCCGAAGGTGTACTGCGAGCCGGCCTTGCCGGTGATGCGCGTCTTCTTCTCGTAGTCCTTGGCGTCGGTCATTACGTTAACCACGCCGGCAACGGCGCCGTCGCCGTGCAGCACGGGGCTGGGACCGTGGATTATCTCGACGCGCTCGACGTTGCCGAGCGGTATGCGGGCGAGGTTCGGCGCCTCCATGTCAACGTAGTTGAGCTCCTCGCCGTCGACCAGCACCTTTACGCGTCCGAAGGAGTTCTCTCCGAAGCCGCGCATGGAGATCTGCGACTGGAGCGGATTGGCGTTCAGCTTACGCACCTCAATGTTCGCGCTCTTCCTGAGCAGCTCCGGCAGGTCGCGCGCGCCGCTGGCGGCTATGGCCTTGGCGTCGAACACGTCCACTCGCGCCGGCATCATCTCCCTGGAGTCGTCAATACGCGAAGCATAGACGGTGACGGGCGGGAGGTCAACGACCTCGTTCGTCTCTGCAGGCTGCACCTCGGCCGCCTGCACAACCGCCGCCGTTGCGGCGGCCATCAGCAGTGTCTTCATCTGTCCTCTTTCCCCCTCATGCGAGGGTACTTGATTATGTTGTGGGAGGCCCGCATTCCGACTTTCACGGCTGCGCGACAGCGCCTGGTTTGCACAGGACTTTCCGGTTACCCCCCGGTTCGGAGCATATTATACCACAAGCCGCGTATCGTGTCGCGGCCCATTGCGGACAATCTGCAAATCGGCGCGTTCCGCCGGGCGGCGGATCTGCGCGCCGGCCGAAGCGGCTCTACCGCTGCGCCGCCGCGTTCTCGCGCCTCAGGCGCTCCAACGCCACCTGCACGGCGCAAGGCTCCTCCTTGCCCGTCCAGTCCTGCGACGCCACCCACTCCTCGGCGGCGAAGATGCGCTGCGCGGCCTCCTCGTACGACACGCCGCCCAACTCCACCAGAAGGCGGATTCCGCGGTCTATGAGCTTCTTGTTGGAGATCGACACCCAGCTCATCCAGTTCCCGGCCACGCGCCCCATCGACGCCATAGTGCCAGTGGACAGGCAGTTGAACGCGATCTTCACGGCGAGGTGCTTCCACACCTCGAGCGGAGAGTCGGCTATCGGCATGTCGATGTGGATAGCAGCGCCGTCGCCGCCGGGGCCCATGTGGAAGCGGACACGTTCAGGCCACGCCGCCGCAAGGCGATCCGCCGCTGCGAGGAAGTCCTTCGGAGCGTCGCCCACCGTGAGCGTAACGGCGGCGGCGCGGGCGTAGCCCTCGATGCGCTCCGGCGCGGGCTCACAGCCGATCATGTATGTCACGAGGTCGGAATACTTGATGAGCGGCGGAGAGTCTATGAAGCGCTGCGGCATCTTGAGCGAGCGGGCATCATCCGAAGTGAACTCAAGGCACCGCGGATGGCGGCGCATCATCTCGTTCCAGCACTCGACGGTCGGGTGGAGCGGGTTCTTCACGAACGCCCAGCTCTGGGCGAGGTGCTTGTCGCGGCTGGATCTGAGCGGCGGAAGCATGAACGTGGGACTGCGCTCGGTGTTGTCCGTGAAGAGGTCCAGCATGCACTTGTCCGCAAGATACGTGATGCGGCCGTGCTCGCCATAGACGCCCTTCTCGAACTCTATCGCCTTGACAAGGCCGGCGCGTCCGCCGGGCGACTCAAGGCCGGCCAGCAGGGCCTCGAACGCGACGGTGGGATCCGGCGCGATCTCCTTCGCGAAGCGGGGCAGAACACGAGCGAGCGCCGCCTCGAGGGCGCAGGAGCCAAGGAGCTGCTCGGACGTGGTGGCCTGCATGCGCGTGGAGCCGGCCAGGGACATGGAGCCGCAGTAGATGTCGAGCACCGTCACCTTGGGGTTGTCGATCGCCTCGCGGCAGCGGTCAAGGTGGCCTCTCAGCAGATCGGCGGGGTTGTTGAACACGAGGAAGCACCTGGCGCCGTGCTCGGCGGCGTACTTGAGGGTGCCCAGTACGGACGACGTTTCGCCGCCCTCGGTTATAGCGACGAATGTGTCGCCCTCGCCAACGTTCAGCGCGGCGGCCTGGCGGCGGCCGCCCTCGGCGAAGTCCTCGAAGAACTCGACGGACCGTATCAGCGCGAAGTCGCCGCCGGTCATGATGGAGGCGGAGCGGTCGGCCAGGGCGCGTTCGGCCGGAGTCAGCTCGGCGGCGCGGCGGTGGAAGAAGTCGCGCCACATAGATTCAAGGAGTATGGACAGACGCCCCGTGGCGCCGCACCCCGAGAAGATGATGCGCCCCTTCGGCGCCTGGAGCGTGTCGACCATCGACGAGACGAGCTTCTTGAACTTCTCGCCGGCGAACACGTGGCGCATCGTGATGGGGATCTGCCTGTCGCCGCGCTGAAGGCACCGCACGCCGTCGAGCGTGGAGCGCTTGAAGTCCTCCTCCAGCGTCGCGGTGATCGGGTTGGACTGCTCGGTGGGCAGGAAGCCCAGGTGGAACTGCTTCTCGTTGTCGATGAAGTCGCGGGCCTTGGCCTTCGCGGCGTCGGAACATTCAAAAGCGCCCGCGGAAAACGCGGCCACCGTCCCAAGCGCCGCCAGCGCACGCCCGGCGGAGAATAGTCTGTGTTTTTTCATGGCCCCACTATCATACCATACGCGGGCCGTCTGCGCAACACCCTATGGCTAGGCGAAGAGGCGCGCCAGCTTCTCGAGCTGCTCGAGGTTCGCCTTCAACTCCGCCAGCTTCGCGCGCTGCCCCTCGACTATGGCCGCAGGAGCGTGGTCGACGAACTGCGGATTCGCGAGCTTGGCCTCGGCGGACTTGATGAACCCGCGGGTCTTCTCCAGCTCCCCGGCCACCCGCTTCGCCTCGGCGGCCTTGTCCACAAAGCCCTCGAGCGAGAGATACACTGTCCCCAGCCTGCACACCGTGCCGGGCATCGCGAGCTCGGCGGCGGCGGCGGCCACGGACACCTCCTCGGCGCGCATCGCCTTCTTGAGCGAGGCGACGTCCGCCGAGAGCTTCTCCGCCGTTGCGGCGTCCGGACACTGCACCGACACCTTCACGAACGCGGCCGGCGGCACCTTGTACTGCGCGCGCAGGGCACGCAGAGCCGTTATCATCTCGCGCTTCGCCTCGACGTATTCGTAAACCTCCTCGGAGAGCCCCCAGGCGGACTTCTCGGCGTCGGAGTACCCCTTCGGGAACTCGGCGCGCATTATCGTCTCCCCCTCCTTGAGGAAGCCGAGCTGGTGCGCCACCTCCTCCGTGACGAAAGGCATGTAGGGATGGAGAAGCCTGAGCGCCTTCCAGAAGACGTCGCGGAGGATCGCGAAGGCCGTCTGCTTGTCGGGGGCGTCCTTGGCGTATTCAACATACCAGTCGCAGATCTGCGTCCAGAAGAAGTCGTACACGGCGAGCGCGCCGTCCTGGATGCGGTACTTGCCGAGCAGGTCGTTCACCTTGGCGCACGCCTTGTCGCATGCGAGGAGGATGTGCTTTTCGTCGGGGGAGAGCTGACCAAACACAATTTGGCCATCAGGGCTGACAATATCTCCCTTCGTCCCCTGGTCGCGGTTCATTTCGATAAAGCGCGCGGCGTTCCATATCTTCGTGCAGAAGTTGCGGCCGATCTCGAACTTGCTCTTGTCGACCTTCGTGTCGCACTCGAGCGACGTGATCAGCGCGAGGGAGAAGCGAAGCGCGTCGGCGGAATACGCCTCGATCAGCTCGAGCGGATCGAGGGAGTTGCCGAGGCTCTTCGACATCTTGCGGCCCTGCGCGTCGCGCACGATGCCGTGGATCACGATGTTCTTGAATGGAGGTTTCCCCATGAAGTGGATGCCCGCCATCATCATGCGCGCCACCCAGAAGAAGATGATGTCCTGCGCGGTCACGAGGTCCGTGGTGGGGTAGTAGTAGTCGAGGTCCGCCGTCTTCTCCGGCCATCCGAGGGTGGAGAAAGGCCACAGCCACGACGAGAACCAGGTGTCGAGCACGTCCTCGTCCTGCTGGAGGTCGGCCATCGTGAGCGAGCCGTCGCCCGTGGTCTCCCTCGCCTTCTCCAGCGCGAGCTCGGGCGTCTCCGCCACCACGAACACGTCCTCCTGTCCGCGGATGTAGTACGCGGGAATGCGATGTCCCCACCAAAGCTGGCGGGAGATGCACCAGTCCTGGATGTTCTCCATCCAGTTGAAGTAGATCTTGCTCCAGCGCTCCGGCACGAAGCGCACCTCTCCGCTCTTCACGGCGGCGATTGCGGGCTGGGCGAGCGGCTTCATCTTCACGAACCACTGCTTGGAAAGGCGGCTCTCCACCACCTCGTGGCAGCGGTAGCAGTGGCCCACCTGGTTGTCGTAGTCCTCGACGTGGTCGAGGAAGCCGCCGGCCTCGAGGTCCTCGACAAGCGCCTTGCGGCACGTGAAGCGGTCCATCCCCGCGTACTTGGCGCCGGCAAGCTCGTTCATCGTGCCGTCGCCGTTCATTATGTTGATCTCCTCGAGGCCGTGGCGCTTGCCCACGAGGAAGTCGTTGGGGTCGTGCGCCGGCGTGATCTTCACAATGCCCGTGCCGAACTCCTTCTCGACGTAGACGTCGGATATCACGGGGATCTCGCGTCCCGTGAGAGGAAGGACCACCGTCTTGCCGACAAGATGTGCGTAGCGCTCGTCCGAGGGGTTCACGGCCACCGCCGTGTCGCCCGGCAGCGTCTCGGGACGCGTCGTGGCCACCATCACGTAGTCGGCGTAGGGTTCGCCGCGGACGCCCTTCTCGCTGCCCACCACGGGATAGCGCACATACCACAGATGGCCGTGGTTGGCCTCGTGCTCCACCTCGTCGTTCGCGAGCGCCGTGCCGCAGCGCGGGCACCAGTTCACGATGTAGTTGCCCTTGTAGACGAGACCTTCGTCGAAGAGCCTGCAGAACACCTTGGCCACGGCCTTGGAGCAGCCTTCGTCGAACGTGAAGCGCTCGCGGCGCCAGTCGGTGGAGTTGCCCAGCATCCTCTGCTGGTGGACGATCGTCCCGCCGTACTGCCTCTTCCACTCCCACACGCGCTCCACGAACGCCTCGCGCCCGAGGTCCTGGCGGCGCCTCCCCTCCTTCTTGAGCGCCTTCTCGACGACGTTCTGAGTGGCGATGCCCGCGTGGTCGGTGCCGGGCAGCCAAAGCGTGTTGAAACCGCTCATCCTGCGCCATCTCACGAGGATGTCCTGGATCGTCTGGTTCAGCGCATGGCCCATGTGGAGAATGCCCGTGACGTTCGGCGGGGGTATCACGACAGAATACGGCGAGCCCTGCCCCGGCTCGTCGTGGAAACAGCCGTTGTTCTCCCATATCGGGTACCATTTGGCCTCTGCGGCCTTCGCATCGTAGCGTTTGTCCATCATTTTCTCTCTTCGCCTTTTCTTCGCTTTGCGAAAAATCGGCGTATATTATATCATATTTCTCAGCGTTTGTGTCCGACAGCGGGAAAGTGTGATTGTAGGATTGTATGATTGTGTGATTGTATGATTGTGTGGTTGTGTGATTGTATGGTTGTGTGATTGTATGATTTCCACAATCTCACAATCTCTCAATCTTACAATCCCCCAATCTCACAATCTCACAATCTCACAATCTCACAATCCCCCAATCTTACAATCTCACAATCCCTCAATCCCCCAATCTCACAATCCCACAATCTAACAACCCACAATCCCTAAGAAAGCACATCATTTGATGCTGATGGAAAAGCCGTGGAGCCGCAGGAAGTATTCGTAGCAGCCGATGTCGGGCGCGGCGCCGTAGACGCGGGGGAAGCCGGCGATGTCAAGGGCGGAATCCATCCAGGCCGACTTCGCGCCGCGGTCGCGGAGCGGGGAGCGGGGAGCGCGCGCCTATGGAGAAATCGTAGCCGGCAGGATCCGAAAGACGCAGGTCCCGCTCGCCGTCGACCGTCGTCTCGTTCACCCCGTCCGTGAGCTGCCCCGTCGCTGTCGGCGCCTCCCAGCAGTTGAAGATGTTCTTCGCCTGCGTGAAAGACCCGCTGAAGTTCTGGTACACGTACTTGCCGAGTCCGTCGTGGTTCTTGTAGAAGAGGCAGTTGCGGATCACGGTGTTCGACGAGGCGAACACCATCCCGCCATAGACACTGTTGAAGCTCTTGACTCTCTGCACGTTGAATGCAAACGTGCAGTTCTCCACCGTGGCCCAGTAGTTCTCGTTCGCCGACTGTTCATCCGCGATGTCCACGCATATCCCCCGCCCCTGGTTTACCTCGTTCGTGACGAACAGGCAGCTGCGCACCACGATGTTGGAGCCGCGCGCGGCAAGGCATCCGCCGTAGTTGTTCGCGATGGCGAACCGATTGCCGACGAACGAACAGCGCTCCACCTTGGCACCGGTCGTGAGCAGGAAAAGATACGCCTTGGCGGGAACAAGCTCGTTCTCCAGGAAATCGCACCCCACGATCTCGTCGGGCGCGACGATCTGGTTCCAGAACGGACGGTAGAACGTCGAATCCCCGCCGTTCGCCCGGAACACGCAGTTGCTCACGGTCAGCACTCTGCTTTTCGAGTCTCCGGCGGATTCGTCGCGCGCAAATATAGCCGCGCCGTTGCCGCATTTGTTGCTGACGAAAAGACATGTGTCAAGCCGCATGATGTCGCCCGCGCCGCGCGGACGAAACACGGCGCCCTGCCCTGAGACATAGTTGCCCACGAACTCGCATCTCTCCCACATCTGCGTCGTGATGGTAGTCGCATTTCCGTTCATCTGAATAACACCACCCGTAGAAGACGTATTGTTCGTGAACGCGCAGTTAGAGACACCCCCGGGGTTGCCGTGCATCGCGCCGCCGTACCTGCTGTTGTTGCCTATGAACGTACAGTCCCGTACCATCGTCCCCGCGGTACGAAGGCACAGGCCGCCGCCACCGCACTGGTAGTTCAAGGAGACCCCCGTCACCTCGACGAAGTCGTTGCTCTCGAAAAGGCAACCGCTCACCGAGCCAGTCCCCTCCTTGCCGAGCCCACCTCCGCCCTTGACGGTGATATTCCGGCGAAAGACGCAGTCCACGACGTCCGTGTTCTTGGCATAAAGACCCGCACCGATCATAGTAGTACCTGTTGCTCCAGTATTCGTACACGAGTTGCCCTCGAAGACACAATTGGAGACGAGGCTCCCCTCACCGGTGATATACGCGCCGCCGCCTAGGCCGCTCGTGACGCCATTTATAACCTTGAGATTCGCGATCGTCGTGTTGGCCTGCCCGCACTGGATGCCTCTGTCGATTCCATTCGCATCAAGAACCACGGGATTGCCGGAGCCGTCGCTCTCGCCGAGAATCTTCATTTCCGACTTCGCCGGCTTAACCGCGCCGGTGAGCACGTATGTTCCGGGATAGATGTGGAACACGTTGCCCGACACGCTCTTGGAGTTTATCATCGTGGGCGAGGCGAAAGCTGTCTCCCGGCTCTTGCCGTCGTTCGAATCGTTGCCGTCGGGTGCGATGTGGTATTCAACGCCGAATGCAGAGACGGCGCAGAGCACCGCCGCGCCGATCCCGACAAGGGCGCATCTGGACGCGGCGACATATGCAACGCCAAAGCGCGTACCACAACTGTCTGACTTGTTTTTCATCCGCATAATAGCCTCTTTCACAACCTCGGACCTCTCTCCTAGCCTGCCGCCGACGCCCATTGCACCGGCAAAACGCCTCCATTATATCATTTTCCACCACCAAGCGCGAGCGGGCGCATCTGCGTAATTCACCATACTCCGTTCCAGACGAACCTACAGAACTGTCATGCAGAAAGTGTCTGGCCTTGTAGGCCGTCTGCCTCTATTGTCGGAGATCCGCATTGATTCTCTGGCGTAGAGTCATATTGCATTCCTGATGGAGTGCCGCATTGTAGTGGAGTGTAGTCTGGTTCAAGCGCCCTTGCCAGCACTCCTGCCAGCGCCGTCGCGCTCCCTCCCGCCTTCCTGGCCTCTGCGAGAATCCCCCTCGCCCTCCCTTTCGCGATCCCCATCCATCCGGGAACTTCGTCCGAAGTGAATTCTCGTTTGGGCTCTTCGAGCGCGACCGCCTCTTTTGCGGGCGTCTCCCCCTCAGGCGGCATCACGGCCGCGGCTGGCGTGGGGTCGGACACGCCCGTCGCCTGGCGGAACCTCTTCGCGAGCGCCTTGTAGTGCATGAGCCGCTTGTAGTGGCGATATAGATCGCTGTCGTTGTCGTGCAGCCACTTCCGTATCCCGCCCCTGCGCCCGACCACCTGTCCGCCGGCCACTATCGCGGAGTTGTCCACGTAGCATTCGAGGTCCTCCAGCATGGATCCGAGGCGCAGCGCGGCCTCAGGCGAGTCCTTCCTGCGCGCGAACGCCTCGCGGAGCGCCTCCACAGCGGGGCAGTCGCTCAGCGTGGTGCGCCTTCTGAGCCTTCTGCGCTCCTTTGAGAGCGCCATGCGCCGTCTGCGCTCCGCCTCGTAGTATGCGGGGCGGCGGAGCCTGCCGAGGTGGCGGTCGATCTGGCGCCTCATGAACCATATAGCGAACGAGCCTCCCATCCAGAGGCAGTACACGAGGAGATTCCCGAGCGGATCGCTCCAGCCGGCGGGACGCCGCCTCATGTAGTCCTGAAGGCCATACGGCATGTCGCCTATCGTGTGGCCGCTCCTGTTCGCCTCGCGCCAGAACTCGCGTCGGTACTCCTCGGAGTCGAACCCCATGACCGTCTCGTGGAACCACCGGAAGAACTCCGGCGCCTCAGCGGTGAAAGTGTCCTCCTCCGGCAGGCGCGTGCGGTACACGCCCCTGCGCTCCAGATGTCGCTTTATCTTCCTGTCCATGGCGGCGGGAAGTATAGCAAATCCCCGCCGGGATGTAAACGAGAATTCGCTTCGGATTGAAATCTCGAAAATCCGCCATACTCCCAATTCCATGCACAATCTCATATGGACGTCAATGATGATTTCACGCAAGCGCCTAGGTGGAGGCTTTTTGAAACCTCCGAAGTTGGATTCTATCTTAATCAGGAATAGTGCGTGGTGAATTACGCAGATGCGCCCAGCGCGAGCCATACGCGAAGCGCTTCGCTTGCGCTCCAGGCCTGCGCGCGGCAGCCCTTCTGCTCGTGCGGCGCGTCGCCGTCGGCGATCTCGCTCATCTGGCAAACGCACCCTGCGTTGATGTTGTCCACCGCAGTGGCGAGGAGCGACAGCGCCTCGTCGCGCGAAAGCTCGCCGCACGCGGCGGCCGCCTCGGCGAACATCGGGAACGGCCAGGCCCACACCGTGCCGTTGTGGTATGCCTGCTTGCGGGAAGTATCCTCGTCGCCAGTGTAGCGCCCACGGTAGCGCACGTCGCCCGACGCGAGCGAACGCACGCCTCCCGGGACCACCAGCTGCGCGCAGGCGCGCACGATCTCGCGCGCCAGTTCTCCGTCCGGCGCCACCGCACCAAGCGAAATGGCGAATAACTGGTTGGGGCGCACGGCGTCGTCGCGCCGCGCCGTCGCGGCAGGCTCGCCGTTCGGCGCGTCCAGGCAGTCCGCGAGGCCGTTGCCGTTCGAGAAGAAGCGCACGAGCGAATCCGCCGCCTTGTCGGCAAGAGCGTTCCACCGCTTTCCGCCGAGGAAGCGGAGGGCGGCGATCCAGAGCGCCTGAATCTCCACGGGATAGCCTATGCGGGGAGTGCATGCCGGATAGTTGGTGTCCATCCACGTGAAGTGCGACGGGCTCCAGACGAGGCCAGACGCCTCGTCCACGCGTATGCCGTTCGGCGTGCCTTTCAAATAGTTCTCGGCGATGGACTCGACCACGTCCTTCAAAGTGCGTCCGCCGCCGCAGTCCACGGCGAGCATCTTCTTTCGTCCAAGTTTTGCGCAGAGGTCGCGCACTGCGACGATGAACCAGAGCTGCGCGTCCGTGGTGTCGCGGTTGCCGGCGGTCTCGCCGTGGATTATGTTGGGGAGCGTGCCGTTCTCCTCAAACCGCGCGAACGCCGTCACGATCTCGCGCGCCTCCTTCACGAAGCCGGCGGATATCGCACCGCGAAGGAAGATGAACGTGTCGCGTCCCCAGTCGAGGAACCACGGGTAACCCGCGATCACGGTCTTCACGTCGTCGCGCCGCACGATGAAAAGTTTCAAAGCCTCCTTGAGCGCATCGGCGACTTTGACGACGTTCGCCGCCACAGTCGACATCGGCAGCACCCGTATGTTTTTACGCCCGTGCGCTTCCGCCCTGGCCACGTCACCTTTCAGACCCTTGAGCTTCATGTATGCTCCGGACAGCACCACTTCATCGCCCACGTTGGCGAAGTCGCAAGCAAACCACGCGGGAGAATACAGGTCTCCGCACGGTTCCTGCCCACGCTCCGCCTCCTCGGAATGCGACACGGAATACGTCCACTGCGGCTCAATATGGCAGGTGCCGTCCGACACCGCGAAGTCGAACTCCTCGCCCGTGCCGTACGGTCTGAATCGGAAGCCTTTCCCGCCCACGGCCTTTGCCGCGCCCGCAAACGCCCGCTCCACTGCACCCTGCGCCTTGGTGGTGGAATGGAAGCTGCGCCATTCGAGATCGGGCCTGAACACTATCCGCATCGCGCCCGGCGCATCACCACCGGTGCGCCACACCATCAACTTCGCGGTGTTCACGCCGTCTTGTGCAAGGAAGAGGCAGAACTCGAACTCGGCTGTGCGCCCCATGCCGCACGGTACGCGGAAGCGCCAGCGCGCCTCGCGTCCGGCGGGATCGGCGCGGAACGATTCGATGCAGTCCTTGTTGAACTCGCGGCTGTAGCCCTCGTACTGGAGCCACGCGCGGCATCGCGTCCAGAGAACGAGGCGGTCCGCAGGCACGCGTGGATTCGTGTTGGCGGCGAAGAGCGCGTCGTACTGCGATGCGATCTCGCCCCACGCGAGCTTCACGCGCGCCGATGCACCGGCGCCGTTCGAGAGGATCGTCTCAAGCGACGAATCGTCGCGTATCTCCGCGCCGGACCACTCGAGCTTCACGCGCGCCGCCTCGGCAGGCGGCGCGAAGAGCACCTTGGCATGCCGACGCTCCACGCCGTCAGGCGCATAAACCGACACCACAAGCTCGTGCACGTCGCCACGCGTTCCGTCGCCAGAATACTGCGGCGGGACAAGCGTCGCCGCGAAGGCGTCGCCCTCCGCCGCGCCGCGCGCCACGGAAAGCGTCATCTCGCCCTCGTTGAGCCGCGCCCGGAACGGATGCGGCGACACCACCTTGAGCACCCTTCCCGCCGGCACGCACACGATGCGCCCAAGGTCCTCGGGATAGCGCCAGAAGATCGACGGCAAGGACGCCGTTGCTGCACATGGCAGAGAGCGGACCCCGGACTCGCCACATGTTGCCGCACGCGACACGCATCGGAACTCGCCCGGCTCAAGCCATGTGCCGTCAACGATCGTCGTCGGACGGTCCTCGATCAGGTCGTGGCACTCGCCGGCATGGAACTTCGCCATGTCCCAGTGCGCCTCCACGCCCTTGCTGCAGTCGAGGTTCGCGAGGATCAGCGTCTCGCCGCGCAGAACGGCGAGGAAATTCCCTTCGCCGCGTTCGACGAGCTTGATCTCCCCGTTGCCGGCGAAATCGGGATGCGTGCGCAGAATGGCGTTCAGCCGCGCAATGAGCGGCACCATGTTGTCGTCGGCGCCCCAGTTGAGATCGTTCTTTCCGTGGACGTCTATCTTCTCGGTCGCGTACCACTCCACGCCGTTCGCGATTCCCCATGCCCCCTGGTGGGAGAGCAGGGCTGCGATCGCAACGCGGAGACGTGCCCACGCCTTGCCGCCCTTTGCAAGGCGGTCGTTGTCGTGCGTCTCGGCGAAGTGGACGAGCGTCCCCAGGCGGCGAGAGCGGTCAGCAGCCCCCGGGAAGTACCACTCGAACGCGCCACGGTCATACGTCTGGAATATCTCGGAGTAGGCCCAGTCGAGACCTGCGCGGGAGAGGAGAGAATCCGTCACCTCGATCTTGCCGCCAAGACCCTCAAGCATGAACACAGTGTCGGGATACTCCTCGCGGACGCGCGCCACGATGTATTCCCACGTCTTCTCGGGGATCATGTAGCCTGCGTCGCAGCGGAAGCCGTCCACACCGTTGCGTACCCAGAAGAGGAACACCTCGGCCATGTAGGCGCGAAGTTCCGGATGGGAGTAGTCGAGCTCCACGAGGTCAGCCCACGTCACGCCCCATGCGCCGGGCGAGACGAACTCGCCGTCGTCCCGGCGGCGGAACCAGTCCGGGTGGTGCGTCTGGAGCGTCGACGCCCAGCCGGTGTGGTTCGCGGGCAGGTCAACGAAGAGGCGTCCGCCCTTCGCGTGCACGGCCCCGATCAGCTCGCGGAACTGGTCGAGCGGCGTGGCGGACGTGTCGAACTCCGCCATCGCGGGATCGACGGAGAAGAAGTCTAGGGCGGCGAACGGACATCCGTATTCACCCATCACGGCGTAGGTTGTGGGGACCGGGAAGACGGGCAGAGTCTGGATGATGTCGAAGCCCATCTCGTCCATGATGAAGTCCAGGCGGCGGGCAACCTCGCGGAATGACCCGAACTGGCGCGGGAAGACGGTGTAGATCGAGTTGCCGCCGCGCGTCTCAGCCGGTTCCACTTTGATATGCACATTGCCGCCCTCCGGCCATTCAGGAACGCCGCCGCCATTCGGGAAGAAACAGCACTTGCCGGAGAACACGCCCACCTCGTCGAGCGGCACGCGGCACGTCCAGACTCCTGGCGAGGCCTCCTCCATGGGCACGTCGCGCCATGCCTTCTCAAGCGGGGTGAGACCGCGGTCGTTGGCGTCGATGATCTCGCGGCGGCGCACGGCGGCGCCTCCAAGATCTGTGCGGAAGAATGCCTTCCCGGCGCGTCTAGCGCCGAGGGCGAGGGAAACATCAAGCGCATCCCCCTGCCAGAAGAGAAGGTGCGCGCCACATTCAGGCGTCTGTGTCATTAACCGGATATTATATCATATTTCCGCGGTTCAAGGCCGAGGATTGCATATTCTAACCTCGTAGCGGCCCAGATCCATCTTCAGAGAGCCGAACGAACTGTCCGAGAGCTCCACCGAAACGGGCTTGTCGGCCGTGTTCACCGCTATGACAGTGGTCTTGCCGTCCACGGTCTTCGCCCACCACTCGACACGATCCTTGCCGGACGCCGCCGAACCTGACGCCACCGGTCCATCCGCCGTCACGAGCGGACGAAGCGCACCTATCTCCTTCACCACCTTCACTAGGTTCGCCCACGCCTTCGGCACCTGCGCCGCCGTGTAGAAATCCCGCGTGTCACGCGCGAACCACCACCACCACAGCCCGTTGCACTCCTTTACGATTCCAAGGAACGCGCACGCGCGCATGTGGTCGTAGTCCCGTGAGAACTTCTCCGGATCCGGCTCAATCCCCCTCTTCCGCGCCGATCCCTGCGCCTGGTCGTTGCAGTTCACGAGCAGCGTGATCGGGGACGCGTTCTCGAGAAAGCGGCGATGCTCCTCCAGCTGCCTCACTACCGCGGCCGGGTTGCCGTAGGCCTGGGTCCAGTGCGTGTCCCACGTGCGGCGATACTCGTTCATGGTCTTGTTCCAGGTTGTCATCACCACCGGATGATACGGATCGAGGGCGCGGATCAAGTCCGCGAACTCGGTGAGCTTGTCCGAGGAGACGAACTGGTTGAATATCTCAGGTTCGTCGAAGAGATACCAGCAAAAGAGGCCGGGGTGGTCCGCGAGCGCGCCGACGCGATGCGCTATGTGCTTGAGGTTGCCCTGAACGATTCCCTTCTTCGACCAGCCTCCGCGGTCGAAGCCTATGAACGCCCTCAGTCCGTCGGCGGCCCAGCAGCTATCCAGGTACTTGCGGCAGGCGACATCGTCCTGATTGCTCTCCCAGCGATAAGTATGCACCACGTCGTATCCAGACGCGCGCACCTCCGCCATGTACTTGGGCGCGACCTCGTAGATGCCAAGCGGGAAGATGCGCTTTCCGGACTGATGGTAGGACCCGTCGGCCTCAACAGTCACCGCATTGTCGGGCTTCGGCGCGTTGAGGAGCCAGAACGTCGTGGCGGCGCAGTTCCCGGCGGCATCCCGGGCCGTGATCTCGCCCTCGGTGACGCCCTTCCGCCAGCCGCCCGCAGGCGCTGTGAACGAATACTGCAGCGTATCGCCGCCGTCAGACCCCGCATATCTGCCGGACACGCCATGGAACACCAGCTCTGGAAGATGTCTGCAGGAATCCTTCACGCGCACGACGAACGCCTGATCCGAATCCGTGATGCGCGCGGCCTTGGTGAGGACGATCGGCGGCAGGCAGTCACATTCGACAGACGCCGTCTGCGTGAACTTCGAGGAGCCGTAGTCCTTGCTTCCCTTCGACGACACACGCCAGTGCCACACCCCCGGCTCAAGAGGCTCCTCCATCTGGAACTCGGAAAGTCCGCCGGCATCGAACGTGCGCACAGCGCCGTCGGGGAAGGACGGATCGCGGGAGAGCTCCAGAAAATAGCGGCGCACGCCCGGCAGAAGCCCCCAGACGAAACGCGGACAATTGTTGGAGATCACAGCGCCGTCCGCCGGAGCGATCTTGTCGGTGACGACGCGCACCTCGGAGAACGTCACGTCATCAAACCACGCCGTGCCCTTGGCGCGCAGCGTGAGGTAGACTATGGCGTATCCGGCGTTCTCAGGGGCGGAGATCGCCTTGCACTCCATCTGCTTCCAGTCAGATGTGCCCCAGCGTCCGCAGTGATACTGGCCGCCTGCCATCCACCGGCCTTTCTTATCGGCCCACTCGACGATCAATCCCGCGCCCACGGACGACATGCGCCCCGGCGCGGACTCGACGTTCTCCGTCTTCACGAAGCACGTCGCCTCGTACCGCCCGCCGCCCTTCACGGGGATGTTCTGCGTCACATACACGCTGTCCTTCTTGGGATCGGCCACGACGATGCGCATTGACTTCTTGCCGCCATGCGCCACCGCTTCATCCACGCCCATTGACTTTCCGCCGCTCCACCCGGTCTTGCCGTCCTCGAACCCGGCGTTGACGACATCAACCGGGAACTTCACCAGCTTAGGCTCGGCGAAAACTGCCGCTGCAGCCATCGCCGCCGTCAATGCAACTGACTTCATCTCCACCACCTTGCTTTGTATTTTTGAAGACGACCTGATTGCCGTCGGAGGCTTACGCCGCAGTGGCGCCCTCGCGTCACTTGATGAACACTCTTAAACCGGACGGGGGACCGCTGCGGAAGGAACCAGTGCCAAGGACGTTGAGGCCCACAGCGCGGAAGGTGTTCGCGCCGCCGCGGATGCGCACTCCGTTCACATACACCTTGTCGAGCTCGATGTCCGCGTCGCCCACGTCAACCGTCGCGCCGGCGGCGAAGTTCCACGTCGCGCCAAGGTCCGCGAAATCGACCTTCGAAGCCACAAGCCGTACGTTGTCGATGAACACCATCGTGCCGCTGGAGGCATTCGTTCCGTTCGGAAGCGTTCCGTCGGCGTCATCCGTCTCGATCTTCAAACTATGGTAGCCTGTCGGAAGCGTCACAACCGCAGACACGCGGTTGAACTCCTCGCGTACCGGCCCTGTGATGTTGCGCGGCGGCACCACGAGCACTTCATTGCCGTCGATCGTGACAGTTATCGTGAGCAGTATGCCACGCGACAGCGAAGACGTCTCTGAGCCCCAGCGCGAAGCCTGCTCGAATGAAAGCTCGTAGATACCGTCATGCGGGACGTACACGCTCGTCGCCATCGAGCACTCCGGGCGAAGGTAGGCCGTGAAGAAGCCATTCGTCGTGTACGGGCCGCCATTCTCCGTCGGCTTGCCGCCGTTCTTCTGCCAGCCGGCCCTGGTCGTGCTGGTCACCCCGCCCTCCAGCGTCCAGCCGGAGATCTCGCCTGCGTATGAAATACCATCAGTCACATCGTACGTCCCCTCCTCGAAACTCGAATTCGGAATGTATACCTCCGATGACGACCTGAACGCGAAAACAGCCCCAGCGGCCACGTTCACAGTGTTGCTCTCGAAGAGTCCGTCAACCTCCAGTCTGCCTGCTTGCACGTTAACGGCGCCCGGCTTGTCGAGATACGGCACAACAAGCGTACCCAGGCCTTTCTTCGTAAAGGATCCTCGGGGAATTTCAACGGCATCCGAATGCATCAGGCGCACGGCGTCCACAAGCATGGAGTCGTAGCCGTGGTCCATCTCGACATATTCCCCCGTCTCGAACTTGAAGGTATGGTCCACACCGGTCTCGAGCATCACAGCCGGGCTGTGGTATGTGATGAATCCGTGATTGCCCAAACCATCGTTGGACATCTCGTGCAGAACGTTCCCGTCCACCGTCACCTTCCACTGGAGCAGTCCGGATGGGTCGTAGTTGCCCTGTCTGTTCGCATATTCGAACGCTATATGCCATTCACCGGAATCGGGGACGCGGAAAGTCGTGGCGATGCTGCCGAACTTGTTTTCGGCGCTGGAGCTGGAGCGCACCTGCGCGTAGTGAGTGCCGTATGATGTCTGATAAGCCGGAACCGGCGGTTTTCCGTTAACTGCACCACTGAATGCACTGTTGTTATCACGTACGTCGGAGGATCCGGCTTTCCCGCCCGTAAACGTCCAGCCCGTAGTGCCGCTCTCGAAACTGCCGTTGTTGAACATTGTTTCGTCGAACCAGTTTGTAATGGTCAAAGGCGTGAACACCAGGGAGGCACCGAGCGAAATGTCGCGGCCATTCGTATCGATGACAAGACCGCCCGTAGCGACCTCGACGGGCTTCAACTCGGCGGCAGACACCGAGATGAACGGCGAGACGGCGCCTGAGTGCGCGGTCCACGTGTCGCCGTCCACCTTCAGCCCGATACCGCCGGAAAGGGAGAACCCTCCGAACGGAACGGACTCTGCGGATGCCGCATAGCGCGCCGTACCGCCCCCCGTCTTCGAGGCCAGCGCCACGCGACGGGAATCATTGCCCGCCGCGAACGTGACGTTGGTGAACTCGATGTGGCCCGCTTCGCCCACGAGCCCCAGCGCTCCGTTCGTACCGAAGATGATGTCGTTCGGGAGGATCATAGCGGCGGTGGGGTTCGCGAACGTGACGAAATTCGTCGAATAGAGCGGCGTGTCGAGGTATATGGGGCCCGTGCCGACGCCGGCGGCATGCCTTAAGTACGACGTTCCGCTCAGGAACTTGAAGCCGCCCTGAAGATCGCACGTCTCGGAGGCGATGAAGAAGTTGTAGCCGCCGGACACAGTCACACCGCCGTCGATGGCGTCGCCTAGGTCGTCGGCCGGGCGCATCGGATGCTTGATGCGCACAGCACCCACGTTGAACGCAGGGTTGTTGGTGAATGTGACGCCACCCGCGCCCACCGTGATCTCGTTGAATTCATGCCCAGATTCACCGAACATGATGTTCGCATTGACGGGGGCAAGCTTCGCGCCGTCGAGATGCACCGCCACGTATGTGCTCGACTTGTTCGGCGCATAGTTGAAGAACTTGGCCGTCGTCACCATGGCATTGACGATGCTGAGCGTGCCGGCGTAAATCCCGCCGCGGAAAAAGAGCGCATCGTCCTTGAGGGTCAGTTTGCCCGCACCGTATTTGTTGAAATTCCCGCCAACGGCGGTCATCATCGGAATAGCAATCTCCACGTCATTGCTCGTGCACACTGAGATGGAACCTTCAGCCATGTTAGGATCGGTCACTTCGATGTCGTATAACCTCGAAAGGATCGGCCCGTCGCCCGAAAGGCTCCAGTTGTTCTTCTCGAAGTCCAACCGGGTCACGAACGTCGTTCCCGGCACCACGATGTTGGTTATCGTGGACTCCGCAAACACTGCGCAGTTACTCTGTCCCCACACGGCGCCGTCGTCCCAGTTGGGCGCCGTCGTGCTCCATTCGGCGCTGACTGCGTTCCACGTCTGCGTGGCGATCTCCGCCCGCACGCCAAGGGCGGATACGAGCGCAAGCGCGAATACTGTCAATATTCTCATTTCATCTCCTTTGCTCAAATAATGCTGCACGCCGTTATTTTACCATAAACACGTGGTTCTGTGCTGTACAAAAGGAAAGTGGCTCGGATGAAAGTTCGAGAATGGTGTATCACTTTGCCAGCTGTCGGATTCGGGCATGGATGCCTTTGCAGATGTCATGGTAGATAGGCGATGGGAACTTCGCACCGATTTCATCCATCACGCATCATCCCAAGGGCTGTAAATGAACATACTCAAACCGAGAGCAGACACAACCGCCAACAGTTTCTGCAACTGGACGGTTCCCTTGCCGTTCTCTAGGTCTGAGATGAACCTGATGCCGGTGTTGGCAAGACCAGCAAGCTGGAGCTGCGAAAGCTTCTGCCTCTTTCGCTCCGCTTGTATCAGTCCGCCGACTTCGACGGCAGTATTTAACTGTTTGTGCTTCATGTTACCGAGCGGTAATATATCATATCCCTTCACAGATACCAATGGAGAACATTACCGTTCGGGAAAATGAAGCCGAGGTCTGGCGTCACTTGAAGTATATCTCAAGCCCCTTCTGTGCCACCACCAGAACCAGGGAACCGCCCGCGGCCGAGACCCTAACCGCCGCCGAGAACGCGCTATTCGGCGAGACGCAGGCCCAACCTCCCCCTGATACGAGCGTCGTCGCAGCCACAAGCGGATATCGGCCGGGAACAAGGGCGTCCACGAAACCAGCGAAGCGCACGACGCCGCCCGCCGAGACGTCGGCAGAGCCCGTGACTGTCAAGCCCTCCACCGAGCCGTCGGAGGCCACCACCGCCACGATCTCGCCGTCAAGGATCACATCGCCGGAGATGGTCCCTCCACCGCCGAGCGCCCGCGCCGTGAGCGGCGCGCCGCCGACAAGGGAAAGCGCCGCGCCCGGATCGACTATCACCTCGCCGGCCGTCGCAGGCGTCCAGCACGGCGTCACGCGCCCGAACCACTTCTTCTGGAAATACGCCTCGGTGCGGTCGAATTCCTCCTGGTTCAGGTAGTGGGTCAAGTACATCAGTTCGCCGAACTCCACGCCGCCGTATGACTGCCCGTAGTGGACTGCCGCGATGCGGTTGCCACTCATCTTGCTGTTGGAACGCACGGAGTAGAGGCAGTATCCGCCCGTGAAGCCCTTCGTCGCCTGATTCACCACGACGCCGTTCTCCTTCACCTCCGTCCGATAGAGATCGCGCAGCGCGTCCATGTTGTTCCCCTCGGGCTTGTCGATGATCGGGCGCGTTATGTCGCCCACGTGGTTCTGCATGTCACGCCAGATTCCGAGATACGCCAAGGCCGGCCCGTCGTTTCTCCCGGACGTTCCGCCGAGAAACGAATTGCCGCCGCCAGCCGAGCCGTGCACCGCGAAGATCGTCTGTATGTCGCGCGTCCCGGTGAACGAGAGTGACGGGTTGAAGTTGTTGGCCCAGTTGTTTGTCGTCGCGGCCACTCCGAAATCGACGACCGGAAGACCGCCGAGCGCCGCGACCGTCTTCACCGTCGGGGCGTTTGTGGAGTCTTCCCTCACGAGCGCGGCGCTCTTGCTTCCCGCGCTTGCGGCGTTCCACTTCTTGACGCGCTTCACACCGTCATCCGTCGTCTTCCACTCAAAGGCGTTCTCCGCCGTGGCGTCGAGGTGGAGATATGCGGAGGGAAGCTTCGTCTTGTCGAGCGGATCGCGCGAGACCAGCTCCACCTCGCCGGCCTGGACGTGGATGTTGGTGGCGGACATGGTGTCCATGATGGTGAGCTTGCCCGCGCCGGTCTTGACGAGCGGGGCGTCGAAGGACTGCGCGGTCGCGAAACCTCCTTCAGGCACGTCCACGCCCAGCGTCGCGCCGTTTGCGGACAAGGCGCCCGCGCGATGCGCTGCATCCGCCGCCTCGTAGACCGCGTGCTTCCCCTCCCACTTCATCATCAGGTAGTCCGCCACCGCCACGCGCTCGGCGTATGTGAGCGTGTTCGTGTAGATGATGTACTCGTGCACGCGCCCGCCGCCGGAGAGGTCGAAGCGATTCTTCATGTCGTTGCCGTCCGTCATGCCGAAGGCGTCCGCCTTGGAGTCCGCCGTCGGATGCACCTCCAGAACCACAAGCCGGCCCTCGTTGAGCTTTTCGTTTTGATAGGTCTTCTCCACTCCGTCGCAGTAGATGGGCGCGAGATAGACATACGTGTTGTTGTTGGGGTAGAAGAGATTGTTGTTGTCGTTGCCGCCGCGCAGGAAATCGGTCTTGCTCATTCTGCGCGTGGAGCCGAGGATCGCTCCGCATCTGCATAGAGGGAAGCCGGAAATCACCGCGAACACGGCGCGGATGTTCGTGAGCGGCTTGTCCCACGCGAGCGCACTCAACGCTTCGTAGGAGCTTCCGTTGGGGATGTTCACGTACGGCGTCGCGCCAGCGACGAGCTTGGGCTTCAGCGCCACGTTCGTGCAGAACATATACCCCTGCGCCGCGCCGCCGCGGCAGTCGTCCCAGCGCGCGACGCGCAGATCGTCGCCGTCGGCAACCAACTCGCCGGACGGCACGGCGTTCGTAAGCGAGCAGGCATCGATCCAGAACGCCGGTTCGCCCACCACGCGCCCCTCCGGGGCCGATATCAGCGCTTCCTCGCCGCCGGCGGACATCTGGTACGCGACGACGCCCGCGCCGGTCACCGACACCCCCGTTGGGATTATCATCCCACAAGGCAGCATGAGCCTTGCGCCCTCGGCCAGCTCGATCGCCGCGCCGACCTGGAGGTCAAACGACGACGTGATCGCGAGTCTGCAGTCTTTGGCAAGCGCGAACACCGCCCCGTTCGAGACGCAGAGCTGCGCGAGGTTCACCGAGGCCTCTCCCGTGCCGTTCGTCATCACGAGCCGACCTTCCTCCACGACCACACAACCGGTGTTCGACACGTCGGCGAAGCCTGTCTCAAGCGTTCCATCGCCGTCCTTGAACAGCTTGCCCTTGATATTCGAGATTGTGCGCAGCGACGCCGACTGCGCGGAGTTCGTCACTGTGACGCGCAGCTGCGAACCAGAGTTCTCGAAGAATATCCCGTTGGACTTCTGGAAGAACTCCGTCGTCTGGTCGGGCACGAGTTCAAGATGCGCGATACTTGCACGCAGTTTATCAACGAAATTGGACGTGTCGTGCAGAACGAGCGTGCCTGCATAGGTCGTACTTCCCGGCAGGACCACAGGGAAATATTCGTAGTTGCCAACGGAAACCGACAGCTGCATTATCTCTATCCGCAGTACATCGTCCTTGCCGTACTTGCCGAGCGCGATGCCATTGTTCTGATGTCCGCTGTTCGTCGTCCACTTCGGAATCACCGAATGGAAGCGCGGCGCGAAAGCGGCGAACACGAGCGAGTTCGAGTTCGTGGTGAGCGTGACGGGCTTGGAGAGCTCTATCCAGTCGTCCGAGAACCTGCGTTTTAAGAACGTGTCCGCCTGCACGCCATCTCCAGTCACGATTGTACCGACGGGAAGAGAACTGCCGGTCGTGCCGGAGACATGTTTCACGAACGGGGAGCCGGACACCTGATCCCACACGCTCGTCAACGCCGAGGCCGACGAGCGCGGACCGTAGAAACCGATCGAGCCTGTCCCCTGGTAAACCTCCTTCATGTCCACTTCCTGCTCGCGCACGGGATTGGAGTCGTTCGCATACATGTCGGCGCGGTGGTGAATGCGGCCCACTGAAAGCGTCACCTTGCCGTTCCCGGTCGTCATGCGCCAGTCGCCCGCGAGATGGAAGGTGCCTGAAGCCTCGCTTTTTACGTCAAGCGGCGCAAAGACGAAAGTATTGTCGCCACCGTTGATGCGCCCTGCGGCGACATACGTGCTTCCAGAATAGCCCGCGCTGTCGATGCGCAGTTCATCACCCACGATGAAGCGCTGCTTCGAGCCGCCTTTTATGCCGCCGATGTCGATCCCCCCGGCTGGGAGCAGAATGTACCTTGTGGGCTCAAGAGTTGTCACTGAGAAATCGGCAACGATGCCGGTGTTGCCGGGCCAGCCTCCCCCATCGCTCGTCCAGTTGGCGGAGTCAGCCCATAAAAAAGCGTTTGTAGGGGTGAGTCCTGCCGCCGTGTCCGCCGGGGAGAACGTGTACGGCACCGCCGGATCGGCCGCACTTGCCACAAACGAGCAGAGCAGCGCGGCGACGGCCATTCCCACACAGCGCGTCATTGCACATCCTCCAAGGAGAGCGGACACCCCCCTACCAAAACATCGGTTTTTTGCAGTTTCGTCATCTTCGCTCCTTTTATTGGTGTTTTGATGAAAATCACAGCGGTTCAACGAGCGGGTCGTCTATGCCGCGTTTCTCGGGATCGTAGTTCACGCCCACGTAGAATACGGGCATACTTGTGTCGAGCCAAGGATTACCGTACTCCTTCGTGCGCGCCTGCTTGAGCGCCTCGCTCGCCGTCCTGCCGTACTTGAACTCGAACACATAGATGCCGCCATTGTCCGCGAGAACGGCGTCCGCGCGCCCGCGCGCGCTTTGGCGCTCACCGGAGATGTCCGCGCCGATGAGCTTCATGAAGAGAAGGAAATAGCGCTTCGCCTCCCTCTCGTCATCGATCTTCCACTCGTGCGGCACGGCGGCGAACGCGGCCTTGAGGTTCTTCTTGAGAAGCGTCTCAACGCCCTTGGCCCGAAGTCCCGCACGAGACTCTGCGAGCTGCTCCGTCCAGTCGGAAATGCCTTTTTGCAGTAGCGAGGACACGTAACCCTCGGAAAGCGAGTTCGCGATCTCGTCGTTCGGTATTCCAAGCCGAAAGGTGTTGTCGTCGACGACCTCGGAGATGGTGAGATACCCTCCCTGATACAGCAGTGCCGGAAGCGGCATCGTCTCGGCATCGCATACGTCGAGCTGCGTCCGCGTGACCGCCATCCCGTTCAAGTCGGCGGGGATCTCGTCCGCCGCCTTGATACGGTTCACGATCATCGTCGAACGCCCCGTCGCCTCCCAGTAGTTCCTCAGCATTCCAGACTTCAGCGCACTTCCGAGAGACACGGGATTGCAGACCTTGGCCTCGGATTCGGGCGAGAACCTGTAGCCGTCGTACCAGGAGAGCAACGCTTTCTTCGCCGCCGCGAAATCCATGCCGTTCTTCGCCGCAAACCACTCGATGTTCTCCCTGAGCGGCCCGTCAAGCTCCTCGGATGTGTAGCCGAGAAGCGTCGCGAAACGAGCGTCCATCGTGATGTCCGTCAGGTGGTTCAGACCAGAGAAGATCGAAAGCTTAGTCAACTTCGTGACGCCGGTCATCACCAAGAAACGGATGGCACCGGAATTGACCTTGAGCTTTTCGTAGAAATCGTGGAGATCCGAGCGCACCTTTTTGAGAGTGTCGAGGTCGTCAAGGAACTTGGCGACAGGCTCGTCATACTCGTCGATGAGAACGACTATCTTCTTCGTCGGCGAGTTGGCGGCGGCCGCCTTGAGAAAGTCGTCAAAATTCGTCGCTATAGATCTTTCCCTGTCGTATTTACGGCCACATGCTCCGCAAAGATCATCAACAAGCCCCCGTAGTGCCATGCGGAACTCGTCGTATGTCCCACCTGTCGCGCTGGACATCGTGAAGCTATACACTGGCGTGGGAGTTTCCCATCCCTCCCACGGCAGCGAGTCGAGGGCGAGTCCCTTGAAGAGCTCGCGTCTTCCTTCGAACATCGCCTTTAGCGTTGAGAGCATCAGCGACTTGCCGAACCGACGCGGGCGCGAGATGAATATCTGCGGGTCCGCGTCGTTGCACAACTCATACAGAAGCGCCGTCTTGTCGATGTACTTCCCCTCGTCATCGAGTATCAACCTCTCGAAGTCCGACACACCCGTGGTGGGCACCTTTATTTTTCTCGCTACCATCTCCATGGCACGTATTATAGCATAATTTGCCTCATGTACGATTCACGGATGCGCCCTCGCGTCACTTGAAGAGCACTCTGAACCCGGACGGAGGACCGCTGCGGAAGGAACCTGTGCCAAGGACATTGAGGCCGGCCGCGCGGAAGGCCCCCGCGCCGCCGCGGATGCGCACGCCGTTCACATACACCTTGTCAAGCACGATGTCCGCGTCGCCAACGTCCACCGTCGCGCCCGACGCGAAGTTCCACGTCGCGCCGAGGTCGGGGAATCCCACCGGCTCACCCACAAGCCGGACATTGTCGATGAAAACCATCGTGCCGCTCGTAATACTGGTGTTCTCAAGCGGCAGAGTGCCATTCGCGTCGTCCGTCTCGATCTTCAACTCGTGGCATCCAGCAGAGAGCGCCACCGTGCCGGACACCCTGACGAACGGCGGCTGCGCCACGTAATCCCTCGGCGGCACGACCACAACCGTGTTTCCGTCGATCGTCGCCGTGATCGTGAGCATGCGTCCCTTGGACACCGAATCGTTCTCAGCCCCCCAACGGGAGACGTGTTCAAACGAAAGCTCGTAACTGCCGGCCCGTGATACGTACACAGGCGCGGAGATAGAGCACGACGGACGCAGATACGCCGCATGGGTGCCGTTCGTCGTGTACGGACCGCTCTGAGAAGCCATGCTGCCGTTCTCCAGCCAGCCCGGCACGACCCTGTAGCTCGAGCCGCCGACAAGCGTCCAGCCCGAAATGCGGCAGCTGTACGAAAAACCTCTATCCACTCCCGTTAAGTCCGTTGCGTCATCCTCGAAGCTCGCGTTGGGGACATACACCTCCCAGGGCGAGCGGAACGCGAACGTCGCGCCCGAGGCCACGTTCACCGTATTGCTCTCGAAGAGTCCGTCCACCTCCAGCCTGCCGGCCTGCACATTCACCGTTCCCGGCTTGTCGAGGAACGGCACCACGAGAGTACCCTGGCCTTGTTTCGTGAACGAGCCGGTGTTGACCACGACCTCCGAGCGGGCGACGCGCACGCCGTCCACTAGCATAGAATCGTAGCCGTAGGTCTGGTCTATGTTCTCGCCCGTCTCGAATCTGAACGTGTGGTCCACTCCGGCCTCCAGCGACAATGCCGGGCTGTGGTATGTGATGAATCCGTGGTTGCCGAGGCCATCGTTCGCCTTTTCGCGAAGCGGCTCACCGTCGATGTACACGCCCCATGTGAGAAGACCGTCGGGATCGTTGTTGTATCTGTTCGCATACTCGAAGAGAATGTGCCATTCACCTGTCTCGGGAACCTGGAACTTCCTCTGGATGTACCCGTTTTTCGAACGCACCTGGACGTATTTGGAACCGTATGGGGTCTGGTAGTCGGACAGACCACCGTCGAACGGGCCACCGTTGGAGCGGACGTCAGTGGCACCCGCCTTTCCGCCGCCGAACGTCCAGCCGGAACTGCCGCTCTCGAAGCTCCCGTTCTCAAACATCGTCTCGTCTAACCAGTTTGTTATGGTCACAACCGGGAACTCCAAGATTGCACCGAGCGACAAATCCTGTCCGTTGGTGTCGAACACAAGGCCGCCGGTTCCCACTACAACCGGCCTCGTATCGCTGACCGATACGGACACGAACGGCGAGGCGGCGCTGGCGTGAGCGGTCCACGTGTCTCCGTCCGCCTTAAGTGCGATTCCGCCGGAAAGCGAGAACCCGCCGAACGGAACATTCCCTGCTGCGGCGGCGTAGCGCGCCGTGCCGCCGCCCGTCTTCGAGGTCAGCACCACGCGCCGGGATTCATTGCCCGCCGCGAACGTGACATTGGTGAACTCGATGTGGCCCGTGCCGCCGACAATTCCCAGCACCCCATTCGTGTTGAAGATTATCTCATTCGGGAGCATCATCGCCACGCCATCGGGATTGGTCAGCACGACGGCGTTCGTGGCGTAGAGCGGAGCATCAAGGTAAATGGGGCCGGTGCCTACGCCGGCGGCATATCTCAGGTACGACTTTCCGCTAAGGAACTTGAACCCGCCCCTGAGATCGCACGTAGGGGAGGCGATGTAGAAGTTGTAGGTGCCGGCCATCGTCACGCCGCCGTCGATGGCGTCGCCAAGATCGTCGGCCGGGCGCATGTGGTGCTTGAGGTTCAAGAAGGAGACCGCCGTGTGGCTGGGGTGGGTCGTGAAGGTAAGGCCGCCCGCGCCAACGGTCACGTCGTCGAACTCGTTGTCGGTCTCGCCGAGCATTATGTTGCCGTTGCAGGGCGCGAGCGAAGCGCCGTCGAAATACAGCTTCGCGGTACCGGTCGACGGTGATCTAAACCTCTGCATCTTGGCCGTGGTGAGCCTTGCGTTCACGATCCGCAGCGTACCTCCGTTCACCCCCGTGCGGAACAGATATGCGTTGGCATTGAGCGTCACGGTCCCTGATCCGTACAAGTTGAAATTGTAGCCGTCCTTGTTCATGATAGGCACGGAGAAGTCGACGGATGCGCCGGCAGCCACGTCAAGGGCCAGATTGGCGTCCTTGCCATTGTCGGTGCCGGGCCCGTACATGTCAGCCACGATCCTGCCGTTACCCGTGAAACTCCAATTTCCCTGGTTGAAGGTCAACCTGTAGACATGCGTCGTTCCAGGCACCACGATGTTCGTGATGGAAGATTCCGCGAATACCGCGAGATTGCTCTGTCCCCACGCAACGCCTTCGTCCCAGTTAGGCGCCGTCACGCTCCACTCGGCGCTTCCGGGCGACGCCATCCACGTCTGCGTAGCACGGTCCGCCTGCGCTCCAAGAGCGAGCGCAAGCGCAAATACGGACAATGTTCCCTTCCTCATCGCGTCTCCTTGTTCAAATAATTGTTTGCACGTTTATTTTACCATAAATCTGCGTCCCGTTGGCGAACAAATTCACTTGGACACAAAATCCGGGCATTACGCCCCATTCAGATCAACGCCAGGAGCGCAAGCGCGATTCCGCATAGCCCCTCGCCGGCGACAAGCCCGGCGGAGAATAGCGTTCCCGTGTCACAGTCGGACTCTCCGGCGCCGCGTCTGCGCTCAACCGCAAACCTCAGAAGCCCGCCTGCGAACATCGTAACCCCAAGCCCCACCGGCAGATACATGCCGATCGCGACCGGCATAACCGGCACCCTGCAAAGCGCAAGCCCCGCGGCAAGCGCCACGCCCACCGCCAGCAGCCCCCACGGAAGCCCGCCGTCCATCATCCCCTCCACAATCACCTTCATCAGCGTGGCCTGCGGCGCGGAGATCGCATCGCTGCCGAACCCCCAGGCGCGGTGCAGAAGCACCAGCACTCCGCCGATCGCCAGCGCCGACGCCACCACGCCGAGCAATTCGCCCAACTGCTGCTTCCAGGGCGTCGCGCCGAGTATCCGGCCCGTCTTCAGGTCCTGAGCCGTGTCCCCCGCTATGGCGGCGACGATGCACACCACGCTGCCTATCGCTATCGCGGCGACCATCCCCGCAGCGCCCACGGACCCCGTCTCCCTCAGAACGAGCGTGGCTACCACGAGCGTGGCTATCGTCATACCAGAGACAGGATTGTTTGAGCTGCCGACGAGCCCGACCATCCGCGCCGACACCGCCGCGAAGAAGAATCCGAAAAGCGCGATTAGAACGGCGCCGAGAAACGACACAGGAACCGCCGGCACCGCCCAGATGAACACGATCACACACGCGAGCGCGGCGAACACCGCCTTCATGGGAAGGTCGCGCCCCGCGCCGTCGGCGTCGCCGCCGCGCGCTCTAGGCGCGCGCCTGAACGCCTGAAGGAACAATGGCGCGGACTTCACAAGCGAGATGAACCCGCCCGTCGCTATGGCCCCGGCACCCACATGGCGCACATAGCCGCTCCATATCCCCTTCACGTTGCCGGCGTCCCACATGGCGCCAGCCTCGGGAAGCGTCGCCGACAGTATCGGAATGAGGACCATCCATCCAAACACGCCGCCGGCGAAAAGCAGCGCGGACACCCTCAGCCCCACAATGTAGCCCACGCCGAGAAGCGCGGGCGAGACGTCGAATCCCACCGCGCCGCGCAAGCCCCTTATCGGGAAAAGGAACGTCTCTGGCACCCACTTGAGCCATCCCGTGACGAACTTGACCGCCATGGCCACCCCGAGACCGGCGAACACGCTCTTCGCGTGTTTAGCACCCGCTTCGCCCGCGCGCAAAACGTCGGCGCACGCAAGCCCCTCCGGATACGCCAGCTTCTCGTCTTCGACTATCAGTGGACGCCGAAGCGGCACCATCAGCAGAACGCCGAGAACACCGCCCGCAAGCGCGACCAGTGTGACAGACAGAAGCTCCGGCGGCGCGAACTCGGCCGGTCTCTCCTCCGCCCAGAGATAGAGCGCGGGGAGCGTGAATATCGCCCCTGCGGCAAGAGACTCGCCGGCGCTGCCGATCGTCTGCACCATGTTGTTCTCGAGAATCGAATCGCGCCTCAGCACGAAGCGCAGCACGCCCATGGAGATGACTGCCGCCGGCACCGACGCGGAAACTGTCAGCCCCACGCGGAGCCCCAGATACGCATTCGCCGCCCCGAACACCACCGCCAGCAGCACGCCGAGGACGAGCGCCGTTGCCGTCAGTTCCCTCTCGCCGCTGGTGCTCTTCATCGTTCTGCCAAAGAAAATGTTTTGCATCTACGCGATGCTACGCATAAATCTCCTTCAGGCGTCCGATCTCGGATGCCGGGGGGAGGACGGGAAGTTCGAAGCCCTTGCCGTTGGGAAGATGGTCGTCGGGATTGATGCCGGCCAGTTCGCAGATGGAGCCGAGGAAGTCGGCGGGAGAAACCGGACGCTCCTTCACGTTGGCGGCGGTGTCGTCGCTCTTGCCGACGGCCATTCCCCCCTTGAAACCGCCACCGGCGACGAGCGCAGAGAAGCAGCGTGGAAAATGATGGCGGCCACCCTGCCAGGTGGGGTCCATATCGATCTTGGTGGTGCGGCCGAACTCGCCGGTCATCCACACTATGGTATCGTCAAGAAGATTGCGGGCCTTGAGATCTGTGAGGAGCGCGGAGACGGCGGCGTCAACGTCCTCGGTGGGGCGGCGGATCGTCTCGAAGTGGCGCTTGTGGGAGTCCCAGATGCCCATGTAGTTCACGGAGATGTACGGCACGCCGTACTCCACGAGGCGACGCGCGGCGAGGAGAGACTGCCCGAACACGTTGCGTCCGTAGCGGTCGCGCGTCTCGTTGGCTTCGCGGGACAGGTCGAACGTCTGGGCCGCTGTGCCGGTGATGATCTTGCGCGCGGCCACTCCGGCGGCGTCGAAGGCGGCGTCGTGCGGAAGCAGGTCGAGGCGCGAGGCCAGCTCGAAGCGGTGGTCCAGCTCCTCGTTGGTGATGCCGCCCGGCGGAACGATGCCATCCACCACGAAGCGCGCCGAGTTGGGGTTGCCGCCGGTGACGAGCGGCGCGTGCTCCTCGCCCAGGAACCCGATCTCAGAGAACCGGCCCTTGCCCTGCGTGAGTATCACGAACGGCGGGAGATCGCCCTGATAGCTCTTGCGCTTCATCGAGGAGATCATGGCGCCGACGGCGGGATACACCACGCCGCCACCCGGGTTGCGCCCGGTCTGCATCAGATAGGCGGCCGTCTCGTGTCCGCCATGGGGGTGGGTTAGCGTGCGGACTACGGAATAGAGGTCGGCACACTGCGCCAGCTTGGGCAGCCACTCGTGCACCTGGAACGATCCGTTTGTCGCGATGGCCTTCAGACCGTTGTTGATCTCGCGCGGAGCGTCCGGCTTGGGGTCGAACGTCTCAAGCTGGCTGGGGCCGCCCCCCAGCCATATCTCTATCACGCTTTTCGCAGGCTTGGCTTTCATCGCATCCTACCCTTCGCAGGGGGCTGGCGTCAGCGACTGCGGCCGAAGGCGCGGTCGGCGAAGTCGAGCGTCCACATCCAGTCGTATCCGGATATTCCGTGATCGCCGCCGCGGCGCACGTAGCCGAGATGCGTGCCGATCAGGGAGGTGTCGAAGTTCTCCGGGAAGTCGCCCTTGGGAAGGCCGGGAAGGCCCAGGAACTCCCATGCGGGCGACGCGGCGCGGCAGGCGAGCCATTCTCCCTTCGTGTCGAACCAGCCGCTGTTGAAACCCTGCACGAGGAGCGGGCGCGGCGCGATGGAGGCAAGCAGCAGGTGCTGGTCGAACTTCATCGCCTGCTCGTTGTCCACGTACTTCCCGTAGGCTCTGCAATACCAGTGCGTGAATGCGCGCATCTCCGTGGAGACGTTCTCGCCGTAGTCGCGCTTGGCGAGCGGGCATCCCCCGCCGCCCGTCTGGTTCGGCACGCACACGGCGAAGCGCTCGTCGCGCGAACACGCTAGAAGAGGCGTCTTCGCGAGGCGCGAGCAGCCTGTCGCCACATTGCGCTTCGCGTCTATCTCGGGGATGCGCTCCGCGAGGTCCAGGCCGCGCGAAAGCCCCCACGCCCAGGCGCCGATGGAGGTGATGTCGTCGTCGCGGCCGGGGTCACGCGGCCCCCAGAGCTCGAAGACGCCAGTGTAGGCGAGGCGGTCCTGCATCTCCTTTGGCGTGAGGCCGCCCTCGCCCTCGGGGTCGGGGGAGATCTCGCAGTAGCAGGCCGACATCACCGCGTATCCGCGCGCGAGGATCATCTCAAGCGGAAACGGCGAAAGCGTGTCCGTGCGGCGTCCGCGCGCGCGCGTCGACTCCGGCACCTTGTGGTCCGTGATGCCGAACTTCTTTCCGTTGCGGCTCCACCCCTGCATGACGGGGATCTCGGGGTCGGTCGCGAGCTCGTGGTTGCCGCGGTAGTTCAGGAAGAGTATCACTGGGGACTTTTCCTTGTTCTCGCACACCGGTCTGCCGTTCTCGAACTTCGGCTTCAGCCCGGCGATGCGATTCGGCAGGAAGAGTATCCAATCGACGCGCGGGCCGGTCTTGTCCTTTCTGAACCACATGTGGTACTGGCGGCGGATGCCCAGTCCGCCGAGCGTGACACCCTCCTCGAACATCTCCGTCACGACCGCCTCCGGCGGCGGCGGAGTGCGCCCGAACATCTCGCGCTCGAAGATCCGCACGATCTCGGCCCGGCGCGCCGGCCACTGGTCGCGCGACGTTAGGCGCGTGCCGTCCGCAAACACGAGCGGGTCCTCAAGCGAATACGGCGCCACCTTAGCCTCGTCGTAGTTAGGCGGACGCGCCGCCGCCGCGCCCGCGAGGGCCGCGGCGAATGCCAGAATGCCAAGTCTGTTCATCTGCCACTCCTTTTACTTTGCTATTTGAAGATGAGTATCGTTCCGACTTTGTTCTTGAGCCATGTGGAACCGTCGTCCAGATGGAACAGGCCCCATGCGCGGAAGGTCCCCGATACGGACGAGAATTCCTGCCCAGAACGAGTTCCGTCTACGGTGAGGATCTCATACCCCAGGCCGGAGAGGGAGAATGGCGCTGCGCGAAACGCCATGGAGGAGAGGTCGAAGTCCCCTTCAACGACGATTCTGTCCGCAGCGTCGCCGAATCCGTCGAAGACATACGTCGCACCAGGCGCCGGGGCGCGCTCGAACACGAGCGTCCCGGCGGCGCCCATGCCTCCGGGGCGTATCTCGCCAGCCGCAAGCGTGCCGTTCGCGACACGGCCTTCTCCACCGACGGCCGTCACATTCACCGCTCCGCCGCCAAGATCGATGGAAGCGTCGCCCACGAGCATGAGCGTGACGTCGCCAAGGATGCGCCCGGTGAACGCGCCCGCCGCCGCGCCCGTGAGGCGCAGTTCGGCCGATTCTGCCGCCGAGTTCGTGACAAGCCCGTCGCCGGCTATGGACGCCACCGCGTGCGATCCTCCCGCGAGGTCGAGGACGCCCGCGCCCGTCACCGTGAGCGCCGTCGTCTCCGGCAGAGCGTTCGTCAGCGCAGGCGCCGCCGCATACTCCCTAATGCCCCACTTCTTCATCAGGTAGGCGTTCACCTGCGCCTTTTCATCGTCCGTGAGCACGCGATCATAGACGATCAGCTCTCCGATCCAGCCGTAGAAGAAGCGGTTGTATCTCGTGTCGGCCCAATAGTCACCCACCGCGTACGTGCCTGAATCATGGGCTGAATCGTATTCCGCAGAGGCAACGACGGCGACGTTGTTCGTAAACTTGTTCACGCCGTCAACGCCGTTGATGGCGAAGTTTATCGACTTGCCGTTCCATCCACCGGTGTTCCACTGGATGCTTGAGTTGAAGCGAAGCCCCCTGTCCTGCCCGGCATATCCGAAGAAACCAGCGCAACCCCAATTGCCTGGATGGGTTCCTGAAGCTGTGCGATACGCCGTGAAAATCGTGCGCGTCTTGAAGGTGGAGGCGCAGATGAGGCGCGTCTGCGTGAGGTCGCCGAACCAGAGGGCCGGATGGCCGTTTAGGGCGTCTGCGGCGTACTTGGGGCAGACTTCGGCTGGAGAGTTGGCGAAAGTCCAGCCACGACCGTCGGCATCTGACCACTCGGCAACCGTGTCGCCGTCGGAGAAGCCGGAAAGCGAAGACGCATCGAGGCGCAGGACTGCGTCTGCCACGGGAAGCGTGTCCGCGACGTCGCGTCCGCGCAGCACCAATGCGCCGTCGTCCACGATCGTCGCGCCCGTGTAGGAGTTCGTCCCCGAAAGATGCTGCGTGCCGGCGCCGGACTTGACGAGCGAGACGTCGCCGCCGATGGCCCCGGAGAAGTCCACTTCTATGCTCTCGGCCGGCGTCAGGGAGAGAGTCGCCGCCGCGCCGGAGTTCGTGACGGTTCCGGCGCCGTTCAAAGCGCCGAGCGACACGTCGGCCCCGAGAAGATCGATCGTCGCGCCGTCCGCCGCCGTGATCGCGCCCGTGAAGCGCGAGAGATCCGCGAACCTCACCGCCGCGCCAGCGAGGACGATCTCGCCGCCGCCGGTGACAGCCCCGTTGAAGTCGCCTGCGGCCGCGTTCGCGAACACCACCCTGCCGTCCACGCGCATCGGGCCCGAACCGGCCGATCCGACCGTCCCGAGCCTGAGCGTCGTCCCTTCGCACACCGTCACGGAATTGGTGCAAGTGCTCGCGCCGTTGAAGACGAACGTGCCCACGCCCGCAAGCTCGAGGCACTCGGCCCCCGGACCCGACATCGCGCCGGTGAAAGTGGCGACCACGCTGGAAGTGAAGCGCGTCGTGCCTTCGTCCAGCGCCACAGGACCCGAGATGGTGGTGTTCGCCGTGAAGCGCAGCGCGCCGTCTCCGCGCTGGGTTGGCACCACATTGCCTAGAAGGCAGTACGCTCCGTACCCCGAGACGTGAAGCGGATTGGAGAAGGTAATCGCAGTGTCGAAGAGGAGCGCGCCACCCCAGGACTCGGCGCCGAGCGCATGCACCGTGCCCGACGAGAACGCCTTGGCGTTCTTCACGTGCACCACGGCATTGTTCACGTAAGTGTCGCCGGAATACGTGTTCGCGCCGGAGAGGGCAAAGAGCGTGGAATACGTGTGGAAGCCCGATATCGAAAGCCCATTCCGCCCGTCGATCACCGATGAGATCACGGCGGGGTCGGAGTTGC
>Ga0265298_10000101_pt1 | contig 124485 bp, 98 predicted proteins | sample AusTroGonzalo_MG_3_FD_193486 | JGI IMG/M metagenome (GOLD analysis project Ga0265298, IMG submission 193486) | Bovine rumen microbial communities from tropical cattle in Woodstock, Queensland, Australia - Gonzalo_01 | ecosystem: Host-associated > Mammals > Digestive system > Stomach > Rumen ...
ATGACAGAAGCAAAAGTTATCAACAGCCCCGCCTCGCGTATGTGCGCGCGCGTGGACTGTGTACACGGTAGACAGTCCAGTAGTCGGTCGGGGTTTATATATAAACCCAATAGTAGCCAGACCGCGCCCGCGCGTGTGCGTACGCGTGAGGGGCACGCCGCGATTCGCAACCCCAAGGCGTACTTCAAGGCGTGGCGGGAGGCGAAGTTCGGCGGAGACTTCGACCCCGTCAGGGTCGCCGTCGACGAGGCGGTAGCCGCGTTCTCGTCCGGCAAGAGCGCCGAGGGACAGGAGAGCGACCGCCGCATCTGGCTCAAGATAGCGAACCGCGTCGGCTTCGAGAGCTTCCTTGACGCGCTCGACCAGAAGAAGTCCGAGCTTCGCAACGACAACCCGCACGGCAAACGCGTCATCGCCCCTTCCAGTGCGTTCCAGAAGCTGCTCAACACGCGCTTCCCGAAAGGGGGTGCGCGATGAAACACCGGACTACGCTCGGCTTCCGAGCGGATGCCGCCGAGACCGCCGGGCTGACGATGACGGAAAGCCCATTTGTCCCAAGCCGCGAAGACTTCAAAATGCGTTGGGCAAGTGAGATACATGACCTTGTCGAAATAGCAAGATACCATCTCTCAAACGACGGGGCACGCGTTGCTTATGCATACCTGCACCGCCGTGGATGGAGAAAGACCAGACTCAAGAAGTCCACTTTTTACAAAATCCTAAAAAAAGTGAAAAAACTTTTTTGCCTAGAAAACAGAGGACGAAACCGTCGTCGGAAGGCCACTCGAAAGTGTGAAAGCGTAGACTGAACCATGTTTTTGCCCACTGTAGGTGAGGGGACATGTTGCGACGGGCGTTCAGGGGAACCAAGTCCGTCGCACGTCCCAAGCCCTTCGGGGTTCGATCTTTGACAACAGGCTAAACGACGAGGGTGCGCCCGAGCGACACAGGGCGCGAAGTGATAGGCGCTTACGCGCGACCACGAAAACGGTGCGACGAGTCAATCGCTGTCGCGATTTGAAGCCGCCTGTTTGCCCGTTGGCGTCAAAACTGGTTTTGGCCAACGCCAAACAGACGCCTTCAGCCTGTCGGCTTGACTCGCCGCCCCGACACGAAACGCCCCTTCGGGCTACACGAAATCACACGAACGCTTCGCACGTTACTTGCAACCACTCATTAGCCAATCAGCGTTTTTGTCGCTGAATCGGGCACGGGAAGGAAACGAGCATCCAACTTTTCGTGTCTTTTCGTGTGGCGTGAAGACGCCCTTTCGTGTCTGACGATGCGACGAGACCCGAAGGGTTGCTTCGGCGAGACGGCATGGGCCGAGTCGAAGACTCAAGGCCCATTGGCGTCGAGCTGAGGCAAATCGCCGTTAGGCGATTAGTCGCATCGGCAGCTTTCGTGGTCGCGCGTCAGCGCACAAAGCGCGTCAGCGCAAAACAAACCAACAACCATTCAAACAACACCAACCGAAAGGAAAACAAACCATGAAAAAGATAAGACAGACATACAACAACAAGGGCGATGCGCCCGATGGACGGATGGTGTGCCCCAACTGGGACATGCCGGAGGTCAACTGCAAGAGCAACGGACGGGGAAGGACGAGCGCCGGTCACGCAAAGTGTCAGTGCCAAAAATGAAAATGGCGGTGACAAAATGAAATTTGGCGGTGACAAAAAAATTTTTGGCACCGCCACTTAACAAAGACAAAAAAACAACACAAAGAAAGGAGGCCAGCAATGGCCAAACTCAAGTACAAGACACAATCCGTCAACAACGAACGATCAAGATCGAGCTCTACAGGGACGGCGAACCTTTCGCAGTGCTCGACAAGCTTCAGTCAATCGTGTCGATACCGACGGCGATATCGTTCTCCAACGAAAAGAACACTTCGCGCTGTCCCGACGGCGACTGGTGGGGGCAGGACGTGCTGCTTACCGTAACCATCGGCGGCGTGGCCACAACACGTTGGCTGAAGTTCCGCGACGACAGCTAAACAATAAAAGCAACAAGGCTAGACCCGTGAAGGTCTAGCCTTGCTCTGCCTTTATTCGCCAACGAGGATTAACGGACGCCTTGCCAGTCGGCGAAGCGCTTTTCGGCGAGGGCCTTGTATCTGGCACCAGTGCCGCCGTTGACAAACGGATCTATCGATATTCCGCCGCGAGCGGCAAACTTGCCGTAGACCTCCATGTACTTCGGCTTCAAAAGCTTCGAGAGGTCGTTATAGATCACGTTTATCACGTCCTCGTGGAAATCGCCGTGGTTTCGGAAGCCGAAAAGGTACAGCTTCAGCGACTTGGACTCGACAAGCCTCTTCGCCGGAATGTAGCGTATCGTCAGCGTCGCGAAGTCGGGCTGGTCGGTCTTCGGGCATAGTGTAGTGAACTCCGGAGCGGTGAACGTCACCCAATAGTCGCGGTCGGGATGCCTGTTTTCGAAGGCGTCCAGTATCGTCGGATCGTAGTCCTTGGGCCCTGCAACGGTCTGTCCGAGGGTCTTCAGCGAATCGAGGTCGTTTCTCATGTCTTCTCCTTTATCAATGCGCGTCCAGCCAGTTGCGGCCGACGCCTATCCCCACTTCAAGCGGGACTCCGAAATCAAGGGCGCCCGTCATCTCGCGGCGCACGATCTCCTTCAGGCGCTCGACTTCGTCCAGCGGAACGTCGAACACAAGTTCGTCGTGAATCTGCAGCACCATCTTCGCACGCAGGCGCTCCGCCTTGAACGCACGGTCCACGCGAACCATCGCAACCTTTATCAGGTCGGCGGCCGAGCCCTGGATAGGCGTGTTCATCGCGTCGCGCTCGGCGGACTGGCGGGCTGTCGCATTGCGCGAATTTATGTCGCGCAAGGTGCGGCGGCGTCCGAGGATCGTCGTCGCATACCCCTTCTCGCGGGCTGCGGCGACGGAACTCTCCATATAGGCGCGAATCTTCGGGTAAAGGCGGAAGTACGTCTCGATCAGGTCGGCCGCCTCCTTGCGGGATACGCCGAGGCGCTGCGAAAGGCCAAACGCCGAAATGCCGTAGATTATGCCGAAGTTGACCATCTTGCACTTGGCGCGCTGCTCTGGCGTCACGAACATCGGCATCACGCCGTAGACGCGGCTCGCCGTGTCGCGGTGGATGTCCTCGCCGTTCCTGAAGGCTTCGATCATCGCGGCGTCCTTGGAGAACGCAGCCATAAGGCGAAGCTCGATCTGGGAATAGTCCGCCGACACCAGCACGTGGTTTTCGTCGCGGGCGACGAACGCCTTGCGTATCATCTTGCCGCGCTCGGTGCGGATCGGTATGTTCTGAAGATTCGGATCGGACGAGCTAAGGCGCCCCGTCTCGGTGAACGCCTGGGCATAGGTCGTATGGACGCGCCCGTTCTCGTCTATCAGCGCGGGCAGCTTGTCCACATAAGTGGACTTCAGCTTTGCGCAGGCGCGATATTCCAGTATTCTGCGCACGACGGGATGGTCGTCCACAAGCTTCGCCAGAGTCTTCTCGTCCGTCGAGAAGTTGCCTGTGGAGGTCTTCTTTGAGACGCCGGCGTTGAGGCCGAGCTTGTTGAAGAGAAACTCGCCAAGCTGCTTCGGACTGTCCACGTTCAGCCCGGGATCGGCGTATTCGAGAATGCCCTGCACAAGACCGAGTATCTCGCGGTCGAGTTCGCGTCCGTACTCCTTGAGCGCGTCCACGTCTATGCGGACGCCCTCACGCTCCATATCTGTCAGAATCTTGACAAGCGGCTCCTCGGCATCCTCAAGCGCACGCATCGCGCCGGCCTGCCCGACCATGGGGCGCAGCGCATCATCCAGCCGAAGGGTCACGTCCGCATCTTCGGCGGCGTAGTCGCATATCTCCTCCGGCTTCAGGGCCGCCATCGACAGCTGTTCCTTGCCGCGCTCCCGTTCGCCGATCAACCGCTCTATCGGGATCGGACGGTAGCCGAGGTACTGCTCCGAAAGGGCGTCCATACCGTGACGGGCGGCGGCGTCCAGGCAATAGTGCTCGAGCATCGTATCGCGTGGGATGGAGGCGAAGCCTATGCCGTAGCGGTGCAGCACGGAGCGGTCGAACTTGACGTTGTGGCCGACGAAGGTCTTCGACGGATCGGCAAAGAGCGGGCGGAACACGTCTATCTGGTCGCCGGTCACATACCACGCCCTGCCGGGCGCGACCGCGAACGAGAAGCCGACGAGCTTGCAGAAGTGAGCCTCTGTGGAGGAGTGGCCTTCGACCGCCGCCGTCTCGGTGTCGAACGCGATTCTGTCGCACTTCATCAGTTCGGCGAGCAGTTCGCGCGCGCCGTCCTCGGTAGTGACGAGCCTGTAGTCGTGAGGTACGTCGGCAATGGTCTTCGGGGCGTCGGCAGGCGACTCAGCGGCGGCCGACGGGGCGCCTTCGCCCAACAGCTCCCTGGCGAGCCTGTTCAGCTCGAACTTGGCGCATACCTTCGCAAGCTTCGCGGCGTCCACGCCATCCAGACGATAACCGTCCCAATCAGGCTCTATGGGGACATCCGTCCTGATCGTCGTCAAAAAGCGCGACATGCGGGCGTCCTCGGCGCCCAGCACGACCTTCTCGGCGAGCTTGCCCTTAAGCTTCTGCGCATTGGCGATGATACCCTCGACGTCTCCGAAGCGGGAAAGCAGATCTGTCGCCGTCTTTTCGCCGACGCCGCGGATTCCGGGGATATTGTCCGAGGAGTCGCCCGCGAGCGCGAGATAGTCTATCATCTGCCTAGGCTCGCGCAGGTGCCAGTGTTCGCAGACCTTGGCGACATCGTATATCTCGGCTCCGTCGCCGGCATGCGCGGGACGGTAGAGGCTGATGCCCGGCTCGACGAGCTGCGCGGCATCCTTGTCTGGCGTCGCCATGTATACGTCGAAGCCAGCGTCGCGCCCCTTCTTCGCGAGGGTTCCCATGACGTCGTCGGCCTCGAATCCGTCGACGCGGACGACGGGAATCTTGAGCGCCTCGGCAAGCTCGAATGCGTAAGGTATCGACGCGGCCAGGTCTTCGGGCATCTTCTCGCGCTGGGCCTTGTACTGCGGATAAGCCTCGTGGCGGAACGTCGGGCCGCCGGGATCCATCGCCAGGACTGCGTGCGTCGGACGCTCCTTCTTCAATATCGACATGAGCCCGTTAGCAAGGCCGATCAAGGCGGAAGTGTTGATTCCGCTCGCCGTCATGCGCGGATTCCTCAGAAAGACGAAATGCCCCTTGTAGAGGAAAGGCATGAGGTCAATTATGAATAGTTTCGCGTCTGCCATTTCCCCTATTATACCAAACCATCCGCGAATCGCGCCAGCAGATCGGGCCAGCCGCCGATGCGCCGCATGTTCGGGGCAAGATCGAAGGACTGGTTCCACGGCCGGCTGAAGACAAGAACCCTGGTGTTGCGCCATCCGGCAAGCCTTCGAAGGGCCAGCGGCGAATCGTCTATGGCGACATCGTATCCGCGCGCCTCAAGGTCCTCGAAGCGCACCAGCGGCGGATCGCCGGGCCGCCTTGCGAACACGTCCGCCCTGTCGTACTTGTCCACGTACAGCACCGGCAGATCCTCCAGCCCGGCGGCCTTGAGCCAGTCAGACGTTCCGGGATGGGAGATTGGCGGACGGCCTGTAACTATCTCGACCTCGTGGCCGGCCTCGGCAAGCGAGCGCACTCCGGCCACCGCGCCAACAGTCTCCGTAAACGACGCCAACGTGTCACGCATGTGGGATATTTCGCGAAACCTGTCCATCTCGGCGTCGGAGAGGGAGAACACCTTCTGCAGATCGAAGTCGCGCACATTCTCGTATGCGACACGGCGGCCAAACTCGCGTTCGGCCATCCCGCAAAGCGCGACAGCCGTTTCGCAGAGCACATCATCCATGTCGACGTATATCCTCATACGGCCTTGAGCGCCTCGGACGGATCGATCCCTTTCGCGTAGCCAAATGGATATGCGCCAAGCGCTACAAGCGCCTCGCCGGCGAGAAATAGGGATCCTGCGACAAGCGTCTGCTCCGTGCCGCAGGCGGATAGGGCCTCGGCGAGCGACGGGCAGGCGACCGCGTCGATTCCGGCAGAGCGCATCCTTTCGCAAGTCTCCGCGGCTGAGAGGGATCGTGGATTGGCAGTCTTTACGGCGAAGCCGCGCACGACCAGAGGCGCCAGTGTGCGCAGCACCTCGTCAACATCCTTGTCTCCGCAGAAGCCTGCGATCAGGTTCATCTTGTCGGGGCGCAGCGAATCGGCGATCGCCGCAGCCGCAGGCGGGTTGTGCGCCCCGTCCACGATGAAGTTGCCCACCCGCTGGAAGCGCCCCGGCCAGACAACGGTGCGGAAGCCTTCGCCGCCATTGGCGACACCGAGCGTCTTGAGCGCCGCAAGAGCCGTGACGGCGTTCTCGAGGTTGAACTCTCCGGCTAGACCGAGAGGCCCCGGCAGTTCGGCCCTCGAGGCGACTTCGGGCGCATATATGAAAGGCGCGCCGACATCGTGCGCGACGCCCCTTATCACATCGAGCGCCTCGTCCGAATTCTCGCCAACGACAACAGGCACACCGGTCTTTATTATGCCGGCCTTTTCGGCAGCGATTTTGGAGACTGTCGAGCCGAGCCAGTCGCAGTGGTCAAGACCTATGCGGGTTATGACAGTCAACGCGGGCGAGCATACGTTTGTCGCGTCGAGGCGTCCGCCGAGACCGGTCTCAAGTATCACATAGTCGGGGCGGGCCTTCGCGTACAGGTCGAATGCGACGGCGGTCAGCGCCTCGAAGAACGTAAGCTCAGAACAGGCGGGAACGTTCGCGACGGCTGCGGCGACACGCGCGGCGGACTCGTCGATGGCATCGTCCGGCATAGGCGAACCGTCCAGGAAGAACCGCTCGTTCAGCCTTACGAGATGGGGCGAGGTGTAGCGGCCCACCCGCAGCCCTGCGGCACGGAGGCACGAGTCGAGGAATGCACAGACGGCGCCCTTGCCGTTCGTACCGGCGACGTGTATCGCCCTCAGGCCGTATTGCGGATCGCCAAGCGCGGCGCATGCCGCAACAATGGAATCAAGTCCTGGCTTCATTCCGAACCGCCGGCGCGCGGCAAGATCGTCGATGAACTTCACAGCGAAACGGCCACGGCGGCGACCGACGAGACGGCATATCCCGCCAATATGAGCCAGAGGATGCGGTCGGAAAGCAATATGCGCTCGGGACGGCCCGTGTCACCCTCGCGCCATGCAAGCACCATGTACCGGACAATTCCCGCAAGCACGAAAAGGGACGTGAAGATCAGGCCGGGGAAGCGCGCGCCCATCTTGGAAGTGAGCGTGTAGGCAAGATACTCGGCGAACGACAACAGCCCGGACGCCACTATGCACGTCTTCAGCGTGCGAGGGTGGTAGTGCCTCAGGACTTCGCGGGACTCGACGGCTGTCTCCTTCTCGTTCTTGCGCTTGCAGAAGGCGAGGAACATCGAAAGCGTCAGGGTACATACGAGCAGCCATGGAGAGATGTAGGCGTCGATGATGGCCGCTCCGGCGACAGCCCTCAGGACGAACCCGGCGGAAAGCGTTATGACGTCAAGATACGGAATGCGCTTCAGGAAGCCGGTGTACAGGCATTGCATGACCGTATAGGCCAGCACCGTTCCGAAGGCGACCGTTCTGGACGGGCTTATCATCACGACAAGCGCGGGATATGCAAAGCCGACGGCGAAGAGCGTCAACGCGACGCGAACGGCATTCATGCGCGATATCTCGCCCGAGGCCACAGGGCGGCGCCGCTTGACAGGGTGGAGCCTGTCTGCTTCGTAGTCCGAGACGTCGTTGAGAAGGTAGAAGGCGGATGATATCAGCGAAAATGCGCCAGCCATGGCGAAGGCGAGCAGAAACGACTGCCAGCCGCGCACGATATCGCGCTGGCTGGCGTCAGCCACCGAGAAGAACCACGCGGTCATTACCACGCCGTTCTTCGTCCACTGCTCTACACGAAGGGCTCGCGCCCAGAGCGCTATTTCGCGAAGGTACGCCATCTTATGATACCCCAGAAGAGGGAGTGGTCGGTGTATATCGGATTCGACACCGACTCGTAAAGCGTCCAGTACGGAGCCCAGTTGCGGTCTATAGACTCCACCCACCTTATCGGGAACAGCTCAAGGAAACGGCTGCGCCTGGCCTCGCCATTGGCGTCCAGCGACTCGGTCGACCATAGCGGCCATATCCTGAACATTCCCCTGCCCTTTGTCCACAAGGGGAATACGCGAGACTCCTCCAGCTCGCCGTCGGTGCCGCGGTAGAGCTCGACAAGACGCCAGCCGAACCTTACGACCCGGCTATCCACCCCGCCGTCTCCGTAACGCTTCAACGCCACGTCCTCGTAGAGCGGGAAGACCGAAAGTCTGCGCTTCGCGGAAGTCCGCTCAAGCTCGAAAAGCGGCCACGGGCAGCGGATGCGGTCGCCCTGCGGCGTCTTCGCATAGCCGAAAAGCGGCGGTATGAACATCCATTGCGACTCGCGCTCGCGTTCGATGCTTGCCCAGAGCGGCCAGAACATCCATGAATATCCGGCACCCGCCGTATCCCTGTCCGCCCGGTACGAGGCCCATGTCGCAACCGGCCAGAGCGCATAGCGGTGGTCGCTCTCGCGCCTGTAGCCAGTTCCGCAGAGCGGCCAGACGCCCCACGAGCCGTCGTCGCGCCAATGGAAGAACGGGAATAGCACGACGTTCGACGTCATCCATCCGCCGTTCTCGACACTCGACGGGCGAGGCGTCCTGTAGCGCATCCAGAGCGGCCAGAGGCAAAAGTCCACGTCATTGAGCAGGAGTATGTGGGGATGATGGCCCCAAACGGGGAAAAGACCCCAGTATGAGCCTTCGTCGGGATCGTTTCCGTTGAACCAGATCGGCATCACCTCGAACTGCCATCCGCCGTCCTGCTGCTCCTGGTAGTGGGTGAAGAAGCAGAAGCGCCACCAGTCGCGATGCGAAGCGAATACGGGCCACAGGACATCCGTAGTATCCACTTCGGCGCGCCTCGCCGTAGCCTCGACCCTCTCGTGCGACCACAGGGGGCATAGCGCAGCGCTACCCTCCCGCTGCTGCCAGAAGGGCCCTATCTGAAGGGCCGCGAGCAATAGCGATTCAGCGAACATTGTTCATCAACTCGTCGTACTCGAGCTTCTCGAAGTCGGAGAGTTCGCTTATGCGGCTCTGGACCTTGCGCAGGGATATCCTGGCCATCTTCTTGTCGCCCTTGAGCGCCTGGACGCGGGCAAGCGAAACAAGCATGCGGATGTCTTCACTGCGCCCGTCCACCCTCGACATCTCGACCGCCTTCTCTATGCAACGCTGGGCCTCGTCGAGATCACCGCCGGCGTCCATTATGACGGAGCCTATCGTCTCCCAGGCGACATACAGGTTTGGATCGGTCTTGACGGCATTCCTGGCGTAGCGCTCGGCCTCGGTGTAGCGCTTGGTGCGGCGCAGCACCTCGGCCAGGTCGTTCATGGCGAGCACCACCGGCCTGCCCGCGTCTGCGGCCTTTCTGAGATAGCGCTCGGCTGAGTCGTAGTCTCCGCGCTTCAGGGAAAGCGAACCCATTACATAGTTGGCGAGGGGCGAGTTCCTGTTGCGCCTCAACACGTCCCTGGCGTGGCGTTCGGCGGACTCCGCGTCGTCCAGGGATATGTCGAGTCCCATCACGAGGTCCTGTGTGGCGGAGATGTCGGGACGCTCGCGCGCAGCGGCGGCCATGGCATCGCGGGCCTCCCTGCGCCTTTCGGCGCCCTTGCGCATCAGCAGAAACGCTTTCGTCGTCTGCACATAGTAGTCGTTGGGGCCGCGCGCCTGCCGCTCCATCGCAGGGAGTATCGAATCCTCAAGCTCGGCATCGAACGCAAGCTTCTCCTTCGCGTCCTTAGCCGCGTCGCTCTGCTGCATAGTGACGGCCGCCAGCAGGGACCATGCCCTGAGATCGGTCGGATCTGCGTCCGTGACCTGCTTGAGAACAGACTTCGCGCGCGGAAGATCCTGGCGCATGAGCGCCGCCATGGCGATCTCTATGCGGATTCGCGGATCGTCCCCTCCTGCGGCCGTCGCACGCTCAAGGAACTCCAGCGCCTTGTCGTTGTCGCCGTCGAGCAGAGAAAGCCTCATCATGCCGATAAGCGCGTCGTGGTCATCGGAATTGTCCGCCAGAACCTGCTCGTAGACCTCGCGCGACTTGGCTCGGTCGTTCTCGTCGGCGTACAGGGCGGCCATCATGTTGAGTATCGCGCTTCTGCGGTCCGTCGGAACGAAGTCGATCGCCCTGCGAATCTGCGAAAGCGCTTCGCCCGGACGTCCTGAACGTGCCCAGGCGAAACCGAGCCTCATGAGCATCTCGGGCTTGCGTATGTAGCCATAGTAGGTGGAGAGGGACCACAAGCGGTAGCGGCGATTGGCATCCTCGACGATCGCCCTCAGACGCTTGTCGTAGTCGAACCTTCTGGCAGCGGCCTTGGGATGGTTCGAGCTCGCCATCTCGAATGCATTGAACAGGGCGCAGATGTTGTCACGGTCTATGGACTCCAGCACCATATTGAACATCTCGAACGCTTCGTCGTCGCGCCCGTTGTCCAGAAGCCATACGCCGCGGTTGTTGGCAACAAAGCCCATGTGTCGGCGGAGCTCCAGGCGCATGAGGTCGACAGGGCTGTTCTTGCCGCGCATGCGGTAGCTGCCCCAGCCTTCCGGCGCATGGAGGATTGCGTCATACTTTGCGGCCCATTCGCTCCAGTCGGCATCTCGCGAGGGATCCGCGCCGAAGAAAAGGAATTCGGGCACCGCCACAAGCCCGGCGGAATACCACAGGTCGGGAGCGCCGAATATTGCGACTTCCTTCGCCGCGCCAGGGTCGCATGCAAACCAATCCTGCACGAACGGCAGCACACCGAGGGACAGCGAAAGGGACAGCTCCGCATTCCTTTCGCCACCGACGTTCTTCTCCTTGACCAGCTGGGCCAGAGAGTCAAGATAATCCCTGTCCAGATCGCGGCTGAGGGAGATTATGTTCATCTCGACGACGCCCTGCTTTGCGGCGACAAGGCGGAGATGGTCGTCGAGAACGCCATCGGTCACGATCCACGTACGCCCGTCCAGGTCCTCGATGACCTTTTGTGCGATCTTATCGGCGAAGTCGCCGCGATCCGAATCGAACGTAAACAGGTTGAACAGCACGGTGAAGGCGTAGGCGACAGCAAGTATTCCGCCGGCGACATACGCGAAAAGCCTGCCCTTCGTAGCCACGGGAGCCTCGTCCTGCGATTCGTTGACGCGGACGGACGAAAGCGCCACAAGCAGCCAGTACGCGGCGAGATAGCCGGCGACGAACGCCGCATAGAGGCTCGTCGCCACAGGAAGCACTCCCGCCTGATTAAGGGCGGCATGCGGCGCAAGCGGGGTGGAGATCGCAAGTATCGAGACGAACGACAACGCGATGTGGTATGTCCACTGCACCCAGCCGCTCTCCTCGTTGTAGGCCTTGCCGCTCGAGAACAGCGCGATAACGAACGGAATCGAGGAGAAGAACAGCACCATCATCCATCCATCGTGCTTCGTGTAGTCCTTGAACGCGTCCCAAAGGGACTTCAGTGTCTCGGAAAGGTCTCCGGTTCCGGCGGACGCCATGACCAGAAACGCCACGATGAAGCCGAGCATCGTGAGCGCCGCCTCCGAATACGGCTTGGCTCCGCGATTGAGCGGCATGACGACCGCAACGGCAAGAGCAAGAGGCAGAAGCACGACAAAGAGCGGCGTGTCAGCGGCGCCAAGGCCCCACATGACGCCAAAGACGAGCGAAATGAGACGCGCAAGCCAGCCCGAGACGCCGGACCACGGAATCGCCAGCATGAGCGACAGAAGCACCCACGACACGGCGAAAAGGCGAGGCTCGAGGTGGGTCGCCGCAGATCGCACAGACGGCGTCAGCATGAACACCGCTGCAGCCACCACGCCAGCAAGACGGCTCGCAGGCACGGCGAACTTCTCCATGTGCTCGCCGTTGATGCGCCTGCGCACGAAGAACGTCGTCAGGAGGCATATGGCGACGGTCGAAAACACGCCGCAAACAGGGGCGAGCATGTTACCGGAGCCAAGCAGCTTCGCGAAGTACGCCATAAGCGGATACGGCGCGACCTTTGCGAAATCCAATCCGCTCCACAGCGCAAGCAGATGGGCGCTCTCCCCGGGATACGCGAACGAGGCGACCGACGAAAAGTAAAGCAGGGCCGAAACGGCTACGAAAGCCCCGACTGCAATCCAATCCGCCCTGTCGAACGAGAAACCCTCTCTGCGCTTCATGCCAAACACCTCCCCTTGTCTTTCAGTGGCCTATGCGAATCAAACCTTTGCCAACGCCTGCTTGAGGTCCGCTATGATGTCTTCAGGATCCTCCAGCCCCACCGAGAAGCGTATGAGATCCGGCGGTATGCCCGCGGCCTTCAGCTGTTCATCGGTCAGCTGCCTGTGCGTATGGGACGCAGGATGCAGCACGCAGCTCCAGGCGTCCGCCACATGCGTGACGATGCCTACGAGCTTGAGAGCGTCCATGAACCTGATAGAAGCCTCCCGTCCGCCCTTGATTCCGAACGTCATAACTCCGCAAGGAGCGGGGCCATCAAACTGCTTCTTAACGAGACTGTAGTACTTTGAATCCGGCAATCCGGCGAAGTTGACCCAGGCGACCTTCTTCTGCCGCTTAAGCCATTTGGCGATCTTCAGCGCGCTTTCGGCGTGGCGGTGAATCCTGAGATGGAGCGACTCGAGGCCGAGATTGACGAGGAACGCGTTGAAAGGAGACGGAATCGAACCGAAGTCGCGCATTAGGTGGGCTGTGCACTTCGTTATGTAGGCAAGCTTTCCGAACGCCTTGGTGTAGCTGAGCCCGTGGTACGAGGCGTCAGGTTCGACGAGCCCGGGGAACTTGTCGGCATGGGCCGTCCAGTCGAAGTTGCCAGAATCGACAATGCAGCCGCCCACCTGGGAAGAGTGGCCGTCGATGTACTTTGTCGTCGCGTGGGTTACGATATCGCACCCGAACTCGAACGGGCGGCAGAGTATCGGTGTCGGGAACGTGTTGTCGATGATGAGCGGCACTCCGTTTTTGTGGGCGATCTTAGCGAACTTCGCTATGTCGAGCACGCAGCCTGACGGGTTTGCGACGGTCTCGCCGAATACGCACTTCGTATTGGGGCGGAACGCCTTCTGTATCTCCTTCTCGCTGGCGTCCGGATCCACAAACGTGAACTCTATGCCGAGCTTCTTGAGCGAAACCGCGAAAAGGTTGAAGGTTCCTCCATATATCTGCGCGGAGGAGACCACATGATCGCCCGCATTGCAGATGTTAAGAACCGAATATGTCGACGCCGCCTGCCCGGACGATGTAAGTATCGCCGCGACACCACCTTCAAGCGCCGCAATCTTCTTTGCGACCTGGTCGTTGGTAGGATTCGCGAGGCGCGTGTAGAAATATCCAGAAGCCTTCAGGTCGAACAGATCGGCCATGTGCTGCGTGGTGTCGTATTTGAAGGTTGTCGACGAATAGATCGGAACCTGGCGAGGTTCGCCGCACTTGGGCGACCATCCGCCCTGAACGCAAAGAGTATCTAGTTTCATAGTTAGTGTATTATATCATAATCTGCTCACGTCAGCACAGACTTGCAAGAAGTCCACCACAAAGCACAAGCCGCTTTTCGCGATCCGACAGTCTCGTCCTGACGGCAAATGATCCTTTAGGCCCTTTGACGGCAAGCCGTCCGTCGCCCTCCACCGCAGCGCGCACACCCTTCAGCTCCAGCACGTCTCCAGGCGCGATGGCGTCGTAGTCCGCCGGATTCTCGAATTCGAACGGCACTATGCCGAAGTTTATGAGGTTCGCCCTATGGATACGCTCTATGGACTTCGCGATGACGGCCTTTACTCCAAGATACATCGGGCAAAGCGCAGCATGCTCGCGACTGGAGCCCTGACCGTAGCTCTCACCGGCGACTATGACGTTGGCAAGGCCCTTCGCCTTGTTCGCGAGACAGCGATCGTGGAACGTGGCGTCGCACGGCTCGAATACGTATTTTGCATATTCCGGCACATTCGAGCGGAATTTAAGCCGCGCACCGGCCGGCATTATGTGGTCCGTCGTTATCTTGTCTCCGACCTTTATGGCCGTAACGCCCTTGAGGTTCCGGGGTAGAGGGACACCTTTCGGAACAGGCGCTATGTTCGGGCCCCTTCCAATCTCCGCCCCGGCGACACCCTTTCCGGCAGTGTCGCGATAGAGAAACATCGCATCGTCCACCGGGAACCGCTTGGGCGGAGGCACGGCGACCGTCCCCTTCGCCGCGACGAAGAAACCGGTCAGCGCAGACGCTGCGGCAGTCTCCGGAGAGACAAGATAGACCTTTGCGGACTTTGTTCCGGAACGGCCCTCGAAGTTCCTGTTGTTCGTCCTCAAAGACACTGCGTTCGTTGCGGGGCTCATATGGGCGCCTATGCAGAACCCGCATGCGTTCTCAAGAATCCGGCAACCCGCCTTTATCAGTATCGCAAGCGATCCGTCCGCCGCAAGCATGTTGACCACCTGGCGAGAGCCGCAGGCTATGCCGACCTCGACATCTTCGGCTACATGCCGCCCCTTGAGCATCTGGGCGACAGTCCGTATATCGCGATAGGACGAGTTGGTGCAAGACCCTATCATTACCTGGTTTACGCGGGTGCCCTTCATCGACTCGACCGAAACTATGTTGCCCGGACTGTGCGGAGCGGCGGCGAGAGGGACGACCTTACCCAAGTCTACAACGAATTCATCGTCGTATGCCGCGCCCACGTCCGCCTCGATGCGCTTGAAGTCCCTGGCACGGCCCTGCGCCGCAAGGAACTGGCGGGTCACGTCGTCGCTCGGAAACACGCTTGTAGTTACGCCGAGTTCCGCACCCATGTTGGCTATCGTCGCCCTTGAAGGCACGTCGAGCGTCGCGACGCCAGGACCGGCATATTCAAATATCCAGCCGACATTTCCCTTTGTTCCGTATTTCGCAAGCACAGTCAGAATGACATCCTTGGCGCTGACGCCCCTGCGAAGCCGCCCCTTCAGCCGGATCGCCCTCACTTTGGGGGTAGGTATGTGGAATGCCCCACCAGCCATGGCGACCGCAATGTCTATGCCCCCGGCACCGATCGCTATCTGACCGATTCCTCCGCCTGTAGGCGTGTGGGAGTCGCTGCCGAGCAGCGTTGTACCCGGTCTGCCGAATCGCTCAAGATGCAACTGGTGGCAGATTCCGTTGCCCGCCTTGGAGTATACTATGCCGTATTTACGGGCAACGGACGCAAGAAAATCATGATCGTCGGCGTTCTCGAATCCAATCTGCACGGTATTGTGGTCCACATAGCTGACCGCAAGGTCGTTCTTCACATGCGGCACGCCCATTGACTCGAACTGCAGATAGGCCATCGTGCCCGTCGCGTCCTGCGTCAGCGTCTGGTCTATGCGTATTCCGATTTCGGCGTCTTTCGCGGGGTCTCCCTCCACAAGGTGGCTGCCGAGAATCTTCCAGGCTACATTCATCTGTTTCATTTGATCTCCATGGATCTGGGAATTGGCTCGAATCGTATTGTGGATACGCCACCATCGCCCGTTCTCATGACGGCGTTCGTCAATGTCTCCGCACCGGAAAGCTCAACCGATCCGAACAGCCGCCGCATTGCCTTGACCTCCGGAGTCATTCGCACCAGCCAGCCCACGCCATCGTCCGACGCATCCGCCTCGATCTTGAAGAGCCCGTCAAACGCAGACATGTCGCCAAGAGCAAAGGCATCCGTCCGCTTGCGCAGCTCGGCATAGTGCGGCATGTCCTTCAGCGACTTGACAGTCTCGCCGTCTTCGTCGGCGAACACCATCGAGTTCGTGGACATTGACACAGATGACGGGAACGGATCCAGGACCACCCATCTTATGCCCTCTCCGGCGACACAATGCACTACGCCGACAGAGACCAGCGGGCGGGCGGACTCCTGAAAGCGCCGCTCCATGCGCCACGATGCGCTGGAGTCCAATGCCGTCCGAAGCGCCGGCATGGCAAGATCAAGAGCAACGACGGATGCCGCAAGAATCATGTTCATCAGGACGTCCTTTCGACTATTCCGGACGAGCATGGGCCAGTATCGCACGTCAAAGAAAACGAGAATCGCGACTCGCCCATGCGCATGACCTCAAGCACAACCTCGCGCCCTAGCAGGACTATCTTCTGGAACTTCAGCCTGCGATAGGTAGCTGTTTCCGGGAAATCCGCAAATGCCTGCCTGGAGAATCGGCGCAGAAAATACAGCTGCGCGACGCCCGGCAGAACCGGATATCCTGGGAAATGGCCCTTGAAGCATTCCGCGTCTGGAGGGAACACCATTCTTGCTCGAAGCGCGGCATCCGTGGAACTCCATTCCAGCACTACAGGCTCCTGGCACCACAGTGAAAGCTCAGCTCTGGCTGCGGCCGCAGTTGTCTTGCCCTGCTCGTTGACCGGCAGCTCCCTAACGAAACGCACCCTCCGCGGAAACGCCAGCTCGCCGGCGGACGAAAGCAGATCGCGGCGCAACCGGCCGGCGACAGCGGCGAATGAAGAACCGGCCAGCACCTTGCGCCCCTCTTCAGAAAGCACCACCAGCGCACCGAGTCTCGGCACAGATTCGCCATACGCTTCGACCCTAGCACGATCAACAAGACCGTGAGACTCCAGCGCACGTTCCACCGAATTCAGAGAAACGTATTTCTCCAGTATCTTCACGCGACGGTCGGTACGCCCCAAAAGCAGAAACCGTCCAGGCGCGGTGAAGCGAACGGAGTCAGACATAACAAACGGACGCTCCATCGCGAACGGAGAATCCACGACAAGTCGACCGTCCTCCGAAAGCGAAGCCTCCACACCGGGGAACACCGTCCATTCGTCCCCTTCCGTCCTGCGGCGGCTTGCGACGGTGCCAGTCTCCGTACTGCCGAATATCTCAAGCGGGCATATCCCGGCAACCTTGGCGACAGTTAGCGAAGTTTCGCCGCGAAGCAGGCTGCCCGAAGTGACTATTCCCGCGAACCGACCGGACAAGGCCGCAAAGTCAGGGTGAAGCAACGCCTTTTCGAGAAATGACGGCGTCGTCACGAAAAGCACCTTTCCAAACCTTTCGCATGCTGCCGAAAGCTCCTCCACGGAAAAGACGGTCGACGGTTCCGTAACGCACTTTGCGACCTCTGGAGCCCTCACCTTCCATAGAGCTCCGTACATATGTTCTGGGCGAACCGACGCAACGACCGCCGGACGAGACCCCCACAATTCCGGGAACGCCGAAACCAATGCGCTCGCGTCCATCATGAGAGACTCCTCTGTCCGGACTATCGGTTTCGAGTCACCAGTCGAGCCGGACGTGCCGAACAGGACATCAGCCATTGAGAAGCCTCCTTCGGTAAAACCATTCGCCAGCAAAGAGAAGGCCCATCAGCACATAGGCGACAAGACCGTTGTATGCGGCCCAAATCTCACGGGATGCAAAAACCGTCGCAATCGTGACAAGAAGATGCACCGACAGGAAGACCGTCCAAACCAACGTAACCTTGCGGCAGTACGCAACCCCCCTTTCGTCCAAGGTCTCTCCCATTCGTCTGGCTATGGACTCGACAAGCGGAGTGCGAAAAAGCGAAACCGCAAATACCGAAAGCGCAAGCCCGGACATTATCGCAGGATACAGCCTGAACCAGACGTTCGCCCTGACCAGATAAAGCCCCCAGACCACAAGCGGGGTCAGGGCGATTCGCAAGACGGTGCCTAGTCGCGCACGGCGCATCGCGTCACTTGCACTGCGCCGCAACAAGCTTCGCTATCACTCCGGCGACATCACCAAGTGTGCGTATCGTCTTGAAGTCGTCCGCAACGACCTTGATGCCAGTACGCTGCTGGATGCGCACCACGAGGTCCACCGCATCTATACTGTCAAGATCCAGATCTTCGTAAAGCTTCGCATCGGCGACGAGTTTTTCGCGGGGAATCTCGAATTCGTCCGCCAGGACATCGGATATCTCGGCAAGTATCTCTTCCTTGGTCTTCATGTTCTCAGTCCTCCAGTTCAATGCCTGCGTTTGCGGCGATGAACGACGCTAGCGTCGAAATCGACCTGAAGTGCTCGCGGTTCTCGTCTGAGTTCGCCTTGAACTTCACCTGGTACTTCTTACGCAACGCTGCGCCTATCTCGAGCGCGTCGATGCTGTCAAGCCCGACACCATCGCCAAAAAGCTGTTCCTTCGACGGCAGGTCGGCGGCAGTCAAGCCATCCACCTCGACGGACGAAAGAACCACTTGGCGAATCTCTTCTTCCAATGCTTCTCTTTTCATCGCGCGTATTATACCATATTTGCGCGTCGGAATTTTGATATAATACAATCGCCATGAACGACATAATAATCGTGATACCCGCATACGAACCAGACGAATCGCTCGTCGTACTGCTCGAGAGGCTTCTCTCGGGATTCAAGCGCATAATCGTCGTGGACGACGGCTCCAAGACCGCCGATACGACTTTCGCCCGCGTTGCGGAGATGCGCGGCGTCACCCTGCTGCGGCACGACGTGAACCGAGGCAAAGGCGCCGCCCTGAAGACCGCCTTCGCGAAGGTCCTTGCGGACTTCCCGGATGCGCCGGGCGTCGTCACGGTGGATGCGGACGGACAGCACCTGCCGGAAGACGTGGTCAAGGTCGCAGAGGCCACGAAGTCTAATCCGGGTCGCTACACCCTCGGCGTGAGGGCGTTCTCCGGCAATGTGCCCCTTAGAAGCAGATTCGGCAATGCATGGTCACGCTACTTCTTCTTCCTTCTGACGGGCGTGATGGTCTATGATACTCAGACCGGGCTTCGCGGCATGCCTCGCGATCTTCTTCCGGAACTCGTCGCAATGCCCGGCGACAGGTACGAATACGAGATGCGCATGCTTGTCGCGGCGGCGAGGAAGAAACTTAAGCCGGTACAGGTACAGATACAGACGGTCTACCTGAACGAGAACAAGACGAGCCACTTCAATCCGATAAGGGACTCGATACGCACGCAGGTTACGCTTCTGCACGCGGCGTTCACAACGCCTAGGGCAAAGTAAACAGCAACACCAGATTCGTCAGGTTGAACAGCCCGTGGTTTAGGATGGGCGCCCATAACCTGTCGGTCTTGCGGTAAAGCCAGCACTGCGCCATGCCGAAGAAAAAGAGCGCTATGAAGGCGTTGTTCGGCCAAGGCATCTTCAAATAGTGCGCGGCGGAAAACAGCGCCGACGATGTTATCGCAGGCACCAGCGGAAGCCCTGGCTTGGGCAGCCGCCAGAGTATCCAGCGGAAAATCACCTCTTCGACCACAGGTACGATTGCGACGAGCCAAAGGATTATCCAGAGCAGGGATGCCAGATCCTTGAAGAAGTACCAGTGCAGTCCGGCGTCGTTACAGAGCCGCTGCACCATCCATATTATCATATTCCTTACCTGGTCAAGGCTCGCCTGGCTGTCCAGCTTGATTCCGAACATGAATTCGGCAACCGCACCCGTCACATAGCAAAGCGCGACCGTGATCAATGCGATCACCGGCCACGCTTTCAGTGTGGTCTTCAGCGCCTTCACGCCTGAGCGGTCGCCTCTGCGCCCGTTCCGCGTATCTTAATGTGAAGCTCGCGGAGCTGCTGCTCGGTAACGAAGTTCGGCGCGTTCATCATGAGGTCCTGCGCCTTCTGGTTCATCGGGAATGCAATGACCTCGCGGATATTCGGTGTGTCTGTGAGAAGCATCACCATGCGATCCACGCCAGGGGCAATCCCGCCGTGAGGCGGCGCACCGAAGCGGAATGCATTGTAGAGGCAACCGAACTTCTGCTTGACTACCTCCTTGTCGTAGCCAGCGATTTCGAACGCCTTCTCCATGATGTCGATGCGGTGGTTGCGGATCGCGCCGGACGAAAGCTCGATACCGTTGCAGACGACGTCATACTGGTAGGCGACGACATCCAGCGGAGCCTTCGTGTTGAGCGCTTCCAGTCCGCCCTGAGGCATCGAGAACGGGTTGTGCGAGAAGATGATCTTGCCGGTCTCGGGGTCCTTCTCGAAGAACGGGAAGTCGACGATCCAGCAGAACTTATAGCAGTTGTGCTCGCGGATGTCGTTCGTGAGGTGGTCGGCGATATCGGTGCGGACGAGGCCCGAAAGGCGGTGGCACTCGTCGACAGGAGCGGCCATGAAGAAGAGCGCATCGCCCGGCTCCATGCCGACGAGTTGCTTCATCTCCTCCAGCTGTTCGGGCGTGAGGAATTTCGCGATCGGCCCCTTGAGCTCGCCTTCCCTAGTCCAGCTGATGTAGCCGAGACCCTTGCCGCCGTTCTCCTTCACGTTGTGTTCGCGCTTGTCGAACCACGTACGCGTCTCGACGCCGACGATTCCCTTGACGAGGAGACCCTTGACGAGACCGCCCTGCTCTACGCAAGAGGCGAACGCCTTGAAGCTCGCGCGACGGAAGAAGTCGCTCATGTCCTGCCACTTGAGCGGGTTGCGAAGGTCAGGCTTGTCGCTGCCGTAGACCATCATCGCATCACGATACTTGATGCGCGGCCACGGAGCCTCGTTGCACGCCCAGGTCGAGAACTTGCGGAAGGTCGCGCTGACGACATCCTCGACGACGGCGAAGATCTCGTCTTGAGTAACATAACTCATCTCGATATCGAGCTGGTAGAACTCGCCGGGCGAACGGTCCGCACGGGCAGCCTCGTCGCGGAAGCACGGCGCGATCTGGAAGTAGCGGTCGAAGCCGGAGACCATCAAGAGCTGCTTGAACATCTGCGGTGCCTGAGGCAGGGCGTAGAACTGGCCGCGATGGATACGGCTCGGCACGAGGTAGTCGCGCGCGCCCTCTGGCGAAGAGGCCGTGAGGATGGGAGTCTGGAACTCGTTGAAGCCCTTCTCCCACATCTTCTCGCGCAGGAACTTGATGACGTTCGAGCGGAGGATGATGTTGTTGTGGAGCTTCTCGCGGCGGAGGTCGAGATAGCGGTGCTTGAGGCGCACGTCTTCGCTCTCATCGGCCTTCTCGTCGGGAATGTAGATGGGCGTCACTTCGCTCGCGCCCTCCATGACGAGCTCGTTAGCCTCGATCTCGATTTCGCCGGTCGGCAGGTCGGGATTGATCGTGTCGGGCGTCCTAAGCTTAACCTCGCCGGTGACTGTAATCACGCTCTCAAGATGGGCCTTTTCGACAAGGCCGAAAAAGCTGCGGCTCGGGTGGACGACTATCTGGGTGAGGCCATAGTGGTCGCGAAGGTCCACGAAGAGGATTCCGCCGTGGTCGCGAAGGCGGAACATCCAGCCGGAGAGACGGACCGTCTTGCCAGCGTCGCTGGCGCGAAGCTCGTTGCATGTATGGGTGCGATATGGATGCATTATCTTTCTTGCTCCTAAAAATTGAGAATGTATTATATCATAATCGCCATCATGCGGCAAATCGCCCGATCCTGTCGAAATCAAACCCCAGCTTGTTCGCCAGCCGTAATCTCTACACCGCGTTTGATCTAAAAAGAAAGGGAAAGTGCGGCAGATATGGATTTATCCATGTCGTAGTACTTGTAGCCGCCGAGACGTCCGCCAATGACGAGGTTGGGGACACGAGCGGCCTCGGCCTGATAGCGGGCGAGCAGATCTCGGGAGTCGGCATTGTCCACCGGATAGTAAGGCTCGTCACCGGGCTTCCATGCGGCGGAATACTCGCGCATGATTATCGTCTTCGGCGAGTTCATCACCGCCTGGTCTTCGGGATGGTAGTGCTTGAACTCGTGAATGCGCGTGTAGGGGATCTCGGCTTCGGTGTAGTTCACGACAGAGGTGCCTTGATAATCCTTTACCGCAAGCTTCTCCGTCTCGAACCGGAGCGTGCGCCAGGGTAGATGTCCGAACCTGTAGCCGAAAAGCTCATCTATAGGGCCAGAATAGTAGACCGGCACATTTGGCAGGTCGTCGCCTCCGGCTTTGAGAACGTTCCCCTCCAGCCTTATTCCGGCATTGCACCGGACCTCGATGCCCGTATGATCCAGAAGGCGTTCGAACAGCGAATTGTAGCCTGTCAGCGGGATACCCTGGTTGTAGTCGTTGAAGTAGTTTACGTCATAGTTCGAGCGGACTGGCACGCGCTTTATGATCGAAGGGTCGATCTCCTCCGGCGGTTTGCCCCACTGCTTGGAGGTATAGCCTCGAAAGAACGCATCGAATATAGCTCTGGAGCGGGATTCGTCCGCCATGAAGTCCGCGACCTCACCAGGTTTCAGTTCAACGCCGAAATACTTGTTTATCATCGCTAGTCCAAGCGGCAGATAGTAGATCTTGCCCTTGTAGTTCGCAAGCACCTTATGCTGGTAGCCGTTGAAGCGGATGAACCGGTTCACGAAGTCCCAGACTTCGGGAATATGCGTATGGAAGATGTGCGAACCGTAGGAATGAACCTCTATGCCGGTCTCTCCGTCCTTCTCGCATCGCACATTGCCGCCCGTTACCGGGCGCTTCTCGAGAACAAGAACCTTGCGTCCGGCTTCGGCAAGACGTCTCGCGATGGTGCATCCCCAGATCCCTGCACCGGCAACTATGGCATCGACCGTCATGTCAGATGTGCTCTTCGAATCCGCGGAACTTTACGTTCAGCTCGTGAAGAGGAGCGAGAAGCCTGCCAAGAGGCAAGTCCTCGGTGAGTTTCGCGAAAGCGTTGACATCCTTCGGGAAGCACTTGCCGCCGTAGCCGAAGCGGCCATCGGGCCCCGGAACGAACGTATGTGTATCGTTGATGTATCCCGAGAGCAGCATCCCGGCATGGACGCGCGCCCAATCTGCGCCCATCTTTCGGCAATAGTCGTAGACTGCGTTGAAGTAAGTCACCTTGTAGGCACCGAACACATTATGGCAGTACTTTGTGATCTCTGCTTCCAACGGGGTCATCGTGGTGAATGTCTTGCCCTTGAATATGTTGCATAGCATCTCTATCGCGCCGGTGAACACCATCGGCTGCTTCTTGAAGTCCTCGATGTGCGTGCGCTCCGTAAGAAACTCTGGCATGTAGCAGACCTGGTGGCCTGTCTCGCGGGACAGCATGTCGCTCGTTCCTGGCAGGATGGTCGTCCGCACAAAAACCGGAACCTTAGGCAACTTGACGATAAGCTCCTTCATTAGGGTAAGATCCTGCGTACCGTCGTCTTCGGTCGGCACGTGTATCTGCAGGAACGCAATATCTATCTGGCTGAGATCGTCATTGTAGCCCTTAGGCGGATCACTGATGAATAGCTTGCAATCCTTGTTGTTCTCTTCCAGCCACGTCTTAAGGGCGCCGCCTACAAAGCCGCAACCGATGATGCCTACGTTTATCATGGATTACCTCCCTTGGGATAACGCAAATCACGCATATCTACGATTCGAGGGTATTATACCAAAGTTATTTTGGCATGGCAACGGGTGCGCCCCCATCGGAGAAGATGATCCTTGCTCGCCAATCGGCGGGGAGATCGCGCCATGAGGTGACAAAGGCGAAGTCGTCCGCCACAAACACCTCGAAGCCTTCCGGAGCCGAGACGAGCCGCCTGTCTGGCCGCGAATCGGGAAATACCACGAGAAGCGGCAGATCACCATCCTTCGAATCCGCGCCGGGGGTTCTTCCAGGGACAGTCACCATGCGGCGAGGGTTGCCGTAGAATACGGTACCGTCATAGTCCCATTCCAGTCCAAGCCACTCATTCTCATCCTTGGCGGAGCCGTCGACCTTGAGCTTCTTTATCAGCACCTGGTTTGCGGCATACCAGCTTTCGTTCAGGGCAAATCCGTATCCCCCGAAATATCGCCAGGTGTTCCAGCCGATCTCGCCGAACCATGTCGTCTTAATGTAGCCGACGAACTGGTTGACGCGTCCGAATCCAAGCGCACACATCACCATATCGTCCCCGTCCTGCTTGTGGTTTGCGATCAGGCAATTGCCCGCCGCCAGCCACACCTTCTCGCGGCGTGGCGAGGAAAGTCTGCGCACCGCCACGGGCACTTCAATTCGTTTGACGGCCTGTCCCGTGGAATAGTCGATCAGCGTGAGATTTTCGACGACGGCGAAGGAGCCGTCGTACGCAACAATGTTACCGCGCGAGAAAGGCATTTCAAGATTGCGCTCACTGGCGTGGGAGCTGGTCAGCAGCAGATCTGGATCCTGACGATCCCACGCATCAGCGAACACGCTTGATGTGTTGCCCGTGGCAGAATGGCGCGAGACGACGCCGGCGGAATCCTTGGCCCACCATTCGCCAGGAGGGTTTGCATCCGAAACCACAGTCACAGGCCCAGGAACAATATCTTCGCCGACTCCTGTAGTGGCGAGAACGGAAGTCACATCGCGCGGCGAAGAGCACAGCGCAACGCGTTTCGCGTCTTCGGGGGTCGGACCGGTGACTATTCCCCAAATCGCATCATCGAACGGATCGTCATCTATGCGGCACATCATGCGCCTTATGGAGCGGACAACTGTTTCTGTGATCTCCTCGGGCTTCATGACAAACGCAACATAACGAGGGCGAGCGAACCTTATGGCGGCCTCCGCCTCGTGCGAGACGATCCGCGACACCTCGCAAACCATGTCCCCCGAATCCTCGACAAGCGCGTCCATCACGCTTCGCCAGCCGTTCTCGGAGCAATCCTTTGCGGCCAGCGCAGCAACGACCATAAGTCCTGACCAGAAACGGGCGCAACAATTAAATTTCACAGACAACCTCCGTAAGCAACACATCATGCGATTCGCATGGCAGAGACTCCTGCAATTGGAAGGAATAGGCAACACCTATCTGGACAGCATCCTTCGCGGCTTCGGCCATTAGCCTGTCATACCACCCGCCGCCATAGCCGAGTCGCCGCCCGTCTCTCGTGAACGCAAGCCCCGGAACGAGCCACGTGCGAATCTCGCCAGGCGAGACGGTTTCTGCGGACGGCAAAGGTTCCCGTATGCCCATTGGCCCGATACGCAGGTTGTCGGCGTCCAGGCCGGAAAGCCTGGCCAGTTCATAGCGTACGCCGTTCCACCGTGGCGCGACGACGACAGCGCCGGACGACAGCATATCGCACACAAGGGAATCAATGTCCACTTCGTCGGACGACGCAAGATAGACGGCTACAGGAGAAACGGCCAGACCACTAAGCCTGGAGCAGATCATATCATCCGCAACAGTTTTCTCTTCGCGAGGCATAGCGCTGCGACGCGCCCGCATTGACGCCCTTGCGGTCTTCTTGTCTGCCGTCGCCATCAAGATCAAAGGCTGGCAAGATGCTGCGCGGCGAAATCTCTGCGCATCTTTTTCAGAAGATTCTCACCCGACAAGCTTCAGAACCTCCGTCAAGAGAGATGATGACACCGCAATGCCCAGCAGATGCTCGAGCGCATACGCAGCCGCAACCGCGATGGCGAAACCGGACACGGCGGCGATCATAGCGCCGAATATTGCGTCGGCAGGCTGGGCGAGCAGGTTCTTCACGGTCTTTTTGACAATGAGCCGCGCTATCCCGAAAAACACGAGCGCGCATGCTAGCGCGGCAAGAGCCAGAACCCAGGGAGTCTCTATGCGGCATGCGAGGGAATCCCATCCGAAACGAAGCGCGGCGACAGCCGCACCGACTCCAGCAAGAAAAGCGAGGGCGCCCGAAAAGCCGCCGAACATACCCAGAATCGCCGCCGCAAGGCTGACGCCCAGCATGATGTAGTCGGAACTTCCGAGCGCCATTCGTCAGCGCCTCTTGGCTATCAGATCTCGGTATCCCTGATAGGCTGCGGCTACGTCGTTCTTTCCGCCAACCTTCCTAAGAGAGCGTATGAGACCGTCGATAGCGGTAATGTTAGACGGATCTGCAGCCATGGCGCGAGAATAAACCTCGACCGCCGTGGCATGGTGTCCGAGCTTAGTCGCAAGCTCGCCTGTCACGAGAAACGTCTTGACGGAACTCGGACTGAGCGCGCAGGCAGTCTTGTAGTACTCGAACACCTTCTTCTGCCCTGCTGCCGTGGCGTCCGTCTTCTCCCAGGTCTTGGCGAGCCCTAGAGCTGCGGGATAGGAGAGCGGATCCGCGTCAAGCGCCTCTTGGTAGCGGAGCTTGGCGGTCTTGTACTGACCCTTGCCCCAAGCGGTCTCAGCAGCCGAGAGGGCCTTGGCCGCAGCGGCGCTGTCGCGCTTCGACGCGCCAGGACGCTCGGACGCCTGTCGGTTTATGGATTCCGTAATGCCGGGGATCACGCTGCGTTGCACATTCTGGACCCGGCGATCGGCGACCTCCTCGAGACGCACGAATATGTTGAACTGCTCAAGGGCGGCCTCGTAGTAGCCAAGCCCCTGGTAGATGAGTCCGAGGTGGTACCACGCGGCAGCGTTCTTGCGGTCCAGCCGGATTGCCTTGAGCAGCGAAATCCTGGCTAGGTCGTTCTCGTTGCCAGCAAGCTCGACGACTCCGGCGCCAGCGAAGCCCTGCGAACGCAGGCTCGCCGAAAGTGATTCGTCTGCGGCCACCGCGCAGAATTCGCGATGGGCTCTGGCGTAGTCATTAAGATGATAAGCTATCTGGGCGCTGAGCAGCCTAACATCAACATCTCCGCCCGCAACGGCGACAGCCTTCTCGATGGCGGCCTGGGCGAGGTGAATCTCGCCTAGGTCCACCTTGACCATCGCGTACGCCACAAGCGCATCGGCATTCGTCGCATTGACCGAAAGGCTCTTCTCAAGCAGCTTTTCGGCCTTTTTTAGGTCGCGCACCTCGTAGGCGGCTCTCGCCGAGGCAAGCTCGGCAAGTCCGTCCGGCTTTTCGCATCCCGCAAAAGCGGAGAGAGCGACCGCAAATGCAGCGTTAAGCGCGTATCTGAGCGAGGAATTCGTCACGCTTAGCCTCCATTATCTCCTTCGTCCTGCCCTCGAGGTTGAGTCGGACAAGCGGCTCGGTGTTGCTCATACGGACGTTAGCCCACCAGCCCTCAGTCTCCCAAGCGTCGACAGAAACACCATCAAGCTCGAAGACCTTGGCTTTGCCATCGTACTTCGCCTTGATTCCGGCGAGAACCTCGGCAGGAGGGGTCACGGTGCGCGTGTTTATCTCGCCGGACTGGAAATACTTCCTCAGCGGCGCGATAAGCTCGGATAGCGGCTTGTCGCTGGCGGAGACGATGTTCGCGAGGGCATACGTCGCCATCGAACTGGACTCGGCGGTGAAGTTCGCCTTGAAGTAATAGTGTCCGGAAAGCTCGCCGGCGAAAATCGCATCGTTCTCGCGCATCTGCGCTTTGATGAAGCTGTGTCCGACACGGGACATCATCGGACGACCGCCTGCGGCACTGATCGCCTCATCCGCCGCCTTGGTGGAGCGCAAGTCGTAGAAGCAGGCCGCACCTGGATTTGTCTTCAGGAGATCCTGCGAGACGAGTGCGGTGATGAAATCCATCGCGATGATATCGCCTTTCTCGTCGATGAAGCCCGCACGGTCGGCATCGCCGTCATACGCTACACCGAACGCGTACTTGCCTGGGTTGTCCTTGATCAGCTTCTGCAGGTCGGCTAATGTCTCGGTCTCGAGAGGGTTCGCGGCATGGTTCGGGAAGTCACCGTCATATTCGCCAAAGAGCGAATCATAGGTAAGCATGTCCTGACCCTTGAACGCGCAGGACTCCGCAATGCCCATGCCGTTGCCGAAGTCGAGGGCGACGTGAAGCGGACGTTTCATGTGGGCAAATTCCCTGACGTGAGCAGCATACTCGGCGGAAACGTCAACCTTCGTGACCGTACCTTTGACGGCCGCATCCTCGCCGAGATCGCCGGTCATGACGAGCTGCTCGATATCTTTGATTCCGGTAGCACCGGAGATCGGCACTGCATTGGCCTTGCAGAGCTTGCAGCCGTTCCACTCCTTCGTGTTGTGCGAAGCGGTGATCATCACGCTGCCGTCGGCCTTGAGGGTGCCGTTCGCAAAATAGCTCATCGGGGTCGAAGCGAGGCCGATGTCGAGCACATCGACGCCTACGTCGGTAAGGCCCTTTGTGAACGCCGCGAAGAGAGAGTCGGAGGACTTGCGACAGTCACGCGCGACCACAACCTTCTTCACACCGGCAAACTTGGCATAGGCACGGGCGATCTTCTCGAAAATGGCCTCGTCAAGGTCTTTGCCGTAGATGCCGCGGATGTCATAGGCTTTGAAAATGCTCATTTTATGTCTCCTGTTGTTGATTGACTGGGGGTATTATACCATAATAAAGCGACGCGGGCAAAGGGTAAGCCCTTCGCCCGCAATTCGCGATCCATCCAACAACAGGTCTTATTTCTTCACAAGCTTGCGCACGGCCTTGTGCGAACAGAACGTACGCTCCGTATAGAGCTTGGAGCGCCAGCCGTTGCCCTGCTTTACAAGCTTGATGGCCTGGATCCACGGGCTGTTGAACGGGAATAGCTTTTCAACACGGACGCCGTAGCTCTCGCGCGTCACGGTGAAATTGCCCGCCACATTGCCGCGGCCATTGTCGATCGCGAGGACCTTGCCCTCGAAATCCTGTACACGAAACTTGTCGCCTTCCTTGATCTTGATCGAGACGCGGACGATGTCACCCGTCTTGAACTCGGGGAAGTTCTTTGCGGCGAAGCCGGCGGTCTGCTCGGCGTTTATCTTGTCTAGAAGCTTGATACCCATGATTATGCCTCCTTCTTGCCGTCCTTACCGGCAGCCTTGCGGGCGTGATGCGGCTTGATGTCGGGGTTCTTGGCCCTGCGGATCAGCGACGCGACCGTGGTCGAAGGCTTCGCGCCTTGGGAAAGCCAGTAGTCGACGCGGGGAAGGTCGAGCTTGAAGTTAGCATCTTTCATCTGGGTGTCGTACCACCCGAGAATCTCAAGAAACTTGCCGTCGCGCGGGCTGCGAGCGTCAGCCGCGACGATACGATAGGTCGCATGGTTCGTGCAACCGGTGCGACGCATTCTTAATTTTACCATTGTCTTCTTCCTTCTTCGTTGGATGAATAGGGCGAATAGTATACCAAACGGCACCGGAATGCGCAAGGGGGAAAAAGATAAGCGAATTTCCGGCGCGTTTCAGCGGAAGCCCAGTATCTTGTGGAGCTGAACGGAGAGCGACCACCCGTCAAGTCGCGAGAGCACCGATTTGGCCGTCGCAAAGTCAATTTCGCCACCCCTGTCGCAAGGAGAGACATAATAGTCTGTCGCCGCTATGCGTCCGCGCATGGTCTTGCAGAAATCCACTACGTCCGCTCCGGATGCCACCACCCTCACCTCATTGGCGGAGGAAAGCCTGATCGAATCTGGAAATTCCGCCTTAGGGGAGCATGCCACGTAATCGACAAAGGCAAGCCAATCAGCTTCGCTGGTTCCGTTCGTCTCTACGGCAAGCCAGAATCCCTCCCGCTTCAGTGCAGCGACAAGTTCTGGCATGCCCTTGGCAGCAGTAGGTTCGCCGCCAGTCAGAACTATGCTTTTGGCGCGAAACCCCTTAACTTCCGACACTAGCTCTTCGAGCGAGAGCGAAAAGCGAGACCGAACATCAGTGTCGCACCAAGGACATTTCAGGTTGCATCCGGCAAAGCGTACGAATACGCATGGTCTTCCTGTATTGCGCCCCTCTCCCTGAAGCGACTCGAAAATCTCAACAAGGTCATACTTCATGCGAATCCATCCATGCCTTTGCGACGCCCAACCCGTATATTGCGGCTGTCTCCGCCCTTAGAATGGTAGGCCCAAAACTGACAGGCGTAGAGACAGCGAGAAGCGACGAAAGCTCTTCTGGTGTAAAGTCGCCCTCTGGGCCAACAAACACGGCGAGAGGCCTTGCCCGTCCTGACGGGCGGGCGGATTCGAGCGCTGCCAGCATTGGAGGAGGCGCCGGATCTGTTAGAGCCCCCACATAGCAGTCGCATTCGCCGGCCATGGCAACGGCTTCGGCGAAATCAACAGGGGCAACGACATCAGGAAGCCACTTCGCATCGCTCTGCCTTGCGGCGTCTTCAGCGATGCGGAACCATCTCTCCCGCTTGCAATTGCGTTCCGCAGCAGGAATCCGAACGATCGTACGGTCTGATATCACAGGAACTACGCGGGTCACGCCAAGCTCGGTCGCCTTTTCGATGGTCCAGTCCCAGCGAGACCCTTTGGTTACGCACGCAAAAAGGACAAGCACGGGGCGCTCGGCGCGGTCGTCGGAACAGATTTCTCCGGAGGCGACGACATTTCCGCCGGAGAACGAATAGAGGCGCCAGCGTCCCTTGCCGTCAAATAGCTCGACTGGCTCCCCTTCCTTAGGCCGAACGACCTTCAAATGACGGCGGGCCTGTTCCGTCAAGGTCGGTTCGACAGCGGAGAGCGCGGAGGTTTCTACAAGTATCCTATGCATAATGATCAAACAACGCCGTGGTCGGGCTTCATGTTCTCGCCAAGGAAAGCGATCTTCGGATCGGCTGCGCCGAAGTCCTGTATCCAACCGTTCTCAAAGCCGAAATCAGCCGCCGCCTCGACCACTTCGCCGTACTCCTCTTCGGTCACACCCCTGTTGAAAGGTGGCGTCTCAAGCGCCTTATAGGCCGGAGTGAACTGACACATCAGCGACACCGGAACCTCGTTGGAAACCTCGGCCGCAAGCCAGGCAAGGTTCTCGATCGCCTCGTCAGAATGGCCAGGCAGCACGAGCACGCGGACGACAAGCCTTGCGGGGTTGCGGTTCCACGCCCATTTCACGGCAGAGCGTGCGACAGTGACATAGTCCGGTGTCGAGCTTGCGAACTTCGCGGTTGCGCCGCTGGAATACCTCAGATCGAAGAGCGCCCAGTCGCAGAGTTCGGAATACTCGTCAAGCGTCTCGACACGTTCGTAGCCTGACGAGTTCCAGACGAACGGAAGCTCCACGCCCTCCTTTGCGAGCATGACCGCTGCCTCCCTTATGAACGGCAGATACGGGGTCGGCGAGACAAGGTTCCAGTTCTCAACGCGATCCTTCAAGGCAAGATCTCGCATTATCGCCGCAAGCTCCCGGACGGACTTGTCCTCCCCTTCGCCCCGCCAGCTCCACGGAGAGTTCTGACAGTAGAGGCACTTCATTGTGCACCGCGAAAAGAATATGCACCCGCTGCCGCGCTCCCCCGTTATCGGCGGCTCCTCGCCGAAGTGTGGTCCCCAGCGAAAGATGCGCACCTTGTCGCCTGCGCCGCAGAAGCCGGTCCGCCCGCCTACGCGAAAGCGATCGGCCATGCACCGCCTTGGGCATAGAGAGCAAAGGTTCATCTGCGAAACTTCGGGTTGTTCCCGGCTATCACAAGCGCGACTTCGCCCTTGACCTTAGCGTCTTTGTATTCGCGGACGAGGTCGGAGAGATATCCGCGGCTGACGCGCTCGTGCATCTTCGTGAGCTCTATGCAGACGGCGGCTTCGCGGTCACCAAGAGTGTCCAGCGCAGCCTCAAGCGTGGCGGCGATTCGAAACGGAGACTCGTAGCAAATCAGCGTATGCTCCTTGTCGGCGTCTTCGGCGAACCAGTTGCGCAGGGCGCCGGGGCCGCGAGGAGGGAATCCGCGGAAAGTGAACGAACTTGTGGAAAGTCCGCTCATCAGCAACGCGACGTTGACCGCGCTCGCACCAGGAATCACATCGTACGGCACATGTTCCTTCGCGCATGCGCGTATCAGCCGGTAGCCGGGATCCGATATCCCCGGATAGCCGCCGTCGGAGCATAGTGCGACCTCCTTGCCAGCACTTACCGCCGCAACGATGGTTTCGGTTATGCGTTCCTCGTTGCCTTGGCGGTAGGATACCATCTCAGGACGCGGAATCTCGAAACGAGTCAGCAGCTGCCATGTGCGGCGCGTATCCTCGCAGGCGATCAGCGAGGCGTTTCTCAAGACCTCCATCGCACGCGGCGAGAGATCTCCGAGGTTTCCGATAGGTGTGGCGACTATATGGAGCATCGTCAGTATTGCTTTACGGCCTCTTCCCACTCGCGTTTGGTCTTCTCGTCCGGGGCGACGAGTATTCCCCGCAACTGGTAGGGGCACCAGTGGTTGGTCCAGGTGGTGTCGCGGAAAGGCAAGTCGAAGAGCGCCTGGTCAGGCAGGACGTCGTCGGTCGTTCCAGCGCGTCCGTCCGGTCCCTTCGAATAGAGAACAGGATGTCCGCCGCCTTCGCGCTCCTCGTAGACATAGGCACGTCCCCAGGGATCCGGCACCACCTTCTTTATGTAGGGTCCGAACCATCCGGGCAGTTGCGGACGCAGGGCGGCAAGCTCCTCGATCCCTTCGGCTGTCGTGGGGTAGCGACCCACATGGAACTTGTATCTGCCGCAGGCCTGCGCGAGCGCATCGATGGACTTCCGCACCTGTATGTCAGCCTTGGATATGCGCTTCTTGCCCATTGGAACAGCCCCAGACATGACGCCAATGAAAAGTCCTGCGATGAATATCATGACGCATACGATGATCGCATAGTAGAGAGGGCCTCGCTTTAGAGCTGGCTTGTCGAGGCCGAGCGCAACGCGCTTCTTCTCGTATTCACGGGCTATGCGCCTTACAGCAGCTTGAACCTTGGCGCGTTCCTCGCCCCTCCTCGGGTTCTTCGGCTTGAACTTTCGCCGCATCTCGGAGAAATCAACCATCGCACCCTCCATCAACTCAATCTATCGATTCGATGATGAAACGTCTTGGTTCGGGACGCTCGGATGTTATCTCGAACGCCTTGAGCAGATCAGCCGCAAGACGCTCCAGCGCCTCTGGCTCGCGTGTCGTCTCTAGAGTGGCAAGAGGAGCGCCTACGGCAACCTTGTCCCCATGCTTGACGGCCAGAGTGACCCCGGCCAATGGATCGATTGCGTCACCGGCCTTCTCCCTGCCGGCACCGAGCGCAAAAGCGACCTTGGCGACCTTTTCGGCGTCTATCGAGAATATGTAGCCGGAGCACATGGCCTGGACGCGAAACTTCGACGTAGGTCGCTTGAGCAGTTCTTCGAACCTGGCGAGATCGCCACCGTGCGCCTCGACCATGGCTACGAACTTCGCCTTGGCGGAACCATCAGCAAGCTTTTCCCGGCAAAGCGCCCGGGCATCATCCAAGGGCATATCCTTCTCAAGAGCAACCATTCTTGATGCGAACTCGACGCAGAGGTCGGCAACATCGGCAAGACGCTCGTCGCAACAGGACAGCATCGCCAGGGATTCCGCGACTTCGTTCGCATTGCCTACGGCAAAGCCTATCGGCTCGTTCATGTCCGTTACAAGCGCGGCAGCCTTGCGTCCGGCGGCTTTGGAACCGCCCACCAGAGAAGCCGCGAGAGCTTTCGCCTCGTCTGGCGTCTTCATGAACGCGCCAATTCCGCACTTCACATCGAATACCATGGTATCGGCACCTTCCGCCAGCTTCTTGGAGAGTATGGAACCGGTTATGAGCGGAATAGAGGCGACAGTTCCTGTGACGTCGCGAAGCGCATAGAGCTTCCTGTCCGCCGGGCATATATCGTCCGTCGAGACGGCCATGGACACGCCGACTGTCGTGGCGATCTCCTGAAAACGCTCAAGCGACTGCGAGCAGCTGTAGCCGGGAATGGTCTCCAGCTTGTCCGCCGTTCCTCCGGTCAATCCGAGGCCGCGTCCTGTGAGCGACGGAACAGATACGCCGCAAGCCGCTACGAGAGGCTGGATCACCAGGGAAAGCTTGTCGCCCACGCCACCTGTGGAATGCTTGTCTGCGGTGGGAACATTCCACGAAAGGCATCGTCCCGAGCGCATCATGGCGTCCGTCAGATCGGCAGTCTCGCGTTCTGTCATTCCTTTGCAGCATATCGCCATTGCGAGTGCACTCATCTGATAGTCGGGAATCTCTCCTTTTGTGAAACCTTCGATGAATTCTCGTATCTCGGCGGAGCCAAGTGCGCGTCCTTCGCGTTTCTTGTCAAGGATAAGCTTTGCTATCATTGCGGTTTCCTCCAATACGACAGATATTCTATATTGCCCATCTCCCTGCCGCGTATCGGCGACTCGCCAAGCCCCAGAAGTTCGAGCCCAAGCTCGTCGATGGCGAAGCGCACTATGCCGTCCCTGGCCTCGAGGCGAAGCAAGTCGTCGCGGACGAGTCCACCGGGCGCATTGCCCTTGCCGACCTCGAACTGCGGCTTTATCAGGGCGACAACGAGTCCACCGGGCGCAAGCACATCGCGTATCGGAGGAAGTATGAGACGAAGTGAGATGAATGAAACATCTGTCACGGCAACCGACGGCACCTTGGGCAGATCGGCAGGCGTCATGTAGCGGGCATTGAAGTTCTCGCGAACCCAGACGCGCGGATCGCTCCGCAACTTGTAGGCCAGCTGGTTGGTGCCGACGTCGACAGACATGACATATTCAGCGCCATACTGCAGCAAGCAGTCGGTGAAGCCTCCGGTTGAACTGCCGACGTCAAGGCAGATGCATCCTTTCGCGCAAAGCGGCGGCTCCACACCAGAACCTTCTCCGAACTTCAGGAAAGCTCCCTCAAGCTTCTCACCACCCCTGCTGACGAAGCGCGGAGGGGCTTCGACCTCGATTGCGGCAGAATCGTCAAGTGAGCGTGAAGCCTTAAGCTCAACCTGTCCGCCCACTCTTACCTTTCCCTCCATAATCAGAGCCTGGGCACGGGTCCGGCTTTCGGCAAGGCCTCGCTCAACAAGCAACATGTCCAGACGAATCTTCACTTTTCAAGGACGCGTATGGATCGTATATCGGTACGCGGAAAGGTGCGCTGTATGCCAAGCTTGACCTCGACGGTGACATAATCCTGGGTGTTGCCGACAAGTATGCCCTTATATGTTCCGGTCTCAGTCGTGATCTCTATGTCTGGCTTGAAGACGCGACGCAAGCGGACGTTCGCCTGCGAGGTCTTCTTGCTGCGGATCTTCGGGTGGCGGGTCTGCTCCGCAAAGCCGTCCTTGCGTACGGTGAGCACATGCTCGCCCTCCACAAGGTTCTCTACCGAAAGCACATCGCTGAACTCTGCGTCTTCGTAGCTGGACGAAGTGGTTCCGATCAGGCGTCCGTCAACAAACACCTGGGCTCCGGGCGGACTCGAGCGGACCTCCAGCCTGCCCATGACATTCGAGAGGCGGAATTCCTCGCGCGCAGCGGACCCTTTGCCCACTTCCACCGTTCGCGTCACTGTTGAATACCCGTCAAGCTCCGCCCTGACCTCATACGCACCAGGCGGAAGCGAAAGCAGGTCTACCGGCCCCTTGCCGCGAAACTCGCCGTTCAGATAGAATCTCGCCCCATCCGGCACCGACGAAAGCGAAAGCGTGCCGGGCAATCCTTCGAGCACTCTGGAGATCGTCTGTTCGTCGCCTGCGTTTATCGCAATATCGGATATCAGAACGTCCTTGAAGCCAGGAAGAGATATCTTGACCGATGCGCTTCCCTTTGGCACCTCGCGCACTGCTATCGGGGTCTTGCCGCGATGTATTCCGTTGATCACGACATCCGCCCCGGCCGGTTCCGTGATGACATGGATTATTCCGGAGTCAAGTATGAGCGTCTCGTTTCTCACAACCGGCTTGCGTCCGTCAAGCCTGATGTCGAAGGCTGCCGAGCGGTAGCCTGCCTTGCTCAACGTCATCTTATGGGGATCCTTCGCATCGAGCGTTGTTATGAGCCTCGGCGTAAGGCCGACGGAATAGCCGTCTATGTTTATCTCACAGGCGTCGGGAACGCTCTTGACTAGCAGCAAACCCTTCTCGGGGCGCAACACCTCGCTCAGCTGAACAGGAATCCCCTCCTCTACAGTCACATATCTATAGCTATCAACATAGCCGTCTAACTGCAACTTTACGAGATGGCGTCCCGGCAGCATGTCGAAAAGCGTTGCAGGCGTCGATCCGCAATTACTTCCATCCACGAAAACCACAGCACCGGACGGCTGGCTCGACAAGTCAACCCTGGTCCTCGGCCCCTGTTGGGCAAAGGCCTCAGACGCCAGAAACAGCACGGCAAAAGCCGACAGCCACATCCTCATCTACCGCCTCCCCTCAGTCTGTTCTCGACATCGTTCAACTTAGAAAGAGCATCGCGGTTGCGGTCGTCATCGCGGTTCGGGACCATCTCGCACAGTATCTGCAGTTCTTCACGGGCGGTAGCCCAATCGCCCAGGTTGATTGCGCGGTCTGCATTGACCCGTTGCCTGTGGTAGCGGACATCAAGTTCACTCTCCGCCGCCTCCAACGCCTTGAGGTAGCTATCGTATTCCGGAGGCTTGGGGTTGACTGTGTCGAGATATACAATGGCCTCCCGGAAGAACCGTATCGCCGCATCGATGTTGCCGTACTGAACATCGCGCTCATCCCATTTCGTCCGCCCTGTAGCATAAGACTCTGCAGCCGCCTTGACCAGCTCCGCCCGCGAACTTTGTATCGCCCATATTCCAAGCTCGTTCTTGACAAACGACTCCAGTTTCTCGATCACGGTGCCGAAGGCTTCCGGCGTCTGGGTGTTAACGACGGAGAAGGAGCGTATCTTGTCGGAGTATACGACGTTCAGAATCCAGCTCCGCAGTTCAGGCGGCTCGCCGTCAGGTCCTACGTACTGGCCGTCGAGGCGAAGGAGCCCTTGATCGAGCAGTATTTCGCGAACGCGCTCTAGCGACTTCGTTCCAAGGCGCTTTGATTTGTCGATGTGGCGCGTTTCGCCGGAGACGTCGTCCATGACCACCTTCAGCATGCCATCTGGCGAAAGGGCCATGTAATAGCGGAATATGGACTCGGAGTTGGCAGCAACCCTTTCGTAGCTCATCTCCACGATCCCAACCCGCACTTCGGGACTGTCCTTCTCGGCGGTCTCCGTGATATCGTCGACATCACCTTGCCGTGCCAGCACCAGATATATCGCAGCGGCAAGCAGGGCGGCGGCGACCACCCACAGTACATTGGCCAACGGCGAACGGCGGGTCGCTTGATTCTTCTGAACATCGCCCTGGGGAGCATCGTCACTCGCACCAAGCCCAAGGTCCACCCCGTTGGCCGAACCAGGAGCAACCACGCGCAGCACAAGCGAACCCGCGGACACCATGTCGCCGGCCTTCAGCTCGACGGCCGTCCCGCCGATAAGTTCGCCGTTAACCTTCGTTCCGTTTGCGCTTGCCAGGTCGATCAGCCTTATGCCTGACTCCCCGGACTGCTCGAACAGGCAGTGGTTCCGGCTCAACTCCTCGTCAGGCACATGTATGTTGTTGGAGGACGACCGTCCTAGCCTAAGGCCGCCTTCGTCGACCTGGAACCGTCTCCCGGCGAGTTCGCCTTCCACGACCTGAAGTTCCAGACGCTTCATGTCACATCAACCCTTTCATGACTTGAACAAGAACGGGGCCCAGCAGTATTATGAACACAGCTGGAAAAATGAACAGCATGAGCGGTCCCAGCATCTTGGTAGGTGCCTCCGCGGCAAGTTTTTCTGCCCTGTCAAACCTACGGCTGCGCATCTGGTCCGCCTGTATGCGAAGTATCGCGCCTATAGACACGCCGAACTCGTCGGCCTGTATCAATGCATGGGCGAATCCCTTCAAATCGCTCTGCCCGACACGATCCGCCATGTTCTTCAGTGCAACGCGGCGTGACGTGCCCAGCTGTATCTCATGGGTCATGCGGGTCAGCTCCTCGTTCAAAGGATCCATCCTGCGCGTTTGGCAGTTGCGCTGGATCGCACCGATGAAATCCATTCCCGCCTCCACACCGAGAGTCAGCAGATCAAGGACAAACGGAAGCGACTTGGCGATGGACATATGACGCTTCTTGAGCTCGTGCCTCAGCCAAAGCCCCGGCATGAATGCAAAGAGCGCAACGCCTGCGGCGCAAATCAAGCCAGACGAATCCGCAAGCGGCGACTCCGGCATGATGACGCCAAGCGAGCATACCGCGGCACACCACACAAAACCGGCGACGACGGGAACCAGCACTTCAAGCGCGACAAACTCTCGTCCTGACAGCAGTCCCTCGAATCCCGCAGAGACGAGCGTACGCTCCTTCTGCTCCGCGCGCCTTGAGATCGACTGGCGGGCGAATACGGCGTCAAGGTTGCCGACGAACGGCAGCAGCAGCTTGAAAAGCAGCGGCAGCGACCTTGCCTGGCGGCGTCCGTCGGCAAGGGTCACATATGTTACTTCGCTCGCCACCGATGCAATATACCATGCCAACGCTGCGGCTGAGGCAGCCCATGCTACGGTCATTGCTGTCGAGACGGCGAGCGTCATGATAAAACGCCTCAGGTCACCGAAGTCCCTCCGCCTGCCGCAGCAAGAGGAGAGACGACACCGCCGTTTTCGCCGGGTTCGCCGGCGTAGAGTATCATACCTTCAGACACGCCGACCGACATCTTTCGCGGCGCGAGGTTCGCGACAAACACGACCTCCCTGCCGACAAGTTCGGCCGGATCAGGATACGCCCCTCGTATGCCGGAGAATATCGTACGCTTGCCTAGAGAGCCGGCATCAAGCGTGAACTTGAGCAGCTTGGAGCTCTTGGGCACGATTTCGCAGGCCTCGACAACGCCGATTCTGAAATCCAGTTTCTCGAAATCCGGGAAAGCGATCTCGGCTTTGAGAGGAACGGACGGAAGCGATGCCGACACGCTCTTGTTCTTGCTGGCGCGCGATTCGTGGCTGACCTCACCGGATTCGCCGGGCTTCACGGTGGCGGCGGCTATCATGGAATCTACTGGCTTGGAGTCGATGCGGCTAGCAAGATACTCGTATGTCCCAAGTGGGCAGTTCTCGCGCGTGCCGAAGAGACTCTCCCAGGTCCATTCCGTCTCGCCGAAGAGCGCCATCGCCTTGTCTGCGTATGCGGGCAGTATTGGCTTCAGGTATATTGCCATGAGACGAAAGGCGTTAAGCGCCGCTGTGAGCGTCGTCCGCGTGGCCTCGGCATCCGTCTTGACGGTCTTCCATGGTTCGCGGCGGTCGAAGTACTCGTTCGCGGCGTCCGCCAGACGGCAGACCTCCACAACAACCTGGTTGAAGCGGCGATCCTCGTAGAACTTCGCAATCGTCTCGGACGCAGAGCGGCACTTCTCCACAAGCGCCCGACCCTCGTCGTCGAGCGCACCAAGCCGGCCTTCCAGCTTTTTCTGGAGCATCTGGCCACCCCGCGATGCAATGTTCGTTATCTTGCCGACCAGATCGGAGTTCACGCGCTGCACGAAGTCGGCGAGATTGAGGTCCATATCGTCCGTGGTACCGCCAAGCTTGGCCGCATAGTAGTAGCGGAGCGCCTCCGGCGGCAGGTTGTCAAGGTATGTGCGGGCGTTTACAAAAGTACCCTTCGACTTGGACATCTTCTCGCCGTTCACAGTCAGGAATCCGTGGACGAACACCTTGTCCGGACCCTTGAAGCCCGCCGCATGGAGCATGCCGGGCCAGAAGAGACAGTGGAAACGTATGATGTCCTTGCCGATGAAATGGTAGAGTTCGACACCGCCGTCGCCCGACGCCGAGGTCGGCCAGTAGTCCTCAAGCCTCTTGCCGTTGCGTTCACACCAGTTCTGTAGGCTCGCGATATAGCCTATCGGCGCATCGACCCAGACGTAGAAGAACTTGCCGGGATGGCCAGGAATCTCAAATCCGAAATAGGGCGAGTCGCGCGAAATGCACCAGCCGCGAAGAGGCTCCTTGAACCACTCCAGAAGCTTGTTCGAGACATCGCTCGTCGTATGGTCCGGTATCCACTTCTCAAGGTAGTCGTGCTGTGGCTCCAGCTCGAAATAGAGATGCTCGGTATCCTTGATGACGGGCGTTGCGCCACATGTCGTGCACTTCGGAGACCCCAGCTCCTCCGCGCCGTAGGTCGAACCGCAATGGTCGCAACTGTCGCCGTACTGGTTCTCGGCGCCGCACTTCGGGCAGGTGCCCTTCACGAAGCGGTCCGGCAGGAACATGCTGCAGTGCTCGCAGTAGAGTTGCGGCGTAGATCTGCGCGTAATCGCGCCGGAAGCCTCCATGGCCGCGTATATGCGCTCCGAAAGTGCCTTGTTCTCGGGCGAGTTCGTCGTATAGTAGTTGTCGAATGACACCTGGAAATCAGTGAAATCGCGCAAGTGCTCGGCGTGGCTGCGGGCGATCAGCTCCTCGGGCGAGATTCCCTCCTTGCGGGCGCGGATCATAATGGGTGTGCCATGCGTGTCATCTGCGCACACATATACGCATTCGTTGCCCCTGAGCTTCTGGAAGCGCACCCAGAAATCGGTCTGTATGTACTCCACCAGATGTCCAAGGTGGATGTCGCCGTTGGCGTACGGCAAAGCGCTTGTGACTACGATCTTCCTCTTGTCGGACATGCTACTCCTCCGCTTTAAGATCAGAAATGGAGCACCTTGGGGGCGAAGCCCACAGCCTCCTCCGGCGAAAACTGCGCGAACGCCATCACTATCAGCCTGTCGCCGACCTTCCCCTGATGGGCGGCCGCGCCATTGAGGCAGCAGACATGACTGCCGCGCACGCCCGCAATGGCGTATGTCTCGAAACGGTTGCCGTTTTCGACGTCTGCCACGAGAATCTTCTCGTAGGGCACGATGCCGACGGCCTCCATATCGTCAGGATCGAGCGAAAGGGAGCCCTCGTAATCGAGGCATGCCTCCGTTACGCGAATCCTGTGCAGCTTGCCCTTCAAAAGCGTAAGTGTCATGCCCCAAGCCTCTCCTGTATCATCCTCTCGGTTACGACGACCTTCTTCATCTCGGCGTTGCCTGGAGCCTCGTACATGACGTCCGTCATGAGCCGCTCCATCTCGGCACGGAGGCCTCGGGCTCCAGTCTTGCGGGCCAGGGCCTTCTTCGCCAGCGCGCGAAGCGCATCCGGCTTGAACGAAAGATCCACCCCGTCCATCTTGAGGAGCTTCGTGTACTGCTTAACAAGCGAATTCTTCGGCTCGGTGAGTACGCGCACGAGATCGTCTTCGGAAAGCTCCTTCATGGAGGTTATGACCGGCAGACGCCCAGTGAACTCCGGTATGAGACCGAACTTTACGAGATCCTCCGGCCTGACGTCAAGTGGATTGACCTCGCCGTCGGAGGACGTATCGGCCTTGTCCTCTATGAAGCCAATCGCACGCCTGCCGGTACGTTCGCCCACTATGCGGTCTAGGCCGACGAATGCGCCGCCGCAGATGAATAGGATGTTGGACGTATCGACCTCGATGTACTCCTGGTCCGGATGCTTGCGCCCGCCCTTCGGAGGCAATCGGCAGATCGTGCCTTCGAGAATCTTTAGGAGCGCCTGTTGCACACCCTCGCCGGACACATCGCGCGTTATGGATACGTTGTCGGTCTTCGAAGCGATCTTGTCGATCTCGTCCACATAGATTATGCCGCGCTTGGCGAGCTCCACATCTCCGTCGGCGTTCTGGAGGAGATAGCGCACAAGGTTCTCGACGTCTTCGCCGACATAACCGGCCTGGGTGAGAACTGTCGCATCGCCTATAGCGAACGGAACGCCAAGTATCTTTGCCAGAGTCCTGGCGAGAAGCGTCTTGCCCGTCCCTGTGGGGCCTATGAGAAGTATGTTGGACTTCTCGATCTCCACTCCATCATCCGCAACACCGGCCGCTGCCGCCTCAAGGCGCCTGTAGTGGTTGTGGACGGCGACGGAAAGAACCTTCTTCGTCTCGTCGTGACCTATCACGAACTGGTCCAGAAACTCCTTCAGCTGACGCGGCGTCGGAGTCGGCGGAAGCGGAGGCTTCTTTTCCGCGCGCTTCTCAGCCCGCACGACCATGTCATTCGCATGCCTGACGCAATCGACGCAAATGTTGCCGTCCGCGCCCGGTATGATCGCGACCTCCTGCGAGCTGCGGCCGCAGAACGAACAGAACAGATCGTCCTTCTTCTTCATTCCGTCAAACCGCCTCGACTACATTGTCTATGAGACCCCACGCCTTGGCATCCTCGGCGCTCATGAAGTGGTCTCGGTCGGTATCGCGCACGACGTCCTCGATCTTCTGTCCGGAATGCTTGGCCAGGATTCCGTTCAGTATCTCCTTGAGACGCAGTATCTCGCGGGCGGTGATCTCTATGTCGCTTGCCTTGCCCTCGGCTCCGCCCCACGGCTGGTGGATCATTATGCGGGCATTGGGCAGCGAATGGCGCTTGCCCTTGGTCCCGGCGGTCAGAAGCACCGCGCCCATGGATGCGGCCTGACCTATGCAATATGTCGCTACGGGGCACTTTACGAACTGCATGGTGTCGTAGATCGCAAGCCCGGCCGTCACGCTGCCGCCCGGCGAGTTTATGTAGACGTTTATGTCCTTCTTCGGATCCTGCGACTGCAGAAACAGCAGCTGGGCGCATACGGCATTGGCCATTTCATCGTTGACCTCGCCGGAGATGAAGACGATCCTGTCGAGCAGGAGGCGCGAGTAGATGTCGTACGTCCGCTCGCCCTTGCCGGTCTGCTCGACGACATATGGTATCATGTAGGATTTCATTTTGCGTTCGCAAGTATGAATTCGATGACCTTCTTGCCGCGCTCATCCTCCTTGGTCTCGATCTTCTCGGCTGCGGCGATGGCGTCGATCACATACCACAAGCGGACCTGCTTGGTGGCGTTCTCCTCGGCGTCCTTCAGAATCTTGTCGCGGTTCTTCTCGAAGTACTCGGCCGTGAGACCGGCGTACTGGGCGCGCTGGGCGAGCTGGTTGAGGTAACCGTCCATCGCGCGGCGGACCTGGCTCTGCGGGACATCGAAATCGACCTTCTTGAGAAGCATCTCGACCGCATCGTTCTCGCGGCGGGCGGCCTCCTGGTCGACAGACTGCTTCTCCATCGACTCGCGGATTGTCTTCGCAAGCGCTTCGACGCTTTCGGCCTTCGCCTTCTCGGCGAACTCGGCGTCGTTGGGCAGTATGCGGCGGCGGAAGGCCTTGAGCGTCACGGAATATACAGCCTTCTTGCCCTTCAGGGGATCCGGGGCAGACTCCTTGTCGAACGTCGCCTTGACTCCGTCCCTCGTCTCCCCTGCCTTCATCCCCTTGACGGCTTCGAGTATCTCCGGCAGAAAACGCCCTTCCTCTACCTGGGTCCAGAAGCCGGTGCCGCTCGCGACAATCTTGGCGTCGGGGGCAATCTCAAGAATCGGCTTGCCGTCGACCGTGCCGGTGTAGTCGATCTGCACGAAGTCTCCGTCGGAGACGGCCTCGCCCTCCTTGGCGTCCTCGTACTTCGCATAGGCGGCGCGCAGACGCTCGATCTGCTCGGCGACGGCGGCATCCTCAACCTTCACGTTCGCAGGCGCTATCTTGAGCCCCTTGTAGGAAGGCAGCTTGAACTCGGGCTTGACTTCGACTGTGGCGGTGAATCCGCCACCGTTCTCGCTGCAGGTGACATCCTGCACGTCGGCGAGCGCGACCTCGGCCAGCTCTTCGGCCTTGACCGCGTCCGAATAGTATTTGCGGAGCATCGTACGGTCGATCTCTTCCTTTATCTGCCCGGCGAAGTTCTTGCGGATGAGCTCTACAGGGGCCTTGCCCGGACGGAATCCCGGCAGTCTGGCTTCTCTCACGAACGCCTTTTCGACCTCTTTGATGCAGGCCTTGGCTTCTTCGGCGTCAAGGGTCACAACCAGCTTCACCTGGCACTTGTCCAACTTCTTCGTATCAGTCTTCATTGCTATTCTCCTATGGTGGGAAATCAATTTTTGATATTTTACCAAAACCCGCCCAATCCGTCAAAAAGGCATGCTCATTCGCTGACAGCCGATAAAGGCCGGTGACGAACAGTCCGGCCCGGCATAGGGGCAACGCGGATGGAAGGCGCAGCCGGTCGGCCAATCCCAAGGCGGTGGAACCGTGCCCGGGATGTCGGCAAGGGGAGCATCCTTGGGCGCGTCCAGTCTGGGCACGGCCGAGACAAGTCCCTGGGTATACGGGTGTCTAGGCGCCTTGAGCACCTCTTCAACGGCACCCCGTTCGACGATCTCGCCGGCGTACATTACATTCATATAGCGGGAATGCTCCGCAACAAGCCCAAGATTGTGGGTTATGAGCAGAACAGCCATTCCACAGTCGTCCGCAACACCGTCGATAAGCTCCAGGACCTCCTTCTGGGTGGTGACGTCCAGTGCCGTGGTCGGCTCGTCCGCGACCAGCAGATCCGGCTCCGCAGCCAAGGCCATCGCTATCATGACGCGTTGCTGCTGTCCGCCGGACATCTGGCACGGGTACTTGTCCGCCGCATCCTCCGCAAGCCCGACGCTTGAAAGGAGTTCTCGGGTAGTGCGCTTCGGTCTCTTGATGCGTCCACGGGCCTCCTCGATCTGGCGGCCTACGCGCATCACGGGATTCAACGACTGCATCGGATTCTGGAACACGTACGCTATTCGCGGCGAACCAGTGATGTGGCCGGATATCTCAGCTCGATCGACAAGTCCGCCGATGGCGAGCGCCGTAAGGCTCTTTCCGCTGCCAGATTCGCCGACAAGCGCCACCCGCCCGTTCTCCGGAATCGAGAATGAAACATTGCGGACGGGCACGGAGAGTCGCCCCTCCATCTTGAATGCGATCCTTAGGTTCTCTACCTTGAGAATCAACGGTTGCGCCTCCCCATTGCAAGCTTTGAGGCCATAAGGTAGCTGGCTGCCAGAACAACGGCGCAGCCGATGACAAGCGGAAGATGGTGCGCGGCTGTCCCCTTGCCGCGAACCACAAGCTCAAGATACGATATGTCGCCCGCAGACCGCCCCAGGGCATAGCCTACGGCGGCAAGTATCGCCGTCCAGATTCCTGCGCCCAAGGCCGTAAAGAGCGTAAACTCGCCGAGCGGCATGCGGGAGATTCCGGCGGGAATCGATATCAGCTGCCGTATGACCGGCACAAGGCGGCAGACGAATGTCGTCGCAGCGCCGTATCTGTTGAACACCTCGCACGCCCTGGCGAGGGGCACGGGCTTTACGAAGAACCACTTGCCGTACTTTTCGAGAAACGGCTTGCCTACCCAAAGCGCGAGATAGTAGTTCGCGAAAGCGCCGGCGAGCGACCCGATAACTCCGACCGCCACGGCCACCGAAAGGCATACGAGAGGTCCGCCGGAACCTAACTCGCCGCGTGCGGCCAGAAAGCCGGCCGGCACCATGACCACTTCGCTCGGAAAGGGAATGAAACTGGATTCTATGGCCATGAACACAAAGATGAACACGTATCCCCATGTCGGGGCAAGTGCGGCCATTGCATCTAGGTTAGAGGCTATGGACTCTAGCATATCTGAAACTCCTTGAACCTGTCACGACTGTACGGGCGCGGTACGGGAGCAGTCCTTTCGCCCACCCTCAGAACGACATCCCCTTCCAGCCTGTCGCACCTCGAATATGAGCATACAAGCTCCATCGCCATGCGAAGGTCATCTTCCCCGGAAAGGGATGTGACGAGCGCAGTAGGCCCTGGACAGTTCACAGGGGCCACGACCGTGCCTAGCGCATCCTCCTTCTGCAGAACCGCATTCTCGTTTCTGTCGCGCCCAAGAATAACACCGCTGCCTCCGGGCAGTCTGAAGCGTCGGGCTATCAGCAGAAGTTCCACAAGAAGGCGGTTCTTGAGGCCCTCGTGATCGAGAAGATCCTTGAGCTTCCGTCCAAAGCCGTCTTCCGTAAGCTTGCATCCTCCGGCGGGGGACGGATAGTCCGTTATCCCGAACTCGGCGGCCAGGGCAATCTGCCTGTCGCGGCTCCGTCCCGATATGTCAAGCAGTGCATCGCGATCGATTTTGCCCTCGATTTCGGGAATCGTCGGCTCCAGCAGCTTCGCACAAAGCGGACGGACAAGCCGCCCCTTGAGTCCGGAGGATTTCTCTACAACACCGAGGGATTGCCTGTTCTGGCTCATGGGACGCTGCCCCATCACCTCGCCTGTCGACACGAAGTCGTAGCCGAGCCTATCCATCAGTTCTCCGGCCCGACGGATCATCGTGGCGTGGCAGTCGATGCACGGATTCATCGCTCCGCCGAAACCGTGCGGCGGATTCTCTATAAGCGCGATCTCGTCGTCCGTGAAGTCTATGACATGCAGCTTGACGCCAAGCGCGGCTGCGGCCTTGCGCGCTGCATCCGCAGAGAAGAACGGCGTCGCGAAGCATACGCCCTCTACATGCGCCCCGGCTCGCTCCAGCACGCGCACGGCGAGCTGGCTGTCAAGTCCGCCGCTGATAAGGCTAAGTCCTTTGGCTCCCATCGCAAAATCCTTCCCTAGGTCACTTGCGGCGCTTTGCCACCATCTCGTGGTAGTCCGAATAGCCGCCTTCGAACCAGGTCGTCCTGCCGCCGGGCTCGAATGCGAGGATATGGGTTGCGATGCGGTCCAGGAACCAGCGGTCGTGCGACACGACCATCACACAGCCGCCGAAATCCTGAAGACCCTCTTCGAGCGAGCGCAGCGTGGCCACGTCGAGGTCGTTCGTAGGTTCGTCGAGCAGCAGCAGGTTTCCGCCGGACGTGAGAAGCTTTGCCAGATGCACACGGTTGCGCTCGCCGCCGGACAGCACGCCGACCTTCTTCTGCTGCTCTGCTCCACGGAAGTTGAAACGCGAACAGTACGCGCGGCCGTTCATCATTGTCGTGCCGGCGAGCCGCACAAACTCGCCGCCGCCGGTTATAGCCTCGTAGACCGTCTCGTCGGGCTTGAGCTCGCTTCTGGTCTGGTCCACATAGCTGAGCTTGACCGTATCGCCGACGGAAAGGCTGCCCGAAACAGGCTTGAGCTGTCCCGTGATCAGCTTGAAGAGCGTGGTCTTTCCTGCGCCGTTGGCGCCGATGACGCCCACTATGCCGCCGCGCGGCAGATCGAAGTTGAGGTCATCGTACAGCACCCTGTCGCCAAACGCCATCTTGACATGCTCGGCACGGACGACAAGATTGCCGAGGCGGGGACCGGGCGGAATACGTATGACCAGATCGTCCTCGCGGGTCGACACCTCCTGCTTCTGCAGCTCCTCGTAGCGCTTGACGCGTGCCTGGCTCTTGGAATGGCGCCCGGATGGGTTCGTCTGTATCCATTTGAGCTCGTTCTCGATGAGCTTCTGGCGGCTCTTCTCGGCCTTGGCCTCGCGGGCGAGCATCGCCTCCTTCTGCTTGAGCCATTCCTCGTAGTTGCCCTTGTACGGATAGCATATGCCGTGGTCGAGCTCAAGGATCCAGTCCGTGACATCGCTCAGGAAGTAGCGGTCATGGGTGACAACGATAAGCGTTCCCTTGAACGGCTTAAGATACTCCTCAAGCCACTGGACTGTTTCGGCATCCAGATGGTTTGTCGGTTCGTCCAGAAGAAGCACGTCCGGCTCTGTCAGGAGAAGTCGACATATCGCGACGCGGCGGCGCTCGCCGCCGGAGAGGACGGAGACGGGCTGGTCTGCCGGAGGGCAGTGCATTGCGGCCATCGAGCGTTCGACTAGGGAGTCGATGTTCCAGTAGTCGTGGGCGTCTATCTCGTCCTGCAGCCTGGACATCTCCGCCTCGGCCTTAGGGTCGTCGAGATTGCAGCAGAGCTCCTCGTAGCGGTCGAGCTTGTCCTTTATGGGCTGAATCGCCTCTGCCACGACCTCGCCGACCGTCTTTGTGTCGTCGAGCTGGGGCTCCTGTGGCAGATAGCCGACCTTCGTTCCCTTCGCAACCTGCACGGTGCCCATCAGATCGGTGTCGAGTCCGGCGAGTATCTTGAGCAGCGAGGACTTGCCCGCGCCGTTGCCGCCGATCACACCGATGTGCGCTCCGTAGAAGAATGAAAGGTTGACGTCCTTGAGTATGGTCTTTGTTCCGACCTGCTTTGTCACGTCTATCAGACTGAACTGGTATTCTCCCGCCATTTGTCTCTCCTTTTGCTTATCTCATCCAAATGAACATGCCCTTCTCGATGTGCGCCGGATCTATCTTGTTGCCCGGAATCACCTTATTCTTTATCGTATAGTACGTATCGGGCGAATTCCACTTCGACCCTGCGATCTTGGCCGCCGTATTGTCTTTCGAGACGGATCCGCGTACCTTGTATCCTCTCGCGATGAGCTCCTGTTTCGTGGCTGGGGGCCGGACGGACCGCATGACCGGCTTTGCCGCAGGCTTGGCCGCCGGTTTCGCGGCGGGCTTGGCGGCGGGCTTCGACGGCGTGGACTTCCACTTGAGCCAGTTGAAGATTCCGCTGGCCGGCTGGCTCTGTGCCGGTGCCGACCTGTATGCGCCACGCATGGTGTCCACATTGCCGTACAGCACCTTTCTGAGATAGTCGTCTCCTGCGACAAGCCGCCTGGCCCTGACATCGGCATCGTAGGCCGGACGGCTCTTCAGTCCCAGCTGCGCACGTACGCTCGGCATCGCAAACAGCATTCCGCACCGCTTACGGCCACGATGCTTCTGCCGATGCCATTTGTTCGGGGCCCCGTAGGCCACGTGGCTGTGGCAGACCACCTTGTCGTCCGAAAGGCGATACATCGACTGAAGCTCCTTTACGAGCTTGGCTATGGACGCTATCTGTGCGGCAGGCATCGGCTTGTCGTGATAGCCGACGCACTCTATGCCGATCGAGAACTTGTCCACGTCCTCCTTGCCGTTCCACATCGAACGTCCGGCATGGAACGCCTCGCGGTCGCGATCCACTATCCGGTAGACACGGCCGTCCTCGGCGACGCAGAAATGCGCCTCGCCGCGGTCGCACAGTTTTATGAGCGAACCCCGCTCGGCGGCCTCGGTCGTGTGAAGCACGATAAGTTCGGTGGAACGGCGTATCTTGCGTTCCGGGTTGCGCGGACTTCTGTAGCGGTCGGATGCATCGATGGCGAACGCACGCGTCGGCAGCAATGCCGACGCGAGCAACGCCACTAGCAGCCACCTAGCCACATTACACGTTGAGCGAGGTTCTGCTCCAGGGCTCCTTGCCTGCGAGAAGCGACGGCGTCGTCATCTCCTGAGGCACCGGAAGGCCCAGCATCTGCAGAGCGGTCGGCGCGACCGCCGACAGCTTCGCAAGCGGGGTCAGCCTAACGCCGACCGCATCGTTGGCGACATAGAAGCAGTCCACCAGGTTGAGCGTATGCGAGGTCTTCGTAAGGCCCGACTTGTAGTCAACCATCTGCTCGGCGTTGCCATGGTCGGCGAAGATGAGCACATGGGCGTCAAGCTCAAGAAGGCGCGGCAGTATCCTGCCGATGCACTCGTCGGTCACCTCGACCGCCTTTGTCGCCGCGGACTGGTCGCCTGTATGGCCGACCATGTCGCAGTTGGCGTAGTTGACGACGATGAAACCGTACGGATTGGACTCCAGACGCTTCAGCAGCTCGTCTGTAACGTTGTAGGCGTCCATCTCTGGATGCGAGGCGAACGTCGCAGGATCGAAACGGCTCTTGACCTCGACCTGATCCTCTCCCTCGCTGGGGGTTGTGGACTTGCCGTTGAAGAAGCTCGTGACATGGCGGAACTTCTGGGTCTCGGCAAGACGTAGCTGCCTGATGCCCGCCTTTGAGACGACTTCGCCGAGAAGGTTGTCCATTCCGCCGCCCGCACCCATCGCGCCGAGGAGGTAGTCCTCGAACTCGTCCCAGTAGCGTGTGAAGCCGAGGAATGTCACCTTCAGACGCGCACAGCGCTCGCCCGCGTAGTCTTCGCAGACGAACGCCTGCGTGAGCTGGATCGCGCGATCCTGGCGGTAGTTGGTGTGCATGACGACATCGCCGTCCTTCATGCCTTCGTAGCCTCCGATGACGTAGCACGGAATGTACTCGTCGGTCATCGGGGTGCCATCGGGCGTGACGCCAGTCTCATACTCGGTCTTGACGCACTCTTCGATCGTCGCCGCCTTCTTGCCCCTGCAGCCGACGATGCAGTCGTAGGCTTCGCTGGTTAGCTTCCAGTTCTTCACGCGGTCCATTCCGTAGTAGCGACCCATGGCCGTACCGATTGTCGCGTTGCCGACTGCCGCCAGCTCTGCCTTGAGGCGGGCGACATACTCGAGCGTGGAGCGCGGCGGGGTGTCGCGTCCGTCAAGGAAGGGATGCACCACTATGCGACCCTCGGGGAACTCGGCGCGCGCACGCTTCATGAGCTTGAAGAGGTGCTCCTGGTGCGCATGCACGCCCTCGTCCTGCAAAAGCCCGAAGAAGTGGAACTGCGAGTTGTTGGTCTTCCACTGCGCAATCAGGTTCTGCCATTTGGGACTCTTGAACAGCTCGCCCGACGAAAGCCCGTCGTCAATGCGCTTGAGCTCCTGGACGACTATGCGTCCCGCGCCCATGTTGAGGTGCCCGACCTCGGAACTGCCCTGATAGCCGTCCGGCAGACCGACGGCCTCGCCGCAGCAGTCCAGAAGGCAGTGCGGATACCTCGCCCTTATCTGATCAATGACAGGCGTCTTTGCGCCATACACGGAGTTGCCGTCTGCACGGGGATTTACGCCCCAGCCGTCGCGAATTATGAAAACTACCGGTCTCATTTTGTTTCTTGCCTCGCTTTTTTGTCTATGATACGACTCAATAGCCGCGTCCGTTGATGAGAGCATTCATCTGCTCCTCCTCCTTTGCCGCCTTCTGCCGCTCCAGCAGCGCCCTGTAGTCCACGCGGTTCCGATACAGGTCGCGGCACAGTTCATCGGAGAAGAACGATATTCCGCTCGCACGGATGCCCTGCGCAAGCGCCTTGGCGTTCGGAGCCGTCTGCATAAGGCCTGGGAGCTTGTCAAGGACGATCCTAGCAGTACCGGCGTCGCCGGTCACCCTGGGGTAGGAGCCGAAGCAGACGAACCCGCCTTGGCGTAGAACCGTCTCGACCTCGGCGCGCGTCTGGTTGATCTTGTTCACAAGCGCCTTTGTCGTGTCGTTCGGCACGAATTCGCCTTCAAACGTGTAGGTCGTGACGACAGTGGGCTTCTTGGGCTTCGCCTTGTAGCTGGACTTCTTCTTGGACTTCTTCGTCACGGGCTCGTCGTCGAAGAGATCGGACAGCGGATCGTCATCGTCCGACATCAGATCCTCCTCGGGTTCCGGATCAAGCTCCTCGCTCGCCGCTTGCGACGCATCGCCTCCGACCTGCGTCTTGGTGACCTTGACGCCTTCCTGTGTCTTTGCGAACTCCTCCCAAGGTATCACGGGGCCCGTGACCTGCTGCTGGTTTATCCTCAGCACAAGTCCATAGCGCTCCACCGTATACGGCGGCGGCATGTACTTGCCGTCAACGAACACCATGCCGCTCTTGAACGGCTTGCCCTTGGTTGCCTTCAACGCCTTTGCCGCGCCTTTGGGATTGGGCGCGAAGGCGGCCTGCGCAAACGCTGCGGCAAACGCCACAGCCAGAAGCATCACAGCTTTCTTCATTTTCCGTCCTTTCCTTCAGTAGACTTGTAAGAAGTCCCGCATTGCCGTAGCACAGAATCCCCGGAACCCGTCGTTCCAAATGTAGGGCCGAAGCCCCCTTCCAAAATGTCGGTCGAAGAAATGTCTGCTGAATCCGCGTGCAACACAGGACCCACGTCCTGAAATCAACCTAGCTTTCCCTCACCTCGATTCCCGTGGTCGCCTTGAGGGCATCGACGATCCGCTGGAAGGCCTTTCCGACCTCGTCATCGGTCAAAGTCCTCTCGGGCGAGCGGAATTCCAGCGCATATGCGAGAGAACGCCGTCCGTCCTTGAGTTCCTTCGACTTGAATATATCAAATAGCTCGACACGGGTCAACTCCCGTCCGCCGTTTTTCCTTATGGTCTTTACGACGGTTTCGTTGGAGACAGCCCTGTCGGCGACAAGCGCCACGTCGCGCCTCACGAGCGGGAACTGCGGCACGGCCGACACCTTGCCGAGCTCGTCGACACGCTTGAGGAGCGGCGCGAGCTCCAGCTCGCAGAGCGCCATTTGCGTGGTAAGACGGTAGGGGTGGCGAAGCTTCGACGACAGCGCGCCCAGCACGCCGATCTGCCGTCCGTTCAGCTTGACAGCAAGCGAAGCGCCCGGCGCAAACGCCGGATGCTCGGCTGCGGCAAACTCCAGATGGCCGGCATGCAGCTTAGCGACAAGCTCCTCGACCGCGCCCTTCATCCAGAGCACAGCCTCCTCTTCACTCACCGACGCGCGGGTCCGCAGGGCTTCGCGCCCGACAGGGCCGACAAAGCCTAGCGAAAGCCTCTCCGCCTCGGCGGGGCGGCCATCCTTCACGAAGAACACCTTGCCGATCTCGAACAGAAGCGCGCTTTCGAGCTGGTGCGAGGCGTTGCGACCCAAAGACCCCATCATCTGCGGCAGAAGAGAATCGCGCATCACGCCATACTCTGCCGACACGGGATCCGGTATCTCAAGACGGGCGTCTGCGTTGCGCCTGTCGAAATCGTCAAGCTCCTTTCTGGAAAGGAACGAATAGTGCATCGCCTCGGAGAAGCCGAGCGCGGTCGCGACCTCGCGCACCCTCGCCTTTGCACGGAACTGGCTGTCGTCGAGCGACGACACCGAGGGGGCCGAAGGCATCGTGTCAGGAATGTTGTCCAGCCCGTAGATACGTGCGATCTCCTCAACAAGGTCGGCCTCCATCGACAGGTCGTATCTCCAGCTCGGTATGCCGAATGTCACGGACGTGACGCCCGCGTAGTGGCCCGCGTTCTCCTCGCGCGGCACCAGGCCCAGCGCTTTCAGCGTGTAGACCATCACGTCATTGCCCACAGGAATTCCGATAAGGCTGCGGGCGCGCCCGAAGTCGAGCGTGACGTCCGCATTGAGCGGTCTTTCCCGGTTGTCCACATCGACGATGCCCTTGGCGACAACCGCCTTGCCGTACTTCTGAAGCAGGTGCGCCGCACGGCGGCTGGCGAAGTCGGCGAGATCCTTGTCCACACCGCGTATGTAGCGATAGCTGGACTCCGTCGCAAGCCCCAGCTTCGTAGCGGTGAATTTCGTCGACGACGTATCGAACAGGGCGGACTCCAGCAGGACGGTCTTGGTTCCGGCCGCGATTTCGCTGTCCTCGCCGCCCATTACGCCAGCGACGGCGTTGGGACGGACCGCATCGCAGATCATAAGCATCGAGGGATCAAGCTTGCGCTCGACGCCATCAAGCGTCTTCATGGTCTCGCCGTCCCTGGCGCAGCGGACGACAATCGTGCGATCCGCAAGCTTCGTATGGTCGAAGGCATGCATCGGCTGTCCCAGTTCGAGCATCACGTAGTTCGTGACGTCGACAACGAGCCCGAGCGAACGCATTCCGCAAAGTTCGAGACGCTTCGCCATGAGTTCAGGCGAAGGACCGTCCTCGACACTGGTCACAACGCGCGCAGTATAGCGTGGGCACTTCACGGGATCTTCCACGACGACCTTGACCTCGTCGGCCACGTCGGTTTCGCTTTCCGTGAAGTCTACGGCGGGCAGCTTCACCTCGCGGTGGAGTATCGCACCGAACTCGCGGGCCAGGCCGACGACCGAAAGCGCGTCAGGACGGTTCCATGTTACCTCTATGTCGAAAACCACCTCGGGCTTGTCTCCGGGCAGAACGTCGCGCAGGAACGCGCCCGTGGGCGTCTCCGGCGGAAACTCCATTATCCCGTCGTGGTTGCCGTTCGGCAGGTTGAGTTCCGCCGAGCTGCAGCACATCCCGAACGACTCGACTCCGCGAAGCTTGCCCTTCTTTATCTTGAAGCCGCCATTGGGTATGACGGCGCCAATCTTTGAGAACGCGGTCTTGATGCCGGTACGCATGTTCGGCGCGCCGCAAACGACCTGAAGCGTCTCCGTTCCGTCGGTCACCTTGCAGACGTGCAGATGGTCGGAGTCGGGGTGGGCAACGCTCTCAAGAACCTCGACCACAACGAAATGGTCGTCGAGCGGCTCGGCGCCGACGGTCTCTATCGTCTCCACCTGAAGACCTGCGCGGGTAAGCCTCTCCGCAAGCTCCCTGGGCGGGATGTCGTCGACCTTTACGTATTCGTTAAGCCAGCTGAGCGGAAGTCTCATCCTTAGGCTCCTCCTTCTTCTCTTCCTCGGCCTTGGCCTCCTCGACCTTCGGCGCCTCGGTCTTCGTCACGCGCTTCTGCCATTGCGGGCCGTACTTGGGATACTTCTCGACCGCCGAATAGACTCCGTTGGTGAACGCGACGACATGGCCGGTGGAAACGAGCCACACGAGATGCTTCTCGATCTCCGGCTCGGTGACGATGTCCACGCGCGGCGAGCAGGGATGCTCGGCTATGAACGTCGCTACCTTGGCCAGCTCGGGGATCGCGTGGGCGGCATCGAACTCCTTGAGCTCCGCGCCCGTGACGAACTCCGGGCCGCGCGCATCGTTCGCCCTGAAGAAATGAAGCTTGCGATGGTGGAACGCCCCGCGCAGGGCGAAGCACATGTTGTAGGGCGCGCGCCTCTCGGCCTCAAGCGCATCGCGAACCGCCCAGACGAGCGGCTTCACCGGACTCTTGAGCGCGACTTCGGCCGTGACCATCAGATTCTTTGGCGAATCCATGAGCGAAGGCATGATGTTCCGGCGGAACTCCGCCTCGGCCTGCTCGCGCGTCAGTTGCGCGGCGTCCTCGCCTGCGCCCTTGGCGACAAAGACCGTCTTCTTCACCGCACCCTTGCGCCACTCCTCGATTGCCTCGGAGTCGCGCACCATCTCGATGTGCGAACGGTACTGCTCCTCGCTCATGTTCGGATAGCGCGTGCGGATCATCTCTCGGACGACCCCGTTGAACTCGTGGATGTTCGGCGGCCCGAGCAGCACTCCGGAAAGTCCGCACTTGGCCACGCAGCTGAAATTGCCCTTGGGCGGCTCGCACTCGATCTCCTTTATCTCGTAGTAGTCGCCGATATGCGCAGTAAGTATGTGCTGCACCACGTCATCCTCGCTGGTGGACGCGAAGCCGCACGCCTTGCACTGGTGGAACTGCTTGACCTGATCGCCATCCGCCACACCGGCCTTCGGGGATATCTTGAGCAGCACGGACGACGGATTGTCCAGGAAGAAATACGCCAAGTCCTTGAGCTTGTAGGCGTGGAAATCCTGCTGAAGCTTGCGGATGATGGTACCGAGGGCCTTTGTCTCCGGAAGTATCTTGACTTCGACATCCAACGGACGCTGCCTCACGACCTCGCGCGGCTTGCGGTCGAACGGGCGCTTTTCGCCAAACGGCTTTCGGTCGCCTCCGCCGAACTGGCGGCGCTCGCCGAAAGGCTTGCGGTCGCCCTTGCCTTCGCGGTCGCCAAAGCCCTTGCGGCCGGCCGTATCGCGTTCCGGTTTCACGTTGCCGACGCTGACGCCAGCGTCCCTCTTTGCCCAATCAGGGGTGAAATCGATCGCCCCGAGATCGAGTACAGGTCTATCTTCCGTTTCCATAGACGGAAATTATACCATATTTGCTCAGCGGTAGTAAATCGGCGTGGAGCCGGCCTTGACCGTACGGTATTCCTTGGCCTTGGGGTCGTAGTAGACCACCTCGACCTCGGGCGTCGCCGTGACGCCATCCGCGACAAGATAGCGCCTCCATTCGCCCTTGATCCACTCGAAAGCCGCCCCTTCCGGCATCCAGCCGTCCGGCAGGTAGCCGTTGTGCGCAAGCCTGTAGGTTATCGTGATGATATCGTTCGTCTCGACGCTGTTCATGTCCAGCGACTCCTCGAACCTGACTCCGTCGGATATTATCCCGCTGAACGCGGCCGGCTGGTTGTCCGTCGGCAGAGGCCTTACCTCCACCTCGACCGGCGCGGTGCGCGTCCCGAAGCTGGTGGACGACGTAAAGCTGAACCTGCCGCCGTTTCTCGTCTGGCGCACCGTCGCCATTCCCTGGACGTCGAACAAAATGCTTCCCTTGAACGGAACATCGTAGCGGACGGGTATCGAGATGCGCTTGATCACGTTGGACGGATCCGCCGCCGAAGCGTCGGGAAGGTTCGCGGAACTGCCGGTCTGCTGGAGTCCGAACGTCTGGGACGGGGATATCTGAAGCTGCCCGACGGTCACGCCCTTGGGCATCTCAAGGCTCAAAAGGAACTCGAAGGCGTCTCCGACCTGGATATCCTGCCTGCTGGTCTCGACTGTGGCGGTTATCTTGACAGGCGCCTGCTCCTCGCCGCCGAACGACATCGTGAAACCGCCTCCCATCTGCCCGGACATCATCTGCTGCATACGCTGCTGCATCTGGCGGTGCATCTCTTCCATCTCGGCGAACGGATCCCGCGCCTGCGCAAAAGCCGGCAGCGCGAACACCAAGGCAACAGCCAGGCAAGCCAAGGCGCGGATTACGCGGCCAAGAAGCCAGAACAAGACCATGATCGCAAAAATCCCGCCGCCGACAAGCCCAAGACGGCCCTTCCATCCGTAGTGCAGCACGGGGCGCCCCACATGCCTCCAGACCGGCAGTTCCGCCGCAGGGTTCTGAAACCTCAACGCCTGCGCCGCGAGAAGACCGCGCTCGATCGCAGGCGTCTGGCCTATGCTCCACTCAAGGCGAGAATATATGGATATGGCCCTCTTCCAGTCGCCCTCAAGAATCGCACAGCGTGCTTCATTCATGCGGGCCTGCGGAAAGTCGAATCCCGCGAACGCATCTGCTGTCGGATTCGCACACGCCTTTCGCCAGGCGAACATGTCGTCTTCGGAGAGGCCTTCTGGCGGATCGACGATCAGTTCGTCCGGCTGGGGCATCTCATCCTCGTCCTCGTACATTCCGTCTACAACAACATCAGCCCCCGGCTTCGCGTGCACGGGAATTGCATTGGACCGCACGAGCCGCTTGACCCCGTCCAGTCCTTCATACTCGAACTCCAGCCCCGGAAACCACAGCACGCCTTCGCGCATCGGACGGACGCGATATGTAAGCCGCCTGGCGTCCCTGAACGTATCCGTCTTTGCGCTCGCGTCGTCAAGCTTCCAGTCCGATTTGCTCACGCTGCGTGAAAGCGCCGGCGGATGCAGCGAGGCGAAGTCGGCGTTGCCAAGGAAATCCACGGTCAGAACAAGCGGATCGCCTACCTTCACATTGTTGGCGTCGAAGAACGCCCTGGCCCTAAGGTTCTCTCCCGTCACGCCGGAAAGCTGAATCGCGGCAAGCAATATGCAAAACGCATTCATTGCGGAGTTACCTTGAAGCGAATGGTGACGGTAGGATTCTTCGTCAAGAAGTCAAGCGAAAGGCCGGCCACGGAAGGAACCAGCGCGGCCGCCTGCAGAACCGTCGCATCCGCCTTGGTGTCACCGGAGCTCTTCTCCATCTGATAGCCTAGCACACGTCCGTTGTCGCCGAACCTGACCTTGAGATGCATCTCCTTCAGATCTGCAGTCCAAGGCGGGCGGTTCCATTTTGCGTAGAAAGCCGCACGTATCAGCGAAATGCAACGCTGCTCTTCGCTTGCGGCGAGCTGGGTAGTCGTGCCCGGCTTGTAGCCCTGGTTTAGAAGCTTCTTTATCTCGGCCTCGGACATCGTCTGCTTCTCTGTCTTGCCATTGCCGCTTGGCTGGTTCTTGACGGTTATCTTGGGCTTGACGACAGTCGTGCTCTTGCGCATCTTCTCCATGCGCTCCTTCATGAGCTCTTCCTTGGTCTTCTCCGGCGGCTTCGGTGGATCGGGCTTCTTCTCTTCCTTCGGTTTCTCTTCCTTTGGCTTAGGTTTTGGCTTCTCAACAATCTGCTCGACAGCCTCGACCTTCTCCTCGACCTTGGGCGGCTCCGGCGGCGGAGTCGGCTTGGGCGTCTCGACCTTTGGCGGCTCCGGCGGCTTGTTTAGCGGCGGCGGTTCGTTCTCTTCTCCGTCAAGGTTCTCGTTGACCACCACGGTCAGATCTATGGGTATCACCGCCTCGCGCGGCTTGAGGTGCAGCATCGCAAAGAGGTAAAGGAGAAGGAACGCCACAATATGCAGCGCAACGGCGATTCCGAGGCTTCTTGGCCCGAAAACCTCCGGCTTCCTCTCCTGCTCTTGCGTGTCGTATATCATTTCTCGACCGTCACCAGCGCCATCCGGCGCACCTTGCACTTGTACACGACCTTGACGACGCTCATGACGCTGCCGTAGTCCAGCCGCTCGTCGCCGCGCACCAGAACCGGCACATCCGGATCTTCCGCCGCCATCGCCGTCAGCGTCTTCTCCAGCTCGTCGAGGGTTATCGGCTTGTCCTTGAAGAAGATGCGGTTGTTCTTGTCGATGGTCACGACGTTGGCCTTCTTGTCCTTAGTCGGCAGCTGGTCGGTCTTGGCCTGGGGCAGCATTATAGATATGCCCTGCTCCAAGGCGGGCAGCGTGACAATGAACGTGACAAGCAGAAGGAAGGTCAGGTCGATCAGCGAGTTCATGTCGATCGCCGCCTTGGGACGCTCCTGGCGTCCGTGTCTGCGCCGACGCGACATCCTACGCGTTCCTTCCCTGGTACTCGCAGGCGATCCTGCCGGTCAGCTCGTCCGCAAAGCCCTCCATGTCGGACATTATGTTGCGGATGGTCGCGTTCATCCTGTTGAACGCGATGACGCCCGGAATCGCAATAAGCAGGCCGACGACGGTCGTGACCAGCGCCGCCGAAATCGATGGCGCTATGGTGGCAAGGTTCGCGCTGCCTGCGCTGCCCATCTCGGCAAACGCGTCCAGAACGCCCCAGACCGTTCCGAGAAGACCGAGCATCGGCGCAAGCGCGACGACCGTCGCGATGACGCCCATCCCGTTCTCCAGACGTATCTCCTCCTCGTCGAGCACGTGTTCGCAGGCTCCGCGCACAAGCTCCACCTCTCGCGCCGTGAGCGCCGCCGCGCCGTCGCCGGAAGTCTGGCGCCCGGCAAGAAGCGAGCGGACGTTCGGCGAAAGCAGGTTGAGCAGCCTTTCGCACGTATGGGCGTATATGGCCACGACGCCGGTAGAGCCCGGCCCCGGTCGATGGTTGAGGTAGTACTCTATGACGTCGCCAAGCCCGCCGTTCTGGAAATCCCTCAGGAACCGGCGCGTCATATGCGTTATGAAGTTGAGCTCCTTCCACTTGCCTATTATGACCGCGAACATGACGACGCTGCCCAAAAGCTGGACCGCCACGATCGCCTGGCCCATCAGATTGGAACCCAGGAATCCGTTAACCAGTGAATCCGCCAACAGCATTTTCTTTTCTCCTCGTGGACTAGAACTCGCTCGAATCGCAGACGAGCGAATCCATTATGTAATCCTTGCGCTCGGGCGTGTTCGCGCCCATGTAGAACTTTATGGTCTTCTCGACGTCAGTGTCGTCTGCGCACGTGACCGGCGTAAGACGCATATCCGGGCCTATGAAGTCCTTGAACTCCTTCGCGTTCAGTTCGCCCAGCCCCTTGAACCGGGTTATCTCGCACCCCTTGCCGCACTTGCGTATCGCCTGCTCGCGCTCTTCGTCGGAGAAGCAGTAGTGCTGCTCCTTCCTGTTGCGCACGCGAAACAGCGGCGTCTCGAGTATGTACACGCGGCCGTCGGTTATGAGCTGGCGGTAGAAGCGCATGAAGAACGTCGTGAGCAGCATCCTGATGTGCAGCCCGTCCACATCGGCATCCGTCGCGAATATGATCTTGCCGTACCTGAGGTGGTCGAGCGTCTCCTCGATGTCCAGCGTTTTTATGAGGTTGAAGAACTCCTCGTTCTTGTACAGCACGTCCTTGTTGAGCCCGCACGTGTTGAGGCACTTTCCGCGAAGGAAGAACACCGCCTGGTTCATGGCGTCGCGCGCGTTGCCGAGCGTGCCTCCGGCGGACTTGCCCTCGGTCAGGAATATCATCGTATCCTCGCCCTCGGCCTTGCCGGTCTTCTTGTTGACCTTGTCGAGCTTGAGGTGGTTCTTGCAGTCCTTGAGCTGCGGCACGCGCACGGATACGGCCTGCGACCGCTCCCTCGCCTGCTTCTTTATGGTGTTGAGCTGCGAGCGTATCTTGCCCGTCTCCTCGATCTTCGCCATCAGCTTGTCGGTCTCTGACGGAGCACGGTGCAGCTCGACGTCGATGGCCTTCTTCATCTCGGCCACCAGGTCGGCGCGAAGATCGTTCATCACGAACTTGATCTTGGTCTGGCCTTCGAACACGGGATTCATTATCCTGACCGACACCGCGCCTATCAGTCCGTCGCGTATGTCGTCGCCGTCGAACCTCTTCTTCGAGTCGTAGTCGTTGAGCGCCTTGGTCAGGGCCTCCTTGAACGCCGTCAGATGGGTGCCGCCGTCGGTCGTGTACTGCCCGTTGACGAACGTGTGGTACTCCTCGCCGAACCGGTTGGTGTGGGTGAAGATGATCTCGAGGTTCTTAGTCTTGACGTGGAACGGCGTGTACAGCTTCTCGAACTGGGCCTCGTCCGCGATCAGGTCCGCCAGCCCGCGCTCCGAGCATATCTGCTGCCCGTTAAGGTTTATTGTAAGCCCGGCGTTGACGTAGCAATACATCTTCATGCGGCGGACCACATGCTCTTCTCGAACCTTGAAGTGCTTCAGCACCTTGAGGTCGGGCTTGTACCTTATGTAGGTTCCGTTCGGCTCGCGGGTCTTGCACTTGCCGCGCTTGCTGGACTGCAGCCGCCCCTCGCGGAAGAACGCCTCGGAATACTCGCCGTCGCGGAATGCCCTGACCTCGAAAAATTCGGAAAGCGCGTTGACGGCCTTTGTCCCGACGCCGTTCATGCCCGCCGAGAACTGGTAGTTCTCGTTGTCGTACTTGCCGCCGGTGTTCATCTGGCTTACGCAATCCACAACCTTCTCAAGCGGAATCCCGCGCCCGTAGTCGCGCACCGACACCTCGCCTGAGTCGTAATTGACCGAAACGTCTATCTTCCTGCCGTAGCCCTGGCCGAACTCGTCGATAGCGTTGTCGATCACTTCCTTCATCAAAATGTATATGCAGTCGTGGTACATCGCGCCCGTTCCGGGCTCGCCGACGTACATTCCGGGACGCATCCTTATGTGCGTCACCGGGTCGAGAGTCTTTATGCTCTCTGCTCCATAATCGTTCTTCGCCATAATTGAAGGGGTATTATATCAAATTTCACGGCCGGCCTATTGCAGCCCTGCCTTGTTCAGCCTGTAGTTCATCATGCGCGGCGAGACGCCCAGATCCCGGCCTGCTGCGGAGCGGTTGCCGCCATGTCTCTGCAGGGCCTCTTCCAGTATCCGCCGCTCGAACGCCGCCAGCTGGCGGTCCAGCGAAAGCGACTCGTCCGGACGGAACGGATCTTCGGCGAAGCCCGTTACCTGCATCGCCGCCGGAAGGTTGTAGCTGTGTATGCAGTCGTCCTTGGCCGTCAGCACCGCCCTCTCTATGCAGTTCTCCAGCTCGCGGACATTGCCCGGCCAGCCGTAGGCCAGCAGCATGTTCAGGGCGGGAGCCGATATGCGGGTGACCTTCTTGCCGTACTTGACGGCCTTCAGCGCCAGAAAGTGCATCGCCAGAAGCTCCACGTCGCCCCGCCGGTGCGCAAGATCCGGCATGTTTATGGGAAAGACCGACAGCCTGTAGTAGAGGTCCTCGCGGAAGAGCTTCTTCTCCATGAGCTCCTCTATGTTGCGGCTCGTCGCCGCGATGAAGCGGACGTCGCTCCTTATCTCCTCGTTGGATCCGACGCGCGAGAACGTACGCTCCTGCAGGAACCTCAGCAGCTTGACCTGTACGGGAATAGAAAGGTCGCCTATCTCGTCCAGAAAGAGCGTCCCGCCATTCGCGGCCTCGGCCCGGCCTATGCGGCGCTCCCTGGCGTCGGTGAACGCGCCCTTCTCGTGCCCGAACAGCTCGGACTCCACAAGCGCCTCGGGCAGTGCCGCGCAGTTCAGCACGACGAACGGCTTGTCGCGCCTGGACGACAGGCTCTGTATGGCCCTGGCCACAAGCTCCTTGCCGGTTCCGCTCGCGCCGCGTATCAGAACCGTCGCTTCGCTCGGCGCGACCTGGCGTATCTGCTCGTAGACGGCCCTCATCTCGCTGCAGTCGCCTATGAGCCGGCCCGGATTCTCCGGCGCCAGCATGTCGCGCAGCTTGCGGTTCTCCGCCTCCAGCGCCTCGCGTTCGGCGCACTCCTCGCGGCAGACCGCCGCAGCCTCCGCCGTTATGTTGGCTATGATCTCCAGAAGCGCAAGGTCACGGGCGAGGGACGACGTGTCTCCCTTCATCTCGCGGTCGACCGACAGCGTGCCTATGACCTGGCCCAGATGCACGAGCGGCACGCATATGAACGACACCGGCTCGTCCACTCCGCGCGAACGCGTCCTGTTGAGGAAGCGGCGGTCCTTACGGACGTCCATGACGACTTCGGCCTTGCCGGTCTTGGCGACAATGCCGGTTATGCCCTCGCCTATGTGGTAGCGGCCCAGGGCTCGCTCTTCGGCGTTCAGCGTCCTGGAGGACGCCTCGATGCGAAGCTCGTCGCCCTCAAGCAGCGTGATGGTTCCGCGCAGCATGCCCATGCTACGCCCCAGAATGTCGATAACCTCGTCAAGCAGACGCCTTACGTTCCTCTCGCGCACAAGCACGGAGGATATCTCCTGAAGGACGGATATCTCTGACGACACCTTTGTTTTCATAATTTGTAAAGTTTACCATATTCCCCGCCCCCGCACAATGCGGAAAATTTGAAGCCTAAAATACCGCTATATCGGCTCAGCCGAGGCGAACGGCCCCGTGGAATGGGCATGGCATATCGCCAGCCCCAGCGCGTCCGCCGCATCGTTCTGCGACAGTTCCGGCAGGTTGAGCAGAACCTTGACCATGCGCTGTATCTGCTCCTTCTCGGCCAGCCCGTTGCCGCAGACCGACTTCTTCATGCGGCGCGGCTCGTATTCGTACACCGGCAGACCGGCGTCGGCCGCCGCCGTGAGCACGGCCCCGCGCGCCTCGCCAAGCACAAGCATGGTGCCGGCGTTCTTGCCGTAGATGACGGACTCGATGGCCATGACGTCCGGGCGGTGCGCCTCGATCAGCTCCGAGACCTTGGCGTGTATCGCCTTGAGGCAGCCGGTCAGCGGAAGCTTCGGCGCATTGCGGATGTTGCCGAAGTCGATCGCGCGCATGCGCGTTCCTTCCACGGAGAGGACGCCGTAGCCCGTTGATCTGAGCGAAGTGTCTATTCCGAGAATCGTCACGACAGCGCCTCTTCCTGTCCGGCAAGGAACTCTCCGGCGAGCGAAAGTCCTTCGACGGACTCCAGGCCCCCGACCGCGTCCGCCAGCTCGCTGCGCGAAATCGAATACTCCTCGTCACCCTTCTTGTGGAAAAACTCCAGCTCGAAGTCGCCCGGATAGTTGAACAGGGTCAGCACCATCTTGGCGATGTCGCCCATGGGCGGCAGGTCGATGTGCTTGGCGGCGAAACGGTAGCTGAGGGTGGTGCCGACGCCCCTCTCGCTCTTCAGGGAAAGCCCGCCGTCGCATTCTTCGCATATCTGCCGCAGGATGGGCAGGCCGAGCCCGACCTTGCGCTTGTCGTGCTTGCCGGGTTCGGTGTAGAACGGATCGAACGCCCTCTTCTGGGTCGCCTCGTCCATTCCCTTGCCGTTGTCGGCGATGGTGACCGAAATGGTCGTACCGTCCTCGACCAGCGAAACCGTGACGTGCTTCGCACCCGCCTCAATTGAATTCTGCGCCGTATCGGCGATTACGTCTGCTATGCTCGCGTGCATGAGCGTATTATACCAAATCCATCAACTCCTCGGGGCCTATAACGGGAGCACTAGATAAAATTACTGTCCACATTTGCAGCCTTGCAAATCTGGACAGTAATTCATTTCATGTCAGGTTGCGCCATTCGCTTAAAGCGCTGACAAGTGTGGTAATGCGGCAGAAGCTCGGGACAATTCGCCTTGAGCCATCTCCGGACTCCGCCTGAACCCTCGATGATCCGCCCCTCCTTGCTGCGCGTCGTCAACGTCCACCGCACATGCTCCTCGAGGTCGGCGACGAGATTGCCGAACCGGATGGCTTCCGCTTCGCCGAGATGTCGATGCACATATGCGTGAACGAGCGCCTCTGGTGTCGGCATCGGATTCGCCGGCGGAGGTGTCGCCGCCAGAATGCGCTCAGTCTCGCTGCGACGACGCTCGGCATCCTTCTCGTAATATTTACGGCGGATGGCAAGGTTTTTAGCCTGGATTTCCGCGTCGACCAGCTGACGTTTCCGCTCCTTGCGCGCCTTGATCGCGGCCTTTGCAGAATCAATCGCATCGGAAACCGCAGCATGTGCTATGAACGCGGCCGCCTTGACCGCCGCACCGGCCTCGTCAACTCCGGCCTTGACCCGGGCGCTGCCGCCAAATATGTAGGGATTATGAAAGTCGCCCGCAAGATCGCCGCTCCGCAAATCTTCGATCACAGCCTGCAGGTGCGTGCGAGGCGCTGGCGGGGCTTCGACTGCAGGAGGAAGCCGACGCTTATACTTGCGGCAACGGGGATTCTTTGCCTTCTCCAGGCGAAGTTTAAACCTCGTGGGCTTCTTTTCGGCAGAGTCATTCATGAAAAGTATTGTAGCATAATGTAATCGGCAACGCAATGAGAATTACTGTCCAGATTTGCAAGGCTGCAAATGTGGACAGTAATTTGATTCGTTCTCGGTTGGGGGCAGAAAATCAGCAGGAGTGATTGAGCAGATCCCCCCGCGGCAACAGAAAGGTGTCGGCGCCACTTTTGATTTTGAGGCTGACACTTTTAAAAGTGGCACCGCCACTTTTGAAAATGACGGTGCCACTTTTCGAAATGGCGGTGACGGGTTTCTAAATCGCCACCGCCAGATCATTGGGCCTTAGTACACCGAGAAGATGGTGCCGGGTTGTGATTTATTTATGCTCTTTATGAGACAATGGTTTAAGGTAGCCTTTTCGCAAGGCCTTTATTCCACCAAAAAAGGCATTCTCCGATAATGAGATAGTACCGCAATCCTCTAATTTCATTTTTATCAATTCTAGTGTACAAGCAAGGTCTGCCGCTTGAAACAACCTATATCTGCTAGGCAAGACGCTAGGAACAAATTCTGTCTTAGACGAATAAATGGCAAACGCCTCTTTAAGCAGGTCCTTTACTTGCGATTGCCCATTGTCATAATAAATCTTCAACTTGTCATAAGAATCAAATTCGCCACAATTGGCTATAAGAAACTCAACACCTTAATCATGAAACACCATGCAAAGAAGATAATAAGGCGACATAACATCTTCGCCCAATGGAACGAAGCTTCCCGACTCGTCAACAAATACACATATTTCTTTTACTCTGCTCATACTAACAAATTCATAGGCGAGGTTTTACACCTCGCCTAAGGCAGGAAACTTTCCCGCATGCCGGTGACTCCGGCTTTCGCCTTTGTCGGTGTGTATTATAGCAAATATTAGTCGCATAAGGCAACGACAAATCCGCCATGCATTAGCCCGAATTTTCTGCGCGCATTTTTCTCACAGCGTCAGGCATAAGGGATGCCTACCCCTAAGGTGGGTGACAAATTGCCCCTAGGGCAAATAAAAAAGACCCTATGGCAAGAGTAAAAAGACCCTAGGGCAAACGAAATTCTCCCCTACCGCAAAAATGAGCGAGGAGTGCTGAATTCACTCCCCGCCCGACGGTCGGTGGTGTGTGCTGTCCCCGACCGCCAAATTGCCACTTATGCCTTAGTACACCGAGAAGATCGTACCAGGAGTCACCTCAACCCTGTAGGTTGTTGTTCCGTCAGAGGTCGAAGACCTAACCCTGGAACGCTCGACATTCGTCGTCGGCTCAGGCGAAAGCGTTACTCCTGTGACCGTCAGCGTTGCCGCCGCAGAGGTCAGCACGATGCCATCATCAGTAGCCGTCACGGTTTTTGCAGTTGTTGCAGTCAGCGTCACCGCGGCACCAATGGCTATGCCGTTTACAGACGCTCCTGCTCCACCAATTGTAATCGAAACAGGAGTATTAATGACAACACTATCGCCGTCAGTCGGATATCGCGATGCTGTTGTTCCTTCGCCATACCTCCAGTTTTGCGGCTGGTTCCAGGACGCAGTAATGGCACCTCCACCCCATGTGTAAGTTATGGCCTTAGTCGGGAATGCATATGTAAATGCACCATTTAGATCCGGGTCATTCTGCGTAGGCGTATCATATTCATCGGATGCGGCAAGTGGTGTAACTGTCACACCATCCGCTATCTTGTATTTAACAGTCTGCAGTGGCTCAAACGACATATTAGCCAAGATAGTTATATACTTATAGCCATACGTACCGGCTTGTGTATAAGCATCACTCATGCTGGCATGATATGTGACGGAGTCATCTGTCGCAGTTACGGATGCCTGCGCCTTTGCAACATTGCCGTTGCTTATGCAATATCCATCCGGCACTGTCGTGCAGCCATTCAGCAGAGTGATATCTGCAAGATTTGCATCGCCAGCCTCGGCGATTGCGGCAGCAACCGCGTAGTATTTTACGCTATTGTACTCAGCAGCGGCGACATAAACACCGTCAGACTCGTAGCAGAGGTCAAACGACTGCGCCTCGCCACCAACAGTGACAGCGCCTACACTGATAGAGCCGGTACCACCAGTCGGAAGTATCTTAGTGCCTCCTATGACGCTCGTCCCACCCGCAAGGGCAAGAGTACCTATGTTGAGCGTGGTATTGGCCATATTGTTTGCGACCGTGCCGGAATACCCCTCAGCAAGTTCGGTTATTGTCAGTGCACTGAGCTGAATACCACTACTACCTGGCGTGAACAAAATATCTCCCGTGCCAGAGAACTTTGAAAACGTATAGTTCCTTTGCGACATGTCAGTGATGTTGAAATCGCCGGCAAGGACAATTTCTGGCTGGACCGTATGAGTCTGCGCATCAAGGTAGCCACTTGTGATTCCATTGATCTTTATCTTGGAACCAGAGACACCATAATTGTTCAGAAGATGCCCTGCTGCCGCGAAGGACGGAAGCTCAACCGTTCCTGCCCATCCGCTTGCAAAAGTCATGGCCGGAGGAACCGCCGCGCAAGTTATGAGTGCAGATGCATTGCCACTAATCGTATGTGTCGATGCAATCGATCCAGTAGAGGTCAAGCGTGTAGTTACACTATCAAGAATCTTGACCGGGGCATTGCCCGACATGGCTCCGTTGATGGTTATGTTGCCGCACTCAACGCTTCCAGGTCCGTTGATGGTCATGGCACCAAGCGAAGTGGTTTTCGAATCGACACCGAACCACAGCACGCAACCGCTATCAACCGTCCATGTTACATCCGTAAAGATATCGCCTGAATTTGCGCCAGAGCACACCTTTATCTTGGACTTCGACACGCGAATCTTGGTTACGTTCGCCGGAAGCGTATTGTCCGACCATGTTGTAGCATTCGGATAATAGGCTGGGATAACGACCGTATCACCAGCAAACACCTTAGTTGTAACACCAGCGGCATTGGTCACGCTAATGGTGTTGCCGCTGTCGCTCGACCAGTATCCGCCCGTATAATACACCTCACTACCCCAATCATGATCAGGACCGCAGACATAGTAGTAAGCGGAAGCGTCCGTATCATACGAGAACGTGCTTTCATAATAATCGGCAAGCGAAGCAGCATCAGAATGCGTGATGACCTGAACAGGCCATGTCGACGAATCCGAAAGGTCGGCAGGAGCCTCGACAAGACCCGTCAGCTTTGCGACAAGCCTGGTTGTACGGGAGTTTATGGCCACACCAGAGAAGTCGTATGTCAGCGAACCTCCCTCGCCGAACGTCACAACACTACCGGAGAAATCAACCGCACCGTATTCAATCGTGACAGGGGCGTTGACCACGACTTTCGCGGCAGAAAGCGTGCCAGTTCCAGCCTTTATTCTTAGCGCTGCGCCGTCAGCACCGGAGTTGATAGTCAGAGTATCGGCCTCGAAATCTGCATTAACCGCAAGGGCTGCAGAAGAAGACGAGGTCGTGACTATCGCATCGGCATCCGTGATAGGCAAAGCTACAGTGGAAGAATCCGAGGGCTTGGTCCACGCATCGGAAGCCGAAAGGCTCTCGTCGCCAGAAACGGTGCGGGTGTACTGGTTGGGGTTCACCCACGCATAATTTGCGATGAGCGCCGAACGCTGCGCGTCGGTGATTCCGTAGTTGTAAACTTGAACAAAGTCAATGGTAGCCGGGTCGTCACTGGCAGGTCTATTGAGATTAATATAATCAACGCCACCATGCAGTGAGCCAACTTGGAGCGTACCCGGCAATGACCCAAGGCCGCTTACAGACTTGTCGTCAATCAGCGTATCGTCGCAATAGACTTTCATCTTGCCGTCGGACGTCTTGGAGAATATGTAGAGATGCTGGGCGGTCGAACGGCCAGAAACCGTCATTTCGGATATGGTTTCCGCAGCTCCGTTCGCACCTGCCTTGAACAAGACCACCTTACCGTCGTTTTCGCTCGTCGCCAAGCCTACGCAAGCAGTACCCTGATTACCGAATGTAATGACCATACCGTTGGTTGTCGTCGGAACGGTGCACTTGATAGCAACAGTCCAATCATCAGCCCAAGTCCATAGCCCAAGATTGTTTGAATTGTAATATGGGTGAGTGCGAATATACAATCTGCTGCCCTCATCAAAAGAGTTATCAGCAGTAAAACCATCATAGCTCAACGCATTGCTACTGTAGCCAACAGAAGTCAAATCCCCATTGAACTCCCAGTCGTAAGTACAGGCCTTCCCTCCAACAACAGCAGTGCCGTCGCCCATCGAAGCCGCTCCAGCCGAGACATCAAGCGTCGTCTCCGTGCTGTCAACCTTAACTACTGTCACATGCTCAATGGATGTATCTATGCTCGTAATCTCAAGCAAGCCCTTACCGTATTCCGCCTCCGTTTGCGCAACTTTGACGACGGCATTGCCACCATCGGTAAACGTATATCCAGACAAATCGCGAAGCGAGCCCAAATTCCATGTCCCAGAAGCGAATTCGATCGTGCCCGCACCAAGAGACGGCAGATTGTATGTGCTGCTGCCTGTATAGGCGATCTTTAATGTACCGGAACCGGTCTTGGTAATCGGCTTGGCACCATACGATTCGCCAGAGAATGTACAGGTGCCGCTGACCACATTGAAGGACAGGTTGCCGCTATCACGGCACCTGATATTCGCCGATATCGTAGATGTGCCGTAGACATTAAGCGTTCCAGGGTTATACCAGTCAAGTGCACCGTTCGTACCCTCACCAGTGCCACTGATTGTGCCATTCTCATAGAGGTTTATAACATTGCTACTGCCAATTGTCCAGCGAGTCGTATTCATATTCAATGTTCCGTAAACATTGACTGTGCCACTCCCGCCATAATTTAAGGAATCGGTAGCCCCGTTCATTGTCAAAGTCTTATCGGCTGCTATGGTCAAGGAACCTGAAATGCTGGTAAATTTCAGTGTACATGTATTGTCAACTGTAAAATCACCAGCTACATTCAATCCACCTTGAACAGTCCAGACCTTTCCTGCGACATTTGTTACTGTAGCACCAGCGACAACATACACAGTACCGTTGCCAGCATTATCCTCACTATCGCCAAGAATTACGCGAGTATTTTTACCAGATGGGATATTGATTACACCCTTAAACTCTGAAGGATCAGTGAAAATGTAACGCTGAGATGTTCCAGTGTTGGAAACGAAAGTCCCCGAACCAGTCAACTTGGCAAACTTGCTCTTTCCGTTAGTAGAGAATCCGTTAGTCACTTCGAACGCCTTGGTGTCGCCGTCATCTTGAAGATCAAGAGTTCCTGCGCATGTCATTAGGCTATCTGCATTGTTGAAGTAGCCAGTGCACCCAGTAAGTCGAATCGTGGAATTTACACCTGCACAATCTTGTGGCAATATTCCCCCAATATTGACGCCCTTAATCCACAACACGCCTCCCCATTCATAATCTGTTGCTACCAGATTGCTAGCCCCCAATGTAGGCTTTGCCGTGCAAAGAACCGTGCCATCGCCCTTTAGCGTACCCTGCAACGCTCCACTGGCCGTAGTCTTGACCGTACCCTTGCCAGTTACATATATAGTCGTTGCAGTAAGCGAAGTGCCGGAAAGCGTCAGAGTCTTGCCTTCGGCGACATCAAACATAATAGATTTAACTTCTGTAGTGCCAACAGCAAGCGTGGCATCTGCATTTACATGCAATGTATAGCCCGCGGTGCTTGCAGGATCTGGGAATATGGTGCTAAGCGCATAGCCGTCTCCTGCCTCCTCAATCGTATATTCGTTTAGCTCCCATGCTATCTCGCCGTCGTTCTCTCCAGCAGAGACAGTTGCAGCATACATCGTATCTCCAATCGTTATGGATGTCGGATACGTTCCAGATATCGCCGTGGCAACCTTGTAGGGCGACGTTGCCCCCTCTGGCAGGATAAATTTCGTTCCTTCATTGATTGCAAGAGTTCCGCTGACAAACGGATTCGTATTTGCGCGGCCAGCCAAATCAGTGTAGTCAAGGGCTGCATCAGTTGCGGTAAATGTGCCCACTGACAACTGGCCTTCACCATGCATCTTCAAAACGCCACCCTTGACTTTTACAGAAGGCAGTTGTGGTGCTGAACTGTTGTATTCGCCTTCCTTCATCAATTTTGCACTAACTATTGTAAATGTCTTGCCGCTTGCGATATCCAAATTCACGGCGCCCATAAAAGCAACGCCACCTGTTCTGGCAATCGAGAAGTCTTCGTTAATATCAAACCATGTCTCGACTTTTCCAGTAGGGTCGCCAAGCGCAGCAGAACGGTTGCCCTCGCTGGGGAAAGAATACCCAGTTGCACCAGGCTCAACAATAAGACCGCCCAATGTCAGAGGTGAGAACTTGCCGTGAACCCCTTTATAGAAATCTCCTGAAAGGCGCAATACATTACCTGGCGCAACATACTCTGTCTGGCCAAAGCAGAAAGGCTTCCAGTAAGCTCTACTGTTAGAATCCAAGCCACCGCTTACCGGTGCTCCGCTATCAACACCAGTAGCAACATCAAACAAATCATACGTTGCATCGTTAGATGCGATAAAGTCGCCATTATTGCCTGTCGCATCGGAAGCTGTTTGCCATGTCAAGACATTGCCATCGGCATAACTCCACCTATCATATTTCCCTGCCGTCGGGAATGCATATTCCGCCAAGTCGTCCGCCGTATACGCTGCGCCCATGAATATCGCAACCTTCTCGATTACAGTGCCGGAACCCTTCCAGCAAAAAGCCTTGTTGTTGTTTTGTCCACCACCTATATACACTTGCCCAATCTTGTAGCTACCCCACTTTAACTGCGTATTGTAACCACCGCTCAAGCTATCCAAAGCAGTACCAGTATAGGTATAGGTTCCAACTGACGAATCATATGCGAACACATAGTATCCACTTCCCGTCGGCACCTGAGGAACCGAGCCATGTCCGTAAGTCGCATCATTGAAATAATACCAGTTGCTTTCAAAATATCCAGACAAGTTCAAAGTACCAGCACCTATCGTGCGGGAACCAATATAATATTTAGTGCCACCCGAAAACACTTGAAAATTCGCAAGTGTCGCATTGCCCGTAGTTTCTGCGGCAAGATTGGAATACTTGATTACTACGGTTGCAGCCGTCTTGCTCGTGTCAGGCAACTCAATAAGGGCGCCTTGAGCATTGGCCGTATTGATGACGAGATTACCATCGCCATTCACCGACAATCCATTCAAACTGGAAAATACATATGAATTGCCGTCGGTACCCGTCTTACTTACAGTCGTCGAGAAATCTCCGTCCCAAACGACCGTTGGCGTCGGCACCGCCGCCCAGGCGCTGGTTGTTGCGAATACGGCGAACAGGAGCGCCAGCAGTCGCGTTGTTGTTCTTGTCAGTTTGTGTATCATACTCATTCTCCTTGGTTGTTAAAGAGTGATGACAGGGTAAAGGGCGGAGCGCATATACTGGCGCCGCCATGATTTAGATGATTTAAGGGGTGCCCGTTTCAGGGCATAGATGAACGCTACGGACGCACTACGCGCCGTTTCAACGCAAGCCGCACAACTTGTGTCTACTATCATAGCGTTCAACGTTTTCAGGCAACGCGACGCGAGTGCGCCACGAAACAGGATACCCTACTCACATTCAAGTGAGACTATGTTAGCATTTTCTTATCCTGCCGTCAATAGGCAAGTTCAAGGTTTCAGATAAAGACGGCAATGGCAGAGCCCGTGATATTCCGGGTCGGCCAGCTGTCCCTTGAACTCGTCGCACGGGCAGAAGAACTCCGGCAGTTTGGGGAGCCTGCAGGGGCAGAAGCCCTCCTTGCGCACAAGTCCGGCCCTTACCGCCGCAACGATCTTCGCATCGTCCGACTCGCGCACGCCATGCCGTATAAACAGCGCGACGCTCTGCGGCACGAGGTCGTCGACAGGCTCGCCCACAGCAAGGCGGCGGCGCACTTCGGTGGAGGATTCGCGCGTGCGGGGCAGGGACTCGAAGCGGCACAGGCTGCGCAGCTCGTCGTAGTCCTTCCAGCGCGGCAGGCCTTCGACCGAGTCTTCGCCGACGAGAAACACGATCTCCGCGCCTGGATTCTCCGCCGCGATCTCGCGCACGGTGTCGATCGCATACGACACGCCTCCGCGCCGCAGTTCGCGGTCGTCGACGGCGACCTTCGCCATTCCGTTGAATGCGGCGCGCACGAGCATGAGGCGCATCTCCGCAGAGAAGCCTGCGCCGGACTGCGGCTGCGGGTCGTCGGCCTTGAACGGGCTCACCGCCGCAGGCACGATCAGCAGCCTGTCGAGCGAAAGCGTCTCAAGCGCGGACTTGGCGAGCCCGACGTGGCCTGAGTGGACGGGATTGAAGCTGCCTCCGAAGATGCCTATTCTCATGATAGAATCCTTTAGCGGCGGGCGAGACGCCCGAGCCATTCTTTTGCGTATGCGCACGACTGCGCCATGTTGTCGGCGGTCGGCGCGATCCATGTCCACCAATGCTGGCGGCCGTAGAACAGGTTGTGTGCCTTGAAGTCGGCAGGCGCAGGAATCGCCTCAAGCGAGGTCTTGCCGAAGTTGCCGAGCGAGCGCGTCATGTGCCATGCGCTGGTGACGAGCAGCACGCGCTTTCCGCCCTGCTGGCCGTCGCCCGCGAGCAGGCGCTCGGTGAAGCGAGAGTTCTCGTATGTGTTGCGCGATTCGTCGTCCACGACTATCGCCTCGCGCGGGACGCCGAAGTCGACGAGCAGAGGGACGGTCGAAGCGAGGTCGTTCGATCCCGAGACGACGACAACGGGAGCCTTGCCGGCCTTGTAGAGGCGGGCGCCGTGCCAGACGCGGTCCGCGCCATCCGACATGTCGGGATAGAGCATGCCGTCGTTATAAGCCATTCCTCCTCCGAGCACAACTATCGCGTCGGCCTCAGGCGAGTCTTCAGCCGATTGCGCGCCGAGATAGGGGCGCTCAAGCGGCAGGCCTAGCAGGCAGACGCATGCGAGGGTCGAGAAGAACCAGAACGAGACGAGGGACAGCGCGACAGCCGCGAGGCCGAGCCTGCGGACGCACTGGCGGCGTCCGCGCAGAAGCAGCCAGAAGCCGGCCGCCGCGACGAGAAGCGGCAGCGCGGAAGGATTGAGCCAGAACCAAACGATCTTGTTTATGTAGAACATCTCAGGCCCCCATCTCCGCGAGTATCGCCAGGGCTGCGGCGGTCGGATCGGGCGCGGCGAGTATCGGGCGGCCGACCACGAGATGGGTGGCTCCGTCGCGCACCGCGTCAGCGGGGGTCGCCACGCGCTTCTGGTCGCCGACGGCAGAGCCTGCGGGGCGCACGCCGGGCGTTATGAAGAGGGTGCCGGGCCGCAGGGCCTTCGAGAGGGCGCCGACCTCCATGGGCGAGCACACGAGACCGTCCGCCCCGTTCTCCGTCGAGAATCGCGCCATGGCGGAAACCTGGTCGGCGGGCGTCCTGCCGAGGATGCCGACGTCGGCGAGGTCGGTCTGGTCGAGCGAGGTGAGCACGGTGACGGCGAGAATCCTCGGGCGAGCTTCGCCGAATTCGGCGGCGGCGTCTGCGGCGGCGCGAATCATGGCCTTGCCTCCGACCGAGTGTATCGTCATCAGGTCGACGCCGAGCTTGCCGCCGGAGCGCACGGCGCGTTCGACGGTGCGCGGAATGTCGTGGAGCTTGAGGTCGAGAAACACCTTCTTGCCGAGGTCCTTGATGGCCTTGACCACGTCAGGGCCTTCGGCGGTGAACAACTCAAGGCCGATCTTGTAGAAGCCGACGGGGGCGCCGATACGGCGAACCTGCGCGACCGCCTCAGCGCTCGTCTGCACATCAAGCGCAACAATCAACTCTGCCATGCGAAACCTCCTTTTGCTTGTCGGGTTAATTATACCAAATCCGCGGTTGACGGCGGGGGAGAAATTTTGGTATCATACGCACTTGTCGTCTCCCGTAGGGAGCCTTGGCGAGATAGCTCAGTTGGTAGAGCGCAGGACTCATAAGCCTAAGGTCAAGGGTTCGATCCCCTTTCTCGCCACCATCCTCAAATCCTTCTGGCCGATGCGCCGGGCACTCCAAGCCGTTCCCTGTATTTTGCCACGGTTCTGCGAGCTACTGGGAAGCCCTGTTCCTTCAGCCTGGCCGCGATACGCTCGTCGGAGAGCGGCGCCGACTTGTCCTCGCCGTCTATTATGCGGCGCAGCGCTTCCACGACGGCGTCCTGCGAGAGTATTTCACCGTCGGCGGTCTTGACGCCAGTGACGAAGAAGCGGCGCAGTTCGATGGTGCCTTTCGGGGTTGAGGCGTACTTGTCACGGACCGTCCGCGAAACCGTCGCGGCGTGCACGCCGACCTCGGCTGCGACCTCGACCTCGGTAAGCGGCTTAAGGGCCTTGAGGCCGTGCTCGAAGAAGTCAGGCTGGCGGTCGAAGATTGTCTGGGCTATGGACTGGACGGTCTGCTGGCGGCGTTCGACTGCTTCGCGGAACGCCTGGGCCGCCGCTATCCTTTCGCGAACGTACGCCTTTGTCTCGGCAGTTTGACCGGGGTCGGTCAGCAGCCGCTCGAAGGTCTTCGACAGCCGAATCTCCGGCAGGGAGCGCGCATCGGTCTCCGCCATCCATCGTCCATTGCGCCTTACGGCGTGTATCTCAGGGTTGACGTACTCTATGCGCTCGCGTTCGCTCGGATACTGGCGGCCAGGGCGGCCGTCGAGGGAGCGAAGCTCCTTCAGCGCAGACGCGAGCTGGGCATGGGTCAGGCCAAGGGCTTTCTCGACAGAGCCGATGCGCCCCGCCTCAAGGTCTTCGAGATGGTTCTCGATTATGGCCCGCACGTCGTCTTCGTATGGCGAATCCTCAAGCGCGTCCATCTGGGCAAGCAGGCATTCGCGGACCGTTCGAGCGCCGCATCCCGGCGGATCGAACTCCATTATCTTCGCGAGCACGGCGAGAACCTCGGGTTCGGTCTTTCCGAACACCATCTCGGCATCGGGCAGGGAGCCCTTGTAGTATCCGGAGCCATCGAGATCGCCCACGAGCGTCTCGACCAGCGGCCAGTCCGCATGAGGTATGTCCGAAAGCGGCAGCTGCGCAAGAAGGTGCTCCTGAAGGGTCTCCGTCTTTACCTGGTTGTCGAAGAACCTCTGGCGGCGTTCTGCGGCGGCCTCATCATAGTTGTGTCCCGGCTCGAAGTCGTCCTCGGGATAGTCAGGCATCGGGTCGGCCTCGTCGCTGCGGCGCTCCACCTCTGAAAGCGAAGTCTCGAGCGGATGATCGACATCCTCAATCGCCGGATTGCGGCTCATTTCGTCCGCTATCTCCGCCCGAAGTTCTGGGAGCGACTTCGCCAGCAGCCGAAGGCCTTGCATCATGTGCGGCGCAAGGGTCTGAACCTGCTTCTGCCCGGCAGACAATCTCTGGGAGGTGATCATCGGCTGTCGGCAGGCTACCGGTGGACGGGTTCGAGGATCCAGCGCTTGTTGTACCAGTACCACTCGCCGGGACGCTCGCGAACCTCCTTGTCGATGAGGAGCATGGCTTCGCGGGTCAGGCGCTGGGCCTCGGCCTTAGCGTCCTGGGCGGCAGGATCGGGGCGGAGCGTCGCGAGGTGGTTGAACACGTGGCGGTTGCCTTCGCGGTGCATGGCGGCGACGACTATCGGCGAACCGCAGCGCACAGCGAACATCGCGCCCGCATGGCTCACATTGGCCCTGCCGTTCAGAAAATCAACCTCGACATCGGGCGTGTTCACCCTCAGGTCGGGCAGTATCGCGAAAGCGCGGCCGGACTTGAGCTTGTCCTTTATCTTGGCCAGGGTGGACTTCTCGCTGCGGTCGAGCACCTCGATGTCGCCGTACTGACGCTTCATCCACGCGTCGATCTTCGGGTTTCGCTGGCGGGCGGCGAGCGCGAACAGCGGCAGGCCGTACTTGGCCATCGACCAGGCCGCCATGTACCAGTTGCCGGAATGCGGCACCATTATGACGACGCCGTTTCCTTCGTCGACGAGCTCCTGAAGCTTGTCCTTGTAGAGCTGGCCTTCGACGACATGACGGTCCATCCACCTCTTCGTGAGGCGCGGCGCACGTATCATCTCGACGGCGGACTGCAGCACGTTCGCCAGCGACCGGCGGGCGATGGCCCTGACCTCGCGCGGCGACTTTTCGGGAAAGGCCGTCGCAATTCGACCAATCGTGCGCTTTCGCTGAAAACCCAGCACGTCGAAGGCCAGGAACGCAAGGCCACGCGCCGCGGCCATCGCAAGCGGACACGGAATCGCGTTCACAAGCGCACAGAAGAACCTGAGCGCGCCATATTCAAAGTTCGTCGCAGCCTGGGACTTTACGGCCATCCGTCTTACTGGAGCTTTGCGACAGCGGACGCTATGGCGCCGCAGACCGCACGGGAGGTTATCGTCGCAGAAGTTATCGCGTCGATATCGCCGCCGTCCTTGCGGACCTTCAGGGCGGCGCCGTTCTTTCCGGCGAACTGTCCGGAGAACTCCGGCGTGTTGAGCTTCATGCCTAGGCCGGGCGTCTCGGCGGCCGCAAGCGTCTTGTAGCAGACGACGGTTGTCTTGTCGGCGCGAAGACCGACCATCAGCACCACATCGCCGCCGTAGCCGCCCGGATCGCTGCCCTTAACCGCGTAGCCGACGATGGCGCCGTCGGCCCCGAGTCCGACGAAATACTCCTCGCCGTCGGCGAACTGGGCCTTCTCGACGCTCGCAGCCTCGGCTGGCAGGACGGCCTTCGCCGCCTCGACCGTCTTCTTCACCAGCATCTGCGCGATAGGCTCGCGCGTAAGGGCGTCCACATAGGCCAGCACCGCCGCGCAGACTCCGGCTATTATGGTAAGGCTTGCGACTAGTCCAAGTATCTTCTTCATGATCTATCGGCCTTTCACTTTGCGCCAAAGGGCTTAGGCTGGGTCCAGCGGTTGATCAGCGGGGTCACGGCGTTCATGATGAGAATCGCATAAGAGCAGCCTTCGGGGTAGGAGCCGAACTGGCGGATCAGCATGCAGAGCAGTCCGCAGCCGAAACCGAAGATCAGCTTTCCGCTGGCGGTCGTCGGGCTGGTCACGTAGTCGGTCGCCATGAAGCAGGCGCCTATCATCACGCCGCCGGTCAAGACCTGGGCGTAGGCGGGGGCGCCGCCCGCGATCAGCGAATACACCACGACCGTCGCGATGAAGGCGACGGGAATGTGCCAGGTGATGACCTTGCGCCAAAGCAGGTAGACGGCGCCTATCGCGAGCGCGATGGCCGAAACCTCGCCAATGCAGCCAGGCATGTTGCCGACAAGCAGATTGCAGAGCGAAGGAATCTGGTCAAGGGACTGGTGTGCGTGCGGGGTGGCGGAGGCGACGGCCTCTGCGGTGAACATCCCCTTCATAGCGGCCAGCGGCGTCGCGGTGGTCACGGCATCGGGCGTCTTCCACCAGAGCGGCTTGAGCCAGGTCGTCATGGGGCCTGTGAACGATATCAGCATGAACGCACGCGCGGCAAGGGCCGGATTGAACGGGTTCATTCCAATTCCGCCAAAGACCTGCTTGGCGACGCATATCGCGAAGACGGAACCTACCACGGCCATCCAAAGGGGTATTCCCGCAGGCAGGTTGAGCGCAAGGAGAAGTCCCGTGACAACGGCCGAGAGGTCGCCTATCGTGTTCTCGCGCTTCATCGCGAGACGGCAGAGGGCCTCTGCGACAAGGCAGGTCGAAACGCACACGGCAATCGTCCAGACGGCGGGCATTCCGAAGAACCATATGCCGGCTGCGGTCGTAGGCAGAAGCGCCAGCACGACATCGAGCATTATGCGCGATACGCTCGAGCGGGCGTGGGTGTGCGGCGAGCTGGAAAGGATATAGTGTGCGGCAGTCTCTTTCGGTTTCATCTTTTGCTCCTTACTTCTTCGCGGCGGCCGCGGCCTTTGCCTTTTCGGCAGCCATGCGAGCGCGAATTGAATTCTTGGCCCGGCGGCAGAACTGGGTTATCGGACGATACGCCGGACAGCTAAAGCTGCACGCGCCGCACTCTATGCACGACATGACATGCGCATCTTCCGCCGCCTTGATGTCGTCCGCCTCGACCGCCTTGGCGATATCCGCGGCGTTGAGGTTCATCGGACACGCCCTTACGCACCTGCCGCAGTTGATGCACGGCTGCGACGCATACTGCGTGACGCGCTTCGGCGAAAGCAGCAGCAAACCGGATGTCGTCTTCGTCGTGGCAATCTCAAGCGTCGAGACCGCAAAGCCCATCATCGTTCCGCCCGAGACAACCTTCGCCGGAGGCACCTTTTCGCCACCGCAGAACGCGACAAGATCGGAATACTTTGTGCCGCATGGCGCGAGGATGTTCTTCGGGGTCGTCACCGCGTCGCCGGACACCGTCGTAACGCGCGTCAGCAGCGGCTCGCCGAGTTCTACCGCGTCGGCTATCGCGGCCACTGTGCCGACATTCTCGACCACGCACCCGACATCAATCGGAAGCGCCGGAGGCTCCGGCACAACCCTGCCGACCGTCGCGTAAATCTGGTGCTTTTCGCTGCCTTGCGGATACAGCACCGGCAAAACAACAATCTCGACATTTCCGTCGATATCCGCGAACGCGTCTTCCATCGCCTTGATCGCCTCGGGCTTGTTGGCCTCGATGGCGATTCGCACGGCCGGGCCTCCGAGAATCTTGCGCATGATTTCAACGCCGAGGCGGATGCGCGGCGCATTTTCGAGCATTACACGGTAGTCCGCCGTAAGATACGGCTCGCACTCCGCACCATTAAGTATAAGATATTCGCAGCGCTTTCCGGGCGGGGGATTGAGCTTGACGTTCGTCGGGAAGCCCGCGCCGCCCATGCCGCATATGCCGGCATCTTCGACGCGCTTCAAAAGATCTTCGCGGCTCGCGGTCTTCCAGTCGAGCGGAGGAAGGATCGGTTCAGTCACAGGAGCGGCGGCCTCTTCGCCATCGGGCTTTGCCGTCGTGTCGAGGATTATCGCGTCCGCCTTGCCTCCAGCCGGGCCGAGACGCTTCTCGATGGCCTTGACCTTGCCGTCGGCGCTCGCACGCACGCACACCGAAATGAAGCCGTTCTTCTCACCGACCACCTGGCCGCGCTTTACGAAGTCGCCTACCTTGACGAGGCACTTGGCCGGAGCGCCGAGGTGCTGGCTCATGGAGATCACGAGCTCGGCGGGCAGCGGCAGCTTCTCGATGGGCTGTTCGCGCGCCAGCTCCTTGTTGTAGTCGGGATGGACGCCGCCCTTGAACTTGAATGGACTCTTTACTGTCTTCATTTCAAACTCCTTGTCTTAGTGGCCGCTCTCGAAGTGGGCGTCCTCTGCCATGCACTTGGCCGGACACTTCGCCACGATCTGCGCATCCGTCGGCGGGTTCTCGTAGTTGACCTTCGCGAGAAAGCCCTGGAACGTGAAGTGTCCGGCCTCCTTGCCGCCGGAGTTCTTCTCGCAGAGGTGGCAGCCCATGCAGCCGACACCGCAGACCTTGCGGACGCTCGGCCCCTTGTCGGGATTGTTGCAAAGAACGTGTATGGTCGCCGAAGCCGGCACAAGCTCGATCAGCTTCTTCGGACAGATGGCTACGCACTTGCCGCAGCCGATGCAAAGGCGCTTGTCGACCTTGGCGAGTCCGTCATGGATCGATATCGCGCCCTTCGGGCAGACATTCGCGCAGGCGCCGTAGCCGAGGCAGCCGTAGGTGCAGCCCTTGTCGCCGCCCGCAGTCATCGCGGCGACGTTGCAGTCGCAGATTCCGTTGTAGTCGCCTACGCGGATCGCCTCGCTGCGCGTTCCGCAGCACTTGACGAGCGCGACGCGCTTTTCGGTGGCCGTCGCCGCGACGCCAAGAATCTTCGCTATCTCGGCGGCGCATGCGTCACCACCTGCGGCGCAGGCGCCGTTCGGCGCAGTGCCGGCGACAAGGGCGCGAGCATAGCCGTCGCACCCCGGGAATCCGCATCCGCCGCAGTTCGCGCCCGGCAGGGCGGCGGTGACCATTCCGATTCGTGGATCTTCCTTTACGCTCAGGTACTTGTCGGCGACGGCGAGCACTACGGCCGCGACAAGTCCGACGCCAGCGATGCATACGATTGCGATTGTCATTGATGCCTCCCTTCCGGTCAGTACGGCAGCTTCACGAGACCCGAAAAGCCCATGAACGCAAGCGAAAGAAGCCCGCCCGTCACAAGGGCGATGGCGATGCCGCGGAAGCAGCGAGGCGGATCTGCGTGGGCCAGCTTCTCGCGGATCCCCGAAAACAGCACAAGCGCAAAGCCGAAGCCTATCGCCGCCGCAAACGAGAAGAACACGCTCTCAAGGAATCCGGACCCCTGCTTGCAGTTTATCTCGGCGGCGCCTAGCACTGCGCAGTTCGTCGTGATCAGCGGAAGAAAGATGCCGAGCGCGGCGTGCAGCGGCGGCAGAAAGCGCTTCATCGCGATATCGATGAACTGCACGAGCGAGGCGATGACGAGGATGAACGCCAGCGTGTGGATGTAGCCCAGTCCGTTCGGCGCAAGCAGCCAATGGTCGAGACACCACGTTACTGCCGAGGCCATCGTCATCACGAAGACGACCGCACCGGACATTCCGAGCGCGGTATCCATCTTCTTCGATACGCCCAAAAACGGGCAACAGCCAAGAAAGCGGTTGAGAACAAAGTTGTTCACGAGAACCGCGCCGACCAACAGCATCAGATAGTAGCTCATGAGGTTATTATACCATCCTGCGCACCAGATGTCCAGCCGCCCCCACAAACGACCAGGCGGTGCGCCGCAGGCAGCGCGATGGCCATTGCGAAGGCTATCGCACCGGCGGCCCCCTCGACGACGACGCGCAATGGCACGACGAAATAGTGGGGCATGCCCGGCCAGACGGAGGCCGTGCCCATCGCGAAACACCAGCCTGCGAAGGCTCCGGGCGGCAGCCCCGCGACAATGCCGATGGCGGCAGTCTTGAGCGCCACGGACGCCATACGCAGGGTCAGCTGCATGCGCGTCGCGCCTATCGCCCTCAAGACCTCGTACTCCCGCCTGGTGGCGTCCGCCTCGGCGACAAGCATCGCGACAAAGCCCATGGCGAGTATCGCGAGGAAGACGAACGGAACCCTCGCCGCCTGTCCTATTAGATCGGTCCCGTGCGCGAGCGTGCCGTCCGCGATCTCGTCGCGTGCGTGCAGGCGCACCGTCAGCTCCGCCGGATCGCCCAGCGCGTCCGTAATCTCGCGCTCGACGATGCGCCCCGCCCGGAAGGCCCCGTGCCCGGCGAGAAAGTCCGGCTCGTACTCGACCCAGAGGTGCGTCATGCGCACCATCGGCGAAGGGCGCGGATCAAGCGACTCGATGGTGTCCAGCGAGACGAACACCGGGCCGTCGGTCACAGGCGACGCGCCGTTGAGTCCGCGAACGAGTCCGCGGCTCGTCACCATGTGCCAGTTGACGTCCGCTACGCCCGCGATCGGCAGCCTCACCGATGTCGGCGCCTCGCCACGTCCGCCGCCGACAAGAACCTCAAGCATGTCGCCCTTGTGCAGGTTGCGTGAGTTGGATATCATGAGGGATATCACGCAGGCGTCACCCGCAGCCATCGCCTTGGCGCAGCTGTCGTGGTCACCCTCGACGAACCTGAAGTCCGGCAGCCATTCAGCGGCGAGCATAAGCGCATTGCCCGAAGACGGCAGGTCTAGCTGCAGTGGATAGAGCTCGCTTATGCGCCTTACGCCCTTGAGCCCCCGAAGCCTCTCCACGTCGAACGAGCTCGCGCCGGACGGCAGAAGCGAGACTATCGCGTCCGGCCATTCGGGGGACGGGACGAATCCGCGCATCAGGCTCGCGCCCCACACCTCGACGGCGACGAACGCGCCGAACCCGAGGGCGAACGCGACGGCCATGCCGTGTCGACGGCGGCGCGGGGCGAGCGAACGGGCGTCCATCGGGCGTACGGACAGCGCGGGACGGAGCGCGAAGAGCACGGCGAGAAGCGCAACCGCCAGCGCCAGCACTGAAGACACGGCCATCGCGCGAAGATCCATCGTAGGCCCTACGGGAAACGCCACAGGGTCTGCGGCGACATAAAGCCTAAGGACGACGGTCGAGACGGCGAGCCCGGCGGCAAGCCCGACCAGCACGGAAAGCATGGACTCCGTCGCCACGAAGCCGACTACACCGAGGCGCGTCATGCCGACGGTGCGGAGTATCGCGAACTGCGGCCTGTTCGCCTCGACCGAGAGCAGCAGCGAATTAACGAGAAGAGAAAGCGCAGTCAGCACGGCGGCAATCAGCATCAGCGGGCACGCATAGTCCATCTTGCGCTGGTCGTCGCCCTTGAACGCCGCGACCACGGCAGGCGACTGCGGAGTCAGCACATCGTCCCCTTCAGGCTTTTCGCGCCAGAATTCCATCGCCCCGTGGCGCTCGCCGTCGAGCAGTGCAAAGGCCGCGCCGTTCGCGAACGTGTCGGGAAATCCTCGCGGCAGCCTGGCCTCGGCGAGATAGCCGACGAGCCTTGCGGACATCGTGCCGGCGCGTCCGACGAACTTGACGGTCTCGCCGATCTTCGCGCCCTCGCCGCGTCCGAAGCGGCGAAGGGTGTTGCGCGTGCAGACGACCTCGGGCTCGGTGGACGAGGCATCTACCCAGCGCCCTTCCTCCAGCGGGGCGATGGCGTAGGGGCTTTCGGCGGGGGCTGGCGCGACTGAGGCCCTCATGGGCGGGCCCTGCAGCACCCTTCCGCCGGGACGGTAGTCGATGGTCATGGCGACCAGCGGCAGGCGCAGGTCGGGCGACTTGCAGCGGCGAGCCGCTGCACACTCAATGCGCCATGCCGACCACGGGGCGGCGGCGCGTTCGGCCAGGGCGGGCGCCTGGGCGGAGTTGGTCGCCGCGAGCGAGAACATGAACACCACCGCGCCCGCCGCGACCGCGACGCCCGATGCCGCGCAGATGAAACGCGCCTTGCCGCGGCGGAGCCCCTTCAGAACGAGACCTGGAATCATGCCGCCCCCTTCAGCCGTAGGTCTCGAGATAGCGGCGCGAGACCTCCGCAGCATCGCCGTTTGGCGGGAACGATGCGGAGAGGCGGCCCGCCTTCATGAAATGCACGGTGGCCGCGCTCGCCGCGACGACAGGGTCGTGGGTGACGAGAAGTATCGCGCTGCGCTCAGTCGCGTTGAGTTTGCGGAGGAGTCCGCAGATCGACTTCGCGGCGGAAATGTCGAGGTTGCCTGTCGGCTCGTCCGCCAGTATTACGTCTGGCTCGGCGAAGAGCGCACGGGCTATCGCGACGCGCTGGCGCTCGCCGCCCGACAGCTCGGCTGGGCGCTTGCCCTCCGCGCCCTCCAGCCCGAGGGCGCCGACGAGCGCGGCGAGGCGCGACGCATCAACCTTGCCGTGGTCGAGCCTTACGGGCATTGCGATGTTATCGGCGACCGTCGCCGTCTCAAGCAGGTTGCAGGCCTGGAACACCACCCCGACATGGCGGCGGCGGAACTTCGCCGCGGCGCTGTCGCCCATAGCGGTGACGTCGCGCCCGCCTATCAGGACCTTGCCGGAATCAGCCGGGAGAAGGCCAGCGACGATGTGGAGGAACGTGGACTTTCCGCTGCCGCTCGGCCCCATCAGCGCAGCGAACTCACCTGGGGCGAGCTTCAGGCCAAAGCCGTCCAGCACCTTCTGCCTTCCGTACGACCGGAACACCTCGCGTGCGTCAAGAGCATCCATCGCCAATCCTCCTAAAGTCACTTAACGGCCGTCACGAGCCAATGCGGCATAGGCGGCGGCGCTGGCCGCGTCCCTTCGGGAGTGAAGCCCGCCTCGCGCATCCAGCCCTTGAGCTCGTCGTCCGAGAACACCCAGCCGTTCTCTGTTGTGAGCGCCATGTTGAGGGCGAAGAGCGCGGAGAACTTCGGGACCGTGCGGGATGAGTCCGTCATCATATCGAGCACGAACAGCCGACCGCCTGGCTTCAGCGCACGGTTTGCGCGCTTGAGGATATCGACGATCTGGTGCGGCGACTCCTGATGGAGCGCACCGAAAATGGAGACGGCGTCGTAGGCGGCGGCCTCGTATTCGTCGGAACGGTAGTCGCCGGCGCGGCAATCGATCCTTGCGGAGAGGCCGAAGGCTGCGACATGACGCTTGGCCACTTCGGATATGGGTGGCAGATCGACAGTGGTGCAGGAGAGGCAGGGATTGGCCTGGCAGATCAGAATGGCGTAGGCGCCGGGCCCGCCAGCGAGGTCTAGCAGGCGACCGCGAAGCCCCTGCAGCATCGGCACCACTCCACGCCCTATCCCCATCGCCCGCCCGAACATAGCGGCGGCGAACGCCTTCGTGCGCTCGGCGTCCTCGCCCAGATGCACCTCGGGCCTCTCGACGGGGCGGCCGGTCTTCGCGAAGTCGGCGAGACGCCCCCACGCCGGATACACATCACGGTTGTAGCGTATGGCCTTCGTGAGGTCCGCCGGGCCTCCCGGCACGAGCGCGGCTTTCCCGGCAGGTGTGTTGAAATAGCATCCGTCGCGCTTTTCGAGGATCCCCTCTGCCACACATGCGTCGGCGAGAAGGCGCATTCCGCGCTGCGAGGCGTCGAGCTCTCCCGACTCCACCTTCGCGAACACGTCGCAGTCTATTGCGGCGAAAAGCACCGCGCTTCCGTAGTAGGCACTCGCCAGATCTACTATCTCCTGCACGCTCTTCACTTGAAGACCTCCTTCATCAACGCGGCGCAACGTCCGCAATGGATGCAATTGTTCGCCTGGCGGCACGCTCGCACCTCGTGCCAGAGGGCGTCCGCCGTGCCGAACGATGCGTTGTCGAACCGCCCTGGGAACTCGAACGCGGGATCCATCAGGTCCGCAAGATTCCCGTCATAGCTGTTCGTCGCGTACGCCTCCAGAACCTCGACGGGGTGCGGATGACGGCGCGTCGCCAACTTCACGACATCGACAAAAGGCTCGTACTCGGGCATGTCCTCTGGCCTCAACCACGTCGCTCTCAAGAAGTCCTCAAAGTTGCCGCGCCCGTAGTGAGTCTTGCAATGGAAGAACGAGAAGCCGTACTCCTTCGCCGTCTCGACATCCTTCGGGCGGCGGCCGTCGCCATGCCCGTGCAGATTGTCGTGGAAAGTCTGAAACGGGCACTGCCTCAGGCAACCGCTGTTGGCCTGCATGCCTACCGTCTTGCCGTGCGCCTCCGCCCAGCCGGATATACCCTTCAGGTATTCAAGTTCGCGGTGGTGCTCGCGCGAAACGTAGAACGAGTCGAACAACTCCTCTACGCTCTCGAAGCCGAGCGAACCATGGACTCGGATGTTTACGCTCCAGCGAATCTTAACCTGCGGAAAATGACGGCGAAGTACGGTCGCGATGAACGGCGAGGTCGTCGTCACAGTGTCTGGACAAAGGCCCTCTGCGCCCATCTCGTCCAGGTTACGCCTGACGAAGCTGGCGAGCTCGGACGATATGGCCTCGTCGCCGTAGCAGTTAGCGTTGAAAAGCGCATCCAGCTCGATTCCGTTCGTCCTCGCCCAGTGCAGGTCGTCGAGCATCCTGGCGCGCACATCCGGAGTGAACTCGGGCGCGGGCCGGCAGCTGGGCACGCCGGGCCACGCGAAGAACACCTCGCGTATGCGGTCGAGGTGGCGCGCGCAGGCCGCCTGGAAGGGTTCGTTGAAGAAGTGCCCCACGGCCAGCTTACGACCCGGCATATGCGACCTCGCATTTGCGGCCATGAGTACCCTTCACGACGCCTTTGCCGAAGAGAAACAGCTCGGTCGGATCGTACCCAGGCTTGTTGTGTATGTCCACATGCGCGGCGTAGTCCGGCGCCTCGCGTCCGTCAGTCCACCACTTGTATTCGCACCAGCTTCCGCGCTTCGCGAGAAGGCCGCCGTCAGCCTCCTCGTAGTCGCCCGTCGCAAGCAGCATCTCCCGCGCCTTGTCACGCGCCTCTCCGTGGAGGATGCAGAACTCGTGATCGCAGAGCGCGAATGCCCCAGACCGATGGAAGTCCGGGTATGTCATTCCGGCGACTCTGCGGACGGCGAAAAGCCCTTCGTGCCTGAGCACGACGTTCGGGCGGACTGGCGGCCCCGACACGGGCGTTATCTCGTAGTCGCCAGTCACCTCAAGCGTCGCGCCGCACCGTTCGCAGATGGACGCAAGGCGATTGATCTGCCGGACAAACTCCGCGAAGGCCTCATCGTCCTGGCGAGAGAACGGGCCGTACTTCTGCGCTGCATAGTCGAGAGTCGGCAGATAGAGATAGGCGTCGTTCACGTCGCAGAGGCCGATCGCGCACTCGAACCAGTCTATGCAACGGCGTCCGACCTTCGGCGAGGCGAGCGGACCCCAATATCGCCATAGCGGAAAAGTTCCGCAGCAGCGGGCCAGTTCGTCCGAAAGATCGGCGGGCTTCGTGTAGCAGCTCATGACCATTCCTCCCCCGTGCCTGTGTATCGGCGCAGGTGAGACGATCAGCCTGACTTTCTCGCCAAGCGACTGCTGAAGAAAGAACAGCCCGGTGGACTCACCCCAGATGCGAACGCCCTTGACCAGAGCCGAGCTTTGCTCCCAGAACGAGGGGCGGCGGATGCCTTCCAGCCAGACACCGTTTGAAGTCATACCGTGCTCAGCGGGCGAAAGGCCTGTGCGAAGCGAAGCCTGGGCGACGCAAGTGACCGCAGGGAAGACGCTTGGGCGGGGCTCGAAGCGAAGGCCCGCAAACGAAATCATGCCACGCCGCTCGATGGTGCGCCAGCCGAGTCCCGCAGCAACGACAGTCAGCCGCTTCACGACGCGCCGATCTCCGGCAGAAGCCGCTTGAGAAGGCGCAGTGCGATCAGCAGAAATGCGCCCGCAAGAAGAAGCGGAGTCGTGTTGCAGATGAGAAGCGCCACAAGCTGAAGGTAAATCATGCCGCCTACGAGCAACCCGACGCGTTGCCGCTTCGCAGGATCCCCCGCCTCGCCCTCGGAATACCTGGTCACTGCGGCTATGTATGCCGTCCATATCGCGCAAAGCGCCAGCAGTTCTACACGTCCTATGGATTCGCCCGTATGGCTGAAGACGTCCGTCGCGACGGCGGCCACGCCGCACATTGCGTTGAGTCCGCGGCAGAGACCCATCGCCAGGCACCATTTGGTGCGGTTGTATACGACGATGCAGACGGCGAGAAGAAAGGCCACCATCCACCATGCAGGCTGAAGGTAGAAGGCCGAGCCGATGACGAGCACTGCGAACAGGCACAGCCCGCGCGCAATCCGGGCAGTGCGAATGGAGATCACGCCGTCGGGGATCGGGCGCCCAACATCAGTGGCGGCGCCGACGATGTCGTTGTCGGCGAGCCCGAACATGTAGATGAACACCGAAGCCGCGCAGGCTGCGGCAAGTGGCGCGGCTGAAAGTTCCAGTCCGCCGAACGAGCACAGCACGGCCGCGCCGGCGAGTATATCGCCAGGCACCGTCGGCAGATTCACCACCCTGAAGAACTTCAGCCAGTTGCGCATCACGGTAATTATACCATAATCAGAACCTGGCCCGCAGTCCTATCTCGAACATGCACGGTTCACCGGCCAGACATTCGTAGAAGTGCCGGGCGGACTCGAAATACTTCTCGCCAAATAGGTTTCGAACGCCGAGGGTGAGCGTCCAGGCGTCACTGCCACCAAATTTAGAAAACGGAATCGACATGTTGATGTCGAACACGTGCGAGGGATCGAACCTCAGGTTCTTGTGCACGAACGAACCTCTCATAGTCGCATAACTCATCGAGCGGAAGCGGTATCCGCAGCCGACAACGACATCGGCAAGAGGCCCTGACGAGAAACGGTATGACGTGCCCAGCGAGAACGTGTGCGCCGGAGCGCGCGCGAAGTCGCGACCCGCGCTGCCGGGCGAGACCGAGCGGTCGGTGTACTTGTTGAATGCATACATCGCCATCATAGTCCAGTCGTCCGTTATGTCGCCTGTGAGCGACATCGCCGCGCCTCGCGAGACGTTTCGTCCGTCATATCCCGTTATCAGCCCGGAATTGTCAACCTGCGGAGTGTTCTCCTGCTGTATTCTGTAGGCAGAAACCGACAGCCACAGTCTCTCCGCGGTGCGAAGCCTGACACCCGCCTCGTGCTGCATGGAGCGCCAGACCTTACTCGGGGTGGTCCCGTCGGCGCATCTGATGCCCAGCATGGGGGTTCTGGTCTGAGAGATATTGCCGAATAGCACAAGCCAGTCGAGGGGTTGTATTGAAATCCCGTTGCGTGGAGACACTGCATCTGCAGAAACGTGGCGAAACCTGTTCGCGCCTGAAGTATACGACTCCTGCTCAAAATGGTCGTACCTTACGCCGCCGAGAATCGTTAGCCATTCCCATGTGACGGCATCTTGTAGCGTCAGACCGTAGCGCGAGGTCGGCGTTCCGAAGCCTCCGTTCGCCTCGCGGTAGTAGTAGTCAGGCTGGACGACAAACGAGTTCTTTACGACATTCTTCCAAAGGTCCTTGTCGTACACCGAACGCGCATAGAGGCTGTAGTTGCGGTTGAGCTGGTGGCTCTTACCGAAACCGGTGGTCGGGGAATATTTGTTGCCCGGATTCCACAGCCCAGTTGCGCAATAGTTCAGGAATTCGGTAGTGTATACGGGCGGCTTGCCTGTCGTATAGGAAAAGTACGGCTCTCTTGTCGTCTGCTCCCAGCTGTTGACCATGAGGCTAGCGCCGAACATGAGCAGCCAGTCGTCGTTCACTTGCCAGTCAACCCACGGATTCAGCATGAAGCTATCGTACTTCGAACGGTCGCCGCGGCGACATGATGACTCGTACCACGAATATCCGCCGCCAGGCCGGCCGCGCCAGACGGGCACGCCTATGTAGCTCGGCTGGTCCACGTACTGGAACATCGTCTTCAGTCCAAACCTGACATCCTCGCTGGGCTCGAATACGAAGCTTGGCGCCACGGCGAACGACTCGCGCGGACGCGCCCCATTCTGCGACCCTTCGTTGGTGTATGTCGGCTCGTAGCAGTCCGCCGTGACGATGATGCGAACCGCGCCCTTGCCGCCAAGCATGGTTTCGTTCGTGTCGAACATCCCGCGCTGGCGCAAGGTGCGCTTGCCGATCGAGGTGATTGCCTGAAGCGTGCTCACTTCCCTGCCACGCCTGGCGCTTTTCATGTGCAGGTTGATCGATCCGCCGCCGCCGGAGGCGTTCTGCACCGCGCCACTGCCGCCGTTCAGCGAGCCGACGGGCCCTTTCACGATCTCTATGCGCTCCATCAGAAAGGGATCCATGAAAAGCCCCGCGCCCCCGCCGATCGGCAGAACACCATCCAGCATAGGGGTCGTGCCGCCCTTGCCGCGTATCGTGAACGTCCCGGGCTGGCGGATGAGAAGCGACTTGCCGCCGGTCTCGATTCCCGGAACGAACCGCATAAGGTCGTGGAGGTCGGTCGGGTTGCGTTCCCGTATGCAGTCTTCGGTCAGCGTGTCCACAACGCACGGCAGCCTTTCGGGCGGGACGTCGGTGAATGTTCCGCCGCTCACGGTCTCGGGCCGGTAGCGCGAGAGCGCCGTGCCCTTGACGACGACAGTGTCGAGGCGGGCGACGCCCGTTTCGTTTGTGGCGTCTGCGGACGCACCGTTGGCGAATGTCCCCAAGATAGCCGCCGCCGCGAGTATTGTGCCCTTCAGCTTCACGCTAGAGGCTGCGCAGCCAGCAAAGTTCGCGGCGGCGCATGCGTGCGTAGTCCGATGGAGAATGATCGTCGGCGCCAGACAGATGATCCATGCCGTGCGCGACATACAGAAGAAGCTCCTTGGCCGGAGACCAGCCGCGCCGCGAGGGAGCTGCGGCGATGGCCCTTTCGCAGTTGACGTACAGCTCTCCGTAGACCCCCTCGGCCTCGCCAGGCATCGCGTCGTAGCGCTGGGTTATCACGTCCGTCGCCCCCTCGACCCCCATTATCGCGCGATGCACCGCGTCGCTGGCCTCGTCGTCCTGGAGCACTACGGTCACTTCGCGGAATGGATGCCCGACCCTGGCGGACGAACGCGCCGCGAATCGCGCGGCGGCGGACTTCAGCTCCGCCTTGGTGAGCCCGATGCCCCTTGGCAGCGTTCCGTCTATGGCGATCGCGCAGCTCATTTCAGCTTGTCGTACCACACGACGCCGAGCGGAACATCCTCGCTCGCGACGGTGGTTCGCGTACCGTCCTTGAGCCGCAGTATGGCCGACCACGAATCGCCTTCCCACGACAGGCTCTCGACGACTACGGCGCCGCGAAGCCTGAGTCCTCTTATCACGCCCCTGCGCCAGCTCGCGGGCTTTGCGCGAAGGAACGACGCCCAGCCGTCCTCGCTGTGAACAAGCATCTCCGAGACGAGATAGGGATAGCCGCCCGATATGTCCATGTTGAACACCGACCGCTCGTCGTGGAAGGATCCGCCGCCGTCCGTCCAGTAGCCTTCGGTCAGCCTTGCGAGGCACCTCTCCGCGCGGTCCGCGTCGCCGAGCTTGCACGCCGCGAGGCCGAGTTGCACGTATTCGAAGGCCTTCGGCCTCTCGCCGCCCGGGGCGCCCGCGAGCCTGTCGTCGATAGTCCTGCGCACTGCGGCGACCATTGCCTCGTTCGTCACTATCTCGGCCGGCGCGTCGTCGTAGAGCGCGACGACGAGCCCGTCGGGGTCGTCCACGCTCGGCTCGGGACGCGGGGTGGCGTCCTTCAGCAACGGCTCTATCCGCTTGAGCCACGCCTCGTCAAGAGTGTGGCGGTAGCCGTCGCGCATGCGGCCCGGCATCTGCCACGACGCACCGTGCCAGCGGTGGCGAGGGTCCTTGAACTTGCGCTCCGTCCACTTGGCGAGGCATTCGTTGAACTCCGTCGTGTTGCCCCGGCTGAAGAACGCCGTGGCGCACGGCAGGTGTCCGTTCTCCCGGAATATGTCGCCCCAGGCTTCGTTCCAGGAACCGGCCCAGAGTCCCTGAAGGTTGGGTATGTTGTCTCCGCCCGTGGACGAGATTATGTTGTAGCGTCCTGCGGCGAAGTAGAGGGGAATCCTGTCGTCGTCGCACTCCATGTCGAGCGACACGCGGTCGAAGAGCTCGCCCATGATGTCCACGTGCCGCGCGAGCAGCGCGTCGTATCCCTCGGCGACCGCGACGCCGAGCCGTTTGCGAATCGCGGGGAACGGATCTGTCGCGAAGCCGTCCTTCGGAACAGGCTCTATCGCGACGAACGCCTCGGTCTTGTCGGCGCCTGCGGCCAGCGCGACCACGTAGCCCGCGAGGTCGTTCCACTGGTTCCTGTTCGAGAACTCGCAGCGGTAGAAGAGGCATCCGTCGCGCTTGCCGACCTCGAAGCGCCTGACGCCGGACTCGAAGGTTCGCGCTTCGCGGTAGCCCATCAGCGGCAGGGAATCGAGCACGAAGAACGTCTCGCGCCTGGCGGGGTCGTCGATCTTTATCGCGATGATGTTGTCGGCGCGCGACGCGAACACGCGGCGGCGATAGCGGCGTCCGTCCTCGTCGTCGGCCTCGACGACGCACTCGCCCGTTCTGAAGTCCACAAACCGGCGGTAGTTCGAGACCGCGCCCACGCTGTTGGCGATCCTCAGGTTGCAGGCCGCCATGAAGGGATCGCGCACCGATCTGTCGGAGTCGACGGGCTGCGGCAGAAAGAGCTTCGCGTGGCTGAGGTGCATGAGCTCGTCGGACACCTTGCCCTCGACCATCGCGCCTATCGTGCCGTTGCCGACAAGCATGGAGTGCTGCCAGCCGGAGGCCGGCGACAGCGCCTCGAAGCGTGCGGCCGGTTCGCCATAAAGCTCCGCCGCAGCAAGCAACGCGGACAACGCCGCGCACAACCTCAACGATCTGCCTGTATGAACCATCGCAAGCATTATACCAAATCCGCAGAGGTATTTGCTACAATATGTGCATGACCGTCAAAGACATACCTCAAGTCGACAGGGCGCTGAAGCGCGAGTTCAAGGCGCACCCCGCGCCGATCATCGAGCTGATAGAGGCGCAGACGCACGACCCCTTCTCGGTGCTCGTGGGCACGATACTGTCGGCGCGCACCAAGGACCAGTGCACGGCGGGCGCGGTGAGGCGGCTTTTCGCCAAGGCCGCGGGCGACGTCTTCGGGCCCGAGGACCTCGACCGGCTTTCGCAGGACGAGATCGAGAAGCTGATATATCCCGTCGGATTCTACAGGGACAAGGCGCGCCATCTGAAGGAGCTGCCGAAGGTTTTGCGCGAGAGGTTTGCGGGCAGGCTGCCCGACACGGTCGAGGAGCTTTGCGAACTGCCGGGCGTCGGGCGCAAGACCGCGAACCTGACGGTGGCGGTCGGCTTCGACCTGCCTGCGATATGCGTGGACGTCCACGTGCACAGGATATGCAACAGGCTCGGGCTGATAAAGACCAGGACGCCGCTTGAGACCGAGATGACGCTGCGCAGGATTCTGCCGGTCAGATACTGGAAGACCTGGAACAGCCACCTCGTCTCGTTCGGGCAGACGAGGTGCGCGCCGCTCAGGCCAAAGTGCGACGGGTGCCCCGTCAGGCGTTTCTGCCTTGTGCCGAAGGGCTAGCGGGCGACGGGAACCATTCCGTCGGGAAGCTGAGGCTCGGACGCGAGGCGGATGATCGCGTCGAGCTTGGACTCTATGCTGTCCAGCTTCTTGTCCATCGCGTCGAGCTTCGCGTCGAGCGCGCCGCAACGCTCATCGACAAGCGCCTGCACGTCGTGCGATTCGCCGACCACGGTGTCGCGGATGTCGCGGTGTGATACACCGTCGTTCCACATCCAGAAAAGGTAGCCTGAGCCGCCGAATACACCAAGGACCAGTACGGTCGCGATTGTCCTCTTTATCGTCTTCATGGCCGTGTATTATACCACAATCGCGTCAGGAGTGGACGGGCGAAGATTCGCGGCTGTGAGGCTGGCTGCGGTAGAGCGACCATCCGGTGTTGAGCCAGAAGCTTATTCCGCAGACCCACATCGCGGGCAGCAGCAGGCTGTGGTTTCCGGAGAGCTCGGCGACCATGACGATCGCGGTCATCGGTATGCGTATCGCGCTCGCAAGGAAGCCGGCCATGCCGACAAGCGCGAAGGCCGCGGGATGTATCACGCCGAACGAGGGCGGCAGCACCCGCGCGAAGAAGAGGCCGACCGCCGCGCCGAGAGTTCCGCCGCAGACGAGCGCGGGGGCGAACACGCCGCCCGAGCCGCCCGAGCCAACGGTGAACGACGTCGCAATCGCCTTCATGAAGAAGAAGCAGACGAAGCCCGCGATCGTCAGCGGGCCGAAGTCCTCGAAGAGCTCGCTCTCGCCGGCCGTGAAGCTGGCCTGTATCACCGAGTAGCTCGTACCGAGTATGTCGGGGAAGAAGAAGCCGATGAGGCCTGTCGCAAGTCCGCCCATGACGACCTTCGCCCAGCCGGGCGCGCGCAGTTCGGAGAACCATGACTCGGTGCCGCGGAAGAACGAGATGTAGAACCTCACGCCGAAGGTCACGACGAGCGCGAGCACGAAGTAGGGCAGAAGCCTGAGGCCGTTCTCGTAGACGCAATCTGGCGGCATGACGAAGAGCGTCCCCCACCCGAAGAAGTATGCGTACACGGTGTACCCGACGGCGGATGCTATGAAGCTCGGCAGGAGAGTTTCGTACTCGACGTCGCTCGACGAGTAGAATATCTCGATTCCGAATATCGCGCCGGCGAGCGGAGCCTGGAAGAGCGCGCTGATGCCCGCAGAGAGTCCTGCGGCCATGAGTATCCTGCGGGCACGGAGAGACAGGTTCAGCCAGCGGGCGACGAGCGATCCGCACGCCGCGCCGATCAGCGTGACCGGGCCCTCGTATCCGGCGGAGCCTCCGGACGCGACCGTGAGCACCGAGGCGACGGACTTTACGGGGATCACCGCGCCCGGAATGTAGCCGTCCTGCTGGTGATAGGCGGTCACCGCGCTGCCGGTTCCGCGCGCGTGTTCGACCTGGGCGAAGCGCTTTATGAGCAGATAGCCGAGAAGCGCTCCGATGGACGGCAGCACGAGCAGCAGCCAGCGGCGCGGATCGAGAAGCCGGTCGTTGGAATAGAGTCCGACGAACGCCGCGCCGTCGGTGAGCTTCGAAAGGAAATGGTGGCGGCCGAGGCCTTCGAGGAGCAGTTCGCGTCCGAAGCCCATCATGTAGCGGAAGCCGACCACGACGAAGCCGGTGACGAGGCCGACAAGAAAAGACTCGCCGAAATACTTGCCTGTGCGAACCGAAAGCCCCTGCCCCGCAAGCAGGAACCTCCACCCCGATTTCGCAAGTCGCCTAAACATGACCCATATATTATATCACACAAAGTCGCTTTATGGTATATGGAGTTTCCCGTCAAGGTTGCGATAAGCGGCATTGCTGTCGTCGAAGGCAAGGGCCCGTCATTTAGTCGCAAAACTCCAGTTTATGATATAATGGTTCATATGAAACATGATGTCACATACATAGACCGCGCGACGGGCGAGCGCGTAGTGGAATCAGTAATGGGCGACGGGGCGCTCCGCTTCGCATACGAGACGCTGCTGGGCCGCACGCTCTGGCCCGTGCTCTTTGGCTCCAAGATCATCTCTGCGATCATGGGAGCATACTACGATTCGCCGCGCTCGCGCAGCGCCATACCCTCTCTCGCCGCGATACCTGGCTGCCGCGCGGACGAGGCCGAAAAGCCGATGGACGAGTACGCCAGCTTCAACGCTTTCTTCACACGCCGCCTCAAGCCGGGCTCGCGGCCTCAAGGCGAAGGCTTCACAAGTCCCTCCGACGGAAGGCTCATGCTCTATCTCGGGGCCGACGCCGACAAGCCGTTTCCGCTAAAGGGCGCGACGCGCTCGCTGCGCGAGCTGGTCGGACCCGACAATGCGCCTGACATGACCTCGGGCCTCTACGACATCGCAGTGGTCAGGCTCGCGCCTGTTGACTACCACCGCTTCCACTTCCCCTGCGACTGCGAGACTCCCGAGCCGCCGCTTGTCATTCCCGGCAAATACCACTCGGTGAATCCGATCGCCCTTCTGCGCCACCCTGACGTGTATGCGGACAACGAGCGCGAGGTCGTGGCGTGCGACGCTTCCTTCGGCAGGTTCTGGCAGATCGACGTCGGAGCTTTCGGGGTCGGCACGATAGTCCAAACCTTCTCGGGGCTCAAGCACCTTAAGGGAGACGAGCGCGGCTACTTCAAGTTCGGCGGCTCGACTGTGGTCGTCGTGACGCGCGCCGGGGCGCTAAAGTTCGACGACGACATCGTCGCCAACTCTGCCGCCGGAACCGAAACGCGCGTGCTCTGCGGCGAGCGCGTTGCCGAGGTCGCGGCGACCAGGGAATAGCGCGTCGCGTTTCTGCGTCCGCCGGTCAGTTCGAGCGGCATGGGCGAGGGAATGGCATGCGCCGAGACCTCAACCGTGTAGACTCCGCCTTCGGCGGACTCCACCTTTACGCCCTCGACGTTGTTGAGACGGTCCGGCCCGTCAAGCGAATTGGGCCAGAGTACCTTGCCGGACGGCGTCACCACGCGAAGATCGAGATCGTTCACAAGCTGGCTTGCGGCGGCAAGCTCGGCCGGGGCGTCAGCATAAGCGAGGACCACCGAAATGCTGTCGCCCTCGTGCACCCCGAGCCCGAACGACGCGACTTCGCCTTCGGCCAGCACCCACGCGTCGCACACATCGACCCTCGTGCCGTCAGCCCCGACGCTTCGCGCGACATCCACCATTCCCCAACCCTCGACCGGATTAGGAGAGGCGGACGGTATCTCGCGCCACTCCCCTTCGCCGTACTGCCCGGGCGCGAGGCTTCTCGCCCCGGCGACGAGCAGCGCCTTGACAGTCGCGGCGTCGGGATTATCCAGCCCCTTGCGCCTGGCCAGCCATTCCCTGACGAGCGCCGCCGCACCAGCGACGAGCGGAGCCGCCATGCTTGTCCCGTTCTTGTAGTGGTAAGGGCCCTTGAGCGGCCGGCGCATCACGCTCGAACGCGGTGCGCATATCATCGTCGCAGGCGCGACGACGTCAGGCTTGATGCGCCCGTCGTCGCACGGGCCGCGCCCTGAGAACGCCGCCATTCCGCGAGAACCGCCAGCATAGGGCTTTGCGATGTCGTCGGCGGAGACCGGGTCGGCAGGATAGCGGCTACGGTATATCTCGCCATATGTGTGGCCGGCCTCGCGCGAGTTCTCCGCACCTCCAACGGCGATTATGTTCTTTGCGGTCGCCTGCGAGTTGAGGGAATCGAGATCCACCACACCATCGCCGTCGCCGTCCATCGCGTCGTTGCCCGAGGCGAACAACACGAGAAGATCTGGATGCGTAAAGCAGAAGCGGTCGATCGCGCGGCAGTCCTCGACATATACGCCCAGCAGCTCCGCGCCCTCCGCATCATCGTCGCGCCCCGATCCCCAGCTGTTGCAGTGTATCTTCGCGCCGGCGATCTCGCCCTCGTTGGTGTAGGCCTGGCGGAAGAGGTCGGCGAGGTCCGTGGGGCGGGCAGTGCCTCCATGCTCGTCGCAAAGGGACTGCATTATCAGCGTCGCCTCGTACGCGGGGCCTTTTATTCTGCCGCCGGACATCGCGCCGTTGCCGAGCACGCTGCCGCAGATGTGCGTTCCGTGCCCGATGAAATCGCTCCAGTCGCCCGGGCGCCCTATGGCGTAGACGCGCGAGACACGTCCGCGGATATCCTCGTGAAGCGTCTCAAGGTCGCCGTTGTCGAGCCCAGTATCCGCGACGGCGACGACCTGTCCGCGTCCAGCAAGGCCATCGACTGCGGCACGCGGCCAGACGGGCGCGACGTCCATCGCATCTTCGCGGCATGAGCGGTCGCAGAGCGGCCTGCTGATGTTGACGACCGAAAGGTCCAGCCAGGCGACCTCGTCCCACGACGCTACCGTGTCAAGCGCGGGCGGCGTGAGGCGGGCGCGGACGATCTCGCCACAATCGAAGACGACCGAGCAGCCTTCGATGGCGCGGATCCTCTCCGCGACAACGGGTCGGTCGGACTCGTCGAACACGATGACGAGAAACTCGCGGTTCGGCTCCCCGCCTGACGCGACACGCTTGTCGGCCGGCAGATAGCGCCCGAGATACGAATGGGGAAGGCTCTCGGCTATGCGCCGGAGCGAAGGGGCGTCGGCCTGGATGAGATATGCGTCGTCGGGCAGATAGCCGTGTATCTTCGCACCGGACGCCTCAAGGCGATCGCGCCACTCGCCGGTTATCGGGCCGGGCGACTGGACGATCCATGCGCCGGCGGTCAGGTCGCCGGGCCAACCACGATCTGCGGCAGGGTCGATCGTGCGCGTGCGAAGCCTTATCTGCGCAGCGTCCGAAACGCATCCGGCAAACAGGCACACCGCCGCAAGCGGCACAAGAAGCTTGCATGTGTTCACACGCGCATTATAGCATAAACGGACTACTTGCGGCCGACCTTGAAGAAGGCGCCGCCCTCCTTCGCAGGCGCGACGAGGATGACTGTTCCGTCATCATCGCCTGTGCGAGGATTGTCAACGCTCTTGTTGACCGCATCAGGCTTGTCGCCGGTCGCAAGGTCGTAGGTGAGATACGGGGCCGCATTCTCGACTGTCACGTATACGTTACCGCCCTTGATTTCGATTCCAGCAATCGTCGGCTGGGGAACATCCGCAGGCAGCGCAGTGCCGGTCGCGGCGCTCGTCGCAACGTCCGCAGGCAGCGAAACATTGTCGCCAGCGCCGGCCTTCAGCGTGGCGTCGCCGACCCTGCTCGTCGCATTCACGAGCTTGACGGAGCCGTCGGACTTAAAGCCCGCCAGCGTAACGACCTGGCTGCCGTCCTCGTTGTAGGAGTACTTGCGGGTATCGAGCAGATATACGCTCCAGGTTCCGTTCGCGAACTCCGACTCCACGCGCTTTGCGTCCACCCTGTAGACCACATTGGGGCACCTACCGTTCTTGGCGATTGGCGCAACCAGAACGATCTGGGCGCCGTCAGTCGCAGATCCGTCGGCCGCAATCGTCGCGGTCGCAACATTCTTGGGCGTCCACACGAGCGCGTAGCATTCCTTGTCGATGACCGTCGAGCCGTCAGCGTACGTGTCGGGCCCCTTGGTGGAGAACGAGATCAAGAGATCGTTCTGAGCGGCAAACGTAACCACTGCGACAGCAGCCGCAACTGCCGAGAGAAATGCCTTTTTCATAGATATCTTCCTTTCTTCTACTTAACAACTAACGATTAGCAACGACTCTTCCTCCTGAGAGCAAGTCCCGCCATGCCGATCAGAAGCAGAAGCCCGCTTGTCGGCTCCGGAACAGCGGCGAAGCCACTTACTGAGTATGGCGTGGCGCCTCCTGCAGCACCAGGCGTATAAATCGAATCACCCGTTTTCGCCGTAGAGTACACGAGAATTGCGGACGCGATTGAATTCGCTTCCGAACCGGCCCACAATTCTATCAGAAATGAAGCCGCACCCATAGAAGAGGCGTCGAATGCCCCGAAGTAGCCGCTTTCGCCCGCCGCGAGCTTGGTTCCAGCGGGACCATCGAGTAGCATGTCCTCGCCAGGGTCGTACATGTGTAGGTACGAATCGCTGCCAGAGACCTTGATCGTCGCATAGTCATAACTATACGAACTCGACACGGACGAATCGACCATCCAGTAGATGTAGCTGTCCACGGCGAAGAGAGCATCCGCCGCGAGCGCCAACACCATCGCCGTCGCCAACTTTGTCATTTTCTTCTTCATAATTGTTTAGCCTTTGTTTTAAATTTCCGCAATCAGAGACCGATGGACGTCTTGTCCGTCGAATTGATATACCAGAAGCCCCTGCCCGCAGGCACCGTGGAATCCTCCTCGGTACGAACCGAATGGTATAGCCCGTCCTCGCCGAGCACCTTCTTCTCGTAGCCCCACTTGCCGTTCTTGAACGTGAAGTTTTTGGGAGCACCCTTGGTGGGAACAATAATCTGATCTTCTTCGGCGGCCGTCTCCACAACCTTGGCGTTGAGGTCGACCGGCTCGACAGAAGGCGACGCAACAATATTCCATGTCTTTTCGCTTTCAGTTGCCGATTCAAGCTCGGACTCGGCAGCATCCGTGCTCGCCTCGCCTACAAGGTAGATCGGCTGCGTAGGATCCTGACGCGTCAGCCAAACACCCTTGCCGCGGTTGAGCCTGATCGTGTCGGCTCCACCCTCGCCGGGATCGGGCCCGAATAAGGAATCTTCAACCCAAACACCATCTTTATTAAGCGTCCAGGCATGGAGTGTATTGCCTTCATATGCCTGCAACTTATCGCCCTCGCTCAGATTCGCCGTATGGACAAGGTCTGCGACGGCGATGCTGCCGTCATCCGAGAGCGACTTGAACGGCACGCCGATGATCGTCGTCTTCGGTGCGTCCGTTATCGCCAGGACGCCGATGGTGTTCACGGTCTCAACCGGCACCTCGGCACCGGTTGCCTCGTTCTTAATCGTCGCCTTCATCGTGAAGAACGCATTCGTCGTGATCGTCGCAAGATCGATATTGACTGCAGACAATGTCTCGTTCGTAACTGCGCTGATGACTTCACCGTCAGCCGTAATCGTGTCTATCAAATACTTCACCGTATATCCAGTGCTCTCACGCGGGGTAGTACTGCTGAATGTGGGCGCAACGTTTATCGTAGTTGCATCGCCAGCGCTCTGGACGCTCTTGAACTTCACCGGTTTGTTGGCATCCTGGTTCAACACATAGTTCTGCCACTTCGAAAGACCGTTGTCGTCCTGCGAAAGCATCGCCTCCGCGACTTGCTCTTCCGTGGCCTCGGAAAGGCCATTGGCTTCCTTCCATGTTTCGTCGATTGTCATTGTTGCAGTCGGTGCGATGAATGTCACGCCCGCCGTATCGTAGCCGGAGGTGGCAATCTTCGTCCTTAGGCTGTCGGCATAGCTCGACGAAGTAATGCAGACCGTCTTGAGTGCCGTATCGTAGAACGCCTTGGTTCCGATGGTATTTACGCTTTGCGGAATTGTCGCCGTGGCGAGATGTGTGGCGTTGGAGAACGCCGCCTCGCTGATCGTGGTCAGTCCGCTCGGCAAGGTCACGCTCGTAAGCGTCGTGTAATCCGCAAATGCGCCATGGAGAATATTCGTCACCCCTGACGGCACATTTATGCTTGTCGCAGTGCCGCACGCGGAAACAAGATCCCCTTCGCCCTTCAACAACAAGCCGTTGTTGGACGAATAGTTCTCGTTCCCAGCCTCAACCGTTATGCTCCTCAGCTTCGGACAGCCGCTGAACGCACCGCCGCCAATATCGGAAACTGTGCTACCCAGCGTCACTTCCTCCAGCCTGGTGCAACTGCTGAACGCACGTTCGCCAATAGTTGTCGTCTCTGGTGCCGTGCCCAGCAGCCTCCGGCGCGGTGCCGCCAACAAGGCCTTCTTTTTGGTCACCTCAACGCCCACCTTGGCCTGCTTGAGGGAGGTGCAGCCGGAGAACGCATACCGTTCGACCGTTACAAACTTCGGAATCGTCACCGACTCCAACGAAGTGCAGTTCATGAACGCAAAGAGTCCGATGTACCGGAGCGTGTCGGGGAAGTTTATCTCCTTAAGCGCGTAGCAATTCTCAAAAGCACTTTGATTAATCCAAGTGAGATTGCCATTGAATGTTACGCGCTCGAGCGACGTGCACGAGGAGAATGCGTTTTGGGCCACCTCGGTAACGCCGCTGCCCACGACAACCTCCACCAGATTGGAGCAGTTCCAAAGATCCAAATCGGTTACGCTGTCTGGCACCGTCAGACTCTTCAGTCCAGTGCACCCCCTGAACGGACGACTGAGACGCGTCACGCTGTCCGGAATGGTAATTTCCGTAAGCCCGGAGCAGCCCTCGAACGCATTGGCCCAAATGTTCGTTACAGTGGTCGGAATCGTCACGCTGGTCATTTCCGAAAGACCGCTGAACGCATCAATGAAGATTTCCGTCACTCCGTCCGGAATGGTGATTTCCGTATTGCCGTTGAGCTGTACGGACCTGAGCGACCCGTTGATTATCTTGAACACCGGAATGGCAAGGTCTCTGTAGGTCACCGTTATCTTCGTTAGCGTGCTCACATTCGAGAACTGCGCACTGACAGGATCGCCTTCAATGTAAAGCGTGCCCGGCAGCGAAGCCTTCTCAAAGCGGACGCCATGGAACGCGCCGCTACCGATCGACACAACGCTGTCCGGAATGTAGAAGCCGACTTCCTCGTCATCGCACAAAAGCGACGTGCAGTAACCGAACGCGCTCTGCCCGATGGTTTTCACGCCGTTGCCGATCGTGACGCTCACGAGGTTGGAGCAGTTCATGAATGCGAAGTCACCGATGGCTTCAACGCTACCGGGAATCTCGATGGACTGCAGATTGCCGCAGTAGTCAAAGGCAGACGAGCTGATGTTCGTCACTCCCTCCGGGATGTTGACTTCGCGGAGTTTGATGCATTCATCGAACGCCCGCGAGCCGATGTTCTTGACCGTGTCGGGAATGACAACGCGCAACAGGTTCTTGTTGGCGGACACCTTGAGTCCGTCAAACGCCCTGTAGCCGATCGACGTCACCGTATCCGGTATGGTGATTTCCGTATGGCCGTTGAGCGTAACGTCTGTAAGCTCGCCATTACCGTTGATGGTGAAAACAGGATCGGGCATTGTGGTTGTCCAGTGCGCATACAGTGTCCAGTCGCCACCAGAGAGTGTGTCATCCTCGTTGATGCGGATGCCACCGAACTTCTCGGTATACCAGCCGTCGAACGTGTAGTTGTTGCGAGTGGGTACCGGCAGGTTGCCGACATTCGGCAGATACAACGCCGATTCAATGTATGCCTTCTTCAACACCGGCATCTCTAGCTCATCGCCCAGGTTGGTGTCGAGCGTGAGCGTGTAGAAGTCGCACTCGACGATTAAGTTCTCATCCGTCACATCGTAGCCGGAAGCCTCGAGAAGCTCCGTAAAACTCTCCTTGTCTCCCTTGCAGACGTAGATTCTCTCAAGTGCCGTTGCCCCGGCAAATGCGTTCGTGTTGATATGCTCGAGGATTCCGCTGGACGGAATCATCACAGCCTTCAACGCCGTGCAGCCGTCGAAAGCGTTTTCGCCGATGTCGGTTATGTCGTCCGACAATGTCACGCGGGTGATCTTGTCGCAGTTCTTGAACGCATTCCTGCCGATGCAGGTAACAGGTTCGCGACCGGTCCAGAGGCAACTGCCGTCAGGTACATATACACACCCCTCCGTATTGGCGGAAATGGCATGCATTCCGTCGCTGGCGAGCGACGAGGAGTTCCAGATGGAGAGTCGCCCATCCTGCTTCGGCGGCGCCGCTTTAACATAACCCCATTCAATGCCGTTGACGGTGTCCGTCTCCTGCGCCGAATCAGACTGCGAGTAGATGGTGTAGTACAAGTAGGACGAATAGTTATTTGCATCCGTCACATTAAGGGCGAAGATCGAGGTGCCCCGGAAGGTCGGGGTACCCTCCAGCTTATTGCCATTGAGCACAAGACCCGAAGGGAGTCCATGGTCTTCCCAGTCCGTCACCAACTCGAACGTATACGGCGCCGTTCCGCCTGCTATCGCCTGCGCAAGGTTGATGGACGCCGGGCAGCCGATAAGGAGCGAAGCGTCCGCACCGCTGATTCCTGTAGTCTTCGAGAGCATCACCTCAATCATGTAGGTGGCTTCAATCGACCTCTGCGGTTCGGAAGAATCGGTCACCACGATTACGACTTCGTACACACCGGCCGCAGTAGGCGAACCGGAAAGCGTGCCGTCCGAATTAAGCGTAAGCCCGTTCGGGAGTTCATTGCCCTCCATATCCTTCAGCGCAAAGGTGTATGGCTTCGTTCCTTTGTGGATAGTTTCAGTGAGGTCAGTGCTGTCCGCGACACAGGCATCGAGATATATTTCACCATCGAACAGTCCGAAGTCGGCCACATCCCAACGCACGTAGAATGTCTTGTTGCCTGTCGTGCCCGGCGCAATCTGGGTCACCTGCGGACCGGACGTATAGCTGCACCAGCCTTCAAACACCCATCCTTCTCTCACCACGCTGATTTCGGTCGGCAAGGTCGCGCCGCTCTCGGTCGTGTAGGTGGCAGGCTCGAGGCCCGTAAGCTCGGTCTTTTCATCGCCGACGATGCTGTAGTACGTGATGGTGTACTCAATCGCCGTCCACTTGGCGTAGAACGTCTTGTCGCCGGTCGCGCTCGCCGGAACCTCGACGACAGCTTCACCGGTGAACTGATCATCCTCATACCAGCCGTCGAAGGTGTAGCCCTCGCGCGGATCGGGCGTGGCGAGCATCTGCGCCGTGCCGTGCGTGTAGTTGTTCGGCTCCAGCCAATACTGCGATACGCCATTGCTTATGTACGTAATATCGTATGTGACCGGCGCCGCGCCCTGGCCCTGAATCTCGAAGTAGTTGGAGCCGTCCAGCTCAACCATATCGTTCGCATCCGGCGTCCGCTCCGTCTTCGCTTCTGCATTGGCGCCTGCGTATACGATCGCATACTGTCCGCTTACCTCAAGCGTACCCTGGCTGTCGGCGCCGTTTCCGCCGCCAATACCGGCAGCCGTTGCGTCATCATTCGAGCCGCCAATTGCCGTCACAACGCCATTGGAAATCTCAACGGTGCCGCCATTGCCGCCCTTTCCGGCTCCGCCACCGCCACCGATGCCTGCGCCAGCACCCACACGCGGACCTGAGTAGGAGAACGCGCTACCGGTCGCCGTTACCGTACCGCCGTAGATCTTCACCGTACCGCCATTTGCAGCGACCCCGCTATTAAGAGAGTTGCCGCCGCTGCCGATGCCGGCGCCGCCGTTACTACCGGTTGCAGTCACCGTGCCGCCACGAATTTCCACCGTGCCGCCAGCACCATCGGCACTAGCGCTACCGCCGATACCGGCAGCACCGCTGCCGCCATTCGCAACTACAGTGCCGCCATAGATCTTCAGAGTTCCACAGGCTTTATTTGTACTGTAATCATAACCGCCGATGCCAGCACTGCTGTTGAACCCAGTTGCGGTCAACGTGCCATTACCCTTCGTCTGCCCATAGATATTGAGCGTATTGCCGGGCAGTAGGACGATGCCGGACATCCAGTTTCCTGACTTATGGTACGCGGGCTTTGGCAATGTCAGCGACCGGTCGTCCATAAGGACGATATTCACCTCGCCGTTGATGATTATCGACGTTTTCTCAGGAAGCGTATCGATATTGGCGACCACATACCAACCGCTCGAAAGCGTCATCGAAGACGACGTATTATTGTAATGAAGCGACGAATCGTATGCGGCCATACTGGGCGTGATAACCGTGCAGGTCTCGGTCTGCTCGCCGTTCGCGCCATTGAAGGTGACGGAGATATTGCCGGAAACCGGCGTATACCACTTGGAATACAATGCCACCGGACCCGTCGAGGTCGATGGAATCGATGTCACCGGCGCACCTGTGAGATCCTTATTGTCATACCAATGCAGGAACGCGGAGCCGTCCTTGACCGGTGTCGGTAGCGTCGCCACTCCTGCATCCTGCACATAAGTGGCGGGATTGAGCGAAAGCGTGGTCTCGCCATCGGCGTCATAATAGGTGATGGGGTACACATCCTTCACCGTCAGATGGAACGTTATCGGCTGGACATTCGCCGGTAGCGCGGAGTCCGTCACCGTAATCGTGAACTCATAATCGCCTGCCGTATAGAACGCTCCGGAAAGAACCCCCACACCGGCTTCCGTGTAGCAGGTGATTCCGGGCGGAAGCGTCGTTCCTGCCGCGCTGAACGTATAGGGCGAAACACCGCCCGTAGGTTGAATCGTCTGATAGAAGTTCGTGCCCTTGTTTTTGCTACCATAGTCCGTAGTGGCCACTGTGATGGGATTCGGATCATTGACCGTCAACGTGAATGTGAAGTTGGTAGAGCTTGGATTGCTGTCCGTCACCGCAATATCAAACTCATAGTTCCCGGCTGCCGACGGCCTACCGGAAAGCACACCTTCCGCCGTCAGCGAGAACCCTTCCGGAAGAGTGGAGTTCTCGGGATCGAAGGTATACGGCATCTTGCCGTCCCGAATGTACGACGAATAAGTCGCAGAGGCAAGCGTAATGTTCTTCAACTCTCCGGTCCATGCCGTTCCGAGCGAAGTTGTCTTCTGAGCCATCGGAATCGGCCCGGTGATGAGAACATACTTGTAAGATGAGGATTGGGAGATCGTCACCTTGTGCGTAGTGGCATTGGGCGTCCGTGTGGTAAGCGTTGCCGTGGCGCTCGAACTTGTCTTGACGACGGAGTCTGCGTTGAAAACATAGAGATTGCCAGTGGAGGCATTGTTACGATTGCCGCTGCCGATACCGACATTATAATTACTCGTGCCGCCGGCAGTTGCCTCGATATTGCCACCATATACATTAACCGTTCCGCCGGCCGCGTTGTTGCCACCACCAATACCGGCACCGTAGGTTCCGCCATTGGCCACGATAGTGCCATCGTAAATCGTGACGGTTCCGCCGGCACCGGAGGAGCCGCCGCCGATGCCGGCGCCATTAGCGCCGCCAGTCGCCGTGATAGTACCGCCATAAATCGTGACAGTTCCGCCAGCACCGTATTGTCCACCGCCGATACCGGCGCCGTTGTTGCCGCCGATCGCCGTCACCGTGCCACCATAAATTGTGACGGCACCGCCGGATCCACTATAGCCGCCGCCGATGCCAGCGCCTTGATAACCGCCTCTTGCGGTAATATTGCCGCCACAAATTACAACCGTACCGCCCGGCTTGTTTTGATTGCCGCCAATGCCAGCAGCCTTATAGCTTGATGTTGTACCGGAAGAGGCGCTAAGCACGCCAGTACCTTCGGTCTGACCGTAGATAACGAGCGAAGTGCCATTGGTTACGGCAATGCCGGCATCGCTGGTAGTGCCAGTCACCGTAAGTGTTGCTCCATCAGCAAGAACAAGGCTGACCTTTCCGCTGACGATTGCACCCTTGCTCAAGGTTACATTGCCCGTCACATAATACCAGCTATCCTCCCAAGTGACCGCCGAAGTGGCCGACGCAACCGGATGGCAAGTCCTTTTCCTTACAACTCCGTCTGCATTGCGGCAGTCAACCGATACCGTATCTCCGCTCGTCGGTTCCTCTGGATCTTCGTCGATAAAGCCAGGGAGCTTGACCGTCAGCGTGTATTCCGCATCAATCGTCTGCGGCGTGGGCTCAGTCGTGTCCGTCACCACCAGCGTGAATGTATATTCGCCGACCGAGCTGACGGTGCCCGAAAGCGTCGTGCCGTCAATCTCAAGTCCGGAAGGCAGTTCAGAGCCTTCCTTGACCGCAAAGGTGTAGGTTCCCGTGCCGCCCAGCACCGTTGCCGCCAGATCAATGGTGCACTCTTCGCCGGCACCGGCCTCGAGTGCGCTCACGCTCTGGGAAAGCGGCGCTGCCTTGACCACGTAATAGCGGTAAGACCGGCTGCTTCCAAGCTCATCGGTCGGGTTAGCGCTTGTGCCAACATACGCCTTCATACCGTCGCCAACCGTCAAATCACCATCCGGATAGGAATTTGGATAGCCATATCCCTTGCCGATACCGCTCGCCACATAACTAGCCGAATAACTGTAATTTCCTGCGGTCGCCGTGACGGTTCCGCCGTTGATGGTGACGGTTCCGCCCTTACCATTCATTCCGCCGCCGATACCGGCGCCGCCATGAGTGCTGGTTGCAGTAACCGTACCGCCATAAATCGTGACCGTGCAACCATTGTTATTATACTTGCCGCTACCGATGCCGGCACCATCATAATTACTCGTAGCATTCACCGTACCGCCATAGATCGTAACCGTACCGCCACCGATGCTGGCATTAGATGAAGCGGATCCTCCGCTACCGATACCGGCGCCATTCGCGGCGGTATACTGGGCCTGCGCAGTAACCGTGCCGCCGTAAATCGTTACAGTGCCGCCGCTGCCATTCTTTCCGCCGCCGATACCTGCACCATATTGGGAGTTGCTGTTAGCCATAATATTGCCGCCGTAAATCGTCACTGTGCCGCAAGTTTCGCCACTATTGCCGCCAATACCCGCACAATCCGAGGTGGAGCCAGACACTGTCGCAGTAAGGCTACCGGTTCCATTCTCCTGTGCGTAGATTGTGAGAGAATTGTCGCCAATCACTCTGATGCCGGCGCTGTTTGACGAACCGGTTACCGTCAGCGAGCAACCATCGGCCAAAATCAACTTTACATCGCCAGTAACCGTCACCGTCGAGCTGATTGCCACATTCCCCTTCACGATATACCAGCCGGTCTCGAGCGAGGTCGTGGCCGAGTCAATCGGCGTGCAATCCACGTACTCGGTGTTCCCGCTTCCGTCCTTGTATGGCTCATTGATCGGGGTAATGCTCCACTTGGAGTAGAACGTCCTATTGCCGAACGAACCGTGGGGAATCGTCGTCACCGCGCTGCCGGTTAATGCAGAAGTAGTGTGCCACGAAACGAAGTCATAACCCAGCTTCGTCGCCGGCGGCGGAAGCGTTATATCGGCAGATTCAATCGTATAGGTCGTAGGCTCAAGACCGGTCAACGTCGTAGAGCCATCCTTGTAAGTGATTGTGTACACTCTCGGCGTCCACTTGGCGTAGAACGTCTTATCCTCGGTTTCGGAGGTAGAAATCGTGGCCACCGCATCGCCGGTGCATGCCGCATTGGTGTACCAACCGTCGAATGCATAGCCATTCGGTGCTGTTGCCGTCAACGGAAGCGCGGTCGCCGTTTCCGGCGTATACTGGGTAGGCTCAAGTCCCGTCAGCTCCGTCGTACCATCGCGGCTGTCAACATACGTAATTGACTTGGGCGGATACGTCACCGTCACCGTATAGGTGAAGTCCGCACTCTGGTGGTCGGCGCCGGTAGCAGAATCGCTTACCGTAACCGTGACCGTTGCGCTTCCCGTAGCATTCGGCGTACCGGAGATTGCGCCATTCTCGTACGCAAGACCCTTCTCCGAAAGCGTCTGCGACTTGAGCGTAAATGTGTAAGGTGCCGTGCCGCCGCTTATCGTTCCGGCGATAGACTGTTCGAACGCCACACCAATCTGCGCCGCAAACGCGCTCGTCTCCTGCGTCAGCGGCGACGGGCCAACCTTCTCAACGCGATAATACTGATATATCGTAGTCAGCGAAATTGAGGTCTCGCCGTTCGGATTCTTGATATCGGAATCCGTCAGCGTCGAGCTCGCTCCCGCCTTCACCACCACGTTCGCCCCAACCGTCAAGGTACCCTGATTATCGGTGGATTTAACGCAACCAATGCCGGCGGCAGCCCCAGAAGCGCCTGTTGCCGTAACTCTGCCGCCGTTTATAATGACGGTACCGCCGGCGCTACTGCCAATATCATATCCGCTACCGATGCCGGTGCCACCTGTCGCGGTGACTGTTCCGCCATTGATCGTAACGCTTCCGCAAACCTGGCCGCTGTTGCCGCCAATGCCAGAGCTGATGCTACTGGCACCAGTAGCGTCGAGCCTGCCGGTGCCGTTTGCCTGCGCGTAGATTGTCAGCGAATTCCCTGAAGCCACATTGAGTCCGGACTTATAACCGGATGCCACCGTCACTTCAAGATGCGCGCCATCGGCAAGAATAAGGTTTACATCGCCGGACACCGTAACAGATTCATTAATCGTTACTTCACCCTTCGCCACATACCAACCAGTCGCGAGCGTCGTGGTGTCGGAAGCGATTACGGTGCACAGTTGTGCAGGCATTTCGTTGCCGCCAGCATCAACATACACTTCATTGCTCTGTTCCGCGCCCCACTTGGCGTAGAAGACCTTGTCGCCGGTGGAGCCCTGCGGAATCGTCGTCACCGCATCACCGGTGCAACCGGCATTATCGTACCAGCCATAGAAGCCCTTTCCGGCCTTGGTCGCGGATGCCGGGAGCAACAAATCTGCCGACTCGATAGTGTAGCTCGTGGGAATAAGTCCCTGATCGGCAATCGGGGTCGTGGAGTCAGTCATATAGGTGACGGTATAGACAAACGGCGTCCACTTCGCATAGAACGTCTTGTTCTCGGTCTCGGAAGCGGAAACCGTCGTTATCGCCTCGCCGGTGCACTCTGAAGTGGCGTACCAGCCCGCAAATTCGTAGCCATTGGGCGCACTTGCCGTATTCGGAAGCGTAGCCGCCGTGCCGGGCATATACTGCGCAGGCACAAGGCCCGTCAGTTCCGTCGTACCATCGCGGCTGTCGATGTACGTGATCGACTTGGGCGGATATGTAACCGTAATGGTGTAGCTGAAGTCCTCGCTCTGATTGTCTTCACCAATTCCGGAATCCGTGACCGTGAACACGACGGTCGCGGAAGCCGTCGCCGTGGGCGTGCCGGAAATGACGCCTGCGTTGAACGTGAGACCGTCAGGAAGCGTTCCAGACTTCTGCACGAACGAGTAGGTCGGAGTGCCACCACTCACCGTCGCCGAAAGCACCTGATTAAACGCCACGCCAACCTGCGCCGCAAACGCATCCATAGTCTGGACGAGGCCAGCAGGTCCGACCCTTTCAATAAAGAAGTACTGCTGTCCGCTCAAGGTGATTGCGCCCGTCATTTCATCACGATCACGCTTCGTTGCGGAACCTGCATTCGCACCCGCCATGACGGACATGCTGGAGGAAACGGTCAAGGTGCCGTTAACTGTGCCAGTCCCAAACGCACCCTTGCCGATACCGGAAGCGGAAGTATTTCCGCTGATGGCCGTGATAGAACCTCCGTTCACAGTTACTGCGCCACCATTTGAATATTCTCCGCCGCCGATACCTGCAGCATATGATCCGCCCTGCGCGGTCACTGTCCCGCCGTTGATGGTCACGGTCCCGCCGGCAGCGAGAGACGGATCATTGTTCTCACCCATTCCGCCGCCAATACCGGCACCATAATTACCGCCGGTAGCAGTTACATTGCCGCCGTTTATCGTTACCGTTCCGCCCGCTCCCGGATTGCCGCCACCGATGCCTGCGCCATATGAGCTGCCATTTGCAATGATCGTACCGCCGTTTATTGTCACGGTTCCACAAGACTCGTATCTATTGCCGCCGATTCCGGCAGCATAATTTCCGCCACCTACGGCAGAGATTACGCCAGTATCACCGGCTTGCCCATAAATCGCGAGCGAACTGCCGGTTGGCACGTTAATACCGGCCTTGTAGCTCGCACCTGTGACTACAAGAGAAGCACCATCTGCAATAATGAGATTCGCAGAACCGGAAACGCTCATACCAAGAGTTCCAAAATTGAGATCGTTGGTCACAGCATACCAACCGCCCGCAAGATCTAGCATTTCATCAGAAATCAGCACGCAATCTTTAGACTTTGTCGTACCATCGGTATCACGATACGATACATTGGCCATGGCCGGAGCGAATATCTTGTAATGCATTTCGCCCGCCAGAGTGATTGTGCCATCACCGGCCCTCTCCTTCAGCACGAATGAAGAAGAATAGCTGTCGTCAACCTTCGCCTTCACGACTATGTTCTCGCCGACAGTAAGTGTCCCCGACGTCTTGTAGGCATTATATCCACCAATACCGGCGCTGCTGCTGCTAGAGGTGTTCGCAATCACCGTGCCGCCATAGACGTAAACCGCGCCTCCAGGCGTGTTGTACCCGCCACCGATGCCGGAATAACTGCCGTTTGCCGTGATATTGCCGCCATAGACGGTCAATGTGCCGAAGTGGCTTGAGGCGTCTCGGGCGCCGATTGCCGGACCGCTTGTCGCCGTCACCGAAAACGCACCGGTTCCATTCTCCTGAGCGTAGATTGTCAGCGAATCGTCGCCCTTAACCGCCACTGCGGGATCGTATTCGGAAGAGTTCACCGTCAGTGTCGCGCCATCAGCAAGAATCAAATTCACAGCACCAGAGACAGTCACTTTCTGGCTTATCGTAACATCTTCCTTCACGATGTACCAACCGGTGGAAAGAGATGTCGAGCTGGAAGTGATCGTAGCGCACTCCGCCGTCTGCTCGTTGCCGGAACCATCAATGTACGTCTCGTTGGTCTTGATTACACCCCACTTCGCATAGAACGTCTTCGTTCCGGTCTGCCCGGCAGGAATCGTCGTCACGGCATCGCCGGTGCAACCAGAATTGTCATACCAGCCGTAGAAGCCATAACCCGCCTTAGTCGCCGTTTCAGGCAAGGTGGCCGCCGCTTCGATCATGTAGGTGGTAGGCGTAAGACCGTCCATGGGCGTAGTGCCATCCATATAGACAATCGAGTACGCAACCGGCGTCCACTTCGCCCAGTAAGTCTTGTTCTCCGTCTCGGAATCGGAAACCTCTGTCACAACACTACCGGTGCATTCAGCATTGTCATACCACCCGGCAAAAGTGTAACCGGTCTTGGTCGCAGAGGCGGCAAGCGCAGTAGCCGTGCCAGGAGCATACTCGGTCGGCGAAAGACCATTAATCGTGTCGTTTCCGTCCTTGTAGGTAATAGTCTTGGGCGGATATGTAACCGTAATGGTGTAGCTGAAATCTTCGCTCTGCGCAGGCGCGCCGGAATCCGTGACTGTGAACACGACTGTCTCAACAGCAGTCGCCGTAGGCGTGCCGGAGATGGTGCCGTTCTCGAACGAAAGCCCTGTCGGCAACGTTCCCGTCTTAAGGGTGAACGAGTAAGGCGAAGTGCCACCACTCACCGTATCCGCAAGCGCCTGATTGAACGCCTCGCCAACATGCGCAACAAAAGCATTCGTCGTCTGCGCAAGCGGCACCGGCCCAGTTTTCTCAGCAAAATAATAGCGGCGAACTGTCGTCAAATCAATATAGCCATCTTCATTTGGTTCGCGTATGTGGTCATCATTAAGAGGCGTGGAAGTGTTTGCTTTGACAACAACATTGGGACCTACCTTAAGTGAGCCTTGATCCTTGCCTGAGTTTCCTCCAATACCTGCATATGACGAACTACCACCAGTTGCAGTGACGCTACCGCCGTTTATAACCACATCGCCACCAGGCCCACTCCAACCGCCACCAATACCAGCAGCGCTGCTGGATGTTGTAGCCGTAACAGTACCGCCGTTAATAACAACGATTCCACCCTTACCATAATTTCCACCGCCGCCGATACCTGCCGAATACTGCCCACCAGTTGCAGTTATGTCGCCACCATATATCGTCACTTTGCCGCATTGTTCATTGCTAACCGTTGTACTGCCAATGCCCGCACCTTCATAAGCGCCTGACACATTCAGCTTACCTGTTCCAGCACTTTGACCATAAATTGTAAGTGAGTTCGTCACAGAACCATCAACAATCACCTTAATTCCTGCACTGCCACTTGTAGAAGTAGTAATCGTCAGCGTCGCGCCGTCGCCAAGAATGAGGCTCACCTTGCCGTTCACCGTCACACCCGCGCTCAAAGTAACATTGCCAGTCACATAATACCAACTATCAGACCATGTTACGGCAGATGCGGAGTCTGTAATCTGATTGCATGTTCTCTGATGAATCATCCCGTCAGCCGTACGGCAATCGACGGTCACGCCACTCGCTGGTTCTTCCGGATCGTCATCGACAAAGCCGGACGATTCGACTACCGAAAATGTATAAGTTATATCCTGCTCCGTCCCGATAGCATCCGTCACAACGACAGTAAACGAATATGCATCAACTAGCACCGCTGGAGTGCCGGAAAGAACGCCATCCACTAGCGAGAAGCCGTCGGGCGCATTGCTACCAGACTTCAATGCGAATGTGTACGGCGAGACACCACCGGAAATAGTAACGGCGAGGCTGATGCTTGTTGGTTTATCGACCGTAGCCGAAATTGATTGTATCGCTGTAATCGGATCGGGGGCAGTAACAGTCAGAGTATAAGTGAAGTTTTTGCTGTCCTCTGCACCATCCGTCACCGTCAACGTGAACGGATAAGAGCCAGCTACCGCCACCGCGCCAGAAAGCGTTCCGTTGGAATTAAGCGTAAGCCCGGACGGCACTGTTCCAGAGAAGGTGTAGGGCGTCACACCGCCGACAATCGTTGCGGCGAGATTCCATTCCTTGGATTCGCCAGCGTAAGAAGCAAGCGAATTCTCCACCTGTGTCATGCTTAGCGTCTCGACATAGAAATAACGCTGAGTTCCAATGGTAATCGAACCGCCCCTGCCGATTTCCGTTGTGGGATTGGCGGTCGAACCCGCCTTTACGGACACGGCAGGGCCGACGGTCAGCGTGCCCTTTGTGTTAGAGTATCCACCTCCTTTACCAATGCCTGTTGCCCCGCTGGAAGAACCCGCAGAGGATGAGCCAGCTGTGGCCGTAACTGTACCGCCATTAATTGTTACATCGCCACCATTGCCGTTATTGCCGCCGCCAATGCCGGCCCCGTACCATGAGCCGCCAATTGCCGTAATCGTGCCGCCATTGATGGTCACCGTGCCACCGTTGCCGTAATAACCGCCGCCGATGCCGGCGCCTACATAATTTCCGCCATTGGCAGTGATATTGCCGCCGTTAATTGTGATAGAACCGCAGTTCTCATGGTCGTTGCCGCCAATGCCGGCGCCGCCGGCGCTGTAGCCATCGGATGAATAGCCGGAAGCTGTCAAAGATCCGGTTCCTTCGGCCTGACCAAAGATAGTGAGCGAATTGCCGCTTGCAACATTAATGCCGGCTTTCTTTGATGCTCCCATGACCGTAAGAGATGCACCATCAGCAAGCACAAGGTTCGCATCGCCGGATACGGTAATGCCGCCCGTTCCGTAGTTGAGTGTTCCTGTGGCGACATACCACTCTTCATCCCAACTGATTATTCCAGTGTTCAGCTGAATGCAGTTCGTGGTTATGGACGCGCCTGCAGCATCGACAAAAGTAACTGGCACAATAGTCTTCTGCAGGATATTAAGCGAATACGGCGCATCATTCCAGACATTGCTCGCTGCGTCAGTCACTCTCAAAGTGAAGTTGTACGAGCCAGGGGTCGTGGGCGTGCCAGAAAGCGTGGATCCAGAAACTTCAAGCCCCGGCGGCAAAGTGCCGCTAACAAGCTCGAATGTGTACGGCGCCGTTCCATTCTTTACGGTCGCCGAAAGATTCCAGCTGCTGAACGCACCTGAAAATGCTGGCGTAAGCGTACCACCGCCAGTAACCTGATATATTACGCCTGCCGGTAGCGCACTCGCCACCTTATAGGTCGTACCGGCCACTGGGGCACCTGTGAATGAGCCGCTGGTATTGGCAAACATGCTGCTGTTGTAGAGGCTGGCACCAGCGCCGACCTCCGATGGAATCGACCACTCAACGCCAGGACCGGAAGTATTGACCTCAAGGCCCGAACAACCTTGAAACATATTGTAATAGCAACTGCTTGCAGTCGTCGTAGCGGGAAGTGTTGGCAATAACTTGAGGCCCGTGCAATTCTGGAACATGTTTTGATAGCATGAGGACGCAAGCGTCGTAGCCGGGAGCGCAGGCGGGGTAACCAGCTGGCTACAACCGCTGAACATTGATTCATAACAGTTCGCTGCCATCGTCGTCGCGGGCAGAGTCGGCGCGGATGTCATGTACGAGCAATACGAGAACATTGCCTTGTAGCAGTTGTTCGCAAGAGTTTCCGCAGGAAGCGCCGGTGCGTTGGTTATGTGCGCGAAATAGAACATGGAGTCATAGCAGTTGTTGGCAAGCGTAGTGGCGGAAAGCACGGGCGCGGATACCAACTTCGTCCAGTTGTAGAACATGTACTTGTAGCAGTTCGCTCCCATCGCCGGCACGTCGCCGTCGTAGCCACGCAATGTCTCGATGTCACCTTCGCAATACACGTTCTGCGACGCAGAAAGGCTGAATGTCGCGGAAGAAAGTCCGCTAGGGTTGAATGTGGCAATGCCCTTTCCGCGCAGGTAGATGTAGTACTGTCCATCGGTCTGCACAGCGGAGGTATAGGAACCAGTCCAAGTCGTCCATGACGCACTGTCCGCCGGATTCGAGGTCGCGTATTCCAGATAGCCGCCATCGCCCGTCCAACGGCTGCTGGTGCCGGAGAGCGAGAACGACCCCGTACTCCTGAACGTCAGGTACGGCGTGTCAAACGCCGAAGCAACCAGCGTTGCGAGGGCGGCGAAGGCGCAGATGAATGACTTTTTGATCATGTTCTTCATGGGAGGCTTCCTTTATCCTTCAAGTGCATAAAATGGGCGAAAACAACAACTTGGGCATACGCGTCGCGTGTGCCAAATCGCCAAAAAAGGCGAGAGGTTATCTGCCTTAGCTGTCATCCTGTGACATTCGATAATTGCATTTTACCAAATACCCCCGCCGATGGCAAGAGGCGGTAAGAAAAAAATCAGACCGAGTCGCCCATAGTGGTGCCAAATCCGCACTTTATAAACGGATTAAGGTGAAAGAATGATCGTTCCGCCGCAGAGTATCGTGCCGTCGGCTGAATAGAGCACGGCCGACTGTCCGGGCGCGACGCCGAATAGACCATCAGGCGCATGCACAACGCCGCGCTCCAGAGTCACAGGTCCGGCGGGGCGTCCGCTTGAGCGTATTTTGATGAATCCCTCAACAGGACCGTCCGTCGGCTCGGCTCCCTGCCAGTTCAAACCCTGCACCGCAAATTCCCGGCTGAACGCCTCTTCGCGCCGCCCAACCACGACTTCGTTGCGGCATGCGTCCAGGCGCACGACATAATATGGCGTGCCGCCGCCGATGCCAAGCCCCTGGCGCTGTCCGACGGTGTAGTGCCAAAAGCCGTTATGCTTACCGAGCGTTTTGCCGTCCAACGTTACAATGCGCCCTTCCGCGTCCTCCTTGCCGACGATCTCATTTGCGTCGCCGGAATAGAAGTCCTGCGAATCTGGCTTATCGGCCATGACCAGTCCCGCTTCGTGCGCAATGCGGCGCACTTCGCTCTTCGGAAGCCCGCCAAGCGGGAACATCACGCGCCCCAGCTGCTCTTGGGTGAGGTTCCAAAGGAAATAGCTCTGATCCTTAGATTCATCCGAGGCTCGGGCGACCGCGAGCCGTCCGCCGACCTCTACGCGCCTGGCGTAATGTCCAGTCGCAAACCGGTCGAACCCCATCTGCCGCGCCGCCATCTCCGGCAGCAGGCCGAACTTGAGCTGACGGTTGCAGACGACGCAAGGATTCGGGGTGCGCCCGGCCCTGCGTTCGTCGCGGAAGTAGCCGAGCACGATTCGCTCGTATTCCTCCGAGCAGTCGAACGTCCTATACTCAATGCCAAGCGTAGCGGCGAACGACTCTGCGGCGGCGATATCCTTCTCTTCGCCCGGACCGAAACACGCGTCGCGATCACCGCCTTTGTAGTGTCCCTCGCGCCACAGCTTCATCGTGACGCCGACGACCTCATGGCCCTCACGCTTCAGCAACAGCGCGGCGACGGCGGAATCGACTCCACCCGAAAGTCCGACGGCAATCTTCACGACTCGCGCCTCCCGACAGTATATCCAGCCTTGAGCGCAAGTTCGCGATCATCGTCGAAGTCCGCCCCGGGCGTGGTGAGGAGCGGACCCGCAATGCCCGCCGACATTCCGACATATATGCACTTCGCCGCAGTCTCGTCCGACATGTCGCGGCGACCGCCCGCGAACCTGAGCGGCGTCGACGGATTTACGAGGCGAAGTAGCGCAACCGAATCTATCACGCGCTCGGGGTCGAGTATGCCCTTCCCGCCAAGCGGCGTTCCCTCTATCGGATGGAGAACGTTGACCGGAATCGAGTCCGGCGCAACCTCCTTAAGCGCGAACGCGAATTCCACAAGCTGTTCGTCCGTCTCGCCCATGCCGATTATTCCGCCGCAGCATATCTGAAAGCCAAGCTTCTTCGCGGCGCGGAGCGTCGCAAGCTTGTCCGCCGTCGAGTGCGTGGAGCAGAGCGACGGGAAAAGCGAGGGCGCTGTTTCAAGGTTGCAGTGTACGCGCTGGAGCCCCGCGTCCTTGAGACGCTTCAGGTCCTCCTCCGTGAGAAGCCCGAGCGAGGCGCAGAGTCCAATACGGGACGCCTTGCGCATTTCGTAAAGCGCCGCGCAGACGTTGTCCACATCCTCATGCGAGAGTGTGCGCCCCGAAGTGACTATGCCTATTCTGTCCGCGCCGTTGGCCTCGGCATCCTTCGCCGCCTTTACGCAAGCCTCGGTTCCGACCCATCCGTATGTCTCGCAGCCGGTCTTCCAGTGCGCGGACTGTGCGCACCACTTGCAGTTCTCGGTGCAGCGTCCCGACTTCGCATTGATTATCGCGCAAAAGTCGAAGCGCTTTTCCACGCAACGCTCCGTGACTTCGTGCGCCCGTTCGCGCAGTTCTTCCCGACGCTCCGGCTTAAGGAGCGCCAGGGCTTCGTCTCTGTCGATTCCGTCAGACATGGCACACACCATCAGAGGCCGAGGAGTTTTGCCGCGTTGTCGTGGTAGATGCGGCGAAGCGCGTCTTCCGGAAGATGCGTTGCGCGAATCTTCTCGATCTCGACGCTCGGCTCGTGGAATGGGGAGTCGATGCCGAAGAGGACGCGGTCAGAACCTACGGTGTCGTATGCCTCGCGTATCTTCACGCTCATCGGGGAGCCCGACGTGTCGAGATATACGTTTGGATAGCGCCGTGCCGTCTTGAGCGCCGCGTCTACGTAGACGCCGTGGGCGTGGCCCATGTGCAGCATCACGACCTTGACGTTCGGATGGCGCTCGACGAGCCAGCCGATCTGCCACGGCAGCGAGAACGGGGGATGTCCACTATGGATGAACACCGGGATCTTCAGCTCCTCCGCGAGGTCCAGCACAGGATCAACGAACATGTCGTCCGCGCAATAGGCGTCGAAGAGCGGATGCAGCTTGATGGCGCGGAATCCCTCGCGCTCGACAAGACGGCGAATCTCGGCAAGTTCCGCCGCGCCGCCCGGCTTGACCCAGGCGACAGGCACGATGAGGTCTGGTTCCTTTTGGAAAGCGTCGATGACCGACTTGTTGTCGTGGAATCCCGCGCCTGTTAGAAGCGTCTTCTCGATGTCGAACTCGGCCATCTGCTCTTTGAGACGGGCAAGGTCAAAGTCAAACCTCGCCCACGACCCGAAGTTTCCGATATGCGTATGTGCGTCAATTATCTTCATGGCTACCCTTTCACCGTATATCATACCACGGCTTCGTTTTTAGCCATGCAGAACGTGTAGAACACTTACACGTTTCTACACGCTCCACATGGCTTTCCGCTTACTCGAAAAGCCAGGTCGAGAGGTAGCGCTCGCCAGTGTCGGGAAGGAGCGCGACGATCGTCTTGCCGGCGAACTCAGGACGCTTCGAGAGCTCGAGAGCGGCCCAGAGCGACGCGCCGGACGAGATGCCGACGAGAAGCCCTTCCTGCGCCGCAGCCGCGCGAGCAGTCGCGCCGGCGTTGTCGGCGGAGGCCTTGATGACTTCCGTGAGAAGCGACGTATCTAGCACCTTCGGGACGAAGCCAGCGCCGATGCCCTGAATCTTGTGGGGACCGGGCTGTCCGCCGGAGAGGACGGGCGATGTGTCGGGTTCGACTGCGAAAAGCTTCACCTCGGGATTCTTCTCCTTGAGGTACTTGCCAGTGCCAGTGATCGTGCCGCCCGTGCCTACGCCTGCGACGAACGCGGCGACTTCGCCGTTCGTGTCCGCCCAGACCTCGGGACCGGTGGTACGGTAGTGGTAGTCGGGGTTCGCGGGGTTCTCGAACTGCTGCAGGATCACCGAGCCAGGCGTGGAGTCGCGAAGCTCGTTCGCCTTGGCGATCGCGCCCTTCATTCCGGCCGCGCCGGGCGTGAGGACGATTTCCGCGCCGTAGGCGGCCGCAAGCTTGCGACGCTCGATCGACATCGTCTCGGGCATGGTGAGAATGAGGTGGTATCCCTTCACCGCGCTGACGAGGGCGAGGCCGACACCGGTGTTGCCGCTCGTGGGCTCGATGATCGTCGCGCCCGGCTTGAGGACGCCCGACTTCTCGGCCGCCTCCACCATCGAAAGCGCGATACGGTCCTTGACGCTTCCGCCGGGGTTGAAGTACTCGACCTTCGCGAGAACGCGCGCTCCGCCCTTGTTCAGCTTGGACGAGATCTCCACGAGCGGCGTTCCGCCGACTTTCTCCAAAATGTTCTTTACTGCGTTGCTCATAACGTTTTCCTTTCGTTATATTATATCAAAGTTTGGTGATTTTGCTGTTTAGTGTCTTTGTTGATTTTTGCCACATAGCACACAAAGTGTCACAGAGTTTTTTAGGGGGTCTGGGGCAATGCCCCAGTTCTTTGTGCTCTTTGTGTTCTTTGTGGCTATAAATTTAGAACTGATACTGCACGCTGAAGACGAGTCCCGAGCCGACGCCGAGGTTCTTTGCGGAGCCATGGCGATAGTACTTGTCCTTGTCTCCGGTCTGAACATACGCTGCGACAAGCGTCAGGTTGTCGTTAACGAACCACGCGACATGTCCGTCGTAGTAGTCGTGGTTGCGGATTCCGTCTCCGACGCGAGCACCCTGTTTGTATTCGAGGCCGATCGCGACGTTGGACGCCGGCAGCACGTCTATGTTGCCGAAGGCGACAAGGTCGTAGTCGTTGTGCCCGACAACGCCGTTCACCACCTCGTCGGTGTATAGAAGGCCCGCCGAGAGAAGAACCGGCCACGGAGTCTCTTTGATCAGCTTAGACGCTACGACGTATGCGTCAAATCCGTCGTTGTCGAGTCCGAGCGCGTCGACCGTCCGCGAGTCCGTGTACTTGTAGATGCCGCCGACGGCTATCGCCGGCACCCACGAGGTATCGAACGCGTTCTCGTCGAGAAGGCGGAGCTTTGCGCCGAGGTTGTACTTGTTGATCGACCTGTCGCCGTACTTCCTCGCGTTGACGAGTTCGTAGCCGGCCGAGAGCTCGAGGCGGCTTGCGACAGTGAAGGCGGCGCCGAAGGCACCCCAGTTGATGTCAGCGTCATTGAGGTTGACGTACCACGCGCCAAACTGCGGTTTCGAGACGACGTTGTTGAGACTGTTCGACTCGCCGCCCTCCCACGGCTGGCCCGCCGTGTATGCGAGGGGGTTGAAGGCGATACCTCCTGCGCCCTGAAGGTTGTTTAGCGGTACGCCTCCGTAGGCGGTTCCTATTGCAGCGACCGCCGCAAGAGAGAAAGCGGCTGCGATGCGGATGGACTTGCTGTTCTTGATGTTTTTGTTCATTGTGCGATTCCTTTCTTTGATTGTTGTTCTGATGTGTTTTCTTTAAATGCCCTGCCCCGTTGCCGGGGCAGGGCGGGGCGTTAAATGGCTTCCAACGCCCTGTCAAGCTCCGAGATTATGTCGTCGATGTGCTCAAGGCCGATCGAGAGGCGAATCAACTCCGGCAGCACGCCGCCCTTTCGCAGATCTTCATCCGAGAGCTGCGAGTGCGTCGTCGATGCAGGATGTATGACAAGCGACTTCGCGTCTCCGACATTGGCGAGAAGCGAGAATATCTCGCCGTTGAGCGCATCCGTGACCTTGCGCGCCTCCTCCGAGCCGCCTTTTACGCCGAATACGACCATCCCGCCCGCGCCACGCGGCAGATACTTCGCCGCAAGCTCCGGCTGCGTCAGCGAAGGATACTTGACCCACGCCACCTTCGGATGCCTCTCCAGCCACTTCGCTACGGCGAGCGCGTTTTCGCTGTGACGCGCGATGCGGAGCGGAAGCGACTCCACACCTTGCAAGAAGAGCCATGCGGCGTCCGGCGCGAGCGTCGGGCCCTGGTTGCGGATGCCGACCGTCAAAAGGCGAATCGAGAACGCTATCGGCTTGAGCGGCTCCGGCAGGTCGTGCGCGAAGCGAAGCCCGTGATACCCTTTATCTGGCTCGTTGTAGAGCGCGAACTTGGGATCGCTCCAGTCGAAGCCGCCCTTCTCGACCACAACGCCTCCGATGCCTGCGCCGTGTCCGCCGATCCACTTCGAAAGCGAATGGATTACGAAATCCGCACCGTGGTCGAACGCCCTCAGGAGTGGTGGAGGCGTGAAGGTTGCATCGACCACGAGCGGAAGATGATGACGATGTGCGATTTCGGCGTACTTCTCGATATCCGCGATGTCTAGCGCTGGATTGCCGACAGCCTCTATGTAGACTAGCCTTGTCTTCTCGTTTATCGCCGCTTCGACCGCCGCAAAGTCGTTGACCAGCGTGAAGTTCGCCTTTATTCCGGCGTTCGGAAGGATTGCGTCGAACTGCGAGAACGTTCCGCCGTAGAGGTTGCTTGCCGCCACGATCTCATCCCCCGCGCGGGCGATGTTCGTTATCGTGAAGTAGATCGCCGCCGTGCCGCTCGAAAGCGTCTGCGCCGCCGCGCCGCCCTCAAGCGCCGCGATGCGCTTGGCGAGCACATCGTTCGTCGGGTTCATGAGTCGGGCGTATATGTTGCCCAGCTCGCGCAAGGCGAAGAGGTCCGCGCCATGCTTCGAATCGCGGAAGTTGTATGCCGTCGTGCGGTAGACGGGAACCGCCCTGGACTTCGTCGCCGGGTCGCCAAAGGCGTCCTGTCCTGCGTGGACGGCCAATGTCTCGATGTGGTACTGTTTTGTGCTCATTTGTGTCGCTCCTTTCTTTCTCGCGTCAACGAGGCACAGTATACCACGCCGGATGGCCTATCGGCCAATCGGAAGATTTTTGCGTTATGTATAGGATTGGCCTATCGCTTGGCGGTGCGCTTGCGAATCTCCTCGACGAACGCCTTGCCTGCGTCGGAGAGCGGAATGCCGTCGCGCAGGACGAGCCCGACGCGAATAAAATCGTCCATCTTAAGAGGCACCGCCACGATGTCGGGCCCGTTGAGTTCGCGCGAAAGCGCGCCCGATGCGATGGTGTAGCCATCAAGGCCAAGGATGAGATTAGTCATCGTGGCGCGGTCGCGCACGCGGATGTTCTTCTTGCGGTCGATCGAAGGCATGACCTCCTCTGCGAAGTAGAGCGCGTTCTCCACGCCCTGCTCGAAGGAGATGAACGGATATGCGTCCAGCTCCTTGGGCGAGATGCCGCTCTTCTTCTTCGCGAGCGGATGGCGCTTGCCGAGGAACACGTGCGGACGCGACACGAACAGCTCCTCGAACCGAAGCTCCTCCTTCTTGAGAATCTTCATTATTGCGCGCTCGTTGCGGCGTGAGAGGTAGAGGACACCGATTTCGCTGCGGTGACGCGCCACGTCGTCGATTATCTCGCTCGTCACAGTCTCGCGCAAGGTGAAGTCGTAGCTGTCCGCACCGTTGGCCTTTACGACCTCCATGAACGCCTCAACCGCGAACGCGTAATGCTGGCACGAGACGGCGAATTGCGGACGCCGCACCGCCTTTCCGGTGTACTTCGACTGATTACGCGCCGCGTCGTCCAGGATCTGGCGGGCGGAGGCAAGGAACTCCTCACCCTCGCGGGTTACGGATACGCCACGGCTCGAGCGCGTGAAGATGGCTATGCGAAGCTCCTCTTCTAGCGAGCGGATCGACTCCGTCAAGGTGGGCTGCGTCGCGAACATGCGACGGGCAGCCTCGCTAACCGAGCCGCACGACGCCACCGCATCGACATACTTAAGCTGCTGTAGGGTCACTAATATCCTCCTTGCGCGTTAATGTGGCATATTATATCATATTACTCGGCATCCGACCCCACTAAATACAGGCAAATTCTATCAGTTCAGTAGCCTCATTTTGGCATGGCCTGCGCGTCTATTGCCAAGCCCCTGCCCCCTTGTCTAGTTCGATTCTGATAGACTATCCCCTGTTCTTGCTCAACAGGTGTTGGGATAGCTGATTCGCAAGGAAAGGCGAAAAGAATGCCCGGGAGACGATGGCCATCGTCTCCCGGGCGGTGGCGACAAGCCCGTTCACCCCCAGGTTCGGCAAACCGACCATTAGCTAGGGCGTCGTCACTTTGCGTGGTCAATAAACTGAATGGTTGCAAGGGCTGGTGGATCATGCCAGATCCATCAGTTGCTTCAGCTCGTATGACAAGGAAAGTATACCATGAACCAGGCCAGAATGCACGTCGGAGTGGATGTCGGCAAGGAATGTCTCGACATCTGCTATCCGGACGGATCAAAGGAACACATCGGAAACACAAAACGCAGCAGAGCAAAGCTCATCAGGAAGGCAAGGGCAATGTCCGCCATTGTCAGCTTCGAAGCCACAGGACCGTACGAGGAGAATCTTGCGGACGAATGTCTTGCCGCAGGAGTTCCCGCCGTCAGGCTGGACGCATGGAAGACACGGAAGTACGCGGAATCCCAGGGGATGCTTGAGAAAACGGACGCCATCGACTGCGAGATGATCCGAGATTTCGCGGCATCTCTCAAACCGGAGCAGCTTCGCTTCGTTCGGCCAATGTCCGACGGCTACAGGAGGCTCAAGCGGGCGACCAGCGTCAGGAGGAACCTGATCAAGGCCAAGACGCTTGTCGTCAATCAGCTCGAGAACATACTGGACAAGGACGTCAGGGCCTCTGTCTCAAGAGTCATTGACGCCCTTGAGAGACAGATCGAAAAGATGGACGCGCTTTGCACCGAAGCGATAAGGTCGGACGATAAGATGAACGCCCTTGCCGTGCGATTTGAGCAGGTTGTCGGCGTTGGCCCCGTGCTGATCAGCACGATGCTCTCGTCCTGTCCTGACATCGGGTCGTTCACGTCCAAGGGCATCGCAAAGATGGCTGGAGTCGCGCCCATCGAGAACAAGAGCTGCACGATCAGGAAGAAGTCGAAGCCGCGCCGAGGCCGCAGGGAGCTGCGAAGTGCGCTGTACATGGCCGCTGTAAGCGCCTGCCACAGCAACCATCTCCTTGAGCCGGTCTACAAGCGGTTCGTCGACAGGGGGATGCCGAGACGTGTTGCGCTCATCGCCTTGGCCCGTCACATCGCAATCCTGATGAACTACATCGCGAAGTACCCAGATTTCAATCCAGCCGTCGACCCGAAGAAGGCCGCCCTGCTGGCCCTGCCAAAGAGAAAGCCAGGGCGTCCCCGCAAGAACCCGTAACCACGACAACGGATAGACCATGGACAATCAGCGCTGCCATGCCGCAGCG
>Ga0265298_10000103_pt1 | contig 123340 bp, 95 predicted proteins | sample AusTroGonzalo_MG_3_FD_193486 | JGI IMG/M metagenome (GOLD analysis project Ga0265298, IMG submission 193486) | Bovine rumen microbial communities from tropical cattle in Woodstock, Queensland, Australia - Gonzalo_01 | ecosystem: Host-associated > Mammals > Digestive system > Stomach > Rumen ...
TGCTGCCTGCATACTCGGAGTGCTCACCTATCTTCTGCTGCTTGCGGAACTCGATGGAGGTGTTGGTACCCACGGTGAACCATTTCTTGATCTTGTAGTCGGCATTCACCTGGCCGGTGAAACGCTTATAGGTATCCGTGTTGCCACGGGCCATACCGTCTTCGTCCAGGTAATTGATGGAGAGGAAGTAGGAACCGCGGTCGTTACCGCCCTGGGCGCCCACGGTGTGGCTGTGGGTGATACCGGTCCCGTACAGGACGTCGGCCCAGTTAGTATCCGTTACACCGTCCCAAACGCCGGTAGAAATGATGGTTTCACGGTCGGGCAGCTGACCGGCCTGTTGCTGCCAGTCAATGTACTGCTCGGCATTCATCACCTGGGCGTGGTGACCCAGCTGGGTGAGGGTGAGCTTGTAGTTGTAGAAGATGTTGCCATCCTTGTCCTTGTTCTTGGCACCGCTCTTGGTGGTGATGAGCACAACGCCGTTACCGGCCTGCGCGCCGTAGATGGCGGCCGATGCGGCATCCTTCAGCACTTCCATGGACTCAATCATGGAAGGATCCAGATAGTCGATCTTGTCCACCTTAAGGCCGTCCACAATCAGGAGCGGACCCAGGCCGGAGCCACTGTTGGAGGAGATACCGCGGACGCGGATGGAGGAACCTTCACCCGGAGCGCCGGAGTCGTTGAAGATCTGCACGCCGGCGGCCTTGCCCTGCAGGGCGGCGGCCGCATCGGAAGTGGAACGGTTGGCCAGTTCGGCCTCACGGACCGAGGCCACGGAACCCGTGAGGTCGGATTTCCGCTGCACACCGTAACCGATAACCACCGTTTCTTCAATCATCTCGTTGTCTTCCTCCATCACGATGTTGAAGCTGGTCTGGTTGCCCACCGTAATGGTCTGGCTCACATAGCCGATACTTTCTACATTGAGATTGGAGCCAGCCGGAATACTTAGCGAAAACCGGCCGTCCATATCGGTGGCCGTTCCTATCTGAGTATTGCCTACCACGGTAACTGCAGCGCCGATGACCGGCTGGCCACTTGCATCGACAACGCGTCCGCTAATGGAGCGGTTCTGGGCGAAGGCCTGGAAAGACCCGGCCCCAGCGAGGAGTATCGCCAGGATACACCCCACCCTAAATATGCGTTTTAACATAGATAGAAGTTGGTAAATAGTTTGTTAAATTGATGTGGTTGTTAAAAAACAACACAAATATAAAACCCAACTTCTAAAAAAACAAGAGTAATCCTGAATTTGTTATAAAAAAATTTAGGATTTTTAGGTGGCTTTGATGAGAAGCTACTCCTCTGGAGCGAACATGGGGTCCCAGGCGGGGAGGAGGATGGGCTTCTGGGACAGCTGGGCCATCACATCGGCCGGGACGTACTTCTTCTCCACCACCAGGCGGAACATGTATTCATTGAACCACTCGTCCGTCATGATGATATTCCCCTGCCAGCCGCTGGTAGCGCCCCAGCTGTTCTCCACCATCCACTTCACGGGTTTGCCGGCCTTCAGGTCCACAGCGATTAGCGTCATGGCGTGTGTGGAGCCGCTGGCGTGGGTGAGGATGCGCTCCTTCTTGTCCATACCGAAGGAAACGCCCATGAGGGAGTCGTAGTCGAAGTTCTTCAAATCGGCCACCCCGCGCGTACGGTCCAGGAACTTGTTCACGTCGCAGGAGAAATAGAGGGCCGTATTGTCCTTGATGGAGGCTATGGCCATCTCCTTAATCTTATCCATGGGCAGGTTCAGGTACACCCAATTTTGGCCGTCGTACACATGACGGTCGTATTCAATCTCGTACACCTTGCCATAGGGCAGCGTGGGATTGTTCATCACCATTATATAATTATTCTCCAGGTCCTCGCCCACGAATTCTTGATAAAAGGCCTTGGGAGTATAGGTCTTTTCGCTCACGAATTCTCCTTTGGCATTGTAGCGGGCCCAGGTGAATTCCGTGGGAGGGACGCCCAGGCACAGGGCCAGCATCCGGTACACCTCCTTGAGCATTTCCAGTTTCATCCCGGGGGCATCGGCCGGTTTGGCGGCGCGGAGGCGCAGGCCGTCCTCACGTAGCTTGGTGGCCAGCTGGGTTCGCATCTGGGAAGTATTGTTGGCCGATAAAGTCTCCGGCATGGCGTCCGAAGGTACCACGCCATACTTCATCACCAGGTTGGAAACGCCGGTGAACTGCCCGCCGTCGCCGATGGGATTGGAGAAGAGCCAGTCCACCTTACGGTCTTCCATCGGCAGGTCCCGCGTGTCTATAATCCCCTGCAGGAACAGGTTGGCCTTCTCCAACTGGTCGTAGAAGAAGAGGTAGTTCTGCGAGAAGGTGAAGGCGCCCAGGTCGTGTTTCTGGATCATCCGGGAGCGCAGCACGTTGAGACCGGTAAAGAGCCAGCACCGGCCGCTGGATTTCTGGTCCGTGCGACCTTTGGTGACCACCATGTCGCTGAAATGCGTATCTATCATGGCAAGGTTTTCAGCCGATGCCGCCAGCACGTTGATCTGGGTGCTGTTAAGGGCGTTGCGGAGGGCTTTGTCGGCCGCATTGCCTTCATAGGCCGAGCTGATTTGGCGGAGCATATCGGCACTGATGCCGCCCTTGGGATCCCCGGCGGGCTTTTGCGCAAAAACGGAAACGGAAACAAGCAGCGAGGCTGCCAGCAGGATGGTCTTTCTCATATAGCGTGATTAATCGAGTTTCTTCAAATATACGAAAAAAAGCGTAAATTTGCAGTTACGGCTAGAAAAAACGTAAAACTAAATAAAACCTATGGCTTACACAGAAACAACCCGCACCAGTTACGGAAAACGGCTGGGGAATTCGCTGGGCGGCATTGTGGTAGGACTGCTGCTCTTCATTGCCGGCACCGTTCTCATCTGGTGGAACGAAGGCCGCGCCGTCAAGACCGACAAAATGCTCAAGGAGGCCCAAGGCCAGGTGGTGGAGATGCCGGACATCTCCCGGGTGGATCCCGCCTTCGAAGGAAAACTCATCCATGCCACTGGCCTGGCCACTACGGCCGATTCCCTGGTGGACTCCCAGTTCAAGGTGGGTACCCGCGCCATCGCCCTCAGGCGCAATGTGGAATACTACCAGTGGGTGGAACACGCCGAATCCCAAAGCAAGGACAAGCTGGGCGGCGCACAGGAAACCACTACCACTTATACCTATGATTTGCAGTGGGTTAGTACCCCCGTCAACAGTGCCGATTTCCATGACCCGGACTACCGGGGAGAGAATTTCGTTCTCCAGGAGGTGGAAAGCCAGACAAAATATGCCCAGAACGTGACTTTCGGGGCCTTCCGGCTCAATACGGACCAGATTCGCTCCATCGGCGGCAGTACCCCGCTGGCCGCGGTGGACAGTACCGGCAGCAATGTCATCTATATCGGCAAAGACCCCTCCAGGCCGGATGTGGGCGATGTGCGCATAACCTTCACCCAGGTGAAACCGGCCGAAGTGAGCATCGTGGCTTCCGTCTCGGGCGACAGTTTTGCTCCATACAAGGCCAAGAACGGCAAGACCTTCTCGGCCCTCAGGATGGGAAACATCCCGCAGGAGCAGATTTTTGAAGGTGAACACTCCGCCAACAAGATGATGCTGTGGCTGTTCCGCATCCTGGGCTTCTTCCTGATCATGATTGGTCTCCGCAGCATTTTCAGCATTCTGGAGACACTCTTCAAAGTGATTCCGTTCCTGTCCCGCATCGTGGGCTGGGGCGTGGGCCTGGTCTGCGGGGTAGTGGGCTTCGCCTGGGCTTTGATAGTAGCCGCCCTGGCCTGGATTGTCTATCGGCCCATAGTTGCGATAATCCTGCTGGTAATTGCAGCAGCTGCCATCTGGTACTTTTCCACGCACGGCAAAAAAGCCGCTGTACAGGCCGATTAAGCTATGAAAAGGCTTCTGCTGGCTCTCCCGGCCCTGCTGCTCTGGGTCCTGTCACCTGCCGCCAACCGGCAGCGGGTGCGGGATTTGGACGTCCACGTTACCCTGATGCCGCTGGGCGGCATGGTGGTACACGAGACCTGGGACATCAATACCGGTGACGAGATTACCGAATGGTACCTGGTGCGGGAAAACCTGGGAGACATGGAATTCAACCGGCTCCAGGTGCTGGACGAGACCGGGAAGGAGCTGGAAGATATCGGCGAGTGGGACGTCCACCGTACACTGAAGGAAAAGGCGGGAAAAAGCGGTGTGGTCCATAAAGCCAACGGATTGGAACTTTGCTGGGGCGTGGGAACCCACGGGGACCATGTCTTCCACGCCTTCTACTCCTTCACCAATGCCGTGAAATCGCTGAACGACTACGACATGTTCCACATGCAGCTGGTGTCGCCTGGGTTGAGCACCCCGCCGGAGCACGTAAAGGTGACCATCGAAGTCAAGAACCAGCAGCTGGACACGCTCAACGCCCGCATCTGGGGCTTCGGCTATGTGGGCTCAGTAAGCTTTCAGGAAGACGGAACGGTGGTGTATGAATCGGCCGGACCGTTTGAGGAAGACGATTCAGTAATTGCCCTCCTCCGCTTTGAAAAGGGAATGTTCAATTCCTCCAGCGTGCAGGAACGGAATTTCCAGGAGGCATTGGACGAGGCTCTTTACGAGGCCGAATTCAGTGACGACTATCACGGAGATGAAGATGACGACGTCTCGGGAATCGCCGCTTTTTTCACCATCCTGGTGATGTATTTCGCCTTCTTGCGGCCTTTCATCAAGGCCTTCAGCGGCAAGACATCCAAGCGGGATATCGCCAAGATACTGGGTGTCCGCAATCCCAAGAAAGTGGCCTGGGCCAGGGATATCCCCATGGACGGCAACCTGGGAGCGGCAAACTGCGTGATGGAGGATATCGGCGCAAGGACGGGCAACAATCTGGCCCTGGCGCTGGTCCTGCGGCTGGTCCACACCGGTTTTCTGCGGCCGACCCGGGAGGTGGAAGGGCCTCTGCAACTGGCCTTTACGGACAAGGAATCCGATGGGATGGACAGCGTCACCCTCTCGTTCTACCGCTTGTTGGAACAGGCGGCGGGACAGGACCGCATCCTGCAGGACAAGGAGTTCTCCACCTGGGCCAAAGCTCACAGTTCCGCCGTTTACAAATGGAGCACCAACGCCTCCAAGGATGCCCGCACACGTATGAAGATAAGCGGGTGGTACCAGAACGGGAAATACACGGCCGAAGGAAAGGACCAGGCCTGTAAGGTGGTGGGATTCAAGAACTTCCTGAACGATTTCACTCTGGTAGAACAGCGGGAGACCTCCGAGGTTTCCCTGTGGAAGGAATACTTGGTTTACGCCTCCCTCTTCGGCATCGCCGACAAGGTGGCCAAACAGCTGAAGGACATAGACCCGTCCTTCTTCCGGGAAACCTTCACCTACGATGCCGACATGCTGCCCCAGCTGCTCACCACCAGCCGCGCCTTCGCATCGGCCGTACGGACCGCCTACTGGATGGGAGCCCCGTCCACTTCTTCCTCCTACTCCGGACACAGCAGCGGCCACAGCCGCGGTGGTTATGGAGGTTCTTCCTCCCGTCGCGGCGGTGGCGGCTACAGCGGTGGTGGCCGCGGAGGCGGCGGCCGATAGAAACTACTGTTCCTTAATGATTTCCATGCCCAGGCGGATGGCTTCCTCATTCATGGGAATGAGGTGGTGATGCCGCTCCGGGAGGGTTTTCTTAAGGGCTTTCAGCACACTTTCGATAGAGACGATGGGATGGACCTTCAGCAGGCCGCCCAGCACCATCATGTTGAACACCTTGATCATGTTCATCTCGGCCGCCTTGTCCATGGCGTCTATCCGATAGACATGGATGTCCTTGCGCGTGGGCGGGACATTGATGCCGTATCCGTCGTAGATGAGCGTTCCGCCCTTCTTCACCTTCTTCTCGAATTTCTCCAGGGAAGGCTGGTTAAGGACGATGGCGGTATCGTAGGAAGAGAGGATGGGAGAGGAAACCGGCTCGTCGCTCACGATTACCGTCACGTTGGCGGTACCGCCGCGCTGCTCCGGTCCGTACGCCGGCATCCAGGTCACTTCCTTGTCTTCCATGAGGCCGGAATAGGCCAGGATCTTACCCATCGAGAGGACGCCCTGTCCTCCGAATCCAGATATGATAATCTCGTGTGTCATAGCTCTTAACCTTTATCTTTCATATCTCCCAGCGGATAGAAGGGAACCATATTCTCTTCCATCCACTTGTTGGCCTTGTCCGGGCTCATGCGCCAGTTGGTGTTGCAGGTGGAAACAATTTCCACCAGGTTGGAACCCTTGCCCTGCATGGAATACTCGAAAGCCTTGCGGAGGGCCTTCTTGGCCTTCAGGATGGCACCCACGCTCTGCACGCTCTGGCGCGTCACATAGCAGGTTCCTTCCAGGGAAGCGGCAATATCGGCCATCTTCAGCGGATAACCGTGCAGCTTGGGGTCGCGGCCATAGGGGCAGGTGACCGTCTTCATGCCCAGGAGGGTGGTAGGGGCCATCTGGCCGCCTGTCATGCCGTAAATGGCGTTGTTGATGAAGATGATGGTGATGTTTTCCCCACGGTTCAGGGCGTGGATGGTTTCCGCCGTGCCGATGCAGGCCAGGTCTCCGTCTCCCTGATAGGTGAACACCAGGCGGTCCGGCCACAGGCGTTTGACGGCCGATGCCAGTGCGGGAGCACGGCCATGAGCGGCTTCCTGCCAGTCCACATCGATGTATTTGTAGGCGAAAACGGCGCATCCCACCGGGGAGATGGCGATGGTTTTCTCGGCCATGCCCATTTCCATCACAACCTCGGAAATGAGCTTGTGCACTACGCCGTGGCTACAGCCCGGGCAGTAATGCATAGGCACGTCATTCAGCAGTTCGGGTTTCTTATAAACCAGGTTCTCCGGCTGTATAATCTGTTCTTTAGTCATAAGGCGTAGCGTTTAGCGGGTCATATTCTTGATTTGCTCCACAACCTCTTCCGGTTCGGGGATGATACCGCCCAGGCGGCCGTACCACTGTACCGGAACCTTGCATTCCACGGCCAGGCGGATGTCCTCCACCATCTGGCCGGCATTGATTTCCAGGGATAGGATGCCCTTCACCTGTCTGCCCAGTTCGGCAATCCGTTTGGACGGGAACGGCCACAGGGTGATGGGACGCAGCAGGCCCACTTTAATACCCTGCTCGCGGGCGATGGCAATCACCTTCTTGGCAATACGGGCGGCGCTGCCGAAAGCCACGATCAGGTATTCGGCGTCTTCCGTCTTGTATTCTTCGAAGCGGACTTCGTTCTTTTCCACCTCGCGGTACTTGGCCTGTATGCGCAGGTTGTTAATCTCCATTTCCTCGGAACGGAGCTCCAGGGAAGTGATGATGTTGGGCTTGCGCATGCCGGTGCGGCCGGTGGTGGCCCAGGGGCACTCTTTGGCGATTTCTTCTTCCGTGCGGCGGGGCTTGAACGGAGGAAGCACCACCTTTTCCATCATCTGGCCGATGGCACCGTCGCTCAGAATCATGGCCGGATTGCGGTATTTGAAGGCCAGCTCGAAGGCCAGGTCCACGAAATCGGCCATTTCCTGCACCGAGGCGGGAGCCAGGGTGATGAGCCGATAGTCGCCGTGGCCGCCGCCCTTCACAGTCTGGAAGTAGTCGGCCTGGCTGGGCTGGATGGTACCCAGGCCGGGGCCGCCGCGGGAAACATTCACGATGAGGGCCGGGAGTTCCGCCCCCGCCATGTAGGAAATGCCTTCCTGCATGAGGGAGATACCCGGGCTGGAGGAGGAGGTCATGACGCGCTTGCCGGTGGCGGCACCGCCATAGACCATGTTGATGGAAGCCACTTCACTCTCGGCCTGCAGCACCACCATGCCGGTGGTTTCCCAGGGCTTTTCGGCGGCCAGGGTTTCAAGGACCTCCGACTGGGGAGTGATGGGGTAGCCGAAATATCCGTCGCAACCGCAGCGGATGGCGGCGTGGGCAATGGCCTCATTGCCTTTCATCAAGGTTACTTCTTTCTCTGCCATGGTTAGTCCTCCTTTTTACGATAAACGGTAATACATCCGTCCGGACACACGATAGCGCAGGATGCGCAACCCGTGCAGGTGTCTTCCAGGACGGCGTCGGCATAGTTGTAACCTTTCTGGTTCACGTTCTTGGTGGTAAGGGCCAGTACGTGAAGCGGACAGGCCACAACGCAAAGGCCACAGCCCTTGCAGCGTTCGATGTCGACAACGGTCGCTCCTTTCATTTTAGCCATATAATCCAGATTATTGATTGTACATATCCTTGTTGTAGAAATCCAGTATCTCGTTCGCAATCTCCAGCGCCCGGGCAGCCGGACTCTCCGGGTTCAGGTGGATGGCCTCCAGATAGCCGTTGATGGCCATCTGCCAGTTCCCCTTTTTCCGCCAGGCGTTGCCCTGCAGGTAAAACAGTTCATCATCCATAAACCCGCCTGCCCGGCAGTATTCCTCCAGGGCTGAGAGGGCCTCATCGGCCTGGTTCTGCTCCAGCAGGGTCCTGATCCGCTCCTTCATCACTTGGGATCGTTCACAAACATGCACCAGCCGTAGGTGTCCTCCTCCAAGCCTCTCTGGATGCCCACGATGCGGTTGTAAAGCTTCTCACTGACAGGGCCGCAGGTTTCTCCGTACTTGTATTCCCGGGTGATGGTGCCGCTCTCCAGGGTTACCTTGTCGTCTATCCGGGATATGGGAGTGATCACCACTGCAGTACCGCAGGAGTTCACTTCCTCGAAAGTCTCCAGCTCGTCGATGAAGATGGTACGGCGCTCCACTTTCAGGCCGAACTCCTCGGCCACCTTCCTCAGGCTCTTGTTGGTGATGGAAGGAAGGATGCTGGGGGAATTGGGCGTGACATAGCAGCCGTGTTTGATGCCGAAGAAATTGGAGGAGCCGAATTCTTCGATGTGGGTATGGGTTGCACTGTCCAGGAACAGGAGTTCCTTGTAGCCCATCTTATGGGCCAGGTTGTAGGCATGCAGGGACTGCGCGTAGTTGGCGCCCAGTTTGTATCCGCCGGAACCGTAGGTGGCGGCCCGGTCATAGTTGCGGGAAATAACGGCCGTCACCGGCATGAGGCTCTTGCCTCCGGAATAAGTCCCTACCGTGGAGGACATGACGGCGAACATCACGTCTTTGGCGCTCTTGATGCCCAGCTGCGGGTTGATACCGAAAAGAATCGGCCTGAGGTACAGGGAGGCGCCGCTCTCGTACGGAGGGATGTAGTCCCAGTTCTCTTGTACGCACATGATGCACATATCCAGGAACATCTCCATGTTGGGGGACGGCATATCCAGATAATAAGCGCTGCTCTGCAGCCGTTTGGCGTTTTCGTCCGGACGGAACATGCGCACCCGGCCATCCGCACCCCGGTAGGCCTTGAGCCCTTCGAAACAGGAAGGAGCATAATGGAACACCCCGGCAAAACAGTGGACCGAAAGGTTAAAGTCGTGGACTATTTCCGGCTTGCTCCACCGGCCGTCAATGCATTTGGAAATTACAATGGCATTGGTGGGATAATAATTGAACGATCTTTTGGAGTAATCAATTTCTGCCATAGTTATATTAGTCTTCAATTAAGTGGTCTTTGTTGTAAGTGTGGATCTTGGTGTCGCCGGCCAGGATGATGTAACCGTTTTCGGCCAGCGACTCCAGTTCGTTCTCTCCGGGATAAACCTTCACCGGGGCCAGCCAGCTCACCTTTTTGGTAATGGCGTCCGTGATGTCCTGGCTGTAGGCCACGCCGCCGGTGAGGATGATCACATCCACCTTGCCGTCCACCAGGGCGCCCTGGGCCACGATGTATTTGGCGATATTCAGGACAAAAGCCTTCATGAACACCACGTACTCCGGAATGCCCTGCTTGGCCCTTTCCACCACCACGCGCATGTCATTGGTGCCGAAATAGGCCACGGCGCCGCCCTTGCCGATGAGTTTCTTCTTGATTTCCTGCTTGGTGTACTTGCCGCTGAAGCACATGTCGATGAGCGGGTAAGGCGGGCAGCAACCGGCCCTCTCCGGAGTGATGGGGCCGTCTCCGCCCAGTCCGTGGGAAGTGTCTATGACCTTGCCGCCGCGGTGCGTGGAAATGGTGACGCCGCCGCCCATGTGGCAGATGATGGCGGTGGTGTCTTCCGCCTTCCGGCCGGTGTCACGCAGGTACCGGCGCATGATGGCGCGGGTATTCAAGGCGTGGAACAAGGTCCTGCGCGGGAACTCCGGGATGCCGCCCACATGGCACTCCGGCAGCATTTCATCGGCCATGGGCGGGTCCGCCACATAGGCCACGCATTTGCCGAAGCGTGGTTTCAGTCCTTCCCGGTCTCTCAGGGCATTGATTTCCTGGGCGATATTGTCGCCGATAAGGGCACTGAGGTTACAGGCGTGGTTGCCCTCCCGGCTTTCCGAGAGCACTTCCCGCATATCGGCATTCACATCGTAAACGCCAGTGATGCAGGGGGTGAACAGACCGCCGCGGCACATCACGATATCGATATCCTCCAGGCGGACGCCCTTTTCCCTGAGGGCATTGAGGATGGCGTCCGTGCGCATGCCGTCCTGGTCCATCACATCGGCAAAGCGGGAAAGCTCCTGGACCGAATGCTCCAGTTTCTGGTCAATCACTATTTCTCCGTCCTTGTAATAGGCGAATTTGGTGGTAATTGATCCTGTATTTACCACAAGAATATTCCCCACAGGGGCCTTTCCGTTGATATTTTCCATTTTGGCCATAGTCAGTGTTTAGTTTTCAATCTACAAGAACGGCATTTTTTTAATAAAAAACAACCTTTTTCCGAAAAAATTTAACATTAAAATCTTTAAATAAGTTTAAAATTTGCCAAATTAACCATATTTCCGCTTTCAAATCATTATTAATTTACCCCAAAGGTATAAAAGGAGTCTTCCAAAAGCGGCGGAATTTACAAAGTTGGCACCATTTATGCGGGAAAAGCCGTATTTTTGCAGATGATGAGAAGAATCCTTACCATAGCCGCCCTGCTGGCTGTAATGCCGGCGGCGGCACAGACATCGGCCCAGAAATATGCCGCCCGGCAGGCGGAAAACGGTCCCCTGAAAAATGCTGTCTGGGGCGTGCTGGCACGGGATACCGGCGGAAATGTACTGCTGGAGCACAATGCCGGGCAGCGGATGGTGCCGGCCTCCAACATGAAACTGGTCACTACCGGCACGGCGCTGCACGCCCTGGGCCCGGAGCACCGCTTCGTCACCCGCCTGGGCTATACCGGCTCCATTCTGCCGGATGGTACCCTGAAGGGAGACTTGTACATCATCGGCGGAGGGGATCCCACCCTAGGGGCCAAAGACTCCCTGGCCCTGAAGCCGGACGCCCTTTTCTGGAAGTGGAAAACCCTCCTGAAAGAAGCCGGCATCCAGCGCATCGACGGCCGTATCGTGGGCGACGGAAGGTCCTATGAAGGCAATCTGGAGCACGATTCCTGGTCCTATAACGACACCGGAACCTATTATGGCACAGGCGGCAACGCACTTTGCTTCTACGAGAATGCCGTGGACCTGCAAGTGAGGGCATCGGCCCAGGGAGAAACGGTGAAAGCCACGCAGGTTTATCCAGAAACCCCATGGATGCACTTTACCAATTACAGTTTCACCGGCCCCGCCGGAACGGGCAACAGCCTGTATCTTTACACCACGGACCTGGCCCCTTATGCCGAACTCCGGGGCTCCTTCGCCAAAGACCGCCCGGCCAAGACAGAGCACTTTGCCAATAAGTTCGGCGCCCTCACCTGCGCCTACTATTTCTGGAAAAACCTAACCTCCACCGGCTGGGAAGTGACCGGCGGATATGGAGATATCGACCGCAGCGGATACCTTCGGGGAGCCGATTTCGTGCCGATGGAGAAGGCCGGCGAGCCCACGGTCCTTGGCGGCACCGAATCCCCTGCACTCCGGCAGATTGCCCGGGAAACCAATGTCCGGAGCGATAATTTCTATGCCGAAATGCTTTTCCGCTGCATGGGTGAAACTGCCACGCAATTAGCTGTATACGACAGTAGTTATGTGGCTGTGAACGAGGTGCTTCTGGGTATCGGGGCCGATTTGGACGGCATCTGCATCCGGGACGGAAGCGGCCTTTCCCGCCAGGATAATCTCTCCCCCGAGTGGATGGTTTCCTATCTGGAGGCCATGCAGAAAAGTCCCGCTTTCGACGCCTTCCTGAATTCCCTTCCCAAGCCGGGCGAGGGCACCCTTTCCGGCATCCTGACCAATCATCCATCGGCCTGGCGCATCCGGATGAAAAGCGGTTCCATGGAAGGGACCCTGTGCTATTCCGGCTACATCCTGGACACCGCCGGAAAGCCCCAGATTACCTTCTCCCTGCTCACCAACAACACCACGGCGCCGCAGTCCGAAGTCCGCGCCGTGCTCTCCCGCATGCTGGCTTTGCTGCTGGAACAGTAATTTTTACTATCTTTGCAGGTTATTATGAGAAAATGGCTTTTCATAGCATCGGCAGCCCTGGCGCTTCTCTCCTGTAAGATGGTGGACCGCCTGGGCGACACCGCCACCGAACTTTTCAAGGGAGAGGTGGTGGCCCGTGTGGGCGACCACCGCCTGCACCGCACCCAGCTGGAAAGCTATATTCCCGCCGGGGTCTCGTCCGAGGACAGCACCCGCCTGGCCCAGCAGTACATCCGCGCCTGGGCAGAGGACCTGCTCCTGCTGGACATGGCCGACGAGCAGCTTTCCAAGGAGGAGAAAGACGTTTCGGAAGAGTTGGAGAGCTACCGCCGCGCCTTGCTGAAATACCGCTACGAACAGCTCTACATCAACCAGCGCCTGGACACCCTTGTCACTGAAGAAGAAATAGAAAGCTACTACAAGGCCAATCCGGAGAAATTCACCCTGGACCGCCCGGTGGTGAAAGCCCGCTATATGATTATCCCGGCCGATTCACACAATCTCAAGGAAATCCGCCAGTTAATCTCTTCCGACGATGATTCGGACATCCTGGAAGCCGGGGACCTGGCCTCCACCGTTGCCATCAAGTACGGCGATTCCTCCGACACCTGGATGGACGCCATCACCCTGGCGCAGGAACTGGGAACCGACTATCAGTCGCTCCTGGGCTCCATTAAGAACCAGTTCGTGGAACAGCCCGACGGTGCGGGCAACCTTCGCATCGCCTATATCGTGGACATGGTCCAGCAGGGAAAAACCGCCCCTGAGGAGTTCTGTGCCGAACGGATCCGGGATATTATCCTGAATGCCCGCAAGCACGCCCTCACCAACGGGTTGGAACAAGGTTTGCTGGACGATGCCCTCAGAAACAACAAATTTGTCATTTATTGATTTATATGAAGCGTATATTGATTGTGGCCGCAGGTCTGCTGGCAGCCCTTACCCTGAACGCCCAGAAATACCAGAACGGGGTGGTGGACAAAACCGTAGCCGTCCTGGGTGGTGAGGTACTCCTGATCTCGGACATCGAAAACGAAGTCCAGCAGCTCAGGGCCAGCGGACAGAACGTGGACCAGCGGATGCGTTGCGAACTGCTGCAGAGCATGATGGAATCCAAACTGTTCCTGATGCAGGCCCGCCTGGATTCACTCACGGTGAACAGCGACATGGTGGAGAACAACCTGTCCCAGCGTATCGACTATATGCGCACCCAGCTGGGCGGAGACGAAGAGTTGGAAAAATACTTCGGCAAACCCCTCTACAAGCTCCGCCAGGAATGGCATCAGACGCTTGAGGAACAGTCCCTTACCGAGCAGGAACGCGGACAGGTTGCCGGGGCCATTCCGGAAGTTACCCCCTACGACGTAAAGCAGTACATCGACTCCACGGACCCGGAAGACCTGCCGGTGGTACCCGTCAAGTATCAGCTTAGCCAAATCTGCATCTACCCGGACCGGGAGGCCGCCAATCTGGCTGTGAAAGAAAGGCTGCTCTCGCTCCGGGAGCGCATTATCGGCGGTGAGCGGTTTGCCACCCTGGCCCGCCTGTATTCCGAAGACCCGGGCAGCGCCCGCCGCGGCGGAGAACTGGGCATGGCCTCCAAATCCATCTTCTGGCCGGCCTTCTCCGACGCCGCCATGGCGCTTCGGCCCGGCACCATCTCCCAGATTGTGGAGACTCCGGACGGCTTCCACATCATCGAGGTCATCGAAAAGCGGGGCGACATGTTCAACGCCCGCCACATCCTGCTGAAGCCCCAATATACGGCGGAAGACCGCGAAAAGGCCTTCGGGCGCCTGGACAGCCTCCGCACCAAAATCCTGGATAAGGAAATTGACTTCGAGCTGGCCGCCCGTTTCTTCTCCGAGGACCTGGCCACCCGCACCAACGGCGGGCAGATGGCCGACCCGGCCACCGGTTCCTCCTATTTCGAGATCGACCAGCTGAAACCGGCCGATTATGCCGCCATCAAGGACCTGAAGCCCGGAGAGATTTCGGAGCCTGTGGAATCGCTGGACAACGAAGGTTACGAGCAGAACCGCAGCGGCAACGTGGTGTACAAGATTATCCGCGTGGACAAGATCCTGCCCGCCCACACCGCCACCTTCGAGAACGACTACACCCAAATTCTGGAGCGGGTGCAGTATGACAAACAGCTGGAAGCCATAAACGAGTTCCTGGAAGAGAAGATCAAGGACACCTACATTGTGATTGACCCGATGTTCTCCCAGTGCGACTTCTCCCGCGAAGTCTGGAATACCCGCAAGTAGTGCTGTTGAAAAGGGCTCATAGGATTTGCTTGGGGCTGCTGGTTTCGGCGGTAGCCCTTACCATGCAGGCCCAGGAGCAGAAAAAAGAGGATAAAGTCCTCCTAATCAGTGCCAAATCGGCCCAGCTGATGCAGATTGACGGGGTGGATTACCGCAAGGTGGTGGGCCCGGCCCGCTTCCTGCACAACGACACCTACCTCATCTGCGACACGGCCCTTTGGAATGTCAACACCAATATCATCGACGCCGTGGGGCATGTCCGCATCATCCAGGACCGCACCACCCTTTCCAGCGCCACCCTCCAATACGTTTCCGACGAAAACATGGCCAAGTTCCGCGGTGACCTGGTCCAGCTGCAGGACCGGGACGGCAACACGCTCCGCACCCGCTACCTGGACTACAACACCAAGGATTCCGTGGCCGTTTTCCAGAGCGGCGGCGCCATGAAAGACAAGGACGGTCAGGTGATGGAAAGCCGATACGGTATCTACGACGCCAAGGCTCATCTGTTCACCTTCAACCAGAATGTGAACATGTATCTGGACACCACTTTCATCAAGACCTCCCGCCTGGAATACAGGAGCGACCTTTCCACCGCCTTCTTCGGCTATGGGACGGACATGTGGCAGGACGACAATATGCTGTCGGCCGATGACGGCTGGTACGACCGGAGCCGGGAGCTGTTCTTCTTCCGGGAGAAAGTGCACCTGCTCACCAAGGACCAGGAGGCCTGGGCCGACTCAATGTACTACTATCGCGCCAGGAACGATCTGGACATGATGGGGGATGTGGAGCTGATGGACACCACGCGCAACGTGTTTGCCCTGGCCGGGCGCTTTGAATACCAGGATTCCCTCTCGAAAATACGGATGACACAGGACCCCGCCCTCATGTCCGTTGCCGAGGAAAGAGGGAAGAAGGACACCTTGTACCTGGGAGGCGACGTGCTGGTGATGCAGACCTACAAGATGTGCGACATCCCGGACCCCTGGGTGGCCGATGCCAAAAAACGCCTGAAAGATATCGGCGGAGACGCCATTATGGAGTACCGGCGCAAGGCGGCGGAAGAGGCTGCCAAAAAAGCAGCCGATGAGATGGCCAAGAAAAATCCCAAGGGTGCCGCAGGAGAGAAAAAGTCTACGGAAACGCCTCCAGCCGCACCCCCGGCACCTCCGGAGCCACCCGTCACCCCTCCCACAGCCCCGACGGACAGTCTTATGACACAGCTCCCGGACAGCCTGCTCACCAACATGCCCGACAGTCTGCTTACCAACATGCCCGATAGTCTGCTTACCAACATGCCCGACAGCCTCCGGGCCCAGTTGCCGGACAGCCTGGCCATGCAACTTCCCGACGCCCTGCCATCGGCCCCGGCCGATACCACCGCCACAGGCCTGCCGGAGCCGGAAGAGACCGAACCTCCCAAGGATACCACCAAAATCAATTTCTTCTGGGCTTCCAAGAACGTGCGGCTGTACCGGAACAACATGCAGATGGCCTGCGACTCGCTCACCTATTCGGACCTGGATTCCCTGGCCCGGCTTTACGGAGAGCCCCTGATTTTCAACGAAGGGAACAAGCAGTATTCTTCGGACAGCATCTATGTGGCGGTCAAGAACCGGGAGGCGGAAAAGGCCCATCTGCTGGACAACGCCTTCATCACCATAGAAGAGGGTCCGGGAGCCTTCGACCAAATCAAGAGCGTGGAAATGGTGGCCTACTTCGACTCCACGCGCACGCTCCAGCGTTTCGACGCACTGGGAGGCGCCTCTTCCCTGTTCTATCTCACGGAGGAGAACGCCCTGGCCACGGTGAACAAGGTGGAATCCAAGATGATTTACGCCACCTTCACCCGAGGAAATCTGGACCATATCTATTACTACGACAATCCCAAGAACGACGGTTATCCCACCGTGCAGCTGCCCAAGGAGGAAAAGACTTTGAAAGGCTTCCGCTGGGATCCCGACAAACAGCCTAAGTCACCAAAGGATGTCACCAGCCTGGAGCCCCGAAAGAGCGAACGGGTGGAATACCTGCAGCGACCGCACGTAAAGTTCGATGAAACCGACATCTACTTCCCGGGCTACATCACCAAACTGTACCGGGAGATTACGCGGCGGGATTCCCTGTCGGTGGCCCGGGAGCAGCAGCGCCGGGCCCGGGCCGACTCCCTGGAAAGGATGGCCAAGGAAACCGATGTCCTGGCCGATTCCCTCATGCACATGGACTTGCCGGACAGCCTGAAGACGGCCGTTGATTCCCTAAGCCTGTCGGCCCCGGCCGATACCACCGGAACCCTACCGGCCGATTCGCCGGGCGTTTCCGAACCACCGGTAGTGAAGCCCCTTACCCCGCAGGAAATCAAAGCACAGGAAAAGGCCGCCCGGGAAGCCGAGAAGGCCCGTATCAAAGCCGAGAAGCAGGCGGCCCGGGAAGCCAAGTGGGCCGAAAAAGACCGGCTTTATGAAGAGCGGCAGGCCGCCAAGCTCCAGAAGAAACTGGAACGCGAAAGGGCCAGGAAACTGAAGACCCTCCGACGACTGGAAAAGAAAGCGGCAAAGGAGCGGAAACAGCTGGAGAAGTATCTGGAGCGGGAGCGGAAACGACTGGCGAAGAAGCAAAAAAAGGAGACAAACATTGAAAACGATGAATAAGACGGTATTGGTATCCGGCGGCGCCGGATTTATCGGGAGCCACGTAACGGTGGAACTGCTGGAGGCCGGCTACGAGGTAGTTATGGCCGATAATTTCTCCAATTGCGACCAAACCTGCTTTGAAGGCGTAAAGCAAATTACCGGCCGGGAGGACCTGCCCCTGGAGGTGGTGGATTTCTGCGACGCTGCTACCGTAAAGGCCTTATTTGACAAGTATTCCATCGATGCCGTCATTCATTTTGCCGCCTACAAGGCCGTGGGTGAGTCGGTGGCCCAGCCGCTGATGTACTACCGCAACAACCTGGAAAGCTTCCTGAATGTGCTGCAGACCGCTATGGACAAAGGTGGCTGCAACGTGCTGTTCTCCTCATCGGCCACGGTGTATGGGGAGCCGGATCAGGTTCCCGTCACCGAAGAAACGCCCCGGAAGCCTGCCACCTCGCCCTACGGCAACACCAAAACCATGTGTGAGGACATCCTTCGCGACACGGTGAAGGCCTCCGACGGCAGGATCAAAGGTATCCTGCTGCGTTATTTCAACCCCATCGGCGCCCATCCCAGCGCCCTTATCGGGGAGCTTCCGCGCGGAGTCCCCAATAACCTGGTTCCGTTCATCACCCAGACGGCCATCGGCAAGCGGGAATGCCTGTCCGTTTTCGGCAACGACTATCCCACCCCGGACGGCACCTGCCTCAGGGACTATATCGACATAGTAGACCTGGCCCGGGCACACGTCTATGCCGTCACCCGGATGATGGAGGGAAAGATGAAAAAGGACTGCGAGGTGTTCAATGTGGGCACCGGCCGCCCCGTGAGCGTGCTGGAACTGGTGAACGCTTTTGAAAAGGTTAACGGCGTCAAGCTCAACTGGAAGTTCGCCCCCCGCCGTCCCGGCGACGTAACCGCCATCTGGGCCGATCCCACCCTGGCCAATACGGAAATGGGCTGGAAGGCCACCCGCAGCGTGGAAGAAACCCTCAAGGCCGCCTGGGCCTGGGAAAAACATTTGGCCGGAAAGTAATTTGTGGCAAGCTTTTTGTTTTTGGTACGCCTGGTTAGAATGTGTACTAAAATCAAACAGTTATGAAAAAGGTTAGTTTGGCAGCCTTTATCCTTGCCGTGGTGGCAACAGGCTGCAACAAGGACAACGACTTCCCGTTTGGGGGAGACGAAGTGTATGATGTAACGGAAACCCTGCATTACCAGGCCGTCGAAAGTTCTACGGTGGATGTTTCCGCTGCGGAAGACCCCGAAGACCTGATGGATGAATCGGAGTTTGACCGTACCATCACCATCATTTTCTCCAACGAGGGTCCCGCCACCGTCAGCGGGGACAAGAAAGGCGTGGTATCGGTTGACGGAAATCATGTTACCGTGAACAACGGATCGGAAAAAGTTATCTACAAGCTGTCCGGAACGGCTTCGGACGGTTTCTTCAAAGTGTATTCCAAGAAAAAGCAGGCCTTTGTCCTGGATGGGCTCCATCTCACCAATCCCAACGGAGCCGCCATCAACAACCAGTGCAAGAAGCGCTGCTACGTGGTGGTGAACGGGACCAATTCCCTGGCCGACGGGACCACTTACTCCCTAACCCCGGACGATGAGGACGAGAAAGCCGCCTTCTTCTCCGAAGGACAGCTTATCTTCAGTGGAGCAGGCTCGCTCACCGTCACCGCCAAGGGCAAGAGCGGCATCAGTTCAGATGATTATATCCGCGTCTTGGCATCGCCCACCATCACCGTTTCCTCATCGGCCGGGCATGGCATCCGGGGCAAGGATATGGTAGTGGTGTCGGACGGCATCCTTTCCGTTTCCACCACCGCAGACATGAAGAAAGGCATAGCTTCCGACAGCCTGGTGGTCTTCAACGGCGGAAACACAACTATCAAAGTGTCCGGCGGAACGGCCTATGACGACGAAGACAAGGAATACAAGGCTTCTTCCGGCGTGAAGGCCGATAAACTCTTCGTGATGAACGCCGGTGTCCTCACAATTTCCAATTCCGGCAAAGGCGGCAAGGGTATCAGCGGAGATGAGAAGGCTTATTTCCAGGGCGGCACCGTGAACGTGACGGTGACCGGCAGCAATTTCGGGCAGTCCTCCGGCGGCGGCTTCCCCGGTGGCGGCGGAAGTTCCTCATCCGACGACAATTCCAAGAGCGCCAAGGGTATTAAGTTCGACGGGAATCTGTTTATCAGCGGTGGCCATCTCCTGGCTACGGCAGCCAACCATGAGGCCATTGAGAGCAAAGGCGTCCTGGAGATTTCCGGAGGAACGGTGTATGCCCAGTCCAAGGACGACGCCATCAATTCGGCCGGAGAAATGGCTATCACGGGCGGATTTGTTTGTGCTTATTCCACTGGAAATGACGGTCTGGATGCCAATGGCAATCTGTACATAGAAGGCGGAACGGTCTATTGTATTGGTTCCGGCACGCCGGAGGTGGGAGTGGACGCCAATACCGAGGGCGGTTACAAACTCTATGTAAACGGCGGGAATCTGGTGGCCATCGGGGGTCTGGAAAGCGGTTCTGTCCTGTATCAGAAATGCTATGCCAGTTCTTCCTGGAGCAAGAACACCTGGTATGGCTTCCAGGTGGGGTCTAACTCTTTCGCTTTCAAAACTCCTTCCAGCGGCGGCTCCGGCCTGGTGGTTTCCGGCCCTTCCGAGCCCACCCTCCTCAGCGGTGTTTCCGTTGGCGGCGACTCATCCCTCTTCAACGGCATGCTGAACGTGGATGGCAGTATCTCCGGCGGTTCCGCCGTGTCCGTATCGGCCTATAGCGCCGGCGGTGGCATGGGCGGCCCCGGCGGCCCGGGCGGCGGTTTCCCCGGAAGATGGTAAAAAATGAGAGACTGGCCTTGAGGGGTCAGTCTCTCTTCTTATGGTACATGGGCTGATTATTTGCCCAGGCCTTTCTTAACTGCGGCGCTAAGCTCGTCGTACAGCGTATCCGTTTTCTCCAGCAGGGACTTGCGGACGCCAGTATAGTAGGCCTTCACGCCTTCCTTGGGAGCGTTCACAATCTGGTCCCGCAGCTCGTTGTACAGATCCACGGCCTTGTCAATGAGGTCTGCGATTTCATCTGCATTCTTACCCGGATTCACATTGAGGAACAGTGTGCAATCATCCACAAATGCACCGATCACATACTCGATGTCTTTTTTAATGTCACGAAGATTCATATTCTAACCAAATTTGAATTGCGATTGCAAAGATAGTAATTTTCTTTGAATAAAAACGGGGTGGCTTTGATTTAGGGTATCTGCTGAACCTGTACCGGATTGGAGAGAAGGACGTCTTCCAGTTGTTTTGTGCTCCAGCCCACTTCACTGGCGGTAAATTCCGGAACATTGTAGGATTTGAACAGGCGACGGTTCTGCTCAGGATCCTTCTGTGGCAGCAGGAAAGGTTTCCTTCCCCGCCCGTTTTCATCGATATAGGAGAAATACAAGCGTGTATAGGACCCGTCATCCCGGCGGGAAGTGAAGACAATCCAGCGGGAATTGGAACTCCAGGCCTTGAAACTCTCCGACTTGTCGGAATTAATCTCGCCCATCGACCGGGTCTCGCCTGTGGCCAGATCTGTGATATAGATGTCTCCCGAGTTGTGCCAGACGTGGAAGGAGCCGTAGCTGCCAACCCCGCTCAGCAGGTATCGGCCGTCGGGCGAAGGCCGCGGCGTAACAGCACTGAGGCTGTCGGACACGGCGTCAAAGACCAGCCGGGGCGTCCCGAACTCCCGAGTTTCAGGATCGAAATCCAGGGAAAAGATATTGTAGCGGATGCGGTCCGTATGCAGGAAGGCATTGGTGGCGGAATTTGCGCCCCAGTCCGGCAGGTAGGAAGACGCATAGTAAAGCGTTTTCCCGTCTGCAGACCAGTAGGGGAAGGTTTCGTAGGAGAGGGAGTCGTGCACGATGTAACTCACCTGATCCTTCTCCACATCGTACAGGATGAGGTCCGAGGCCGAATCGTACACCTCTATTCTTTGCCGATGGGTACGGAAGAAGCCCTGGGCGGTCTTGTTCACCGAATAGGCAATCAGCGGCTCGCTGGGATGCCAGGAAGGATAGACGGCGTTGGAGATGAGATCGCCGGTCTTGAACGCCACCTTTTTGGCGTTTTCTCCGGTGACAACAACGGTCCCGCCCGAGAATTCCCGCGCGTGGAACTGGAAGTTGTTCGTGCCGTAGTTTTGGAAGGAGTGGCAGTTGATGCACTGCTGCTCCACCCGGCGGCTTATTAGTTGGTTGTTGTAAATGTCCCGCTCGCGGAAGGAGGTCAAGTCCCGCTGGCGGAGAACCAGGCTCCCGTAGCTGGAATAGCCGGGCTCAATGAGCCGATAGGTTACGTAAGGGTCTATTTCATCGGCCGATACCTCCATGCGGAAAACCGGAAGCGAGAGCCATTTTCCGTCCCGCCGGACATACACAGTTCCTTGAATCGCGCCGCCCCGGGCGCTGGTGGTCATACGCTTCCAGGCCTTTTCCGGAATGCGGATTTCCGGTCCCCGGAGCACCAGCTTTCCGTCCGGGCCGGAAAGCACGGCCACGCAGGCATCGGCCGGATTGAGGATGTTGAAATTGAGCGGAGCGATGTTGCAAGGAATGACGATGTCCGTATAGTCCGGGTAAAGCGAAGGAGTTTCCTGTACCGGTGACGACTCCTGCCAGCCGCCCGGGGTACAGGCGCCAGGAACCAGCAAAACCAGCAAGAGCATCCAAAGTCCGTATCGTTTCATCGCTTCGTATTGATGTCCACAAATAAATAATAATACCAGTAGGTTCCCTTGTAACGGTCGGCAAACCATTCTTTCGTCTTCTTCGAGTCCAGATCCCGGGCATTGTTGGCATCGGTACCGAACTTGGAGAAACGCTTCAGAACAGAGACTTTATCCGCCAGCACCGATGTGAGCGCCCTCATTAAATCGGCATCCCCCATCTCGCTGGCAAAAAGTGCGGCACCTTCCGCCAAAGCTGTGCCGATGGGGGCGTCCGGAGATTTTTCCAGACGGCTAAACAGGCAGTCCAGGGTTCTGTCCGGGTCCTTCTGGATTAGATAGAACGCCGCCTGCCATTCAAACACAGATTCATTGACGTATTCGGGATTCGCGAAATGGTCAAAAAGCATTTCCTGCAAGGAGCCGGAAGCTTCAAATTCCTTCGGGGTGTCCTGGAGCAGGGGACGAAGGCGCCGATACTCCGGATCGGCATCCATCAGGGCCGGGTTGTCCAGAAAAGACCGGTATCTGCGTACCCATTTTCCCTGGAACCAGTTGGCGTCCACCATATCCAGGTATTTCCGGGCCAGCTCGTATTCACCGCTGACCAGCGCTGTCTTAGTCTGGTATTTATAGTAATGGATATTCTTGCAGAAGGTGGAGGAATACTCCATGGCCAGGCGGTCACAGGAGTTGAGCATACCGCAATAATACAGCACGGGCACGGCGCAAATGTTGGAGATGGGGAAAGGCGCCCGTGTATGCAGCGGCTCGTCTCCGTCCGGATACTGGAACATCTTCTCCGTGAGGGTACCCTTTTGGTACAGGGCCACATTGCGGTAAAGGACGTGGATGCGATTGGGGTTCTGTTCTTTGGAAGCCAGCTTCAGGACTCTGTCCCACTCCTGTTCGGAGACGGCCCGTTCCATGGCCAGGACCGTATGGAAGCCCCGGTTCCAATAGGATCCACCAACAACGACCACGAGCGTGACTCCGAGGAGCGCAGGCACCACCCATCGGCCCGCCTTTTGGAGGAAACAGAGTGCCACTGTGGCGGCTCCGGCCAGCATCAAGGGTACCAGACAGATATTATTGTCAAGGAACTCCATATACGGAAGTGCGGAAAAATACACGTACTTCCTATGGATTCTCGGGAATATCCAAGGCAGATCCCGGCAAAGCCCTGGTACAATAGCTACCAGCAGTAGCGCCACGGCTAGATCTATGTAATCATGCTTTCGAAGGGCCAGCAGCGCCATCAGTAGGGCAGAGAGCAGTGCGAAAGCGCCGAAGAGCGGATAGCCCGCCAACACGACCACCGCCACAAAAAACGGGCTGAGGCGCTTTCCCAGGAAAAACTTCTGGTAAAGCAAGACCAGGGCCGATGTGACGCAGAAGCCCAGAACCTGCGAATACAGGAGTCCGTAAGTCCGGAACAGATAGATGGAATAGTCCAGCCGCGTTATGAAAAGCAACAGGAACAGGGCGGGAAGCGTGGAAAGCCAGACGGCCCTTCCTTCCAGGCCGAAGGCTTTTTCCGTGAGGAAGGTAAGCAGGCACAGCAGCAACGCGAAAAGAGCCGCTCCCAGCATGGGATAGTGGCAGAATTGCGTAAGGAAAGCACCGGCAAGAGCCAGCACACCTCCGGGCTGCTCAAAGAACAGACACAGCCAATCCCCCTTTGGACAAAAGAGGGAATACTGTTCCAGATGATACAGCAATCCAGTCTTGAAGAGAATCAAGAACAGGAAGCCGAAAAGGCCGGAAAAGAGGATGTGCCTGCAAGTTTTCAACATACTTCCACCGTTTGCTGTTCCAATCCCGACAACTGTCGCGTAAAGACAAAGATAACAACCCGGTGCGAAAAATCAAAATGCAGGCACAGTCTCTTGTTCTTACTTCGAAGGATTCCACCCAAGCGAAGTATCGGGTTCACCCGTGAGCACCGTCTCGGCCCACTTGGATTTGCGTTTGATGTGATGGACTAAGTCCAGGGCTCAAGCGGACGTGGTGTCAGACACTTTTGGACGAGGTCCCATTTTACCCCTTGGACTTAGTCCAGCGAGTGTGCCTCCCAAGGGCCTGTAGGTCATAGTCGGTGGACTAGGTCCAGCCCCAGAAATTGGACCAAGTCCAAACATACAGAGGACCACGTCCATACATATGGTGGACCAGGTCCACGGGGACCGGGCAGATGGACAGATTGTGGGATAATCAATTCGTTGACACAAATAATTGCACATGAGCCATAATAATGTTTGTAATTCAAGTTGCGCAAGCTCACCTTACGTTCTAATAATCAAGTACTTTTCACCTACAAAACTTGAGTTTATAACTTAAACTAGCCTTTACTTAAACGAGGACCATGAACCTTCGGGATTCCTACGTTCCTCTACTCGGCATGGTCCTCGTTGTTTTCTATTTTGAATTGCCGTCATCTCTATTGGGATGGCGGCTGTTTTCTTACCCCTCCAAGTAAAAGAAATCCCCGGTTGATTGCCGGGGATAATGTGGTTTATTTCAGGCGTTTCCAGTAGCCGCCGTTGGAGGGACCAATGTGTTCTACAAGGCTCAGATCCTATAGCACCTTCATGTCGCGTTTGATAGTGCTGGAAGACTTCCCAAATTGCTTCGCAAGTTTCGCCGTGGTAATAGGTTTATTTTTGGTGTCATCCTCTGTGACATCAAAAGGCAGCAATTCATAAATAAGTCTCTGTCTTTCAGTCAACTTTTTGGTGACATCATTGGTGTCATTTTTGGTGTCATCGGCCTGGATAAGCCTACCGGTCTTAGGGTCGATCCTTCCGCCTTGCTGGATGCCATAGAATAGTTCGCGCTTGATTATGACACGGATGCCGCCTTGCGCTTCCAGCAGGGTGGGAACTTCGAGTCCGTTGGCCTTGAATGCCTCGGCAATGAGTTCGAAGCCACGGCCCCAGGCCTCAACAAACCCTGCCATATAAAAGGCATTGGCGATGAGGCGATTCCTGGAATCTCTAGATCCGGATTCCGCTACTTCATCAGCTTTTCCACAAAAGCATCCACCTTGTCCTGAACCACGGTTGCCAACAGAATCTTGCCGTCCGGGCCGATTACGTATTTGGTGGGAATCCACTTAACCTTGTAGGTGTCATAGATGGGACTGTCCTTCTTGGCTTTGAAGTCTGAAAGCTGAAGCCAGCTTATGCCTTGCTCCTTCACATAGGCCGATAGTTTTTCCGGGTCCGTGTCGCAGGAAATACCAACCATCACAATGTCTTTCCGGTCCTGGATGCGTTTCTGGAGGGCCAGGAGCTGCGGCATCTCCGCCCGGCAGTCCGGGCACCAGGTGGCCCAGAAATCCAGAATGAGGGTCTTTCCCCTGAAGTCTTTGAGGGAATAGGTTTTACCATCCGTTCCGGGCAGGGTGAAATCCGGAGCCAACCCCTCCTTGAGGAGCTCCGTGGCATATTGAGCGTCCAGGTCTTCCTGCTGGGCGCGGGCCGTGGCGGCTCCAAGAACCAGGAGGCCGGCCAAAAGGGTAATCAGATACTTTTTCATTTTCAGTCTATTTAAACAAGGCCCTAACAAGGGCGGGGATATCGGCAACTTTCACTATTTCAATTTCTTCCGGCTTACGGTCGAAATGCGTATAAGAGCTAACGAAGATGCGTTTGAAGCCCAGGCGGGCAGCCTCCACGGCGCGGCGTTCGGCCTGGGAAACGGGGCGGATTTCCCCGCTGAGGCCCACCTCGCCGGCAAAACACACGTTGGCGGGAATGGGGTAGTCGAAATTGGAGGACAGCACGGCGCAGATAACGGCCAAATCGCAGGCAGGGTCCGTGATGCGCAGGCCACCGGCCATGTTCAGGAACACGTCCTTCTGGCCCAGCTTGAAGCCGGCCCGACGTTCCAGCACTGCCAGCAGCATGTTCAGGCGCCGCACGTCAAAGCCCGTGGCACTGCGCTGGGCCGTACCATACACGGCCGATGAAACCAGCGACTGCACTTCGAAGAGGAAGGGCCGGTTGCCGTCCAGCATGGCGCAAATAGCCGTACCACTGAGGCCTTCCTCGTGCATGGGGATGAGCATTTCGGAGGGATTGGCCACTTCCCGGAGGCCCGCTCCCGTCATCTCAAACACTGCCAGTTCGGCCGTGGAGCCAAAGCGGTTCTTTATGCTGCGAAGCACCCGGTAGGCACCCCGGTTCTCCCCCTCGAACTGCAGCACCACGTCCACGATATGCTCCAGAATCTTGGGCCCGGCGATGGAGCCCTCCTTGGTAATATGGCCGATGAGGATAACCGGAATGCCCGTCTCCTTGGCAAAACGAAGCAGCATAGCCGCTACCTCCTTGATCTGACTCACGGAACCCGCCGTGGATTCCACAGTAGGGCAGTACATGGTTTGCACCGAATCCACTATCATCAGGTCCGGAGCCACCTCCTGGGCTTCCTCCAGGATGGAAGTCATGTCCGTCTCGCTGTAAATGAAGCAGTTGGATGCGTCTCCACCCAGCCGGTCGGCCCGCATTTTCACCTGCTTCACGCTTTCCTCGCCGGTAACATACAGGGTTTTCAGTTCCGGCCGATGAAGGGGTAACTGCAGGGAAAGGGTAGATTTGCCGATGCCGGGCTCGCCGCCCATAAGCACCAGGGAACCCTGTACGATGCCGCCCCCGAGAAGCCGGTCCACCTCTGCGCTTCCCAGGGAAATGCGGTCCTCCACCGAAGTGGAAACCTCCTTGAGCGGCTGGGGCTTACGGCCGCTGCCGGGTACGGAAACCGCCGCCGGACGTTTTCCGGTGACCACTTCCCGTTCCACCATAGTATTCCACTCCCCGCAGGCGGGACAGCGTCCCATCCACTTTGAGTATTCGTTGCCGCAGTGGGAGCAGAACCACAGGGACTTCGTTTTTTTTGCAGCAGTTGCCATCGGCTTCCATTTTAGTCCGGTAAATATACAAAAAATCCCGGGGAAAAACCTCGGGATAAAACGCATTCCGTAAGGTTTGGGAATTACTGGGCGTTCTCGATAGCATCTGCAACGGCGTCGGCAGCGGCCTCGGCAGCGTTGGAAAGGGAATCGGCAGCAGCTTCAACAGCCTCCTCGACAGCCTCGACTGCATTATCGGCAGCCTTCTCGGCTTTCTTGGCATTGTTGTTACCGCAAGCAGTGGCGGCAATCATCATTGCCAGCACTGCGACAGACATAAATACCTTTTTCATAATCCTTAAATTTTAGAATACACTTATACTCTCTAACCTTTTCGGAGGCAAATGTACGGCAAGTTTTTTACTTCTCAAAGGATTTTTTAAAAAATTTTATAATAGATTATTACCGCAGAGGTAACTGGTTTTGTTTATTTGATTGATTACCAGCATCTTATAATAATACCCTGCTGTACTTGAACAGCAGGGTATTATTATAAACGTCTGATTATCACCCAGGTAACTATTCCTGCTGTAGCAGCAAGGCGGAGGCCCAGACTTCGCAGCCTTCGCAACGACCCACGAAGCCCAGACGCTCCGTGGTGGTAGCCTTGACGGACACCCGGTCGGCCGATACGCCCAGTATAGGCGCCAGGGTTTCGCGCATGGCCTGGATGTGCGGGGCCAGTTTGGGACGCTGCAGGGCTATGGTAATGTCCACATTCCCAACCTGAAAACCCTTCTCGTGGACCAGCGCCACTACCTTGGCCAGCAGCAGCTTGCTGTCCACGCCCTTCCACTCGTCGCTGGTATCCGGAAACAGATGGCCGATATCCCCCAGCGCCAGGCAACCCAGCAGGGCGTCGCACAGGGCATGGATGGCTACATCGCCGTCCGAATGAGCCACAAAACCCGTTTCCGAAGGAATCTGCACGCCCCCCAGCCACATAGGCAAACCCGGAGCAAGCTGATGAACATCGAAACCGTGACCAATCCGAAAATCTTTCATATTGCTTAGTTTTCCCTTTGTTGTAACCTTTCCCCATTACTCCCACAGGCCCACCCTGCGACACTCTCACGTTACCCCCTCCCGAAACCCCTCCCCTCGGGGGAGGGACTTACCATTACTACATCACTCTGAGGACCGTAGGTGCTAATGATATTGCAAAGATACCAAAAAAATGGTATTTTTGTAAGTTAAAGAACATATGCCATGGCCAGTTTATTCAACTTCGGATTCTTCGGAAACCAGGAACACAGAGTCTTCAACTACAAGCCCCGGTATTACAACCCGGAGGAAGAGAAACGCCGCCAGATGTTCGGTGAGGTGGACGGCACCAACGAAGAACTCCGCGAAAAGGGAGAGTATGTGCCCGGCAGCAGCCTAAGGGGTGCTTTCCGGAATGGCCATTATCAGAAAACGCGTTCGTCCATGACCAAGACGCACACCATCATTACGCTGGTGACGCTGGTGCTGATAGTGGTGGTGCTCATCTATATGGCCAAATTCTTTGAGATGCTATAAAGATTCTTCGCAGCGCTCAGAATGACAGAAAGGGCGCTTAGAATGACTGGGAGAAGGATATGGAATTAAAGATACTGCCGAAAAATATAGCCGATATGATCGCTGCGGGGGAAGTGGTCCAGCGACCCGCCTCCGTAGTGAAAGAGCTCATGGAAAATGCCGTGGATGCAGGTGCAACGGATATCAAGGTCATTGTCACAGATGCCGGACGCACCCTCATCCAGGTCATTGACAACGGCTGCGGCATGACGCCGGACGACGCAGTCCTGTGTTTCGAGCGCCACGCCACCTCCAAACTCTCATCGGCCGAGGACCTGCACCGCATCCTCACCTTCGGCTTCCGCGGAGAAGCCCTGGCGTCCATCGCAGCCGTGGCCGAAATTACCCTCCGCACCTGCACGGCCGATCAGGAAGTGGGCGTGGAGGTGACAATGGCCGGAGCGGAGCATCTTGGTACACGGGAAGTTAGTTGTCCAGTAGGTTGTAATTTCGCAGTCCGCAATTTGTTTTACAACATCCCCGCCCGGCGGAAATTCCTCAAGAGCGACAACGTGGAGCTCCGCCACATCGTGGAAGAGTTCCAGCGGGTGGCCCTCACCCGGCCGGAGCTGGCCTTCACCCTCACCCACAACGGGAAGGACATCCATGTGCTCAAACCCGCCAAGTCCCTGAAATTTCGCATCCAGGACCTGCTGGGACCCGCCGTCACTAGCGACATAGTGGACATATCGGCCGATACCACCATCGCCTCCGTACGAGGCTTCGTGGGCCGGCCGGAAAGCGCCCGGAAGACCCTGGGGAACCAGTTTCTCTTCGTGAACGGACGCTATTTCCGCAGTTCATACCTGCATAAAGCCGTGATGAAGGCCTACGAGAACCTGATTCCGGAAGGCAGCACCCCGTCCTACTTCATCTATCTGGACGTGGACCCTGCTACCATAGACGTGAATATCCACCCCACCAAGACGGAAATCAAGTTCGAGGAGGACCAGCTGCTGTTCCAGCTCCTTTTGGCTGCCATCAAGGAGGCCATGGGAAAAAGCAGCGTGGCCGGTTCCATCGAGTTCGACAACCCGGAAGCCCGGGAGATTCCGGTGATGGGCACCCGTTTCCAGGAGTATCGGCCTGCCAGTATTCCGGACGCAGGCGTGGATTTGGGATATGACCCGTTCCAGCAGGCCTCCAACCCCGGTATTCCTGGCGAAGCGGGAGCCACCCACACCTCCCGGTACATAGACAAAAGCGAAAATTACGGCGCCCTGTTCGAGGACCGGACCCTTCCGTCGGCCCAGGTGCTGGTGGTGCAGGGAAAATATATCCTCACCCAGAGCGCTTCCGGGCTGATGATAGTGCACGTGCGGCGTGCGCGGGAACGCATCCTCTACGACCGTTTCCTGCAAGCCCTTACGGCTGGAGAGCACCTGAGCCAGCAGGCCCTTTTCCCCGTGCAGGTGGCCGTGGGCGTGGAAGGTTGCCTGCTGTTGCAGGAACATACGGCCCTGTTGCAGCAACTGGGTTTTGACATCGCCCCCTTCGGCCAGGATTCTGTAGTGGTGAACGGCGTACCCGAAGGCTTCGACGCCACGGAGGGAAAGGTGGAAACTATGGTGGGGGACCTCCTCCTCATCCTGAAGGACGATCACACCTCCCTTCCCGGTGTGATGGAGCAGGCATCGGCCCAGAAATTCGCGCTCCTGGGTGCCTCCGGGGCCGATAAGCTCACTTCCCCGCTGGAAGCCCAGCGCCTGGTGGACACCCTCCTCCAGCGCCCGAATCCCGAATTTACCGCCGCCGGACGACGCATCATCGCCATAGTCCCGGCCGATGAACTGGAAAAACGATTCTAAGCCCATGAACGGAAGACCCTCTTTCCTTGAAAATATCCCGGTTGTTACCCGGAACCTCCTGATTGTGAACGTGATTATGTACATTGCGACACTTATCAACGAGGAGTTTATGATTGGGACCTTCGCCATGTTTTATCCGGCGTCCCCCTTCTTCCGCTGGTGGCAACCCCTTACCCACATGTTCATGCACGGGGGATTTTTCCACATCCTGTTCAACATGTACACCCTGGTGATGTTCGGTATGGTGGTGGAAAGGGCTTTGGGAACCAAAAAGTACCTAATCTTTTACTTCCTCACAGGCCTGGGCGCCGTGGCGCTCCATACCGGCGTGGAATGGCTGGAAGTCACTTTCCTGAACGGCAGCCTTACATCAGCCATGTACACTCCCATGGTGGGAGCCTCGGGAGCCATTTACGGCGTACTGGTGGCCTTTGCCATGATTTACCCGCAGGCCCGGCTCACCCTCATCTTCCCGCCCATCACCCTGGACGCCAAATGGTGGGTTATCATCTTTATTGTCATAGAACTGGTTACGGGTATCACCGGCACCGGCATGGGCATCGCGCATTTTGCCCATCTGGGAGGGGCACTGTTCGGTTTCCTGCTAATCCGGTACTGGAGAAAGACCCGGCAGTTGTATAGTTAAATGAGTAAGGAACAAAAACAACGGCACTGGCTGTCCCGGCTTTCGTTCGGGACGGTTTCCTTGTTCTTCTCGGTGCTATTGCTACTGGGCTATCTGTCCATGGTGGTGGACCCTGCCAAGGCTTGGTTCTTCACCCTCTTTGGCCTGCTGTATATCCCTGTGCTGCTGATAGTTCTGGTCCTTTTTGTACTGGCGCTGTTCCGCCGTTCCCACCTGCGGGGCCTGCTGCTTCTGATGCTCCTTCCCTCCGTTTTCCTCTTCGGCAAATACTACCAGTTCAAGGGGCCTAAGGACACTACACCTGCCACCCTGAAGATTGTCTCCTACAACGTGGGACTCTTTGCCCACGGGGACGGATTTGAAGACCGTTTGGCGCTGGCCGATACGGTTTGTGCCTATTTACGGAAGGCCGATGCCGATATCCTCTGCCTGCAGGAGTTCTATCTTCCGAACAATGTGGATTTCGGCTCTTGGATCAAGCGGCGCTTTCCAGGATATACCGTTGAATATTACGTGCTTAGCGGAGATTCCGGTCAGTTTGGCAATGTAACTTTAAGCCGCCGTCCCGTGAGCGGGAAAGGCCGGATGGACTTTGAGAAATCCACCAATATGGCCCTCTGGACCGACGTGCGTCTGGACAGTTCCACCATCCGGCTGTACAATTGTCACTTCGAGAGTTACAACATATCCCTGTCCGGCCTGGTGAAAAAGGCCGGGGAGGAAGGCCTGATGGAAGAAACCGAACAGAAGATGCGGCGTTCCATTACCGAACGGCCCAAGCAGGTGGCCGAGGTGATGCGGGACGTGGATGCCGCACCGGTCCGCTCCCTGGTGCTGGGAGACTTTAACGACAATCCCCTGAGTTACACCTGCTTCCGCCTGCTGCGGGGCCGGAAGGACTCTTTTGTATCGGCCGGAAAAGGCTTTGGTGCCACCTACCGGAGCCTGTGGCCGCTGCTGCGTATAGACTATATTCTGTATCCCAAGGACCTTGCCGCCGTTTCCTATCGGGTGGACAAGGTGAAATACTCCGACCACTATCCCGTCACCGCCACTTATTATGAAACCGGAAGAAATTCTCGCTGAAGCCCTTAAGACGCTCCGCGCCGGCGGAACCATCCTCTACCCCACCGACACGGTATGGGGGCTGGGCTGCGACGCCACCAATCCCTCGGCCGTCGCGCGCATCTATGAGATTAAACATCGGGCCGATTCCAAATCGCTGGTTCTCCTGGCCTGCGACTTGGATATGGTGGCGCGATACGTGAGGGAGATTCCTTCCATCGCCGTAGATCTGGTGGAGGTGAACGACGCCCCCATGACCCTGATTTATCCCGGGGCCATCGCCGGCGAAGCAGGGGCGGAAGGCGACAGATGGCACCTGGCGCACAATACGGTGGCAGAAGACGGCACCGTGGGCATCCGCATCCCCCTGATGGACTGGTGTAAACAACTGGTATTCAAGCTGGGTCGGCCCATCGTGAGTACATCGGCCAATATTTCCGGCGAACCCACCCCGCTGCGGTTCTCGGAGATAGACCCCGCCATCAAGGAGGCGGTGGACTTCGTGGTGCCGCCGTCCGTGGACACCCAGTCCACCGGCAAGGCCTCGCAAATCCTGAAGGTGGGCCTGAAGGGTGAAATCGAGATTATCCGGAAATAATGGAACTGTTTTACGCATACGAGGTTACAGGCCGATACTGCCGCCTGGATGCCGAGGAAAGCGGGCACTGCGTGCGGGTACTGCGGCATCGGGCCGGGGATGAAATTGACGTGATAGACGGCCTGGGCACTTTGTATCACTGCCGCCTCACGCAGGACAGCCCCAAAGGAGCCGAAGCAGAAATCCTTGACTCGCAGGAGGGCTTCGGGTCCCACCCTTATCATCTGACACTTGGCTGCTGCCCCACCAAGAACAACGACCGTTTCGAGTGGTTTGTGGAAAAGGCCACGGAATTGGGCGTGGACCGGATTGTCCCTTTGATTGGTGAGCACTCGGAACGTAAAGTCTATAAAACCGAGCGGGCACAACGCATTGCCCTAGCCGCCACCAAGCAGTCCCTCAAAGCCCGCATTCCGGAAATTGCAGAACCTCAGAGTGTTAGATCCTTCGTCGCTGGCGCTCCTCAGGATGACAAATCTCCCGCCGCCAGTCTTTCTGATCCGTCAGGCTATCATTCTGAACCGTCGCTCTGTCATTCTGTGCCGTCAGCCAGTCATTCTGAGCCGTCGCTTTGTCATTCTGAGCAAAGCGAAGAATCTCTCCGTCTTATCGCTTACTGTTTTGAGGACCCTTCCATCCCCCGCCGTAGCATCAGGGAGGTCTTGGAGACGCATCCTGGACGGGAGATTACGGTCCTCATCGGCCCGGAAGGGGATTTTTCGCCGGAAGAGGCACGTCTGGCTCTGGAGCACGGCTACATCCCCATTCATCTGGGCCCTTCCCGCCTACGCACGGAAACCGCAGCCGTCACCGCCGTAGAGGCCGTTTACCTGTGGAGCCTAAGTATCTAACGCTGAACCGCTTAAACAAAGCTCCCTGTGTTTGCAGACACAGGGATGGAACATCAACACACTGATTATAAGGCACTTACCAATCCAACAAGATTATTCGCTTGCCAAGCGGACGGCACCCCAGGCCAGGAGGCTTTGGGCGATGAGGTAGGTGAACATAATCACGAAATCCCGCAGGGCGAAAGTGGCAACGCCAAAGGTGCCGGCGGCGATGAGTGAATCCGAGAAGGCAAACAGCAGGGCGCCGCAAAGGATGATCCACCAGGTGGGCCGATGCTCCCGGCAGCGGATAACCCCGCACAGGGCACAGAAACTGAGCATCAGCAGCACAAAGCCATACACGGCCATAGGGAGCAACAGGGCGCCTTCCACCTTCAGCACCTTCACCAGCAGAAATACCAAAACCGCCACGCCTGCGATACCCGCCAGCCAGCCCTTCCAACCGAGCCCTCTCCAGGATTTGGAACCAAAGAGGATCATATAGAAAATGTGGCCGATAAGGAATGCGGCAATACCGCTGGCGAACATGGGGAAGGCATCGCTGAGCAGGAAGACATCCCCCGCACAACCGAACAGTTCCGCCGCGATGAGCAGGAACAGCATCCGGCGGTTCAGCGAATGCTCCACGGCATAGGCCAGTACACTGGCCGCCAGTAGCGGCAGCAGGGCCGGTTTTACAGCAGCGGAGAGATCCGGGATAGCCCAGATACGGCCTGCCCAGTTCAGCAGGCAGGCAATGGCGAAAAACAAAGCTGGAACGGCATACAGATTCTTTTTCATGGCTCGGGTTATTAGTATTGCAAAAATACGATGAAATCGGTGAAAACACATAAAAATTCGTAAAAAACCGCTAAAGCTGCAAACCGATTGTGCCGATTTCCATTTTCTGTTCCTATCTTGGCCGCATGATTAGGGAAATGATAGACCTGATGATGCCGCGGGAATGCCTGGTTTGCGGGCGGCCATTGGGGGCAGCCGAGGACCACTTGTGCATCTGGTGTGCCGAAGACCTGCCGCTCACCTATTATTGGGAACAAGTACATAATCCCATGGCCGACCAGTTCAACGGCTTGCTGGAAAGGCATCGGCCGGATGAAGTGCGGATGGAATATGCCTATGCCGCCGCCTTGCTGTTTTACCACCACGGGAATCCTTACAAAAAGATTCCCCAGGCGCTTAAATACCAGTACAATATCCGGGCGGGCCGGTTTTTCTCCCGGCAGCTGGGCCACTTGATGGCCACTACGCCCCTGTTTTCCTCCGTGGACCTGGTACTCCCCGTCCCCCTGCACTGGACGAGGCTTTGGCGAAGGGGATACAACCAGGCCGAAGTGATAGCGGCCGAACTGGCCCGCGCCCTGGACGCCAGGCTCCGGACCGATATCCTGGTGCGGCGGCAGCGCACCCGCACCCAAACCCGCCTGGACGCCGAAGCTCGGATGCAGAATGTCCAGGGCGTATTCCAAATCCGGAAAACCCTGGACACCAGTCATATACTGCTGGTAGATGATACTTTCACCACCGGAGCCACCCTGGCCACCTGCTACGAAGCGGTCCGCCAGGCTTTCGGCCCCCTGGTGCGCATCTCCATCGCCACCCTGTCGGTGGTTAACTCCTAACACGCAACGCCCGCATGGCGTTCAGTACCGCCAGGACAGTAACGCCCACATCGGCAAACACGGCCATCCACATGGTTGCGAGCCCCAGGGCGGCCAGTACCAGCACGGCCACTTTGATGCCGATGGCCAGCCAGATGTTCTCCCGGGCTATCCGGAGGGTCCTTCTGGCAATGCGCACAGCCAGGGCAATCTTGGAAGGTTTGTCGTCCATCAGAACCACGTCCGCAGCTTCGATGGCCGCATCGCTACCCAGGGCACCCATGGCGATGCCCACATCGGCCCGGGTGAGGACCGGAGCGTCGTTGATGCCGTCTCCCACAAAGGCTAACATGCCTTCGCTGAGGAGTTTCTCCACTTCCGCAACCTTATCGGCCGGGAGTAGCTGGGCGTGGTATTCATCCACTTTCAAGGCCGATGCGACGGCTGCAGCCACACTTTCCTGGTCGCCGGTAAGCATGACCGTCTTGCCGATACCCGCCGCTTTAAGGGCTGCGATGCCTTCGGCGGCATCGGCCTTGATGCGGTCGCTGATGACTATGTGTCCGGCATATTCTCCGTCTATGGCCACGTGGATGATGGTGCCGCTGTGGTGGCAGGAATGCCAAGCGGCGCCCAGCTTCTCCATCAGCTTACTGTTACCCACGGCCACCTTCCGGCCGTTCACCATGGCCATGATTCCGTGTCCGGCAGTTTCCTGAACATCTTCCACCGAACAGTCGTCGGCCTCGTTGGGATAGGCGTTTCTCAAAGCCATGGCGATGGGGTGGGTGGAATGCCGCTCCACATGGGCCGCCAGGTGCAGAAGTTCCGTCTGGTCAATCACTTCCGGATGCACGGCCGTCACTTCGAATACGCCTTCGGTGAGGGTGCCGGTCTTGTCGAAAACTACGGTTTTCACCTGTGAGAGCTTGTCCATCAGGTTGGCGCCTTTGATGAGGATACCCTTGCGGGAAGCTCCGCCCAGGCCGCCGAAAAAGGTGAGCGGAACGGAAATGACCAGGGCGCAGGGGCAGGAGACAACCAGGAACAGCAGGCCCCGGTAAATCCAGGTAGCCCATTCGCCGGTGATAAGCCCCGGTACCACAGCCACCAGCACTGCCAGCCCCACCACAATGGGCGTATAGACTCTGGCAAAACGGGTGATGAAACTTTCGCTTTTGGATTTGGCGGCAGCAGCATTTTCCACCAGGTCCAGAATCTTGGCGGCGGTAGATTCGCCGAAAGCCTTGGTGGTTTTAACACGCACTACCCCGCTCAAGTTTACACAGCCGGAGAGGATTTCATCGCCCTCACCGATACTGCGCGGGACGCTTTCGCCAGTCAGGGCTACGGTGTCCAGCGAGGATTTTCCCTCCAGCACCACGCCGTCCATCGGCACCTTCTCTCCGGGTTGGACCAGGATTACTTCTCCCGGTATAACATCCTCGGGCCGAACTGTTTCCAACTTTCCGCCCCGCTCCACGTGAGCGCTGTCCGGACGGATATCCATCAGATGGGCAATGCTCTTGCGGGATCGGCCTTCGGCTATTTCCTCAAAGAGTTCACCCACCTGGAAGAAAAGCATTACGAATACCGCTTCCGGGAACTGCGTCTCGGCGCCCGGCATAAAGCCGATGCCCAGCGCACCCAGTGTAGCTATGCTCATCAGGAAGTCCTCGCTGAGGGCTTCGCCGTGAATCAATCCTTCGGCCGCTTCCTTCAGCGTGTCCCAGCCCACTACCAGATAGGGTACCAGAAACAGCAGCAGATACTGCCAGGTGGCCCAGTCCGTTTTTTTCTCAATAATCACGGCAACGGCCAGCAGGACCGCTGCAACGATGATTTTTATCCATCGGCCATGACCCTCTTCCTCGTCGTGGTGGTGATGGTGTTCATGCCCATGCTCATGATGGTGCTCATGTTCGTGCTCATGCCCGTGGCAGTGGCACTCGTGTTCGTGATGATGGTCTTCGTGTATCATGGTGTTTCTTTGTTTTCTGCCGCAAAGTTACACCACATCCCTTGCAACCGGGTTGCAAACACTATATGCACACAGATTACGAAGATTTTGTGGATTGGCGGCAAAGTTGTATCTTCGCTTCATGAAGCATTTTACTATAGTATTGGCCCTGGGGGCCATGCTGCTTGGCCAAAACGCCCAGGCACAGCTACTCACGAACCAAGAAGACGAAAAACTGCTCCGGGGCTGGATCCAGACCCTCGCTTCCGACGAATTCGGCGGCCGGAAACCCATGACCGAATACGAGGACAAGACCATCAACTACCTGGCCGGGGAACTGCAGGGCCTGGGCCTGGAACCCGCCTTCAACGGCAGTTGGTTCCAGCCTTTCCAAATGATTGCCGTTACGGCCCAGCCCGTAGGGAACCAACTGAGTGTCAAGGGAAAGAAGCGGGCGCAGCTTAAATACCCGGACGATTTTATAAGCTGGACCGCCCGCGCTGCGGACAAGGTGGAACTGAAGCAGGCCGAATACGTTTTCTGCGGCTTCGGCATCCATGCGCCTGAGTACGGTTGGGACGACTATAAGGACATAAATGTAAAGGGCAAGATAGTAATAGCCATGGTGAACGACCCCGGCTATTACGACGCTTCCCTGTTTCGAGGCCGCAACATGACCTATTATGGCCGATGGCTGTACAAGTTCGAGGAAGCCAAGCGCCGGGGTGCGGCCGGCTGCCTGGTACTGCACAATACGGAAGCCGCCAGTTATGGCTGGCACGTGTGTGTGAACGGTCACATGGAAGACAACCTGGCCATCTACAACCCCGAAACGCAGAATGCCGATGAACTGGCCATCAAGGGCTGGCTGCACGAAGAAGGGGCCAGGAAACTCTTCACGGCTGCCGGTTTAAACATGGACGAAGCCATCGCGGAAGCCAAAAAGCCCGGCTTCCAATCCTTCTCCCTCAAGGTGAAAGGGGACGTGAAAATGACCGTGAGTTACACTCTGCAGGAAACCCGCAACGTTGCCGGTATCCTTCGCGGAAGAGACGATAACGGCGAGGTGCTGGTGATGAGCGCCCACTGGGACCATTTGGGCTTCGGTACCCCGGACGAGACCGGCGATGTAATCTACAACGGTGCGGCCGACAATGCTTCCGGCATGGCCGGGGCACTGCTGGCGGCCAAAAAGTTCACCGGACTGGCCGATCGGCCCAAACGCTCCGTCTTGTTCCTCTTCCCATCCTCAGAGGAAAGCGGCCTTTTCGGCTCGGAATACTACTGCGAGCACCCGGCCGTTCCTATGGAGAAGACCGTGGCATGCCTTAACTTTGAAAGCATCGGCCCGGCGGAACTGACTAAGGATCTGGTGATTCTGGGTGGAGAAGGGAGTCCGCTGGCATCGTACTACGTAGCGGCGGCAGCGGCGCAGGGACGCAGCATTTTCTTTGACGATGACAACTCCGACGGCTGGTTCTTCCGCTCGGACCACTACAACTTTGTGAAGAAGGGCGTGCCGGCCGTGGTATGGGAAAACGGCCTCCAGCCGGTGAATCCGGAAAAGCCCAACAAGTATCCCATGCCCGTTTGGTACCACAAGCCTTCCGACGAGTACCGGGCCGACTGGGACCTCTCCGGCACCCTGGCCAATATCTATCTGGTCTATAGCGTGGGGCTATCTCTGGCCTATTAGCAGTACATGCCGCCGTTTACGGCAATGACCTGACCGGTTACATAGGCCGACAGGTTCGAAGCCAGGTAGAGGGCGGTGTTGGCAATGTCTTCCACGGTGCCGCCACGTTTGAGGGGAATCATTTTTAGGTATTCGTCCTTCACGGCCTGCGGCAGGGCATCCGTCATTTCGGAAATGATGAAACCCGGGGCGATGGCGTTGGCCCGGATGCCCCGTGCCCCCATTTCCTTGGCCACGGACTTGGCCATGGCTATGAGGCCGGCCTTGGAGGCCGAATAGTTCACCTGGCCGGGATTGCCGGTCTGGCCGGCGATGGAGGCCATATTTATGATGCTGCCCCCTTTCTGGCGGGCCATCACGGGAACCACGGCGTGCAGGAAATTGAAGGCGCCCTTCATGTTCACAGCTATTACGGCATCCCACTGCTGCTCGCTCATGCGCATCACCAGGCCGTCCTTGGTGATGCCGGCGTTGTTCACCAGCACATCTATGCGGCCGAAATCCTTTACGATTTCCTCCACCACGGTCTGAGTCTCTTCAAAATTGGCGCAATTGGAGGCATACCCCTTCACTTTCCGGCCAAAAGCCGCTATTTCCCGGATGGTCTCCTGGGCGCTGTCATTGATTACCAGGTCTGTAAAGGCTATATCGGCCCCTTCCGAGGCAAATTTAAGGGCAATTGCCTTGCCGATTCCACGTGCGGCACCCGTGATAAGGGCTACCTTTCCGTCTAAAAGTCCCATAGATTATTCGCGATTTGCGCCACAAAGATACGTATTTTTTGGCTATCTTTGCAGTTCAAAACCATATGAACCATGCAAAGTCACATCAAAGATATCAACCTGTGGAAAAGCGGCGAGCTAAAACTCAGCTGGGTCCGCGGCCACATGCCCCTTTTGGACGGCATTGAAAAGGATTTCCGTAAAACGCAGCCCTTCAAGGGCTTGAAAGTGGCCTTGAGCGTACACCTGGAGGCCAAGACGGCCCACCTCTGCGAGGTGATGGCCGCCGGCGGGGCCGATATGTACATCACCGGCTCCAACCCCCTGAGCACACAAGACGACGTGGCCGCCGCACTGGTGCACGAAGGCCTTAACGTCTTCGCCATCCACGGCTGCAGCGAGGAAGACTATTTTGCCGATATCCGCCGCGTGCTGGAAGTAGGCCCCAACATCATCATCGACGACGGCGGGGACTTGGTGACCACCCTGCACAACGAATTCCCGGAACTGCTGCCCCAAGTAATCGGTGGCTGCGAGGAAACCACCACCGGTATCCTGCGTCTGAAGGCCATGGACGCCGCCGGGGCTTTAAAATTCCCCATGATGCTGGTGAACGACGCTGACTGCAAACACCTCTTCGACAACCGCTACGGCACGGGCCAGAGCGTGTGGGACGGCATCAACCGCACCACAAACCTCATCGTGGCCGGAAAGACCGTGGTGGTGGCCGGATACGGCTGGTGTGGCAAGGGCGTAGCCATGAGAGCCAAGGGACTGGGCGCGGAGATTATTGTGACTGAGGTGGATCCGGTGAAGGCCATGGAAGCCGTAATGGACGGATTCAAAGTTATGCCCATGCTGGACGCCGCCGCGGAAGGAGACTTCTTCGTCACGGTTACTGGTTGTGCCGATGTCATCGGCCCGGAAGCTTTCCTCCGGATGAAGGACGGTGCCATCTGCTGCAATGCCGGGCACTTCGACGTGGAGGTGGCCGTGGCCAAACTCAAAGCCATGGCAGTGAGCCACAAGCCCGCCCGCAACAACATAGAAGCCTATACGCTGGAGAACGGCAGAACCATCTTCGTGATTGCCGAAGGCCGCCTGGTGAACCTGGCCGCCGGTGACGGACATCCGGCCGAAATCATGGACATGTCCTTCGCCATCCAGGCCCTCAGCGCCCGCTATCTGGCCGATAACAGAGGCAAGCTGGGCCGGAAACTCAACAATGTTCCGGCCGAAATAGACCGGGAGGTAGCCTTCCGGAAACTGGCCGACTGGGGTATCAAGATTGATACCCTCACCCCCGAACAGCATAAATATCTATTTGGTTAGAATTCTTGTCATCACAAGAAGCCGGAGGCGACGAAAGATCCTATTATGGCACTGATTCCCATTTATTGGTGGAACAAGGGCGTCCACAATTTCAAGATATCCCAGGAGCGGTTTACCAAGCAGCCCTGGGCCAACGGCGTCATCCTGCTGGGATGCGTGGTGGTGGCCATGCTGCTGGCCAACCTGCCCTTTACCAAGCACGCCTATCACGCTTTCCTGAATACCGGCTTTACGATGAATATCAAGTCCCCGGACGGCGCCATCGACTGGGTGTTCCCGCACGGGATGACGGTGGAGAAATTCATCAACGACATCCTGATGGTGATTTTCTTCTTCACCGTGGGCCTGGAAATCAAGCGGGAAGTGGTTTGCGGCGAGCTTTCTTCTTTCAAGAAAGCCATCCTGCCCGTGATTGCGGCTTTCGGCGGCGTGGTATTCCCCGCCCTCATTTACGCCACCGTCAATCATGGCACCCTGGCCTCTTCGGGCTGGGGCATCCCCACGGCCACAGATATTGCATTTGCCGTAGGTATCCTTTCCATCCTGGGCGACAAGGTTCCCGTCTCCCTGAAAGTCTTCCTCACCGCTCTGGCCATTGCCGATGACCTGATTGCCATCCTGGTGGTAGCCTTTTTCTACGGCGGGGCCATCCGGCTTCCGCTGCTGTTCATCGCCCTGATGGTGATTCTGTTCGTGGCATTGATGAAGAGACTGGGAGAGAAACGGATAGCCTACTACGTGGTGCCGGCCATTATCGTATGGTTCCTGTTCTACTACAGCGGCATCCACGCCACCATGACGGGTGTTGTAATAGCCCTGCTGATTCCGATGGACGCGCGCTACAACCGGGCCAAGTTCCACCGCCGGGCCAGAATCCTGTACGAAGGACTGGTAGAATCTGAACAGGTCCAGACCGCCGAGACCTTCCCGAACGGCCCGCAGCGCTTTTATCTGCGCCGCCTGTCCAGCCTCACAAAGAAGACCATTCCCCCGTCCTATCGGCTGGAGCACAAGCTCAATCCCATAGTGAATTTTGCCATCATGCCCATCTTCGCCCTGGCCAATGCCGGTGTGGAAATTCCTGACCTGTCGTACTTTAACATCTTCAAAGTGGATCCCACCCTGGGCGGCGTGGGCCTGGGTATTTTCCTGGGGCTGCTGCTGGGCAAACCCATCGGCATCACCCTGGCTTCCTGGATTTCCATCAAGTGCAAGGTGGGTGAGATGCCCGCCAAGGCCACCTGGCCTATGCTCTTTGCAGTGGCCTGCCTGGGCGGTATCGGCTTCACCATGAGCATTTTCGTGGATACGCTTTCCTTCGCCAGCGAGGGCATCACCCCTGAAGTCACCCAGCACCTTCGCGACGCCGGAAAAATCGCCGTCCTGCTGGGCTCAGTGGCCTCCGGCCTCCTGGGATCGGCCCTTATCAACTTAGTCCACAAGCTGAAAAAGCGGTAGCGGATTAAGCTATTACGCTGATTATCTGCAACTTATAAGAATACCCTGCTGTACAAGTACAGCAGGGTATTTACTTAAAGTGCTGATAATCAACCCATAGAGGATAACTATTGTATGTTCAACAGATTATATATATCTTTGCAAAAACTCGCACTGACATGAAAAAGATTTTTACCCTCTTGGCTGTTGCGCTGCTGTCCATCGGCAGCCTGAACGCCCGTAAGCAAGATCACGTTTCCGTTGTGTCCGGAGACGTGGACATCCTGGGGGAAAAAGAAACCCTCTGCTCTGTAAAATTTGACTATTCCAATACCAAGGTGGACGAAAAGCCCCTGATGGAATATCTCAAGGAAAAAGGTGACGACTATGTGAACGACTGGGATGAGGAAGCCACTTTCGCCCACCAGTATTTCTACGTGTCTTTCAATGACGAAAACCGCGGGATGGAGGTAATCGGCTTCGGTACCGAAGACGTTTACACCTATGAAATGACCATCCACGTGGATGAACTGGACCTGGGAGAAGGCGGCAGCATGTTCAATCCCTGGGCCCGCAGGGATGCAGGCGGCATGCAGATGTCCGGCACTGTGGAGATTAAGAAAAAGGACAGCGGTGAAACTGTCCTTGTACTCAAAGTGGATGGAATCAAAGGCGAAAGTCACATCAGCCAGCGGGTACGCATGGGCCTGATGTATGACAATCTGGCCGAAGAAATTGCCGACCTGGATTAACGGGCCATTACGGCTTCTACCTCTTCCGGACTGATGGGCAGGCGCTGGGGACCTAATCTCCTGGCGCCTGCTTCCGTTACCAGTACATCGTCCTCCAGGCGGATGCCGCCGAAATCGTAGTAACCTTCCAGTTTGGCGTAATTCACGAAATCATAGCCCAGACCTTCCTTCTTGAACTTTTCGATGAGGGCGGGAATGAAATAGATACCGGGTTCGTCCGTGATAACGTGTCCGGGCTTGAGCCGGCGGGCCATTCTCAGGGAACCCAGACCCAGCTGCTTGGCGCGCGTCTGATCCGGGTCGTAACCCACCAGGTTTTCTCCCAGGTCTTCCATATCGTGTACGTCCAGGCCCATGTTGTGGCCCAATCCGTGCGGCTGGAACAGACCGGCGATACCCTTGGCCACCATTTCGTCCAAATCTCCCTTCACCAGGCCCAGGGCGCTGAGGCCTTCCAGCATCTTGCGGGCCGTGGCCAGGTGTACTTCCCGGTAGGTGATGCCGGGCTTGGTGAGGCTGAAAGCCAACTGATTGCACTCATAGACAATCTGATAGACCTCCCGCTGCTTCTGGGTGAACTTTCCGCTGGTGGGATAGGTGCGGGTGAAGTCGCTGGCATAGTGCTCGTTGCTCTCCACGCCTGCGTCTATCACCATCAGTTTCCCGGGCTCGATTACCTTATCGTGAATATGGTTGTGCAGGGTTTCTCCGTGCTGGGTAAGGATGGTGGGGAAGGAAACGCCCCAGCCTTTTGCCAGCGCCACACCTTCCATCTTGCCCACGATATCCTGCTCGATTATGCCGATTTCAATGGCATCCCGGGCAACGGAGTGCATCTCGTAGCCCAATGCGCAAGCGGTATCAATTGCTTCTATCTCAATAGCTTCCTTAATCAGGCGCATGGAAATGACAGCCTTGATGAGAGGCTCCGACGGAGCACCGCCGGGAACCAGCTGCCCCAGTTTGAGGGTATTATAATACCGGCTGGGCGGCAGGAAATGCACCGGCCGGCCGGACTTCCGGGCCAGGGCTGCGGCATTCTCCACCCCGCCATAGGGGGCGATGTGTTCCACGCCCACTGCATCGGCCTTGGAACGGACGGAGGGTTGGGGGCCCATCCAGATGATGTCGTCAATATCCACATCGTTGGCAAAGAGGGTTTCCGCTCCGGAATCTATGTCCAGGATGGCGGCCATAAAAGGCTCGTCCAGGCCGAAATAATACAGCCAGGAGCTGTCCTGACGCCATTTATAACAATTGTCTTTGTACTGGGCGGGCGCTTCTGCATTACCCACAAAAAGAATGATTCCGTTCTGGCCGGCTTCCCGCATCTTGCCCAGCAGGACCTGACGCCGTCTTACATATACCTCTTTTGCAAACATGATAGGAATGGTTTTTGTTTGCTCAAAGATAATCAATATTTTTGTGCCATGGAAACTTTTATCGCCATCCTTGCCATCATTTTGGGCATCGTGGGTATCGTGGGCAGCGTTGCTCCCGCGCTGCCCGGTCCGCCTGTCAGCTGGGTGGGCATGCTGGTATTGTATATCTGGGGCGCGGGTGCCAACGGAGCCGGAGACCCCATGACCACCAAGTTCCTACTTGTCTGGTTGGGAATTGTAATAGTAGTAAGTATTCTGGATTACATAGTTCCGGCCTATTTCACCAAGCTCACCGGGGGGAGCAAATATGGCAGTTGGGGCGCGGTCATCGGCCTGTTTGTAGGCTTGATCTATCCGCCCGTCGGCATGATCATGGGTTCCCTGCTGGGTGCTTTCATCGCCGAACTGCTCCTTGCCAACAAACCGGCCATCACCTCCCTGAAATCGGCCTTCGGAGCCTTCCTGGGCTTCCTTTTCGGCACCGGCCTCAAGCTCATCTGCGCATCGGTGATGCTATTCTATATTATAGTTTACGCTTTCTGATTGGTTATCAGCGCTTTAAGCAAATACCCTGCTGTGCAAGTACAGCAGGGTATTATTGTAACTACTTAACCACCAAGCACTTAATCTATTCCCATTCGATGGTTGCCGGGGGTTTGGAGGAGATGTCGTACACTACGCGATTCACGCCGCGGACTTTGCGGATGATTTCGTTGGAGACATCCCGGAGGAAGTCGTAGGGGAAGGGGAACCAGTCGGCTGTCATGGCATCCGTGGAAACCACGGCGCGGAGGGCCACTGGATTTTCATAAGTGCGTTCATCTCCCATCACGCCCACGCTCTTAACGGGCAACAGGATTACGCCGGCCTGCCAGATGGCGTCGTAGAGGTTCGTGGCCATTACCCGCGGATCTGAGGCCGACGGGAAGCCCATGCCCGTGCAATCGTAGGCGCGAAGGCCGCGGATGTAGATATCATCGGCCTCGCGCAGGATGCGGAGCTTCTCTTCCGTTATGTCGCCGATGATGCGGATGGCGAGGGACGGACCCGGGAAGGGATGCCGGCCCACCAGTTCTTCCTTGATGCCGAGGGCCCTGCCCACACGCCGGACTTCGTCCTTGAAGAGCATCCGCAAAGGCTCCACAATCTTCAGGTTCATCTTTTCCGGCAGGCCGCCCACATTGTGGTGACTCTTGATTTTGGAGGCAATGCCGGGAATGCCGGCGCTCTCGATTACGTCCGGATAAATGGTCCCCTGGGCCAGCCAGCGGGCGTTTTCTATCTGTTTGGCGTATTTGTCGAAGGTTTCTATGAAGAGCCGGCCGATAATCTTGCGCTTGGCCTCAGGCTCCGAAACGCCGGCGAGCGCCGAAAGGAATTCCCCGGAGGCATCGGCCCCGATTACGTTCAGGCCCATGTCGCGATACGACTCCAGCACATCCTCGAACTCGTTCTTGCGTAGGAGGCCGTTGTTTACGAAAATACAGGTGAGGTTATGGCCGATGGCTTTGTTCAGCAGCACGCCGGCCACCGTGGAATCCACGCCGCCGGAAAGCCCCAGGATCACCTTATCGTCTCCGATTTGCGCCCGAAGATCGGCCACTGTGGTTTCGATGAAGGAATCCGGTGTCCAGTCACCGGCACAGCCGCAGATATCCAGCGCAAAATTGGAGAGCATCTGCGTGCCTTCCGTGGTATGGTACACCTCCGGATGGAACTGCACGGCATAGGTGGGTTCTCCAGCAAACTGGAAGGCAGCGTTTTCCACATCGGCCGTGGAGGCTATCACCTCCGCGCCCACCGGCAAAGCCGATATGGTATCCCCATGCGACATCCACACCTGCGTATGGGCGCTTACCCCTTTGAGCAGCGGAGAATCGGCCTTGGCCACGTCCAGCATGGCCCGGCCGTATTCCCGGGAATTGGAGGATTCCACCCGGCCGCCGCCCGTATGGGCCAGATACTGAGCGCCATAGCAGATGCCCAGCAGCGGCAGTCGGCCTCTGAATAGGCTCAAGTCCACCTGCGGAGCATTGGCATCCCGCACCGAGCAGGGACTGCCGGACAGAATGACCCCTTTAACGGATTCGTCCAGAGCCGGCACTTTATTATAGGGATAAATTTCGCAGAAAACATTCAGTTCCCGCAAGCGACGGCCGATAAGTTGCGTCACCTGGGAACCAAAATCCAGGATGATGATCTTTTGCATGGATGCAAAGTTACAAAAGATTTGCGAGATTATGGCTGCAGGGTGATACCAACAACGAAAAAGGCGTGTCTGCTATGGGGGTTCAAAGCCAGTTGCGCAAAAACTGGAATGGAAAAACTATCCGTTACCCGGATGGGTCTGGAGGCCGTAAGCGCCAGATTTACAACGGCAAAACGCCTGGCATTGTAATAGTCCGTGGCAAACGGGACCACACCCGCGGTAGCCGTCCAGTCCACTCCTCCCAGAGCAAAGGGCACGCTAGCTTCCAGATAACTGCTGAAGGCACATTTTCCGGTGCTTCCCACTATGTCATTGCCGGCGAAATTGGTGTACCAGTTCAGGGATGCAAAGCCGAAATCGTAACCCACCGTTCCCTCGAACACATGATTCCTCTCCACATAATAATCCGTAACGCCGATATGGAAACCGCCGAGGGTATAGCCCAGCGTAAGATCTATTTCCTTTGCATCGGATGGCTGGGAAAGGCCCACCGAACCCCAGGCCGACAGGCTGAGGCCCTTGTAGCCGATACCCAACGTGGGCTGGAGGGATACACCGCCCAAATCCTGGCCGCGCCAGACATATCGGCTTACGATATCTGTACCGAGGGTTACTTCCACGGCATCCTGCGCCCCGGCCGTAGCTGCCCCGGCCAGAAAAAACATAACCGCGGGCAAAGATAGTATGAGCCTTCTCATAAGCATTTTTCTATTTACAAAGGACAAAGATACAAAAACAAATCAGTTATAGCAGCTTTCCCCGTGTTCATAAACATCCAAGCCCTCTTCTTCCACACGGGCACCCACCCGGAGGCCATGCAGTTTCTTGATTCCGTAGAAAAGCAGGAATCCACACAGGGCTGCCCACAGGTCAATGCTCAGGATACCGAGACCCTGAACAGCGAAGAAATGCCAGCCGCCACCATAGAAGACACCGCCATCCGTTGCCAGCAGGCCGGTCATCAGTGTACCCAATATACCACAGACACCGTGGACGGACGAGGCTCCCACCGGATCGTCGATATGCAGTCTGTGATCTATGAATTCGATGGAGAAAACCAGCACTGTACCACATACCAGGCCGATAATCACGGAACCCGCCGGAGAAACCACATCACAGCCAGCCGTAACGCCCACCAAACCGGCCAGGATACCGTTGAGCGTCATGGAAAGGGACGGCTTGCCATATTTGATCCAGGTAAGGAAAAGTGTGGCGGCACCCCCGGCAGCAGCGGCCAGATTGGTGGTAAGGAAGACATGCGAGATGGCCAGCCGATTCACTTCTCCGCTTGCCGCCAGCTGGCTGCCCGGATTGAAGCCGAACCAGCCCATCCAAAGGATGAAGACACCCAGCGATGCCAAAGTGAGATTATGACCGGGAATGGCCCGGCTCTTTCCGTCCTTTCCGTATTTGCCGCGACGGGGGCCCAGGGCAAGGGCGCCGATCAAAGCCAGCACACCGCCCACGCTGTGCACTATGGCACTGCCGGCAAAGTCGTGGAATCCCAGCTGGCCCAGCCAGCCGCCACCCCAGGTCCAATGACCTTCGACGGGATAAATAAACAGGGAGATAAGGGCACTGTAAACCAGATACATGGAGAATTTGGTCCGTTCGGCCATGGCTCCGCTTACGATAGTGGCGGAAGTGGCGCAGAACACCGTCTGGAACATCAGGAAGCCTTCCACGGGAAGCTCTCCCCTGTAAAAAGAAAGGTCGCCCCAGTTGGGCATACCGATAAAACCGGCCCCCTCGCTGCCGAACATAAAACCAAAGCCCACAAAGAAAAAGAGCAGGGAACCCAAGATGAAATCCACAAAGTTCTTCATGAGGATGTTCGCCGTATTCTTGGACCTGGTAAGACCCGCTTCGCACAGGGCGAATCCCGGTTGCATCCAAAACACCAGGATAGCGGCCAACAACATCCACACTGTATCCAGAGATAATCCTATTTCGTTCATAATGCTTTCATTTTAAGATGCTTCACTTCGTTCAGAATGACAAAAGGGGTTACTTCTTGTCACGGAGGACGGTGTCGCCGTGCTCTCCAGTACGGATGGACCAGGTGTCGTCCACCGGGCTCACAAATATGCGGCCGTCGCCCACTTCACCGGTACGGGCGGCGCCCATGATGGCCTGGATGGCAGGTTCTACGAACTGCTCGCGGCACACGATGGTAATCTCAATGCGGGAAATCACATCGGTACTGTACATCACACCCCGGTAAATCCTGTCCTCCCGGTCCTGGCCGATGGCCTTGACTTCGGCATAGGAGAACCAGTTGATGTCGGCCTCGAAAAGAGCCTGTTTTACATCCTCAAAGTGCGTTTTCCGCACGATGGCTTCAATTTTCTTCATCATAATACTACTAACTATCAGGTAAAACAATCCCTTGCAAGTGGAACGGAAAAATTCCACAAGCAATTATCAATCAATGTATTAAAACAGCTGTTACAGTTTTTGGCAGTAATCGTCCACCGCGATGGCCGCGGCATGGCCGGAAGCCATGGCACGGACCACCAGGGAGGCGCCGCTTACCACATCGCCGGCAAAGAAGACATTCTCTCCCACTTCCGGAAGCTGTGGTTTCAGGAAGCCCATGGCCAGCAGGACTATATCGGCCTTTACCAGTTCCGGTTCTCCGGCGGGAATCATTATGGGCCGTCCGCCTTCCGGATTGGGTTGCCAGTCAATAGGCTGAATCTCCACTCCCGTCAAACGGTCGTCCTCTCCCACGAAACGGAGGGTGTTGATGTTCCAGCGCCGCTCGCAGCCTTCTTCGTGGGAAGAAGAGGTCCTGAGCGTCCGGGGCCAGGCAGGCCAGGGATTGGCCGGGTCGTCCGGTCCTTCAGGCGGTTTGGGCAGAATCTCTATCTGCATTACGGACTTGCATCCCTGCCGGTGCGCCGTGCCGATGCAGTCGGATCCGGTATCCCCGCCGCCTATCACCAGCACATCCTTCCCTTTGCAGGTAATCCGTTCAGCGGCAGGTATTTCGGCCCCGTACAAGACACGGTTTTGCTGCGAAAGCAGTTCCAGGGCAAAATAGACGCCTTTCAAATCCCGTCCGGGTACCGGCAAATCGCGCGCCCGGGGCGTTCCGGTGGCAATCACATAGGCATCAAAACCCTTCGGCAATGCATCCGGAGCCACCTGCTCACCATAGCGGAAGCTTATACCCTCCTGTTCCATCAGCGCAATGCGCCGGTCAATTACCGTCTTGTTCAGCTTGAAATTGGGAATGCCGAAGCGGAGCAATCCGCCCGCCTTTTCGTTTTTCTCATAGACCGTTACGGTATAGCCCATCCAATTCAACCGGTTGGCGGCGGCCAGGCCCGACGGACCGGCGCCAATCACCGCAACTTTCCGCCCGTTGCGCAGCGGTGACACCGGCCGGACATAGTTTTCCCGAAAAGCAATCTCGGTGATGGCCGCCTCGTTCTCCCGGTTTGTGGTGGGCTCATGCAGCGTGAGGTTCAGTACACAGGCCTTCTCACAGAGCGCCGGACAGATGCGCCCGGTGAACTCCGGGAAGTCGTTGGTGGCATTCAGCAGCCGGTAGGCCAGCTCAAAGTCACCTTTATACACGGCATCGTTCCATTCCGGCGGGCGGTTGCCCAGCGGACAGGCCCAGTTGCAGAACGGTACGCCACAGTCCATACAACGAGACGCCTGGAGACGGCGGTCACCCTCGTTGAGCGTCTGCTCAACCTCCCCGAAATCCTGGATACGGTCCAGTACAGGCCGATAGCCGGCCTCCTTGCGGGGTATCGTCAAAAATGCTTTGTAATCTCCCATAAGGCGTCAATATTGGATTTGGAGGTTTTGTACTTTTTCGGCCAGGCCCTTCAGGCGTTCCTGTTCCAGAACATGCTTATACTCAATGGGGATTACCTTGATGAAGTCATCCACGGAACGGCTCCAGTCATCCAGCAGGGTCCGGGCCAGGCCGGAACCGGTATAGAGATAGTGCTGGCGGATGAGCTCGTGCAGTTCCCGGCGGTCCAGCTTGTCATCCACCAGGGAAATCTCCACCATATCCATGTTACAGTAGTAGTCGAACTGGCGCGAAGGGTCATAGACATAGGCCACGCCTCCGGACATGCCGGCGGCGAAGTTGCGGCCCACGGGCCCCAGTACTACCACACGGCCTCCCGTCATGTACTCGCAGCAATGGTCACCGGCGCCTTCCACAACGGCCTTGGCGCCGGAATTGCGGACGGCAAAGCGCTGGCCCACCCGTCCGGCGACATAGATTTCACCGCCCGTGGCACCGTACAGGCAGGTATTGCCGGCGATGATGTTGTCTTCGGCCTTGAAAACGGCGCGTGCAGGAGGACGGATGGCCACCCGGCCTCCACTCAGGCCCTTGCCCACGTAGTCGTTGGCTTCACCTTCCAGACGCACGTTTACCCCGGCCGTGAGGAATGCGCAGAAACTCTGGCCGGCCGATCCTTTGAACTTGATATTCAAGGTGGAATCCGGCAATCCTTCCGAGCCGTATTTACTGGCAATCCGCCCGCTGAGCATGGTGCAGACGGCCCGGTCGATGTTATTGATGGGATATTCCAGGCTGATCTCCTCCTTCCATTCGATGGCAGGTTGTGCCGCCTTGATAATCTCCATATCCCGGACCGCCGGAAGAGGATGGATGGAAGTGCCTGACCAGCCGCACGCGCCTTCCTCCCGGAAGAGAACACGGGACAGGTCTACCCGGGCCGCCTTGGAAGCGGGATCCACCGGTTTACGGACCAGGAGTTCCGTATGGCCCACTATTTCGGACAGGCTGCGGAAGCCCATATCGGCCAGGTATTCCCGCACTTCCTGTGCCAGGAAGGTGAAGTAGTTTATCAGGTATTCGGCCTTGCCCAGAAAGTGCTTCCTTAACTCAGGATCCTGCGTGGCAACGCCCGTGGGGCAGGTATTCAAACTACATTTTCGCATCATTACGCAGCCCAGTACTATCAGCGGAAGGGTACCGAAGCCGAATTCGTCCGCTCCCAGAAGGGCCATCAGAACCACGTCACGCCCGGTTTTGAGCTGTCCGTCCACCTGCAGGCGCACCTGGCTGCGGAGACCGTTGCGGACCAGTGTCTGCTGGGCTTCGGACAGGCCGATTTCCGGACTGATGCCGGCAAAACGCATGGAAGAGGCCGGAGAGGCCCCGGTACCGCCTTCGGCCCCGGAAATGACTATTAAATCGGCCTTGGCCTTGGCTACGCCGGCCGCAATGGTGCCCACGCCGCTCTCCGACACCAGTTTTACGCTGATGGCGGCCGAAGGGTTCACGTTCTTCAGGTCGAAAATGAGCTGGGACAGGTCCTCGATGGAGTAGATGTCATGGTGCGGCGGCGGGGAAATGAGCGAAATGCCCGGAATGGAATTGCGGGTCTTGGCAATGATGGCATTCACCTTGAAGCCCGGCAACTGGCCACCCTCTCCAGGCTTGGCGCCCTGGGCTATCTTGATTTGGATTTCTTCGGCATTTACCAGATATTCAGCCGTGACGCCGAAGCGGCCCGAAGCCACCTGCTTGGTTTTGCTGGAAAGCGATACGCCCTCCACGGCCGTGTGGTAGCGTTCATTATCCTCTCCGCCTTCGCCCGTGTTGGAACGGCTGCCCAGCCGGTTCATCGCCAGCGCAATAGCTTCGTGGGCTTCGATACTAAGGGCGCCAAAGCTCATAGCGCTCACTACAAAGCGCTTCACGATGGCTTCCACAGGTTCCACCTCTTCGACGGGGACGGCGGTTCCGCGCTTGAAATCCAGCAGGTCCCGGAGGAAGATGGGATGGGCCTTTCCGTCCACGGCAGCGGTGAATTCCTTGTATTTCCGGTAACTGCCCAAACGGGTAGCCAGCTGCAGCGAGGAGATGGTTTCCGGGTTCCAGGCATGGGTGATACCATCCTTTCGGTAATGGAACTGTCCCACGTTCGGCAGAAAGCCCGGGCGGCACGCATCGGCATACGCCTGCGAATGGAACCAGATGGCATCGCGAGCGATGGTTTCCAGGCCGATGCCGCCGATGGTGGAGCTTTCCGTGCCGAAATACTCCCGAAGCAAACCTTCCTCCAGGCCGATGCTTTCGAAAATCTTGGCCCCGCGGTAGGAACGGATGGTGGAAATGCCCATCTTGGCCATAATCTTCAGCAGGCCCTTCTTCATGGCCTCGATGTAGTTGGTACGGGCGGTGGAATAGTTCAGCTGAATCTTTCCGTTATGTGCCAGCTCGGAAATGATGGCGAACGAAAGGTACGGATTGATGGCCGATGCACCATAGCCCAGCAGCAGGGCCGCATGCATGGTTTCCCGTATCTCCCCGCTCTCCACGATAAGGGCCGTCTGCACCCGTTTTCCCGTAGAAATCAGATGGTGATGCACGGCGCTCACCGCCAGCAGCGAAGGAATGGGGACATGGGTTTTGTCCACGTCCCGGTCGGACAGGATGATATAATTCACACCGTCATCCACACATTTCTCCGCCTGACGGCAAAGGGTGGAGAGGGCCCGCCGCAGATGGGCCGCCGCCGTGGCCGGATCGGCCGCACACTCAAAGAGCATCGGCAGTTTCACCGTGTTAAAGCCCTTGTAGCGGATATTGCACAGCAGGTCCAGCTGCGTATTGGTGAGGATGGGATGCGGCAGACGCACCATCTTGCAGTTGTCTTCGTCGGGAGTCAGGATACCGGTTCCCACCCGGCCGATGTATTCGAACAGCGACATTACCATCTGTTCGCGGATGGAATCGATGGGCGGGTTGGTCACCTGGGCGAACTGCTGCCGGAAATAGTTGAAGAAACTCTGCGGCCGGTCCGTGAGCACCGCCAGCGGCGTGTCATTGCCCATCGAAGAAGTGGGCTCGATTCCCCGCTGGCACATGGGCTTGAGGGAATTCTCCACATCCTCGGCCGTGCAGCCGAACAGGAGTTCCTTCTGCAGCAAATCTTCCTCGTTGTGTTCTATTTTCCGGCCGCTGTGCAGGTCTTCCAGTTGGATGCGGCCGGCCGACAGCCACTTGCGGTAGGGATGTTCGGATGCCAGTTGCTCTTTGATTTCCGCATCATGCCAGATCTTCCCTTCCTTCGTATCCACCAACAGCATCTTTCCCGGCTCCAGGCGGCCCTTGCATTCAATTTCCGTAGGGTCGAAATCCAGCACCCCCACCTCACTGGCCACTACCAGCAAACCGCGTTTGGTGATGGTATAGCGTCCGGGGCGAAGCCCGTTGCGGTCCAGGATGCCGCCGGCATAGCGGCCGTCACTGAACAGGAGCGTTGCGGGACCGTCCCAGGGTTCCATCAGGATGGAGTGGTACTCATAGAAGGCACGCAGGTCTTCGGAAATGGGGTTCGTCTCGTCGAAGCTCTCCGGCATAAGCACGGAAACGGCTTGCGGCAGGCTGAGTCCGCTCTGGGTCAGGAACTCAAGGACGTTGTCCAGGCTGGCCGAATCGCTCATGTCCGGCTGCAGGATGGGAGTCAGGTCGCCAATTTCTCCCAATCGGCCCGAATTGAGCACGCTCTGGCGGGCCTGCATCCAGCTCCTGTTGCCCCGGATGGTGTTGATTTCTCCGTTGTGGCAAAGCATCCGAAACGGCTGCGCCAGGCTCCACTGCGGGAAGGTATTGGTGGAGAAGCGGGAATGGACTATAGCCATGGAGCTGGTGAACCACGGGCTGGTGAGATCCGGATAATACTCTTTCAGCTGGCGGCTGGTGAGCATGCCCTTATAGACCACGTTGCGCGTGGACAGGGAGCAGATGTAAACATCTTCCCCCAGTCGCTCGATGTGTTTCCGTATGCGATAGAGCTTGCGCTCAAGATCGGCCTCCTCCATGTATTCCGCGCTGGTAACAAAGAGCTGCGCCGTATAGGGTTCCGCCTTGGCGGCTTCCGCTCCCAGGCAGGCGGGGTTCACGGGCACTTCCCGGATGTGGTTCAACGTGCATCCTTCGTACTCCACTTCCCTCCGGACGGCCTCCAGGATGCGCCCGCGCTGGGCGGCATCCTTGGGGAGGAATACCAAGCCGGTGCCGTAGCGTCCCTTTTCCGGAACCGGAACGCCTTGAAGGAGGATGAATTCGTGGGGGATCTGGACCATGATGCCGGCACCGTCGCCCGACTTGCCGTCGGCACCCTCGGCGCCGCGGTGGCTCATGTTTTCGAGCACCGTCAGGGCATTGCTAACCAGCTCATGGGTCTTGTCGCCGCGAATATTCACGACCATACCCACCCCACAGGCATCGTGTTCCGACGCCGCGTCGTATAGACCGGATTTCATGCAATACTTGTTTTAACTAACTGATAAACAGTAGTTCACGATACTTAGGAAGCGGCCACAACTTGTTGTCCACCACTTCTTCCAGCTTGTCGATGGGTTTGCGCAGGGCGTAGAGGCTCTCGGCTATCTCGTGATAGGCCAGGGCACGTTTGTACTCGTCCTCGATGGCGTTGGCGGCCTTGCGGGCTTCCTTCATGGCGATGGCCTTTACGCGCACCTCTTCCACGTACTTGTTGATATCCTCCAAGATGTGCATTTCGGTGGTGCAGCCGTCCAGGTTGCCGAAAATCTCCTTGGCCATGGTCACCTCCTTCAGGAGTTTGGACTTGTATTCCAATGCGGCGGGGATAATGTGGTTCAGCGCCATGCGCACCATTACGCGGGATTCGATCTGTACCTTCTTGGTGTAGATTTCCCACTTAACCTCGTTGCGGGCTTCCAGTTCCTTTTCACTATAGACACCGGTCTTCATGAACATTTCCACGGCGGCAGGCTTGGTGAATTCGCAGAACATCTTGGGAACGTTGGTCTCCACGTCCAGGCCCCGGCGGGCAGCTTCCTTCTTCCACTCCTCGGTGTAGCCATTGCCGTCGAAGCACACCACATCGATGATGGACTTGATAATGGGCTTGAGTGCATCCATGATGGCCACGTTGAGCTTTTTTCCGGCGGAGAGCTCCTTGTCCACGGCGGCCTTGAATGCTATAAGCTGCTCGGCCACGGCGGCGTTCAGGGTGGTCATGGCACCGGCGCAGTTGGCGCAGGAACCCACGGCGCGGAACTCGAAGCGGTTACCCGTGAAGGCGAACGGCGAGGTACGGTTGCGGTCCGTGTTGTCCACGAAAATCTCCGGGATTTCCACCAGACCCACACTCTTGCCCTTCTTGCCGGCAATCTCGATGGGGGTGTCGGAAGGCACTTCCAGGAGCTTGTGCAGCACCTCTGTCATGGTCCGTCCCAGGAAGGCCGATACTATTGCGGGCGGTGCCTCGTTGGCGCCCAGACGATGGGCATTGGTGGCACTGGCGATGGAAGCCTTGAGCAGGGCATTGTGCTTTTGCACGGCGGCCAGCACATTCACGAAGAAAGTGACGAACTGCAGATTGCCCTTGGCGTCCTTGCCCGGAGCCAGCAGCTGCGTGCCGGTGTCGGTTCCCAGCGACCAGTTGTTGTGCTTCCCGGAACCGTTCACGCCGTCGAAAGGTTTCTCGTGCAGGAGCACCACAAAGCCGTGCTTGCGGGCAATCCGGGACATCAGGTTCATCACAATCTGGTTCTGGTCGTTGGACAGGTTGGTCTCGCCATAGATGGGCGCCAGCTCGAACTGGTTGGGGGCCACCTCGTTGTGACGGGTTTTCAGGGGAATGCCCAGCCGGTGACCGGCTACTTCGAGGTCACGCATGAAGGCTGCGACACGCGTGGGGATGGCCCCGAAGTAGTGGTCGTCCAACTGCTGGTTCTTGGAGGAATTGTGGCCGAAGAGGGTGCGGCCCGTAATCATCAGGTCCGTACGGGCGGCATACAGCGCTTCGTCCACCAGGAAGTACTCCTGCTCCCAACCCAGATAAGAATAGACTTTGGACACGGAAGGATCGAAGAGTTTGCACACCGGTACTGCGGCGTCGCTCACGGCCTTGAGGGCCTTTTTGAGCGGAGTCTTGTAGTCCAGGGCTTCACCGGTATAGGAAATGAAGACGGTGGGGATACAGAGGGTGTCGTCCAGGATGAAGACCGGAGAAGTAGGATCCCAGGCAGTGTAGCCGCGGGCTTCGAAGGTGGCACGGATGCCACCGCTGGGGAAGGACGATGCATCCGGTTCCTGCTGGGCAAGCATTTTGCCGTCGAGGGTCTCAATCACACCGCCCTTGCCGTCGTAGTCGATCAGGGAGTCGTGCTTCTCGGCCGTGCCTTCGGTGAGGGGCTGGAACCAGTGGGTTACATGCGTTACACCGTGCTCCATGGCCCATTCCTTCATACCCTTGGCCACTCCATCGGCCGTCTTGCGGTCCAGGGCCTTGCCGCCTTCGATACAAGCGAGAAGGGCATGGAGGCTGTCGGCATCCAGATACTTGCACATCTTTTTGCGGTCGAACACCAGTTCACCGAAATAATCGGAAGTCTTACCTGCGGGGACTTCTGCCGGAACCACCTTCCGTTCGAAGGATTCCTTTACCAAATTGAATCTGTCCATAATCTTTGCTATTTGTTAATTGTTCTGTATTCCACAAAAAAGAGGCTGATCCCCTCGGGACCAGCCTCTGTATCAATTATTTATTATATTTTCTCGAAATTGTGCCGCATACGGCTGGATTATACGCACGAAGAAAAGCCCCAAACCTGCTGGTTCCGGGCCTGCTGCTCCTGCTGCTGGTTATAAAGGTTAAACTTCACTGCTTTTCTGCGACCAAATTCGGGTGCAAGTTACGAAGAATTTTTAAGAATGCAAGTATTTTTTAATTTTTTTTGATTCCCACCCTTTCCAGAATCGTATCCACATTCTTAAGATAATACGCCAAGGTGAAGCAGGCATCTATTTCCTCATCGGCCAGGCGGGACCGGATGAAGGCATCCTGCTTGAGCAGGGAGGCATAGTCCAGGTGTTCGCTCCAGGCTTTCATGGCAATGGGCTGGACGGCATCATAGGCCTCTTCCCGGGAGAGTCCCTTGCCGATAAGGGCGTTCATCACCCGCTGGGCAAAGATAACCCCGTTGGTCATATAGATATCTTCCAGCATCTTGTCCTTATACACTACCAAGTTGTCCAGGATATCCCGGAAACGCACCAGCATATAGTCCAGCAGCTCCGTCGCATCGGGCAGGATTATGCGCTCCGTGCTGGAGTGGGAGATATCCCTTTCGTGCCACAGGGCCACATTCTCATTGGTGGCAAGCATGTATCCCCGCATTACCCGGGCGCAGCCGCAGATGTTTTCACTGCCGATGGGATTGCGCTTGTGCGGCATGGCCGATGAACCCTTCTGCCCGGCCCGGAAGGCCTCTTCGGCCTCGCGGACTTCCGTGCGCTGAAGATTCCGCACCTCGAAGGCCATCTGCTCCAGGGAAGAGGCTATGAGCGAAAGAGTGGACAGGTAAAAAGCGTGCCTGTCCCGCTGCAGAACCTGCGTGGAAATATTGGCGCTCTCGATGCCCAGCTTCCCGCAGACATAATCCTGGATGGAAGGCGGAATATTGGCAAAGTTTCCCACGGCTCCGCTGATCTTTCCGGCTTCCACGCCGGCCGATGCCAGTTTAAACCGCTCCAAGTTGCGTTTCATCTCCTCGTACCACAAAGCCCATTTGAGGCCGAAACTGGTGATATCGGCATGGATGCCGTGCGTGCGGCCGATGCAGGGGGTATCCTTGAATTCCAGGGCCCTGCGCCTGAGCACCTCCAGGAAGGAGAGGAGGTCCTGGCGCAGGATGTCGTTGGCCTGTTTGATCAGGTATCCGTTGGCCGTATCCACCACATCGGTGGAAGTGAGGCCGTAATGCACCCACTTCTTCTCCTCGCCCAGGCTCTCGCTCACGCAGCGGGTGAAAGCCACAATGTCGTGCCGGGTCTTCTCCTCTATCTCCTTGATACGGGGGACGCTGAAACGGGCATTTTCGGCGATTTTCCTTACATCATCGGCCGGGACCACACCCAGCTGGCTCCAGGCCTCCAGGGCCAGGATTTCCACTTTCAAATAGGCGCTGAACTTGTTTTCTTCCGTCCAGATGGCCCGCATGGGCGCGCGAGAGTATCTTTCAATCATAGTTCAAAGATACTGCTTTATTTCAACGAAGCCAAACATTCCCGGATATTCTCCTGCATTTGCTCCAGCGTACGCTCCTCCTTCACGAAGGCTTTGCCCAGAATATGCTCGTACAGTTCAATATATCGGTCGCTGATACTCGCCACAATCTCTGGTGTCATCTCCGGCATGCGCTGGCCGGCGCCGCCGTTGAATCCGCAGGACATGAGCCACTCGCGCACGAACTCCTTCGAGAGCTGACGCTGTTTTTCGCCCCGCTCCAGGCGTTCTTCATAACCTTCTTTGTAGAAGTAACGGGACGAATCCGGCGTATGCACCTCGTCCATCAGCATGATCTGCCCGTTCCGGTTTCCGAATTCATACTTGGTGTCCACCAGGATGAGTCCGCGTTCATCGGCCATCCGGCAACCTCTTTCATACAGCGCACGGGTGTACCGCTCAATTTGTTCGTATTCCTCTTCGGGGACTATCCCGCGGGCGATAATCTCTTCCCGGGAGATATCCATGTCGTGTCCTTCGGCCGCTTTGGTGGTAGGGGTGATTATCGGCTCGGGGAACTGCTGGTTCTCCTTCATTCCCTCCGGGAGAGTCACTCCGCAAAGGGTTCTTTTACCTGCTTTGTACTCGCGCCAGGCATGTCCGGTGAGGTAGCCCCGGATGACCATCTCCACCTTGTAGGGCTCGCACCTGTAGCCCACCGTCACGGACGGGTCCGGGCAAACAATCTTCCAGTTGGGAAGGATGTCCCCCGTTGCATCCAGAAAGGCCGATGCCACTTGATTGAGGACCTGACCCTTGAAGGGAATCCCCGCCGGCAACACATAGTCAAAGGCCGAAATCCGGTCCGTCGCAACCATCACAATCAGGTCGCCCACCGTGTAAACATCACGGACTTTTCCGGTGTACTTCCCCGTCTGTCCCGGGAAGGTAAATTCTGTTTTAACGATAGTACTCATTTCCAATATGTTTTAATTGTTATCTTCATGGGAATAGATATCCGTGGGATACCGGCCGCTGAAACAGGCCATGCACAGATCCGTTCGTCTTCCGGCCTCCATCAGGCCGGCCTCGGAGATGAAGGACAGGGTATCGGCGCCTATGTACCGGCCCACTTCTTCTACGGTTAAACTGGCGGAAATCAGTTCTTTCCGGGAAGAGATGTCCACTCCGTAATAGCAGGGGTTCTTCAGGGGCGGACTGGAGATGCGCATGTGTATCTGTGCGGCACCCGCCTCCCGGAGCATCCGGACCAGCTGCCGGGAAGTAGTCCCCCTCACTATGGAGTCGTCAATTACCACCAGGCTTTTACCCTCGATCAGAGAACGCACGGGAGAAAGTTTCATCCTCACGCCGTTCAGCCTCATCTCCTGCGTGGGCTGGATAAAAGTCCGGGCCACATAGGCGTTTTTAACCAGGGCCATCTCCAGAGGAATGCCGCTGGCTTCGGAATACCCTATGGCGGCACTCAATCCGGAGTCCGGAACCCCCACTACCAGATCGGCCTCGCAGGGGCTTTCACGAAAGAGAATCTTCCCGGATTCCTTGCGGAAGGCGTGTACGTTACGTCCTTCTATGTCACTGTCAGGACGGGCGAAATAAATATACTCCATCGCGCACATGGCGCATTGAGTGGCGGTGGAGTAAAAGGAACTCTCCGTTCCATCGGCCGATATCCGGACAATCTCTCCAGGCCTGACATCCCTTACCGAACGGGCGCCGGCCGCATCCAGCGAACAGCTTTCGCTGCCCACCACATATCCGTTGCCCAGCTGTCCATAAGACAGGGGACGGAAGCCGCTTTTGTCCCTGCAGGCAAACAAGGCGTTGTCTGTAAGGACGAGCAGTGAGAAAGCTCCGTCAATCCGGTTCAGGACACGGGACAATAGCTGTACGGTAATGGCTCCGCCTCCTTTCAGGCCATCTCCCAGCAAGGCGCCGAAGATTTCACTGTCCGAAGAAGAGTGGAACAAGGCTCCCCGGGTGGAAAGGGCGTGCATCAATTCATCGGCATTGACCAGATTGCCGTTGTGCGCCGTCGCAAAGCTTCCGCTCCGCCGGCTGAACAGGAAAGGCTGGACATTGTCCACCCCGCCTCCACCGGTTGTACCATAACGCACATGGCCGATGGCGCTGCTCCCCCTGCAAAGGATAGCTTCCGGAAACACCCGGGACACAAGCCCCTGGTCTTTCTTCAGGACCAGGCTTCCGGGGTCGTCGGCATAAGCGATGCCGCAACCCTCCTGCCCCCGATGCTGCAGGAAAGTGAGTCCCATCCTTACGATATCGGCAGCCCCTTCGACGCCGAAAACGCCGAAAACACCACATTCTTCATGTATTTGGGAGGTCATCTTCTGATGATAGCCTCACGGTCGGGGCCTACGGAGATGATGCTGATCCGGCAGCCGGTTTCCTGCTCAATGAACGCCACATACGCCTTGAAGGCTTCGGGTAGCGAGTCGTAATCCCGGATACCCGTGAGGTCCTGCTTCCAGCCTTTGCATTCCGTATACACCGGGGTTACCCCCACGCCGCCGTCGTACGGATAAGTGCTTACGCAGCGGCCGTCAATGCTGTAAGAGGTAGCCACCTTGACGGTATCGAAATCGTCCATCACGTCGGATTTCATCATAATGAGGTCTGTGACGCCGCTCATCATCACGGCATACTTCAGGGCCACCAGGTCCAGCCAGCCGCAGCGGCGGGGACGACCGGTGGTAGCACCGAATTCGTGTCCTGTTTGGCGCAGCCTTTCTCCGGTCTCATCAAACAGCTCCGTGGGGAAGGGGCCGCTGCCCACACGGGTGCAGTAAGCCTTGAAAATACCATAAACGCGGCCGATCTTTGAAGGGGCCAGTCCCAGGCCGGTGCAGACGCCGGCCGCCATGGTATTGGACGACGTCACAAAGGGATAGGAGCCGAAGTCGATGTCCAGCAGCGACCCCTGGGCCCCTTCGGCCAGGATGGAAACGTCCTTTTGGAGATAGTCGTTCACCAGAAATTCGGTGTCCGTTATCCGGAAGCGCTTCAGCCCTTCCACGGCCTCCAGCCACTTCTTTTCGTATTCTTCTATATCGTACTTAAAGCCGGGATACTGGGCCAGCAGGCCGATGTGTTTGGCCTTGAGCGCCTGATACTTCTGCAGGAAAGAGCCGGTGAGCAAATCTCCAAAGCGGAGGCCGTTCCGGCCGGTCTTGTCCATATAGGCCGGGCCGATACCCTTAAGGGTGGAGCCAATCTTTGAGGCACCCTTGGCTGCCTCGCTGGCGGCATCCAGCATCCGGTGCGTGGGGAGGATCAGGTGTGCGCGGCTGGAGATGACCAGCCTTCCGCTGATATCTCCGCCGGCCGCCTCGATGGCGGCAATCTCCTCCGACAGGATAACCGGGTCCACCACCACGCCGTTGCCGATGATGTTCATAACCCCCTCCCGGAAAATACCGGAAGGAACCGTGTGAAGCACGTGCAGCTCCCCGTTAAAGCTGATGGAATGACCTGCATTGGGTCCTCCCTGGAAGCGGGCCACCACATCATAATCGGCGGCCAGGCAATCCACCACTTTTCCTTTTCCCTCATCTCCCCACTGGAGACCGAGGACAACATCTGTCTTTTTCATATCCTTAGTGTTTTATTGATAATCGTTCCAGGCTCGTACGGTGAGCGATTCCGTGCCCAGTTCGCACAGCGCATAAATGAAAGCGCTGGCCAGCCGGGCATTGGTGATAAGCGGTATATTATAGTCAATGGCCGTCCGGCGGATGGCAAAGCCGTTCTCCAGTTCCCTCGTACTGTAATTCTTGGGAATATTGATTACAAGGCCGATTTTCCGCTCCTTGAGGTAGGTAATCACATTGGGCGTCTTTTCCGAATCCGGCCAGTGCAGGACATCGGCCCGGATGCCGTTCTGCATCAGGAAGGCCGCCGTCCCCGAGGTGGCGTAAATCTTATATCCCTTGCCAGTAAGCAGTTGGGCTGCTTCCAGCAGTTCCACTTTGGATTGGGCCGGACCGGAGGACATCAGGATACCTTTATCCATCGGCGGGATGGTATAGCCCACGGACAGCATGCTCTTCAGCAGGGCCTCGTAATAATTGTCGCCGATGCAGGCCACTTCTCCCGTGGAGGACATGTCCACCCCCAGGATGGGATCGGCCTGGAGCAGGCGCGCGAAGGAGAACTGGGAGCACTTGACACCCACATAATCTATATCCACGAAGGTCTTGCCATAGGGCTCCACCTCCTTTCCCAGCATGATTTCGGTAGCCATGCCGATGAAATTGAACTTGGTAATCTTGGAAACGAAGGGAAAGCTTCGTGATGCCCGCAGGTTGCATTCAATCACCCTCAAGGCATTGTCCCGGGCCAGGAACTGGATGTTGAAGGGGCCGGAAATGTTCAGCGCGGCCGCAATCCGGGCCGATATCCGCTTGATCCGGCGGATGGTTTCGTAATAAAGCTTCTGTGCCGGAAACACCACCGTGGCGTCTCCGGAATGGACGCCGGCGAACTCCACGTGCTCGCTGATGGCGTAGCACTTGATTTTACCATTCTGGGCCACGGCGTCTATCTCCACTTCCTTGGCCCGGGAAATGAATTCCGTGGCCACCACCGGATGCTCGGGACTCACGACAGCCGCGTTGGTAAGTGCATCGCGGAGCTCCTCCCGGCTGGAGACCACCTTCATGGCGGCCCCGGACAACACATAGGAAGGCCGGATCATGATGGGAAGGCCCACTTCATCGGCAAAGGAATAAATGTCGTCTATGCTGTCCAGTTCCTTCCAACGGGGCTGGTCCACCCCCAAAGAGTCGCACAGGCGGGAGAACTTTTCCCTGTCTTCGGCCCTGTCGATGGAAGCGGCCGACGTGCCCAGGATTTTTACGCCCATCTGATCCAGCGGAACAGCCAGGTTGTTGGGAATCTGGCCTCCGGTGGATACGATAACGCCAAGCGGCGCTTCCAGTTCACAGATATCCAAGACCCGTTCCAGAGAGAGTTCGTCGAAGTACAGGCGGTCGCATACATCGTAGTCCGTGCTCACGGTTTCCGGGTTATAGTTGATCATGATGGCCCGGTAGCCCATTTCCTGGATCTTTTTCACCGCCGTCACCGAGCACCAGTCAAATTCCACGCTGCTCCCTATCCGATAAGCACCGCTCCCCAGCACAATCACCGATTTCCCGTCTTTCTCATGGCCGATATCGTTTTCGCTGCCGGAATACGTGAGGTAAAGATAATTGGTCTGTGCTGGATATTCGCCGGCCAGGGTGTCAATCTGCTTCACACAAGGTAATACGCCCAGCTGCTTGCGGTGTTTCCGTACCTGGAAGCCCCGCTGGTGGCTGTCGATGGTTTCGGAAGGCAGGATGAGGTTCCCTATCTGCCAGTCCGAGAAGCCCAGCCGCTTGGCCCCGCCCAGCACCGCGGCATCCAGCTGGTCCCAGGTGTTTACGGACTGCAGCACGGACACATACTTGTGGATATTCTCCAGCCGGTAAAGGAACCACTTGTCTATCATGGTCCTGGCATGTATCTCGTCCACGGAGTACCCTTTGCGGAAGGCCTGCCCGATGGCCAGGATGCGCTTGTCGGTAGGATGTGAAAGTTCATAATCCACGTCCGGTACCGTCAGGGGGTTGCAGACGAAACCCCGGAGGCCGTTCCCTATCATCCTCAGGCCCTTCTGGATGGCCTCTTCAAACGTACGGCCGATGGCCATGACCTCCCCAACGGACTTCATGGACGAACCCAGCAGCTTGGAGACGCCTTCGAACTTGCCCAGGTCCCAGCGGGGAATCTTGCACACCACATAGTCCAGCGCAGGCTCGAAACAGGCCGATGTGACCTTGGTCACGGCATTGGGAATCTCGTCCAGCCCGTAACCCAGGCCCAGTTTGGCCGCCACGAAGGCCAGCGGATAACCCGTGGCCTTGGACGCCAGGGCCGAGGAACGGCTAAGACGGGCATTCACCTCAATCACCCGGTAATCGTCGGAGTCCGGGTCCAGGGCATACTGCACATTGCATTCGCCCACTATCCCCATGTGCCGCACTATGCGGATGGCGGTTTGCCGGAGCCAGTGGTACTCGTGGTCGCTCAAGGTCTGCGAAGGAGCCACCACAATGCTCTCTCCGGTGTGGATACCCAGGGGGTCGAAGTTCTCCATATTGCACACGGTGATGCAATTGTCGTACTGGTCCCGAACCACTTCATACTCAATCTCTTTCCATCCTTTCAGGGATTTTTCCACCAGTATCTGCGAAGAATAGGAGAAGGCCGATGCCGCCAGTTCCCGAAGTTCGGCATCATTGGAGCAGAAGCCGGAACCCAGGCCGCCCAGCGTGTAGGCCGCTCGCACGATGACGGGATAGCCGATCCGCCCCACCACTTCCAGGGCCTCTTCCACGGATTCTACGGCTACGCTGTCCGGCGTCTTAACGCCTATCTCTTTCATTTTATGCGCAAACAGGTCCCTGTCTTCGGTCTGTTCGATAGCCTCCACCGGTGTGCCCAGCACTTTTACGCCGTTCTCCTCCAGCACGCCGCTCCGGAAGAGTTCCACGCCGCAGTTCAGCGCCGTCTGGCCACCGAAGGACAGCATGATGGCATCCGGGCGTTCCTGCGCTATGACTTTGGTCACGAACTCCGGCGTAACGGGAAGGAAATAGGTGCGGTCGGCGATACCCTCGGAAGTCTGGATGGTGGCAATGTTGGGGTTCACCAGCACGGATTTGATGCCCTCCTCCCTCAAGGCCTTGAGGGCTTGTGAGCCAGAGTAGTCAAACTCTCCGGACTGTCCTATCTTGAGTGCTCCGGAGCCGAGCAGCAAGACTGTCTTTATGCTGTTATCCCTCATTTCTGTATTTCCTGATATTGTCCAAAAAGGCCGCGAACAAAGATTCCGTATCTACCGGACCGCTGGAGGCTTCCGGATGGAACTGGGTGGAAAAGAAGGGTTTGCTCTTGTGCCTGATTCCCTCGTTGGTCCCGTCATTCAGGTTGGTGAACATGGGTTCCCAGTCTTCCGGCAGCGTTTTTTCATCGATGGCAAAGCCGTGGTTCTGGGAGGTAATGTAACACTTGTGGGTGCCCACCACACGCACAGGCTGGTTGTGGGAGCGGTGGCCGTACTTCAGTTTGTAGGTCCGGGCTCCCGCCGCCAGGGCCAGAAGCTGGTTTCCCAGGCAGATGCCCATGATGGGCCGGTTATCCTGCAGCGCCACCTTCAGATGCCGCACCGTTGCTTCGCACATGACCGGGTCGCCGGGACCGTTGGAGATAAACAGTCCGTCATAGTCTTCCCGGGTGAAATCATAGTCCCAAGGGACCCGCTTTACCGTCACGTCGTGCTTCAGCAGGCAGCGAAGGATGTTGCTTTTCATTCCGCAGTCCACCATCAGCACCTTGTACCGGCCCGAGCCATAGTGCTGGATTTTCCGGGTGGACACCATGGCTACCAGGTTGTCCTTGTCCGGGTTGTAGAAGGGAACGTCCTCTTCATCGAACACTATCTTTCCCAGCATGGAGCCCTTTTCGCGCAGGAGCTTTGTGAGCGCACGGGTATCCACGCCGCAGAGGCCCGGAACCTGCTCACTCTTAAGCCATTCTCCCAGACTTAACTGCGAATCCCAATGGCTGCAATGCTCCGAATAATCGGAGATCACAAGGGCCGTACACTGGATCCGTTCGGACTCAAAGAAACGCGGGATGCCGTTTTCCTCGTCTTTGGGAGGAACACCGTAATTGCCGATCATCGGATAGGTGGGCACCAGGATCTGCCCTTTGTAGGACGGGTCGGTGAGACTTTCCGGATAGCCGGTCATGGCAGTGTAGAACACCATTTCGCCGGATACGGATTTCCGGTATCCGAAGGATTTTGCCTGAAAGACCGTCCCGTCTTCAAGAATCAGCCTGACGTTTTCCATAAGCTATAAATTCTTGACAAAATCCAGGAACAAAGGATGCGGTTCAAGCACCGTAGAAGAGTATTCGGGATGGAACTGTGTGCCGATAAACCACTTCATCTCAGGCATTTCCACTATCTCCACCAGGTTATTCTCCGGATTCCGGCCCACGCAGCGCATGCCGGCCTCTTCGAATCGGCCCAGATAGTTGTTGTTGAATTCGTAGCGGTGCCGATGGCGTTCACTGACGCTGTCTTTCCCGTAGATGGCACGGACCCTGCTATCGGCCCGCAATTCGCAGGCATAGGCACCCAGACGCATCGTGCCCCCCAGCAGGCACACCGCCTTCTGGCTGGCCATCAGGTCAATCACGTTGTGCGGTGTCCTGGGGTTAATCTCCGAACTGTTCGCATCTTGGAGGCCCAGTACGTTCCGGGCAAACTCAATCACCATCATCTGCATGCCAAAGCATATCCCGAAAGTGGGGATATCGTGGGTGCGGGTAAAGCTTACGGCTTCTATCTTTCCCTCTATTCCCCGGGAGCCGAATCCCGGACAAATCACTACGCCGTCCAGTCCGGCCAGGGACTCTTCTACATTGGATGCGTCCAGGTTTTCACTGTTCACGAACTTGATTTCCACCTTCTTCCCCGCGTGGATGCCTGCAATATGCAAACTTTCCCGGATGCTCTTGTAGGCGTCCTGCAGGTCGTATTTTCCCACAAGGCCCACCTTTACAGAGGCCTTCAAATCCTTCTCCTTCTGTACAAAAGCTTCCCATTGGGAAAGGGACTGCTCGTGGCCGGCCCTGTCGGCCAGGCCGAAGCGGGTGAGGATGGCCTTGTCCAGGCCCTGCCGGTGCATGTTCAGCGGGACTTCATAGATGCTGGGCTGGTCTTCGCTCTGGACCACGCAATCGGCCGATACATTACAGAAAGCGGCCACTTTCTGCATGATGCCCTTGTCCAGGTGCTTCTCCGTCCGGAGGATGAGGATGTCGGGCTGGATGCCCAGGCTCTGCAGTTCCTTCACGGAGTGCTGGGTGGGCTTGGTCTTCAGTTCTCCGGCGGCCTTGAGATAAGGAACGTATGTCAGATGGATGCAAAGGGTGTTTCCCCCCAGTTCCCAACGGAGTTGCCGGATAGCCTCCAGGAAGGGAGCGCTTTCGATGTCGCCGATGGTGCCGCCGATTTCGGTAATGATAAAGTCAAACTCACCGCTCTCGGCATTGGCCTTGATCCGTTCTTTGATTTCGTTGGTGATGTGGGGCACTACCTGGATGGTCTTTCCCAAATACACGCCCCGGCGCTCCTTCTCAATCACCGCCTGGTAAATCTTGCCGGTGGTTACGGAGTTGTGCACCGTGGTTCTGATGCCCGTGAAGCGCTCGTAATGGCCCAGGTCCAGGTCCGTCTCCACGCCGTCCTCGGTAACATAGCATTCCCCGTGCTCATAGGGATTGAGCGTACCCGGGTCTATGTTGATGTACGGGTCGAATTTCTGGATGGTAACCTTGTAGCCACAGGACTGGAGGAGCCGTCCTATGCTGGAGGAAATGATTCCTTTCCCCAGGGAGGACACAACTCCTCCCGTCACGAAAATGTACTTGGTGTCTTTCATCTTGTCAGTTCGTTCTTGCACACAAAAAAGGCTGGTTTGGAGGGACCAGCCTTGGAGTCTTATCTATTCACCTCGGGAGTAGTTGGGGGTTTCCTTGGTGATGGTGATGTCGTGCGGATGACTTTCCGTCATGCCGCTGGTGGTGACACGGGTGAACTTGGCCAGTTTGAGCGCTGCCAGGTCTTTGGCACCGCAGTAACCCATGCCGGAGCGGAGACCGCCCACCAGCTGGTAGACCGTCTCGGCCAGAGTGCCCTTGTAGGGAACCCGGCCCACGATGCCTTCCGGCACCAGTTTCTTCAGCTCCACCTTGTCGTCCTGGAAGTAGCGGTCCTTGGAACCGGCCGCCATGGCGTCTATGGAGCCCATACCTCTGTAGGCCTTGAATTTACGGCCGCTGTAGATGATGGTTTCGCCCGGGGATTCCTCCGTGCCGGCGAACATGGAACCGCACATCACGCAGTCGCCGCCGGCCGCCAGGGCTTTCACTATGTCGCCCGAATAGCGCAGGCCGCCATCGGCAATGAGCGTTGCACCGCTGCCCTTGATGGCCTGGTAGGCATTGTAGATGGCGCTGAGCTGGGGTACGCCCACGCCCGCCACTATGCGAGTGGTGCAGATGGAACCCGGGCCGATGCCCACCTTCACGCCGTCGGCCCCGGCCTTCACCAGGTCCCGGGCGCCTTCCTCGGTGGCTACGTTGCCCACCACCACGTCCAGCGACGGGAAAGCGGCTTTCACCTTCTTCAGCAGGTCTATCACGCCCTTGCTGTGGCCATGGGCGGAATCCAGCACCACGGCGTCCACACCCTCGGCAGACAGGGCGGCCACGCGGTCCAGCGCATCCGGCGTGATGCCGATGCCGGCAGCCACCCGCAAACGTCCCTGGGAGTCCTTGCAGGCATCCGGATTCATGCGTTCCTTAATCAGGTCCTTATAGGTGATGAGCCCTACGATGCAGCCGTTGTAGTCTATCACGGGAAGCTTTTCCACCTTGTTCTCCTGCAGGACCTTCTTAACGTATTCGCGGTCCGTACGGGTATTGGGGATGGTGATGAGGTTCTCGGAGGTCATCACATCGCGCAGCGGGGCGCTCATGTCGTCCAGAAAACGGACATCCCGGTTGGTTACGATGCCCACCAGGTGATTGTGGTCGTCTGTAACGGGTATGCCGCCGATATGGTTTTCTTTCATCAGGGCAAGGGCATCTCCCACGGTCTGGTCCTGGTTGATGGTTACCGGGTCGCTGATCATCCCGTTCTCCGAACGCTTTACCTTGCGCACCTCGGCCGCCTGCTCGGCTATTCCCATATTCTTATGAATAACGCCGATGCCTCCTTCCCTTGCCAGGGCGATAGCCATCGGCGCTTCCGTAACGGTGTCCATAGCGGCGGACACGATGGGAATGTTCAGATGAATGTTCCGGGAAAAACGCGTTTGCAGACTCACTTCCCGGGGAAGGACTTCCGAATAGGCCGGAATCAGAAGGACATCGTCGAATGTGAGGCCCTCCAATGCAATTCTTTCATCAATAAAGGACATATTGGCAGATTTTGCGCACAAAGATAAATCTTTTTGCGCGAATCACCAACAGTTTTTTTTACTCTGTTGTCTGGATTAGCGCCTTTACCGGGGCGATGCTTTCCAGCAGTTCCCGGCCGCCCAGGCCTTCGATTTCCACCAGGAATACAAAGTCCGTGACTTTGATGCCGTATTCCTTGCCGTCCAGGAGCACTTTGTGGGATTCCAGTCCGCGGGCGATGCCCAGGGCCGTTCCGCCGGTGGCCAGGATGTCATCGAAAAATGTGACTTCAAACACATCTCCGTTGGGTTTTCCGGCCGCCACGTCCGACAGGCGGAAGAAAATCTGGTCCTTCCCGTATTCCTTGGTGATATCCAGGCCGACGAGGTCGCCCTCGTTATACGGCAGTTTGCCTTTCTTCCGGAAGGGAATGATGTTCTCCACGTGCGGGCATTCGGCCAGCATGGGGGCGGCGAAGAGGAAGCCGCGGGCCTCCGGTGCCACAATATTGGGACTGACGCAAAGTTCTCCCAAATCCTGTATCAGGGATTTGAATACTGCCTTGTTCTGGATCAGGGGCATGATATCCACGAAATTGACGCCCTCGATGGGGAAGCCGGGATAAAACTTGAGAAACTGTTTGTAATCCATTATTCTACCGTATTTTTGTCTATCAGGTTGTTAAGCAGCGCGTAAACCGTAAGGCCGGCCACGGACTTGATGCCCGTCTTGCGGGTAATGTTTTTCCGGTGGGAAATCACCGTATGGATGGAGAGGTTGAAACGGTCTGCTATCTCCTTGTTCAGCATCCCCTGGGCCACGCACACCAGGATTTCCTTCTCCCGTTCCGAAAGATTGTCGCCTTCGAAACCGGCGCCGGGCAGCAGGATTTCGTCCTCTATGAAAGTATGCTTGGCAAAGTCCTCCTCCAGGTTGTAAATATAGAACAGCACCTTATACGCCTCCTGCTGGTTGCAGTGGGATGGGATGTACTTCATCACCAGGCTCTTGAGGTCCTGCAACTTCTCCCTGGCGTCGCCGTGATGTTCTTCGGCCGACGGGGCGCTGGCCTTGCGGTGGTTGAGGGCTGCCTTCACGAAGGGAAAGACCTCCTTTTCCTCGAAGTCAAAGTGCTGCCGCAGCCCGTCCCGGTATTCTGCAAAGAACCTTTTGAGAACTTGCAGGTTACGCGTGTCTCCCGGGCCAATCATCCGCTCCAGGGAAGTGGCCATGGCGGGTAACATCACCTCCATGTAGTAGGAGTGGGAACGGCGCAGATAGGCCACGATGCCGGGAAGATCGGCCTTTTCCAGCGTCTCCCGCGTGGGCTTGAAACCCGGGAACACATATACGGAACAGATGAGCAGGAACGTGTCCGGGTTCACCCCATTGTCCCGGCAGACCTCCTCCACGGTTTTGTCCCCGAAGCCGAAGGGAATGCCCATCCGGGTGAGCACGCCCAGCAGGCTGAAGTCTATATCCATGAGCTCCGCCATCTTCATGGAGGGGCTCAGGAGATATCTTTGCAGGTTTTGCGTCATAACACGCAAAGATACGAAAAAAGGCTTAGAAATGAAGCACCAGGCCGGTGCCATACTGCCCCGGGCCGAAACTCAAAGTGGCGGCCGGACGGCCGTCGTTGTACTCATCGGCCACCCATTCCAGACGTTTCCAGCCGATGGTCTTGAATATCAGGCCGGTGGCAAAGACCGAAAAACCAACGCTTGCGATGGAAAAGCCCCGGTAGAACCAGGAAACCGAGTCCTTGGCTCCGACAAAGCTATCCCAGATATTATTAGTATTGCCAAACATTTCGATATAATCGGCAAAGAAATACCCCAGGGAAACACCGGATACCACCAGACCGGCACCAGTGCCTACAATACCGGCGGTGATCAGCCGCTTGCCGGTCTTGTACTGCTTTACGGCCCCCAGATAGGTCTCGTTGTAGATTTCATCCCCCACCAGGCGCTGCACCATGAAGTCCGGCATCACTTCTCCGTTGTCGTCCAGCAGTCGGCCTTTTTCCTGTTCAATACGCGAAGGGACATACTGGGCCAGTGCCGTGAAGGACGGCACCAAAATCAGTAGTAGTAGCAAGAGTTTTTTCATATGTGTTTAATATCCAGTTATTTACTGTAGAACCCTGCTGCATAAGTACAGCAGGGTATTCATGTAAGTGCCTGATTCCCAGCCGAGTACTCGCAACCGCAATAGCGCTGGTTGTAAAAGGCTTCGGTCTTCAGAATCTCGTTCCGGCGCTCCTGCAGGCCGCCTTTGCGCCAGTTCTGGGGCCACCAGGTGACGCCTTCCACCTGGCTGCAGGCCCAGAAGCCGGCCTCGTTCACCTGCTCCAGGCTCTTCCAGCGGGAACTGGCCAGGGTGGTGGTGAGCACCGGAAAGCCGTTCTCCGATGCATAGAGTGCCGCCCGCAGCAGACGGTACTTGAAGCACTGCAGGCATCGGCCTCCCCGCTCCGGCTCGTTCTCCAACCCTGCGGCGCAAGAGCCCCAACCGGCATGGTCGTAAACGTCTTCCACTATCTCCAGGCCCCATTTATGGGCATAGCGGATACATTCATTGAGCCGATGGTCGTACTCCTCCCGGGGCCAGATGTTGGAATTGGAATAGAAGATTACGGGCCGATATCCCCGCTCCGCCAGACATTCCACAATGGCGCCGGAACACGGAGCACAGCAGGCATGGAGCAGTATCCGCTCCGCACCGCCGGGCACTTCTATCTGAAGGGTTGTCTTCACAGACGCAAAGATAGGCAAAACTGTCGGTTTTTTGCACCTATGTGCAATCTTAGTTTTGTTTTAGGACCAAAACGTAACTAAGATTGTCGTAGGTGACAATCTTGGCCAAGAAAACGGGTCAGAACGTGACTTAGATCGGCCAGATGAGAAGGCCGATCCGGTAGGCGGCGAAAGCGAAGAGCCAGGCCACCAGAATGGTATAAAGGCAAAGGAGGATGGCCCAGCGCCATTTTCCGGTTTCGTTTTTGATGGCTACAAAAGTGGCGATGCAGGGGAAGTACAGCAGCACGAACACCATGAACGCCAGGGCTGCGGCGGTGGGGATGGTTGCCTTGAGGGCTGCCTGGAGGGCGGTGTCATCGGCTTCGGAGGCATAGGCCTCGCCGTCCTGGGCATAGGTTACACCCATGGTGCTGATAACCAGTTCCTTCGCACCCACGCCGGCCAGCAGGCCCACGTCCATCTTCCAGTTGAAGCCCAGCGGTTCCAGGGCCGGCGCCACGGCTTTGCCCACCATGCCGATATAGGAGTGCTCCTGCTGATAGGCGCCGGAAGCCCCTTCGTGGCGGGGGAAATATCCCAGCGCCCAGATAATCACCGAAAAAATGAGGATGGTGGTGGCCATCTTCTCCAGGTACTGCTTGCCCTTCTCCCAGGTGTGACGCCAGATGGCCTTGCCGGTGGGCACGCGGTAAGGCGGCAGTTCCATCACGAACGGCAGGTCGTCATCCTTCACGAACTTGCTCAGTACCAGTGCACTAAGGATGGCCAGCACTATGCCCAGGAGGTAAATCCCCAGCAGGGCCGATGCCGGGCTGCCCGGGAAGAAAGCCCCGGCGAAGAGCACGAAAATGGGCAGTCGGCCCGCGCAGGACATGAACGGGATGATGGCGATGGTCACCAGCCGGCTCTTCCGGCTTTCGATGCTGCGGGTGGCCATGATGGCCGGAACATTGCAGCCGAAGCCCATCACCATGGGAATGAAGCTTTTCCCGTGCAGGCCGATGCGGTGCATCAGCTTGTCCACGATAAAAGCCGCGCGTGCCATATAGCCGCTGTCTTCCATGATGGAGATGAAGAAGTACAGAATCATGATGTTCGGGAGGAACACCAGCACGCTTCCCACGCCGGCAATCACGCCGTCCACCACCAGATCCTTCACCCAGCCTTCGGCCATCCAGCCGCCCACTTTGTCACCGAACCAGACTATCAGCGCATCAATCCAGTCCATCGGATACTGGCCGATGGTAAAGGTTGCCCAAAAGATAAACCACAACAACAATATAAAGATGGGGAACGCCAGCCATTGGTTGGTGACAAGGGCGTCTATTTTATCAGTGAGGGTGCGGCGGGGCTTTTCGGCCTGATACCGCTCGTAAGTTTCGGCCAGGGCACCTTGGATGAAGGCGTACTTGGCATCCACGATGGCGCTTTCGGCCGATGTTCCCAGCAGCTCCTCGATGCGCAGGCTTTCCTCCCGGGCGGCCAAATGAATCTGCGCCGCATTGGGGAGGGTGTTCACAAAGGCTTCCACGTCTTTATCGGCCTCCAAAGTCTTGATGGCCAGGTAGCGCGTGGAGAAGCGGGAACGGATGTTTTCGTTGGCAAAGATGAGGTCCCTCAGGCGTACGATGCTCTTTTCCAACTCGGCCCCGTGGTTGATGTGGATGTGCCGGGCCAGCCTGGGATCTGTATGCTCATACACCTTGATCACCGTGTCGAAGAGCTCCGGAATACCCTGCCCGTCTCGGCTCACCGTGGGGCAGACCGGCATGCCCAGGAGGTAACCCAGCTGTTTGGTATCCAGTTTGTCCCCCTTATGCTGCAACTCATCGTACATGTTCAGGGCCATCACCGTGCGCAGATTCATGTCGATGAGCTGGCTGGTGAGGTAGAGGTTGCGCTCTATGTTGGAGGCATCCACCACGTTCACCACCACGTCCGGTAGGGTTTCCAGCAGGTTTTTCCGCACATACAGCTCCTCCGGGGAATAGGCCGATAAGGAATAGGTACCCGGCAGGTCCACCAGGGTGATGTCGTAGCCTTTGAACTGGAAATGGCCCTCCTTGGCATCCACGGTTACACCGGAGTAATTACCAACGTGCTCGTGGCTGCCGGAAGCAATGTTAAAGAGGGAGGTTTTGCCGCAGTTGGGATTGCCCACCAGGGCCACGCGGATGTTGTGGTGGCGTTCCTCGGCCACATGGGCCAGCGCCCGGTCCAGCCGTTCGCGCTCTTCCATATCTTCCGGTAGGCCCTGCAGGTGCTCGTCGGTGGAAAGGGCTTCGCGGGCTTCATCGGCACTCACCACCTCTATCATCCTGGCTTCTTCCCGCCTCAAGCTCACTTTGTAGCCGATGATTTCGTATTCGATGGGATCCTTGAGCGGAGCATTCAACACTACCCGGACTTCCTTCCCCTGAATGAAGCCCATCTCTATGAGGCGTTTCCGGAAACTGCCGTGTCCGTTCACTCTCACAATCACCGCTTTCTCGCCGGTTGCCAGCTCTGCCAGTCTCATTTACTTGGATTTTGCTGCGCAAAGTTACGGCGGCGGCTCCAAAGTTGCAATCACCATTTATGGGGATGCCGGGGCTTTTTGTGCTACGGTCTCAGTCACGTTACGGGGCATAAACAAAACTAAGACTGCTCAGAAGAACAATCTTAGTCATGCTTTGAGCCTTTTTCTGTACTGAGACAGACTACAGGTTAGGGTTCTCCTTGCCCCAGTCTTCCACGGCGGGAACGATGCCCAGGGAAACAATCTCGTCGCGCATCTTCACCAGGTGTTCATAGGAGGCCTGGAGGGCAGCCATCTCTTCCGGAGTGCCTTCCGGATTGGTGTAGTGGCAGCCGGTGGCGTCGATGACGGTGGGCATGGCCATCATTACGTGCTGGTACTTCTCGTTGTTCACGTAAGTGCCGGCAGGCCAGGTGAACTTCTCGCCGCCCATGGCAGCCTCGATCATCTTCACGGCCTGGTAGGCAGGGCTCTGGAAGGAGCTGCGGCCACGGAGCTTGATGATGTTGGAACCACCCTGGATGGTGTTGTGCTTGATTTCCGCGAAGCGCTCGGCGGAAAGGCCCATTTCGGCCAGGGGCTTGCCATCTACCTTCACCTGGGAGGCGAAGACGGCCATGGCCTCGCCGTGACCACCATAGGTGTGGGCGCCGGTGACCTTGCACTGCTGTACGCCGAACTCCTGGGCCAGGGCTTCCTGCAGACGGGTGCTGTCCAGGGCGGCCAGGGAGGTGAGCTTCTCCGGCTTCAGGCCGGAACGGATGAGGGCGGTGAGGGCGGTGACATCGGCCGGGTTGAAGATTACCACCACGAACTTCACGTCCGGGCAGTACTTCTCGATATTCTCGCCGAATTCGGCGGCAATCTGGCAGTTGCCCTTGAGGAGGTCCTCACGGGTCATGCCTTCCTTGCGGGGCGCTCCGCCGGAGGAAATGATGTACTTGGCATCCTTGAAGGCCACGGCCGGATCGATGGTGGCTGTGAGATTCACATCCGGGAATGCGCAGTGGTCCATCTCGGCCAAAACGCCCTTAAGGCCAGGCTCAAAGATATCGTACAGGCAAATGTTCGGGGTGAGACCCAGCATACAGGCGGTCTGGACCATGTTGGAACCAATCATGCCGGCGGCGCCCACAATCAGGAGCTTTTCATCAGTAAGGAATTTCATAACTATTTGTGTTTAAATTTGTGTTTTTCCCTTTGGGTCCACAAAGATAGCAATTTCCCCGCAAAGAATTGCTTGTTATTGTGAAAAATGAATTATCTTTGCATCGTAAATTGTAACGATAGAAATGGAGCCTCCCAGTCAGGTAAAATCTCAAGTAGCGGGCGTCGGATCAGACGACCCTCTGTCGCGATTATACTTTTAACATACACGGGAATCCGGCACCGGAAGGTGTCCGGAGGGTTTTCATTGTCGTTCAACCAAACCTTATATGGGACTTTATTTAAAGAAGAAACTGGAAAACGAAGCCACCATAGGCGTGTGGCAGATTACGGAAACGGAGCAGGAGCTCATTGAACTCAGTTCCACTCCTTCGGACGAGATGGAGGAAATCTCGTTCCTCCGCAGCGAAAGCATGCGGAAGCAGCGGCTGGCCGTGCGGGCCCTGCTGAACACCCTTTTTGACGAAAAGGTGTACCTGAGCCATCACGACAACGGCAAGCCTTATCTGGAGAACAATGCCGTAAACATTTCCATTACCCATACGGAAAAGTACGTAGCCGTGATCCTGCACGAGGAAAACGACTGCGGAATTGACGTGGAATCCCTGGACCGGGACTTCTCGGCCGTGGAAAAGAAAGCTCTTTCGGAGGACGAGATAGACGACTTGGAAGACGAGAAGCGCAACGAGCAGCTGGCCATCTACTGGTGCGCCAAGGAGGCCATTTTCAAGCTGCTGAGCCGCTACAACGTGAACTTTGCCGAGCAGATTGAGGTGGAGCGTTTCCGCCTGCGCGGCGAGGGCGAACTGGAAGCCACCTTCATCGACAAAGACGAGGACGAAGAAGAGTTCGACCTCGAGTACATGACCTTCGACCGTCACGTGCTGGTATGGGTGGTAGGAGATTAGTCTTTCTGGCGGCAATCCTGCTGCTGGGTGCCTGTTCCGGGAACGATATCCGCCCCGAAGAGGCGGTGACCGTGCAATTCCGGCACAGCGGCTGCGGCCGTGACAATGAAGTGAAGGCCGATGCCTTCGGCGACGAAGTGCCCGAACTCACGCTGGAGTACACGGAAGGGGGCCTTCTGATTACCCGCACCAACGCTATGCTGAACTGCTCCATCACCCAGGGCGGCATCACCTGCGACCTTTCCGTAGACAACGACGTAATAACTTACCACGCCTACGAAACCGACGGTCCCACCCTCAAGTGCATGTGCCCCGTCAAAACCATGACGGCCCTGGTGAGCGGCCTTAGGGAGAATACGGAATATATCCTCCATTATACGTGTGACGGGACGTATCTTCCCCTCAACTTCCGCTACGCCAAGGGCCTAAATGTTACCTTCGACCTCAGCCTTTACAGGGAGTGATTCAGAACCGGGCATGGCCTGTTGAAAACTCTTCACAAAAAGAAACACAAGAGTTACAATTTAGAATAATTCCAAATTGAAAAATTTGCTGGCAATTTGTTAGTCAATTAATTAACAAGTTGCCGGCTTTTTTGTTGATAACTTTTTCCGGAAAAACCCTTCTAAAGTCACGCTTATTCGCTTATCTTTGTTCCGCAGTCTTGGTCTGCACCAACATTGAAACATAAACCTAACGGTATCCGGCCCACCACAGCCGGTAGCCCCCTAAGCGACCTAAAACATGGTTAAACGTGTACTCAAACGCGACGGACGCCGCGTAGACTTCAACAATCAGAAGATTGTAGCCGCCATCCTGAAGGCGATGAATGTAACGGAAGGTGGAGAAGATATAGTTCTCGCCGCCCAGATTGCCCACGACATCTCCCAGCTGGACCGTGAGGAGATGACGGTGGAGGAAATCCAGGACGTAGTGGAGAACCACCTGATGAACAGTCCCCGCCAGGAAGTGGCCAAAGAGTACATCCGCTACCGCAACAAGAGAAATATCGCCCGCAAGGCCAAGAGCAACGAGATTTTCCAGACCATCATAGATGCCCAGGTGAACGACATCACCCGTGAGAACGCCAATATGAATGCCGACACCCCGGCGGGCATGATGATGAAGTTCGCCTCGGAGGCCACCAAGAGCTATGTGGACGAAAGCCTGCTGAGCGACCCTGTGCGCGAGGCCGTGCTGGGCAACTACATCCACATCCACGACAAGGACTACTATCCCACCAAGAGCCTCACCTGCATCCAGCACCCGCTGGACCAGATTCTGGAGTATGGCCTGAAGGCCGGCCACGGCGAGTCCCGTCCCGCCAAACGCATCGAGACAGCCAGCGTCCTGGCCTGCATCTCCATGGAAACTGCCCAGAACGAGATGCACGGCGGCCAGGCCATCCCGGCTTTCGACTTCTACCTGGCCCCTTACGTGCACAAGACCTTCGAGGAGGAAATCGACAAGGTGAGCGAGATGGAGAATGCCGATTACAGCGAGCTGAAATCGGCCAAGATTGACGACTACCTGAAGCGGGACCTCACCGGCCTGCAGGGCAAGGAGCGCGCCTATCAGCACGCCATCAACATGACGGTGGGCCGCGTACACCAGGCCATGGAGGCGTTCGTGCACAACATGAACACCATCCACAGCCGCGGCGGCAACCAGGTTGTGTTCTCCTCCATCAACTACGGTACGGACACATCGGCCGAGGGACGCTGCGTAATCCGGGAAATCCTGAACACCACCTACCAGGGCGTGGGCAATGGTTCCACCGCCATCTTCCCCATCCAGATCTGGAAGAAGAAACGGGGCGTAAGCTACCTGCCGGAAGACCCCAACTACGACCTGTACAAGTTCGCCTGCAAGGTGAGCGCCCGCCGCTTCTTCCCCAACTTCCTGAACCTGGACGCCTCCTACAACCAGGACGAGGCCTGGAAGGCCGATGACCCCAAGCGCTACATCCACGAAGTGGCCACCATGGGCTGCCGTACCCGCGTGTATGCCAACCGCTTCGGGCCCAAGACCTCCATCGGCCGCGGCAACCTTAGTTTCACCACCATCAACATAGTGAAACTGGCCATCGAGGCTATGAACGAGGAGCCGGAGCGGGACAAGCGCATCCAGAAGTTCTTCCAGAAGCTGGACTGGGCCCTGGACATCAGCGCCCGCCAGCTGAACGAGCGTTTCGAGTTCCAGAAGACCGCCCTCAAGAAGCAGTTCCCGCTGCTGATGAACGGCCTGTGGATGGGCAGCGAGAAGCTGGACGACAACGACACCATCGAGTCCGTGATTAACCAGGGAACCCTTTCCATCGGCTTCATCGGCCTGGCCGAATGCCTGATCGCCCTTATCGGCAAGCATCACGGCGAGAGCGAAGAGGCGCAGGAACTGGGGCTGAGGATTGTCTCCCACATGGCCAAGAAGATAGACGGCTTTGCCGAGACCTTTCAGCACAACTTTACCTTCCTGGCCACCCCGGCCGAGGGACTTTCCGGCAAGTTCACCAAGCGCGACAAGAAGACCTTCGGCATCCTGCCAGGCATCACGGACAAGGACTACTACACCAACTCCAGCCACATCCCCGTGTACTACCACTGCTCGCCGGAGCACAAGGCCAAGATTGAGGGTCCGTACCACAAGTACGAGAACGCCGGTCACATCTTCTACGTGGAAATTGACGGCGACGCCACCCACAACCCGGAGGCCATCATGCAGATAGTGGACCTGATGGACAAGTACGACATAGGCTACGGATCCGTGAACCACAACCGCAACCGCTGCCTGGACTGCGGCTTCGAGAATGCCGATAAGGACCTGAAGGAATGCCCGCACTGCCACGGTCACCACATCGACACCCTGCAGCGCATCACCGGCTACCTGGTGGGCACCACGGACCGCTGGAATTCCGGGAAGCTGGCGGAGCTGAAGGACAGGGTTATCCACAAGTAGCGCATGCGCCCCCTCCCTCGGGGAGGGGACTTAAAATGAAAATCAAAGTATTAGACATATTGGAGCAGACAATGGCCGACGGACCCGGGTTCCGGACGGCCATTTACTGTGCCGGGTGCAGGCATGCCTGCAAAGGCTGCCACAACCCCCAGAGCTGGGACTTCCAGGCCGGCAAATGGATGGAGGTGGAAGATCTCCTTTCACTCATCAAGGCCGACGGCATGTCCAACGTAACCTTCTCCGGCGGGGACCCCATGTATCAGGCTCCGGCCTTCACCGAACTGGCCCGGCGCATCAAGGAAGAAACCAGCAAAACCATCTGGTGCTGGACCGGATTCACTTATGAAGAAGTGCTGGCCGACAAGACCATGTCGGCCATGCTGCCCTATGTAGACGTTTTAGTGGACGGTCCCTTCATCCTGGAACAGCGGGACACGGACCTCCTCTTCCGCGGCAGCCCCAACCAGCGCATCATCTACCTCCACTGCGCTCCGCCCTCCGACGACATCCCCGGCACCGTTCCCCTGGAGCCGCTACGGTAAACTGGAGCCACCGGCGCAGATTATAGCATTGCCTGGTTACGCGGAAATTCAGTTTAATCAGCTACTTACATAAATACCCTGCTGCACCGTGACAGCAGGGTATTTGCGTAATGTGCTCTGTGTCAGCCTCTTCGCCGAAACTTCCTACACATGCCCCTTCGGCAGAAGGACTACGCGGGGCATTGCGTGGCGGCGAACATCTCCTGGTCTGTTTGCATTTTTCCCGGAGATTACCTATCTTCGAATGCTATAAGGCTATAAATGTTTGAATCCCCTAACATCCAATAACTCATGAGCGCACGTTCCTTTCTCCGTCCCTTCGCAGTTTTCTTCGTTTCCCTTTGCATGGCGGTTTCCTGCCAGGAAACCCTGGAAGAACCGGAAGTAAAACCGGATCCCCAAAAACCGGAAACACCCACTACAACTTATACCATCTCGGTATCCCCGAACGGAACGCTCAATATCCCGGCAGAGGGCGGTTCCACCGAGTTTACCGTCAAGACCAATGCCGATGTTTACGGCTATTCCTTCCCCAAGCGGGATTGGATGAGCGGCGCCATAGACAAGGACAGGAAAGTAATCGTGATCACCTTTACCGCCAACAACAGTGGCAGCGAGCGCAGGAACGACATCACCTTTTTCGGCCAGCTGCAAGGCAAGGACGAGTATGCCGCCAGTGAAAATGTGACGGTGGTGCAAGCCGCTGCGGCCAATAGCACCTCCACCATCTCGTCAGCAGGCGGCAAGATAGATTACAAGGATATCTCCATCACCATTCCGGAAGGCACTTTCTCGGCCGATGAGAAGGTGGAGGTCACGGAAGCCCCGAAGGGCTCCGTCCTGGGCGACGAGGAAGTATCGGCCTTTTATGATATCACCCTCCGTCCGGAAACGAACAAACCCCTGACCATCTCCATCCCGTGCGACCAGTCGGGAGATGACCTCAACGTGGTAGCCCACATTCCCAGCCGGCGTCTTTCCGAAGGGGACGATAGTTTTAACGACATCATCCTGGAATCCTCTTATGCCGATGGTGTCTATACGGCCACCCTACCGGAATCCGGAAACCGGGAGTTGGACGAACAGGACCAGCTGACCGTCAGCGTGGGTGTGGCCCGGATGGAATACTGGGGCCAGAACAAGGGACAGAAAATCTCCACACGCGCTTCCTTGTTTGATGACACTTTCACGGAAGGTGTCGTTTCCTGGCATTTCAACTGGGGATATTATGATAAATTGAAATATTCCGAAACGCTTGCCCTGCACTGGGACGACATCAACAATGTAATCCGCGAGGCCATCAAAACGCTCCACAATCTGGGGCTGGTGGTCACCAAGCGCAATCTGGGCATCCAGTTCAAGGAAATCTATGGCGGAAAAAACGAACCCATTGACGGCACTTTCTCGCAAAGTGCCTGGTCCGACGAGTCCAGTACGGTGGAATACAATGTATTCTTCCTCAGCGATTATGAAAGTCATAAAGAACAGTTCCGGGCCACAGCCATCCATGAACTGATGCACATGTTCCAGGCCGATTATGACCCCCGCTGGCCTATAAAAAAGGCGAAGTCCTCTTCCCTGGACCAGCAGTTGCTTTATGAGTCGGGCGCCGTATGGGCGGAGCAGCTGATGTCCGGCTCCTTCTCCAACACTTTTGTCAAAACGTATGTTTCTGACTTCGTAAGGGGTTTCCGCTATGAAGACATCGAGGAACTCCATAAGAATGACACTTCCGCCCCCACCGCGTTCCATAAGTATACCAATCATGGGTACGGTGCATCCCTTCTGATGCAATACATCACCCGGCATATGACTGAATATGGGCTGAAAGACGAATCCATCCTGGATCTTTATAAAATCTGGCACAACACAAATGGCTGGGCCAAGGATAACATTGCCCAATTGACCCGGGAAAAAGGGCACGACGTGATAGCGAATTATGACGAATTCCTGCTGGCCCTGATGAAGGGCGAAGTAGAGAATTACTTTGACGTCAATAGCGTAGAGGCAGTATCCGGCGGACAAATTAACAACAATAAGATGGAATTGACCGTCTCCGGAAAAAGCTATGCATACGGATGCCAGGCCAATTATTTTACCTTTGATGTCTCGGATGACGTTCCTTTGAAAGGCAAACAACTGGTGATTGATCAACAGGAGGATGGGGTCTGCACCTATGTGCTGATTCCCTACATGGAAGGCCAGAAAAGAGTCTTTGAACAATATGGCTATAAAGCCTGGAAAGACGAGCCTATCATCATTAAAGGGGCGGATCTTTATGAAAAGTTCTACAAGAAAGAGATATCACACACGAAGCTGACCATCTTTACCCTTACCGTAAACCGGTACAGCGAATCGCCCCAGCCATACAAGCTGTCCCTTTCCCTCCAGGATTCCGTTTATGCAGAACCCACCGAGCTCCAGTTCGGGCCGGAAGGCGGAACCCAGAACGTTCAGCTGAAGGGGGATTACAGTCCATTTAAGTATTACGGCGCTACGGTGCGGGAAGAAGGCCACGGCTGGTGCGGCGTGGCCACGGCGTCCGGCGTTTCCATCAAAATCACCGTGCAGCCGAACACTACCGGAAAGCCCCGGGAGTGCATCGTAGACTGTTATTTCAGTGAAGTGGCCGATGCGGACGAGAAGCAGAAGGTCAAGATACCGGTGAAAATCACGCAGGAGGCCAATGAAGAGATTAAATTCGGCTATCTTGACTTTAATGTGGGATATTATGCCGACCGGCATGACTTTACCGAAGACGGGAAAGAGTCCTCTTACATTGCCGCCCGCTACAATTCATTCTACCTTGACGAGAGCCATGCCAACAGCGGAAACGGAACCATGAACATTTCCATTGCGGGCAGTACCGTCCATGTGGAATCTACGGCCGATGCAGAGTATACCTGGAGCGGGAGCAGCAGCCCGTACCACAAGCCTTCCATCAGCTTTGACCTGATTGACTTTACAGGAGATTACAGCAACTGCAAGGTAACCAATATCGTTTTCAAAGACGATTACACCTACTACGAGGGCGGGGGAGGACATGTGGAAGTAACAGTGGCCAAGATACCGGTCCAGACGAAAAACTATTATTACGGCAGCAACCTGATTCTGAAATTTGAGGCCAATGAGACTGAGGGCATGGAGATATCGTCCTATCAGGAAAGCAGTACCAGTCCCTATAATTATCTCAGTAAATTCACCTACTATAAAGACAGTGAAAATCCGGCCCGGGCCATGCTTGAATTCTCGTTTGCGCCGTCCGGCAAATCCTCTTCTGCACCACGGGCACCCTTACCCGTCAGTACTGAAGCGGAAATGAGATAACTCGTTCAAACAAGCTGGGAATCGCTATTTTCGGTGGTTAAAGCAGCCATCGGCCCAGGCGCTGCCGCACGTACCGAATACTCGCAAGGTACTCTTCGTCCGTGTGCAGGTGCTCGATAATCATGGGCATGTGGGGGTTCTCGGCGGTGGCCAGGTGGGCGTAGAATTCCAGATCCAGGGTTCCGGCTCCGCAGGCGGTTTCTTCCAGCTGGAAAGTGTATTCCTCCTTCAGCCGGATATCCTTGAGATGGCAACTGCAGATGGTACCTTTCAGCAGGGTAAAGCACTCCTGAAGGAATTCGTCGTTAAAGAAATAGCGACGGGGCGTGGTAATCATATTCACCACGTCCAGGTGCGTGCCGAATTCCGGACGGTCCACTTCCTCTATCAGGCGGAGATACTCCCGGGGGCTGCCGGGTATCATCCATGGCATGGTCTCTATGCAGAATTTGGTATGACGGGGTTTTACCCGGCCGATAATCTCACGAATCATCTTAACGGCCATAGTCCAGGCCTCGCTGCTGAAATTGTCCCTGTATCCGCCGTCCCAGCGGGGTCCGTAAGGCGTTCCCACCACGTTTACGCAGCAGCATGCGCCTATTTCATCGGCCATCTGCAACTGCCCCGCGGCATAGGTTATCCACTTTTCTCGCTCCAGCGGGTCTGCCGCCAGGGTGTTGCGCCAGATGCCCACCTCGGCAATGGTGAGGCCTTCTTTATCGGCCGCCTGCTTATAGGCCCGGACGGTCTCTTCGCCGTCCAGACAGCACACAGGAAAGACCACTGCCTTCAGGCCCAGCGCTTTGTGTTTGGCGGCCCATTCGGCGGGAGAAGCGTGCTCCAGCGCTGATGAAATACCCAAATACATATCAGAAAGTCCTCCTGTGAATAACCGATGCGTCCCTGTCGGCCAGCGTGGCTACGCCCGTTCGCGCCATCACCCCGGCCAGCTCCGCCGTCATTTCGCCGATACGGGCCGATACGGCTTCCGGGCCCTTTTTGAGCAGCGGCATCAGGTGCCGGCCCACGGAGACGGCCGTAGCGCCCAGCGCCAGGCACTTATAGGCGTCCATGCCACTTTCTATGCCGCAGTCCACAAACACCGGGACGCTGCCGCCGGTAACGGAAAGGATGTCCGGCAGCACCAACAGCGGCGGCACGCTGTACTGCATCATCCCGTGGTGATGGGACACCACCAGACCGGCGCAGCCCGCTTTCAGGCACTTGTCGGCATCGCGGGCGCTCAAGACACCCTTTGCGATGAAGGGAACGCCGGCAGCCTGCACGAAATCGGCCAGTTCTTCCGTGGATTTGGCTTTCATGGGCAAGCCGAAGACGTTGTCATAGCCGCCGGAAGCATTGAAGGCATGGTCGATATCCATCCCGATGGCCAGGCAACCGGCCTGCACGGCATGCTCGATCTTCCGGAAAACCACTTTATTATCGGCATGGGGCTTGATAATCTTTACCGTCTTTGCGCCCGTTGCCAACACGGCCTCCAGTTCGCGGTCTTCCCCCATCCCCACCCAATGGAGCGTTTGGCTCAGGGCGGCGGCACGGGCATAGACTACCATGCCGTCCGGCGCGCTTCCATTCAGATGGGAGAGGGCTGCGGTCATAATGGGCGTGGCAAAATCCTCACCAAACAAGGTCAGGCGGGTGGACGGGAGAACGGCGTCCACATAACGGGTTTCCAATAGCAGCGAATCAAAAAAGTCGCGGGTGATTTTGTCGGAGTCAGGGGTAAATTGCATAACTATCGGTTTACAATGGCTTGGTTGATTTCGTCCATCTTTTCGTCGGTGAGTTCATATCGGCCGATGATAAAGATGGCCAGCAGGTAAAGCAGGGAGGGTATCAGGGTCACCAGCCAGAGGATGCCCTGTTCGGCCAGGGCCGACTGGCTTTGCCGGGCCGCCTCGAACCCCACCCAGGAAAGGACCAGACCGGGGATTACGCCGCCCAGGGCGATGCCCGCCTTCATGAAGATGCAGATGATGGCATTCACGATGCCGGCCACCCGTCGGCCTGTGGTGTATTCTCCGAAGGTGACCGTTTCCGGCACCAGGGCCCACATGTAGCCGGTGGCAATCAATACGCCCGTGCTCTTGAAGAACTGTACCACGCAAAGGAGGGGGAAACAGGATTTCAGGGCCGGAACGGAGACGAAGAGATACATGAGCAGCATACCCACGATGGCCAGCCCCAGGGACAGGCGGAACATCCCCTTCTTGCCGGTCTTCCGCTTGATGGCGGGTACCAGCGGCAGGAAGATGAAGGCCGGAATGGTGCCCAGCCACATAAAGATGGTGGTCATCAGCGGCGTAGCCTGGATGTTATAGGTCATGAAGTAAGAATCGGCCGCATTGCTGATGCTCATGGTGGTGAAAGCCACGATGAAAAAGAGGGAAAGCACCCGCAGCGGCCGGTTCCGCACCAGTTCCATCCACAGGTCGCTGGCTTTCACCTTTTCCGTATCGGCCTTGTCCATTACTATGCGCTCTTTGCTTTCAAAAAAGCAGATAAAGAAGAGAGCCAGGCCGATGAGGGCGAAAATGCCCATGGTGATAAACCAGGCCGATGCCGCCTCCGGGGTGTTGTAAACGGCTTCCGTCCTGCCGGTCTCCGGGTTGAAGACCTTGGGGGCGAAGATGGCTATGACCAGGGGGAGCGTCTTGATGATGAGGCCGCCCAGATTGGCGAAGAGCATCCGGACGGTGGTGAGGATGGTGATTTCTTCCGTATCCCGGGTGACGGAGGCCTGCAGGGCGCCATAGGGAACATTGATGAGGGTGAAGCACATACTCATGCCCACATAGGTGACATAGGCATACAGCAGGGAGCCGCTGAACCCGTTCCAGAAGCAGAGCATGGCGAAGGCTGCCAGCGGAATGCCGCCCAGGATGAGCCAGGAGCGGTATTTTCCCCAGCGTGGGTTGGCCTTGTCCACGAAGGCGCCCACCACCGGATCCCACAGGATGTCTATGAAACGGACCACCAGGAACATCACGGCAGCCACCTCCGGTTTCAAGCCATAGACGTTGGTGTAGAAAAAGAGCAGCCAGATGCTCACGGTCTGGTAAATCAGGTTCTGCGCCAGTTCTCCGGAGCCCAGGCCGATGCGCTCCCGCCAAGTGAGTTTGTTAAATCCGTTATCCATAAAGGCCGATAATGTTGACTCTGAGACAAATATACGAAAATACCTTGAATCGGCCAGTTGTGTGATAGCAATTTTAAGCACGGCCCTGTTGCGGGCTGCCGGTGTCCCTGCCGCCCTGCACATCTATCCGGAAGGTGGTCACGGATGGGTCGACCACGAAGACTTTCCTTACCGCCAGGCCTGGATGATCGGTCTTCCCCTCTGACTTTCCAGACTCGCAATAGCGTGAAATGTAAACGATTGTTCTTCAATATTTTATGCAATTCCGCCTTATTTCTCCAACCAGGTGGAATTACGTAATTACTGATAGATCAACCATTTCCATTTTACACCCAAATCCGAATCGGATGCAGAAGCATGTGCTTGCCAGGAGAGATACACCGCCATGCAATGCCATTGAGGGTAATGCTGAGACCTAGAAAGTGAAACAGTAGCGAAGGGTTAGAGCCGGAGTTAGTGTCTTTTGGGTGGAGGAAGATCTGCTGATGATATCTCCCGTCCGGTTGCTGACTATTTTCCTAAAAGTGCTTTGTTGCAATAATATCCCCAGGACAAACGCACTGTGCTCGCCTGTTATCCAACCCACTTGGGGTTCCAGGAACAGTCCGTTGTACGAGTGTTCGCGGGTGGTAAAGATGCCCTCCATAATAAAAAGGCCGCCGATGGAGTAGCCCGCATCCAGGCAGGCATAAAGACTGTAAAGGCTGCCGTTGCCGTAAGTTGCCCGCAGGAAAATAGGGACATCCACTTCGTCACAGTACTCCCGGCTTTCGGCCCCGTTCCTGTACGAAACATAATAGCAAGGCTTAGCGTAACGAATACCGGTCCCAGCCCCTACCTTGAAACCGTTACCCCATTCATACTGCGCCACAAATTGTGGTGAAGCTACAAAGCGTGGTCCGTTACCAAACCCGCCTCCAGCCTCCATTTCCACCGAAAAAGACAAACGGTCCTGCGCCTGCAGAGGGAGAAACACCAGGCACAATAGCAGAAAACAAGCTACCTTTTTCATAAGCACCAATGCAATAATCACTTATTAATACCCCTAATATAGGAAATCTTGCATCTTCTGAAAATCTTCCAATCCTCCCTTCGCCAACTCCATCGGCGGACGTCAGGCGGGGATTATTCTTTCCAGACTAAGCCATGCATAAGCGCCGTTCAATCAGTAGTTTACTTTAATACCCTGCCGCAAACTGACAGCAGGGTATTAAAGTAAATCACTCAGTATCAAGCACTTCCCCGTAACATCATGCACGGACCTTCTCCCGCCCCTTTTAGCGTTTTAGCCAGCTTTCGGGGTTTTGGGGATTCAGGCCGTTCCAGAGCTCGAAGTGGAACTGGTCTTCGCCGCCGATGGTATCCACCGTGCCGATAACGTCACCGGTGGAGATCTTCTGGTTCAGCTTCACCGAAACGGTCTTGAGCATGGTGTACATGGTGTAGTAATTACCATGGCTCACCAGGACGCACTGGTTGTAGCCGGGCAGCACGAAAATGCGGGTTACGGTGCCGTTGAACACGGCTTTGGCCTGGGCGCCCCGCTTGACGGTGAGCGTAACGCCGTCGTTCTGGATCTCCACATTCTCATAGACCGGGTGTCGATGTGTGCCGAAGCGGTCCACTATCACACCCTCCACCGGCCAGGGCAGTTTGCCCTTGTTGGCGGCGAACTCGTTGGACAGTTTGGTATCCACCTCCGTGGAGGTGGTCTTGGAGCTGGAGGAAGAGCCGGAAGACTTCTTGCCACCGGAGGCCTTTCTGGCCGCCTCCTGTTCGGCCCGGATAATCTCCGCAATCTTCTTGCTCAGCGCCTGTTTCTGCCTGTTCTTTTCCTGCAGCTGCTGCTGGAACTTGCTGCGGTCTTTCTTGAGCTGGTTCACCATGCGGGCGGCCTCGGCTTCTTCGTCCTGCAGTTTGGCACGCTCCTGGACGGTTTTGCTCCGGAGTTCATCGGCATCGGCCTTCAGGCTGGTGAGGCGTTCGCGTTCCACTTCCAGCTCGGCCTCCGTCTCTTGGATGCGCCTGGCCTGGTCGCTCATCTGCGAGGCGAAACGGCGCAGATAGCCGAAGCGCCGGAGCGCCTGCCCCATGGAACCGCTGGAGAGCACGTACATATACCACAGGCGGCTGTCGCGGTTCTTGTAGGCATTGCGCACCAGGCGGTTGTAGTAGAGGGAAAGGGTGTCGTAGCGGGCCTGCAGGCGGTCCATCTCCCGCTGGGTTACCCGGATGGAGTCATTCAGTACGCCGATGGTGCGGTCGCATTCGGCAATGAGCTCTTCGCGGGAACTGATTTTACTGCGCACAAGGGTGAGGCTGGAAAGGGCCTGCTGGCTGCTTCGGCTATTGTCGCGAAGCTTGCCGTTCAGCAGTTCAATATCCTTTTCCAGTTTGGAGATTTGCGATTCCAGGCTCTTGCGGGACTCTTTTTTCTGGGCCGATGCCGACAGGGCTCCCGCCAGCAGCACCAGCAGCACCAGTCCGATATGAAGGGCCCTTCTCACTTGCCGATAGCCGCCAGCCGGGCCTTCACCCGCTCATCCAGGTCCGGCACCTCGCCGGTGGTATTCTTATTCTTGGCCTGGTTCCAGTACGAACGGGCCAGGTCGTATTCGCCCAGGACGTAGAGCACCTCGGCATAATGGTCCAGCATCACCGGGCTGTCCTTTCCGCCATAGAGCATGGCGTGCTTGAAGAAAGGCTTGGCTTCCAGGTCCTTCCCCTGCAGGTGCAGGATCCAGCCGAAGGTGTCCAGGTAGGTGGCGTTGTCCGGCTCGGCCTCCACCGTCTTCTTGGACATGGTGTAAGCTTTTTTGAGGTTCTTCCCGGTAATGCTCAGGTAGTAGGCGTAATTGTTGAGCACCGGCGCATAGGAAGGGTCCAGCTTCAGCGCCTGGTCATAGGCCTTGAAAGCCTGTTTGGCGTCTCCCTTGGAATAATAGGCGTCCCCTTTCATGGCCAGGGCGCTCTTGCACAGTTCCTTGTCCTTGGGATAGTTGGTGAGGAGATACTGGCAATTGCCGATGATGGCGTCATAGTCCTTCAGCTGGTAATTGGCCTGGTTGGCGAAGTCCAGGAAACCCAGCTCGCGGAAACGCTCGAAGGCCTGCAGGGAACGGTCCCGCACCTCTTCCCACTTTTCTTCCATGGTAAGATACTGGATATAGGTGACGGTGTGGGAAAGGCTCTCCGGGTTCTGATCGGCCACCTCCTTGAACCATTTTCCCGCTTCCTTGGTGCGGCCGGTGGTGTAATAATAGCCTGCCACGGTGGACAGGACGGTGCTGTCCTGGGGATGGAGCGCGCCCACTTCCTGCACCATCTGGTCGAACTCCTGCTGGTGCAGCTGGATGAGCTTAGGGTCTATGGAACGGGTAAGGTTTCGGATATACAGGGCCTTGGTCTCGGCCGGAATGTCCTCCGAATGGAAGAAGCCGCCCAGGGTGCTGAAATACTCCGGATATTTGCGCTGATGCCGATACACCTCCGACATTCCCAGCACGGCGGGAACGTAGCCGCTGTCCAGCGACAGGGCCTCGGCATAATTAACCTGCGCCAGGGAATCCTGATACTCCGAGAGATAGTAGTCCCCCAAGGTGGACAGGATGGACGGCGAGGAATACTCTTTGTTGAAGGCTTCCAACGCCGCCACGGCCTCTTCCGGCCGGTCCAGCTGGCGGTAGATTTCGTAGCGCGTCTGGGTGACGGCCTCCGACGGACCATACTGGGTTTCAATTTCTTCCAGGGCCGACAGGGCCTTCTCCATGTCCCCCTGCCTAAGGTACAGGTTCAGCAGCTGATAACTAAGGCTTTCCTTCTCCGGGAAGTCCTTCACCAGCGCCTCATACATCTCTATGCCCAGTGGAATCTCCCCCTGGGAGAGATATAGCCCGGCCAGGGTGCGGCGGTACCAGTAATTGCCGCCGTCCAGCGCAATGGCCTCCTCCAGATGTTTCCGGGCCGAAGAAAAGTCCTGCAGCGCCGCCTCCGACAAGGCCAGGTAGTACCAGACTGCGTCGTCCTTGGGCGCTATGGCCGATAGCGTTTCCAGCCTGTCTTTGGCTTGTTTATACTCTCCGTTGCTGTATAAAGACACCGCGTCCACCAGGTAACTTTCCACCTGCTGGCCGAAGGAAAAAACGCATATATGGAAGAGCAGTAAGGTGACTGCCAGGAACTTCTTCATAATGACTGCAAAATTACACCTTTTGCGAAAAACATACAACATCCCTTCGCCGATTCTGTTTTTTTTGCGAAATTTGTGCTGAAAAAACAAAATCCGGACCACCCGTTGAAACGTTTTTGGCAAAACTTGCATCTTTATACTTGGACAAGGGTTGACGAATCCCCTGGCGGTTCGTCGTCCCCGGAACGTCTGGTACCCGCTTGCAAGGAGGGTGACAGGAAAGCGCAAAAACAGCTTTTCGACACCCTGGCGCCCAAAATGATGGCCCTCTGCCTGCGTTATATGGGAAACCGGGAAGACGCCGAGGATGTGCTTCAGGAAGGCTTCATCACCCTGTTCAAAAAGCTGGACAGCTATACCGGAGCCGGATCCTTTGAAGGCTGGGCCAGAAAGATCTTTGTCAATACTGCACTGATGCATCTCAGGAAAACGGACGCCCTGGGCCTGAGCGAAGACATCCAGGAAGCCCGCAGCCTGTTCACGGAAGAGGCCACCCCCATCCAGAAGATGGGATATGCCGACCTGATGCGCATGATAGGGGAATTGCCCCCGGATGCCAGAACCGTGTTCAATATGTATGTGCTGGAAGGTTATTCCCACAAGGAGATTGCCCAGGAGCTGGGTTGTACGGAAGCCACCTCACGGTCCAAATTGCAACGCGCCCGCATCAGGTTGCAGGAAATGATTAAAGAAAAACAATGAAAGAGAAGGATTTTGACATAGCCATAAGGGAAATTTTGCAGCAGGCCGAAGAGCCCGTATCGCCCCGTGTATGGGAAGGTGTGGAGGCCGGCTTGAACCGGCGCCGCCTCATCCCCGTATGGGCCTGGAGCCTCACCGGCATAGCAGCTGCTGCCATAGCGCTGGGCGTATTCCTGCATTCTTCCCACAAAGCAGAACATTCTAACCCCACTATATCTATTGTCGAGACACCGAAGGCAACTGTTTCCCAGGAGACGGCCCCAGAGCTCGAGGAGATTGCTCCCATCGAGGAACAAGTTGCCCGGGAAGTCTCGCGTCTCGCTTACGTGCCGGAACCCCTTCCTACGGAGGTTGTTCCGGCCGTAACTGCAGAGGGAATTCCCGTTCAGGAAGAAGAAACCCCCGCGGAAGCAGAAAAACGCGTCCTTGCATCGGTGCAGCCCGCTCCGCTGCCGGAATCGGCCGTTGAAGACCAGGATGCCCTTAACAAACTGGCCTATGCCGACAGGAAGCAGAAGGAGCCCCGCGGCTTCTCCTTCACCGCCGCCGGCCAGATGCAGAGCAATATCCGTGGTGAAGTGCCCGCCTCCAGAGCCTTCCGCACACCCGGAGGACCGCCCCTGCTGGCTCCGGTGGTGGATCACGGCATTTTCAACGAACAACCGGAAATCAACTTTAGCCTGCCCTTCTCCCTGGGCGTTGGTATCAAATACCATTTCAATTCCCGCCTGGCTCTGGGTACCGGCATTCGTTATACCTACATGAGCCGCACTTTCCTGGGAGACTACCGGGATGTGGACCAGAACATTCACATGGTCCAGACGGATATCGACAACCATCAGCACTGGCTGGGCGTACCGCTCAATCTCTATTTCAACATCATCGACAACGGCCGCTGGCGCCTGCACACCTTCCTGGGTGGCGCAGGGGAGTTTCTGGTGGACAACGACTACCTCATTCACGCCTCTCCCAACGACATCCACTATCACGAGCGCGGTAACCGCATCCAGTGGTCCGCCGCCGGCGGCATCGGCGTAGAGTACAAGCTCACGCCCACGGTGGGACTGTTCCTGGATCCCAGCATCCGCTACTATTTCGGCGCCGGAAACCAGCCGCGTTCCATCCGCACCATCCAGCCGCTCAGGATGGAAGTGGAGGCCGGCGTGCGCTTCAGCTTCGGAGCGCAGTAGTCCCACATCGGTTGAAACCGATAAAGATTCGTAAGAAACAGCTCAATCTGCCAACCGATTGGGCTGTTTCTTATTTTTCGTAGCTATCTTGGGCTCAAAATTTGGAAGCCTGATGCGTGCGAAATTTGCTTTGTTGCTGCTGCTCACGGCAGTTGTTTCCTGCCAGAAATCCCTCTTTTCCGGAACGCCCCGCTGGATGCGGATGCAGGACCGGCATGCCTATTTCTCAGAGGATGGAGACGAGGAAAAACCAGAAAAAGAAGAGGAAGCCGAGGCGCCGGCGGCCATCTATGTGAGCGGCCTTCGCTTCCCGGGCGGGGTGGCCTGGCGGAACGGGGATTATACCGGAGCCCGTCTGGTGCTCTGGAAAGACGGGGAAGAAGTGCTGGACCTTCCGGCGGGGCATTATCCCGAACCGGACCGGCACCGTATCCGGGACGGTCATCTCTGGTGGGACGATTCGGACGGAAGCACCACTTTTGTTTACCGGGATGGGGAAGAGATGCTGCATTATCCGGGAGATGAGATTCTGAGGGGTTTGCTGGTGGTGGACGGGCACATCCACACCCTGGGCCAGCGAGCGGGAAGCGGCGGTTTCTCCTACCGGGTGGACGGGGAGGAAGTGTTTTCCCATCCATCGGCCCAGGTGCTGGGTTCCTTTGATGACAGGGAATGGGAAGGTGGTGCCTTGATGCGGTACGGGGACGAGGTCTGTTACTGCTTTACCCTTCCCGTCCGGCTGGGGGACGATATCTCGGCAGAGTATCATGTAATGAAAGGGGAACAGCTGCTGAAGCGGTTTCCTGCGGGCACGGCGGAGAAACTCTTTGACCTCCGGGTGCTGGACGGCAGTATATACCGGAGTCAGTTGAGCGGCCTGAAAAGCGGCTCATTGACCCTGTTTAAAGACGATGTAGGCCAGTCTCTGGGGATAAAGGACGGTGTCACCGTGCACCTCTGCCGACTGGTGCCCTTCCAGACAGGGATGCTGGTAAAGGGTTACAGCACACAAAGCGGAACGAAAAGCTACACCTATTGGCTCCGGGGCGGGAACGGTCCCATGCAGGAATGGGACAGCCCGCTGGCGGTGGCCGATCTGTACGTGGACAATCCGGACCGGTCGGCCATCTATCTGGAAGGAGGGCGGGTGCAGGAAATCCGGGACGGGAAAAAAAACCTGACGATAACGCCGGGCCGATACCTCCTTTATACGCCGGCCTGCACCGCCCTCGTGGATGGAAGCCTGTATGCCGCCCTGAGCGATGCCAACGGGAATTCGCACCTGGTCCTGCAGGATGGCCAGTTCCAGTCTTACAACTTCAACGGCTGTCTTACCGGTATCCGCATCGAATAATTTACTATCTTTGCGGATATGATAACGTATCCGAACGTAAAGCTGAACCTGGGCCTGAACGTGCTGCGCAAGCGGGCCGATGGATTCCACGACCTGGAAACCGTCTTTGTCCCCTATCCCCTCATCCACGATGTGCTGGAAATTGTGACCGGAGACGACTATAGCCGTACCCTGATGGGGCTGCAGGAGCGCTACGGCGCCCTTTACCAGGCTATTTCGCCGGACGGGAAGCTGATGATTACCATCGCCCGGGCCGAAGGCGTGGACTGGGACCCGCTGAAAGACCTCACCTCCAGGGCCTACTTCCTGCTGGCGCAGGATTACAAGCTTCCGCCCATGAAAATCTTCCTGGAAAAGCTTTCCCCGGTAGGGGCCGGCCTGGGCGGAGGATCGGCCGATGCCGCCTTTTCACTAAGGATGATGGCCCAGCTGGGCGGGCTTAGCCTTTCGGACGAAGTGCTGGCCGCCTACGCCGCCCGCCTGGGCAGCGACTGCGCTTTCTTCATCTACAACCGACCCATGTTCGGCAGCGGACGCGGCGAGGTGCTGGAGCCCATAGACCTGGACCTCTCCGGCTTGCAGTTCCAGGTGTACATCCCCGAAGGTGTGTCCGTTTCCACGGCCGATGCCTACAGGGGTATTGTGCCGCATCTTCCCGCCAAACCGCTGCGGGAAGTGCTGCGGCAGGATATCGGCACCTGGAAAGAGGAACTGAAGAACGATTTCGAGGAAACGGTTTTCGCCAAGTATCCTTCCCTGGCCCCGGTGAAAGAAATGCTCTATAAGCAGGGCGCCGTCTATGCTGCCATGTCCGGCAGCGGATCGGCTTTTTTCCAAATCAAAAAGAATTAACGGAAATCGGTTGAAATAATTCCGAAAATTTATACGTTTCAACCGATGAGTTTGCCGGGATTGTTGTAGCTTGCGGGCAAAAAGTTACGACCATGCTGGTATATATTCACGGAGCCAAATGTGTGGGCATAGAGGCCGTGCCCATAGTGATTGAGGTGGAAATCGGCCTGGGCATCGGGATTCATCTGGTGGGGCTGGCCGATGCCGCCGTCAAGGAAAGCCTGCTCCGGACAGTGACCGCCCTGCAGGCCCGGGGCTTCCACATTCCCGGAAAAAAGATTGTAATTAACCTGGCCCCGGCCGATATGCACAAGCAGGGCAGCGGGTACGATGTGCCTATCGCCCTGGGAATCATTGCGGCATCGGGACAAAGGGAGCTTCCCGGGCTCGGGAAATACCTGATTATGGGTGAATTGGGCCTGGATGGCGGCATCCGTCCCGTGAGTGGTATCCTGCCCATGGTGGAACTGGCCCGGCGGAGCAGTTTCCGGGGATGCATCCTGCCGGAAGCATCGGCCCTGGAGGCGGTGGATTACGACGATACGCAAATCTTCGGGGTGCGGACGCTGGACGAGGTGCTCCGGATCCTGGAGGAGAAGGAAGACCCGTCGGACCTGTTGATCTGGAATTCGGAACTGTACCGGCAGGCACAGGCGGCAGCCAGCGGGTCCAGGGTTCGGTCTTATATGGATTTTGCCGATATCATCGGCCAGGAAGGGGCCAAGCGGGGACTGGAAATTGCCTGTGCAGGCCATCATAATGCCATTTTGATTGGTGCTCCGGGAGCCGGGAAGAGTTCCCTGGCCAAGGCGCTGGCCGGAATCCTGCCGCCCATGAGCCTGGAGGAAAGCGCCATCACGTCCAAGATCTATTCGGTGGCGGGGAAGAGTGCCGGCGGAGTGGGGCTCATGCGGGAGCGGCCCTTCCGGGCGCCGCACATATCGGCCTCCAAGGCTGCCCTGCTGGGCGGAGGCAGCGGAGAAAACATCCTGCCCGGGGAGGTGAGCCTGGCCACGGGCGGAGTGCTTTTTCTGGACGAATTCTGTGAGGCGCCGAAGTCCACGCTGGAGAGCTTGCGGGCGCCGCTGGAAGACAGGAAAGTAACCATTTCCCGCCTTAAAGCCAAAATTGAATACCCGGCCTCCTTCATGCTCATAGCGGCCTCCAATCCCTGCCCCTGCGGCTATTACGGCGAGGGAGACCGCTGTACTTGCACCGTCGGTCAGAGGGCCGGCTATTTGGCCAAGCTTTCAGGCCCCGTAATGGATAGAATTGATATTCAGCTACTTGTGCATCCAGTAGAAACCTCCGCTTTGGTGCGGGGCGGGAAGGCCGAACCCTCGGCCGCCGTCGCGGCGCGCGTTCTCAAGGCCCGGGAAATCCAGCGGGAACGCTTCCAGGGCAGCGGCATCTTCACCAATTCGGAAATGAGTTCCCGACAGCTGGAACGCTTCTGTCCTTTAAGCGAAGCCTGCAAGGACCTGTTGGAACATCTAATTGAACGGCTGGGCCTGAGTGCCCGCGCCTACACCCGCATCATCAAAATAGCCCGCACCATTGCCGATCTTGCCGGAGAACGCGACATCCAACCAGCCCATCTGTCCGAAGCCGCCAGCTACCGCTTCCTGGACCGCCGGAATTTCCTGGATTTGTAGAGCAACTTTTTTATATCACAAATTAGTGCTATATTTGCCATGAAATGGAATGAACTTGAAAGGCTGGCCAGAAAAAATGGTTGGTACAAATACAGGTCAGGAGCCAGGCACGATATCTACAGACATCCGGAAAAAGACTTTGAAATTCAGTTGGAACGACATCAAAGTCAGGAGGTTCGGCCCAGGCTGCTGGTAAAATTACTAAAGGCTATAACGGAATAAAGATGGGTAAGATTCTTGTTATCATTGAAAAGGACCGGAACGGGTTTGGTGCTTTTTCGGAAAATACAAAGGCAACAATTATCGGCGAAGGAAAGACAGCTGCAGAAGCTAAAAATGATTTCCTTAATTCGTTTAAGGAAGTTATAGAATCCTATGCCTTTCCTGCCGATATTCCTCAAGAACTCAGGAATCCGCAATTCGAATACAAATACGATATCTCTGCTTTTTTTGATATGTTTGAATTCCTGAATATATCCAAATTTGCCAAAAGGACGGGAATCAACCCTTCCCTGATGCGCCACTATAAACGGGGTGACACATACATTTCAGACGCCCAGGCCCACAAAATTGAATCCTGTATTCACGAAATTGCCCTGGAACTCTTGCAAGTCTCCCTATAATTCTGGATTAGTAGTATCTTTGCAGCATGAAAACAATCATTCAAATAGCATCGTTGGAAGACCTGGAGCGGGCTGCCAAGGAGTTTCTGGAGGCCATTGGAAACAACACGCTCATAGCGTTTTACGCGCCGATGGGGGCTGGGAAAACCACCTTTATCACGGCCGTGTGCAAGGCGCTGGGAGTGCAGGAAGATGCCGTGAGTTCCCCCACCTTCGCCATTGTGAACGAATACCGGGGCGGCAAGGGCCAGCCCATTTTCCACTTCGACTTCTACCGGATAGAGAACCCGGCCGAAGCCCTGGACATCGGCCTTTACGACTATCTGGATTCCGGCTGCCTGTGCCTCATGGAATGGCCGGAAAACATTGAAGGCCTCTTGCCGGAAGAGACCCTCAAAGTAAGTATTTTAGTGGCTCCGGACGCTTCCCGTGCGCTGGAGTGGGAAGCCTAAAGCTGCCGGGACATCACGGAAAGCCGGATCTTATAATTCTCCTTCAACAACTCCACCGCCTCGTCAAATGACATATTTTCGTCACCGTTGATGATGCGGCCTCCGTTCTGGGAGGCGTCATCGGCCGGATTCCAGAGGCGGAAATTGTACTTGGCACTCTCCGAAAGCAGCAGCCTCAGGGATTCCATATAATCCGGAATGGTTTCCAGCTGCGGCAGCAGTTCCAGATAGCGCTTCTTCACCTTTTCGGCAAAGGCGGGGTCCTGAAACAGGCGGGCATACCAGATGGCGTCCCGGTTGATTAGTCCAGTCTTGCCCTGCGGGGAAGTCCTGTAGGAAAGGACGCCCCAGTCAAAGTCCCAGCAAGGGCCGGCCACCAGCTTTCCTCCCCGGTCTTTGTGCATGTAGACGCTGCCCGGATTCCCCAGTTCATGGTTTCCCATCACCTCGAACACAATCCAGTAGTCCACAAAAGAATCCACATTCATGTACTTGGCATAGCCTTTTTCTGGGTCCTTGAAATCCGGCCCGTACAAGGCTTCGGCCGTATCGTGGATGTAATTCCGGATATAGGCCTGCTGGGCCGTGGTGAGGTCTTCCGGGTCCGGATACTTGATGCCGAAGGGGATTCCGCCGCTCATCTGGACACAGCGTCCGTGACCGTCCATCCACTGCACCTCGTTGTCGTAATGGAAATCGCACTCCAGCAGATAACCGCCCGTGACGGCGTCTCCGGTATTGTCTTCGGCCGTCATCTCCGTAACATTCACCCGGTTCTCGTCCACCCGCACCTGTTCAATCAGGAGGTAGGTTCCCCGATGCAGACCGTTCAGCACCAGTTCCACCGGCTGGCAGCGCGGCGTCCAGTCCAGTCCGGTGAGGGAGGCCACTTTCATGGAAACCATATTCCGCATCAGCGTCCGGTCCATGAAGTTGGCCAGCAGGATCCAGCGCTTGTGCTTGGGCATCCCCAACACTTTCTGTTTTTTGTCCAGCTTTATCAGATAGGGCTTCTTGGGCCAGGTCCAGGTGGTATTGCCCCGCCCCCGGACCTGACAGTCTACCTGCTCCAAATCCAGGGAACCATCGGAGAGTTCCACACGCAGCGAAGCCGATAAGTAATCTTCCTTGGAAGTGACGGCAACGCCGTTTTCCGTGTCTAAGTAAAGGGTGGGAAGCCCCGTATCCGGAGCCGGCTTGACAGGGGAAGGCTTTTGGCGGCGTACCGTAATAGCCGGGGAAAAGACAAAGACATCTCCTTTTTCCCGGACACCCAGTTTCACCGAATGCTCGTAAACTTCTTCCACGCCATTATCTGATAGGACGGCGGCATACAGGCCCTCTCCGGCATAATGGACCACGCTCAGCGAAAAGTTCGCCGAAGAAGGATACAAGGTAACATCCTGCGTGGGATCGAAGGCAAAATCCTTATCCTCCACGGAAAAAAGGATTTCCGCCGAACCGCTCTCTGTCAGATCGACGGTTTGGGACTGCACCAGGACCGAGCGTAGTACCGCTTGGGACTCCGGCTGCTTCTCACAGGCGAGTAAAGCCAGGAACAATACCCCTCCAAGTGCTGTTTCATGAAAAAGCCTCATCGCTATTCCTCCCAAAAGATGGACTGGATGGCCTTGGCGGGCACCTTGCAGGACAAAGAAGATTTGCCCGTTATGAAATTCACCAGCACCTCGGAAGAGCCTTCGTTCAGCAGCAGCAAAGCCTGGGAACCGTCAGGGTTCCGGTACCACTGATAGGTGAGTCCGGCGGTTTCATAGCCCTTGGTGCCCAGTCTTACAGCACCCGGCTGAAGCACCTTGGAGGCCTGTGCCACGTTGTAATAATGGGAATTGCGCACCAGGGACTTGTGGTCTTTCGTGGACAAGGTAACTGCGCCGAAACAAGTGCTGCAGCCGCCCGGACGGAAGGGTTTCCGCTCGTCGTCCAGCATCAGGTTCCACAGCGTCACGCCCTTGCCGCCCCGGGCCAGGGTACCCAGGAAAATATCCCGGAAATCGTTAATCAGGCAGGCATCAAAGGAATAGTTCCAAGTGCCGATGGAAGCCTCCGTAAAGAAGATTTCCTTGTCCGGGAAACGGCTGCGGATCCGGTCCAGCGTGCTCACGTTTCCCCCGTAATTGTGCCAGGCCGATCCGGCCACATACCGGGCGACTTCGGCATCCTCCAGGATACGGATGGGATAATCCTGCTGGGAGGCGATGCCGTCAAAATTGTAGTTGTGGTCGTAAATCAGGATCTTGGTCTTGAGACCGGCAGCCTGGAAAGCCGGTCCCACCGCCTGTTTGATAAAATCCCGCTGGTCTTCCCAGGGCATATACAGGGACATGGAATTGCCCCGGTTCAACGGCTCATTCTGCAGGGTAACGGCATAGATGGGGTAGCCCCGACGCTCCATTTCCCGGATCCACCGCACGAAATAATCGGCATAATCCTTATAATACTCCGGGTTCAGGCGCCCGCCGGTCCAACTGTCGTATCCGGCCTTCCCATTCTCCGTCATCTTCATCCACTTGGGACAACTCCAGGGCGAGCCGATAATCTTTACGGATGGATTGATGCGGAAGATTTCGTCCAGGATGGGAAACAGGTATTCCTCGTCCAGAGGATGGACATCGAAGTTCTCCATGCCCTTGCGGTCGCACCAGGTGAATTCGTCCATGGAGAAGTCGGAACCGCCGATGCAAACCCGGATAAGCGAAGAACCCAGCCCTTCTTCCCGGCTGAAAACCTCCCTGAGAAAAGCCGTACGCTCCGCTTCCGGCATAATCAGCAGGTTGAAGCAACTGGCCTGGGTGATGGCCAGGCCGAAGCCGTCCACTTCTTGGAAAGTCTCGCCCGTGAGTTCCACTTTATAGAAAAGGGCATCTTCGGGCTTGCCCAGGACCAGTTGGCTTTCCGTCATCCTTTCCCCGGCCACGGAGGTAGTATAGACGGTGGCCGATGGTCCGGTAACCACCTCCGGGTCTCCGGACGGGTCATCGGCTTTAACCTGACACGAAAGCAACGCCATCGAAGTGGCCAGGGCAAGGAAACGGACGCCAAACATTTCTATTGGACTTTAAAGGATACGGGTTCTCCGGATGCGCTGTCTCCGGCCACCCATAGCCGGAATTCACCGGGTTCCACCTTCTTCACGCCGTCCAGGCCCACAAAGGAGAGGTCGGAAACGGGAATCTGCACCTGCAGGTTGCGGCTTTCTCCGGCTTTCAGGCTCACGCGCTGGAAATGCTTGAGTTCCTTTACCGGGCGGGTGACGGAGCCAACCAGGTCACGCACATAGACCTGCACGACTTCCGTACCTTCACAGGAGCCGGTATTGGCCAACGTGAAGGAAACTGTGATGGTTTCATCCACACCATAGTTTTCCTTGTCCAGGCCGATGCCGGAATAGGCAAAACTGGTATAACTGAGACCATAGCCGAAGGGGAAGAGCGGATAGGCGCCGTAGTCCAGGTAATAGGACGTGTTGCCCAGGGAGGTCTGCCCGGCTTCGGCGGGAATGTCGTCCAGGAGGGTTTCGTTGTTGTAGGGCCGTCCGGTCATGTTGTGGCTATAGTAGAGCGGAGCCTGCCCCACCGTCCGGAGAAAGGTAATGGGCGTTTTTCCGGAAGGATTGACATAGCCGAAAATCAGGTTTGCCAGGGCAGGGCCACCCATAGTTCCGGGATGGAAGGAATACAGCAAGGCATCGCAATTGGGAAGGTCCCGCTCGATGGTTAAAGGCCGTCCGGCCATCACGGTTGCCACTACCGGTTTTCCGGCCGATTTAAGCGCTGCCAGCAGTTCACTCTGGGAGCCCTTCAGGTTCAGGTCGGCCAGGGAATGGGCCTCGCCGGAAAGGATGGCTTCCTCACCCAGGAATACCAGCACCACATCGGCCCGGCGGGCGGCGGCCACCACCTCGTCGAAACGCTCCCGCTTTTCACGGCTGTAGGTAAGGCCCGGTACATAAGTAATCTTGCCCGGGAAACGTTCCTGCAGGGCGGCCAGCGGCGTAATGGTATGGCTCTTTTCGCCGTCGAAGGCCCAGGTGCCCAGCTGGTCGTGGGGAGCATCGGCCATCGGCCCGGTCACCAGGATGTTCCGCACCGAAGCGCGGTCCAGCGGCAGCACGCCGTCGTTTTTCAGCAGGACGGCCGATTCTTCGGCGGTCTTCAGGGCAGCTGCCAGGTGCGCCGGAGCGTACTGGACAGCCTTCCCGGCCTCCACATCCACGTAAGGGTTTTCGAACAGGCCCAGCATGATTTTAACACGCAGGATGTTGCGCACAGCCTGATCAATGGCAGATTCCTTTACGGCACCGCTCCTCACCAGTTCTTCCAGGTGGGAAAGGAAACCGTAAGTCATCATATCCATATCCACGCCGGCCTTGAGGGCTTTTTCGGCCACATCTTTGCGGTCTACGCCAAAACCGTGGTTGATCATTTCACCCATGGAATTCCAGTCGGTGACCACCAGGCCGTCGAAGCCCCACTCGCCGCGGAGAACATCCTTCACCACAAAGGTATTACCTGTGGAAGGAACACCGTCGTTATCGTTGAAGGAGGTCATCAGGGTCATGGCGCCGGCCTTCACAGCAGCCTCGAAGGGCGGCAGATAGACATTCCTGAGCTGCCGTTCGGTAAGGAAGGTGCTGTTGTAGTCGCGGCCTCCTTCGGCGGCGCCATAGCCCACGAAATGCTTGATGCAGGCGGCCATGGAAGTGGCATCGGCCGTGCGGCCCTGATAACCGTACACCATGGCTTCAGCCATCCGGGCATCCAGCCAGGTGTCTTCACCGCTGCCTTCCGCTATCCGGCCCCAGCGCGGGTCGCGGGCAATGTCCAGCATGGGCGAGAAGGTCCAGCGAACCCCCTGCCCGGTAGCCTCCACGGCTGCAATGCGCGCGCCTTCCTCGGCCAAAGCGGGGTCGAAGGTGGCGGCGATGCCCAGCGGAATGGGAAATACCGTGTGGAAGCCGTGAATCACATCGCGGCCCACCAGCAGCGGAATGCCCAGGCGGGACTCTTCCACGCAGATGCGCTGGAACTCATTGATTTTCACGGGATCCACTTCGTTCAGTATGGAGCCTATCTGGCCCTGGCGCAAGGCTTCGGCATAATTGGACACCTCTCCGCCGGCAGATACCTGATTCATCTGGCCGATCTTCTCGGCAAGCGTCATCTGCGAAAGAAGCTGCTCCACGCGGCGTTCCACATCGGCGGAGGCTCCTATGGTGGAGACTTTCCGCTCCGTGCAGGAGAGGGACGCCACCAACAGGGACGCCAGGAATAGGTTGCGGATTATCTTCATTTTTTACTTTTTCTTAAAGACTCGGACATAGTCCACTTCATAGGTGGCCGGAAGGGATGCCAAGTCCGTTTCGCCTCCCATATTTCCACCCCAAGCCATGTTGAACTTCAGGTAGAACGGAGCGTCAAACGGCCAGGAGTCATAGCCTTTCCCCTCATTCTTGAAAGTCAAGTGCAGCTTTCCATCCACATAGAATTTCATAAACTCCTCAGTCCACTCAAGGGCATACACATGGAACTCGGTTGCAGCCTGGGGAACAGGCTGGACATGGGTCTTCTGCGTTCCCTTCGGCCAGTTGTAGGCATTGCAGTGGATACTGGACGAACTCTTGTCCTTGCCCTGGGTGCTGATGGCATACTCCATAATGTCGATCTCGCCATCACCGGGCCAGGTCTTGTAATTCTGCGGCATCATCCAGAAAGCCGGCCAGCTACCCTTCACGTCGGACACCTTGAGACGGGCCTCGAACCAGCCGTATTGCCAATAGCGCTTGGAATTCATACGGATTGAATAGACCGTCGTCCCGATTCTCTTCGCTTGGATCTTCAGGGATCCATCGGAGATGAAGGCCAGTTTTTCACCGTCCTTGGAGCCGCCCACATAGACCTGCTCCTCATTGTTTCCCCAGCCACCGCCGCCGGTTTCATACCACCAGTCGGCGGATGAAGGCATTCCGTCTGTCTCAAACTCTTCGTTCCAGTCCAGCTCATAGCCTTCCGGAATTACCATCGGCGGAGCGGGTTTGGGCAGGTCTTCTTCATTAAGGTTTTGCCGGATAGGTACTTCCAGCGTTTTGGAGCCATAGCGGAAGGTTAGGATGGTTTCCCGTATTTCGCCGGTCCGGTTGGGCTGCAGCGCCACTTTCACGGACGACGTACCCTTTACGCCGCCGGAAGGGGAAACTGTGCACCATTCCTTACTGGCCGATGAAACGCCCCAGTCGCCGCTGGCGGTAACGGAAAGGGTTTCCGTTACGGCATCCCAGCCTGCGTTCAGCGAGGCGGGAGCCACGCTCAGGGTTGTTTCATCCTGCGAATCTACGGGTTTACCTTCGCAAGCGGAGGTAAAAAGGGTTGCCGCACAAAGCAGCAGCAACCCTTTTATGCGAACTAACCACCTCATCTAGTTTTCTTCCATGAATATGATTTCACTCGCTTCAATAACCGAGCCGATGGGGCTGCGGCCGAAGTCGAAGATAATCATTACATTGTCACCGGATACGGCCTGCTGGAGACCGTGCTTCACATAGAGCAGGGTTTCACCCGCCTCCAGTTTCACCTGGCCGTCATAGAAGAAGGAATGGATGTCATTGTCCTCCTCGGGATCGTTGGTGAGCTTGATGGTCACGGTCATATCTTCGGTAGCCGTAAGCTTCACGCTGAAGGCATAAGTCTTGTCGGCCGAAGAGGCAATGTGGCTCTTGAGCTTGGTCTGGCCCATCCACTCGCTGCCGCCCACACCTTCCGGGATGGTTACCCTGATACCATTGCCGACAGTGACTTCGTATTCCGGAGTAATACCACCGCTCCAGTCGCCCGGAGAGTACCAGGTCTCGACCTCCAGGTTGGCACCCAGCCAGAGGTTGCCTTCCTGATGCTCCTGGAAGAGGATGTCCTTGGCTTCGATGGTGGAACCGATGGGGCTGCGGCCGAAGTCGAAGATAAGCATCACATTGTCTCCCTCGACGGCTTGCGTGAGATTGCTCTTACGGTACACCAGCGGTTCACCGGCCGTGAGCTTCACCTGCCCGTCATAGAAGAAGGAATGGATGTCATTGTCTTCTTCGGGATCGTTGGTGAGCTTGATGGTAACGGTCATGTCTTCATCGGCAAGGAGAGTGACGCTGAAGTCATAGCTCTTGCCGGCCTGTGTGGCAACGTGGCTCTTGAGCTTGGTCTGGCCCATCCATTCGCTGCCGCCCACACCTTCCGGGATGGTTACCCTGATACCATTGCCAACGGTGACTTCGTATTCCGGAGTGATACCACCGGACCAGTCGCCGGGAGAATACCAAGTCTCCACTTCCATGTTGGCGGTCTTCCAGAGGTTGCCCTCGCCGTTCACGTCGTAGTTGGTGGGATCCAGCGGCTCCACGGTGGGTTCGGGTTCCGGAGGAGTCACCTGTCCGTCCTTGGGACGATAGATGAACTGCCAGGAAATGCCCTCGAAATTGGCCACCAGGAAGAGCTTGTTGGGCGTGAGTTCCTTGATGTACAGACGGTTGGTCTCACTGAGCACCTGCGGCTTGGCAATGTATCCGTACAGCACGCCTGCGGGAAGTTCGATATAATCACCCAGATCGTCGCTGCCCAGCACATAATTGGACTCCATCACCTCGGCCGGAGCGTCATAGTCGGTGCTGCCGTCGCCGGAGTAGTAGCCGTCCGGACGCCAGCCGGATTCCCAGTTGCAATAGACCATGCCGTCGGCACCCGGGTTGAACACATATTTGCCGTTGGCGAAGAAGGTAATCTCGTCGTCGGTCACGCCGAAAGCGTCCTTGTCATGCGGGTTGGCGCTCCACCAGCCGCCGGAGCTGCCGAAGTCGGGACCGCAGCCCATGTAGCCGGCAGTTTCGTTGTCCGGCACCCAGGTCTTGCTCTCCAGGCCGAAGAGCGGATCGGCCTCACCCGCCACGGAACCCTTGGGCACGAATTCGTAGTACCAGGAAATACCGTCGGTGTTGTTGGGCGTGTACACGGTGGACATCAGCTGCAGCTTCTTCTTCATGGAAGCGGTCTTGCTTTCCATCACCAGGAAGCGGGGCTCCTCCACAGCGCTCTTGTGCGGTACATAGGAGAGGATGCTGCCCGGATCCAGTACCAGGTAGATTTCCTCGATACCGGCATCATTCCAGTTGTTCTCGAAGGTATATCTGTGCGTGGATTTCTCTACCGGGAACAAGTAGTCCTCACCGGTATTGTATTCACTCATGTATTCGGAACCGGTATTGGCATAAGCCTTTCCGTCACCGGGATCAAAGGTATAGTTGCCCTCGGCGTCGAAGGTCATTACGTCGTCATAAAGGAAGCCTTTCTTGCCGTTGGCCCCACACTGCCACCATGCCAAAGGGTCCCCGACGGGGCCGCAGCCGAAGTGGCCGTCCTCGGTGCTGTTCCACACCCAGTCCTGGGATTCGCTGTTGGAAACGGCGCGGATGTAGGGAGTGGGGTCGAACGGGTCACGATAGGTGTTTTCCATAGTGAAGGTCTTTACCAGGGACCCCTGGGTGAGACCATTGGCGTTGTAGGCCTTTACCTCCACGGTGTATTCACCGGCATCGCGGAAACGGAGCTTAACGCCGTTTTCGGTATAGGAATAGCGCTTGGACGCCTTTCCGTCAATCTTCTGGTCCCCGAAAATCCACACCGGGACCACACCCTTGTTGTTCATAACAAAGGTTACGTAGTTGGTCGCCTGATCCACCGTTATGGTGACATCCAGGTTCGAAGCCTGCGGCAGGTTGCCGGACTTGAGCTCGGGATACTCAGGGGTACAAGCGGCAGCAGAAACAGCCAGCGCCGCCATGGCGATATATTGCCAGATTGTTTTCATGATTGCCTGGTATTAATAGTTGTTCTGCTGAAGGGCCGGATCCTTGTCAATCTCGGACTGGGGGATGGGCCAGTACTTCTTGTTTTCGGTCCAGTCGTTCGTGCGGTATTCGTGGTTGGCGGCCTTCAGGACGGAAGCGGCCAAACCGCTGCGGACCAGATCCCAATAGCGCTTGCCCTCACCCACAAATTCCTTGTGGCGCTCCTGGATAATGTCTTCGCGGGAAACGCCGGTGTCATGGCAGTTGGCCCGGTCGCGCACCTGCTTCAGGTAGGCGCTGCCATCCTGTCCCAGCAGGACGGAGAGTTCGGCGGCGTTCAGCAGGGTCTCGGCATAGCGGTAAATACGCTCGTTGTTGCAGTAATTGACATTGTCGGAGGCCAGGTAACCGTGGTTGCCGCCTTCACGGGCAATGTACTTGCGGTTCCAATAGCCGGTATCCTGCCAACGGGGCGTATATTCGGCACCGGGGTGGGATTCGGCATATTTGGCGAAGTTCAGGATGCCGCCATCCTTGCGGATATCGTCGTCATCGTACATGTCATAGGCGCTCTTGGCAATGGTGCCGAAGCCCCAGCCTTCGTGATAGTCGGGAACATTCTTCGGAGCGGGAATGCCGGTGAGGATGGAGTTCACCTGACCGCCGGCGGCGATGGAATTGCCCCAGTCGCGGATACCGCCTTCCGACATATAATTGATTTCCCAGATGGATTCGGAACCCCATTCACCGGATTCTTCCCAGATGCCGGCGAAATCGGCCACCAGGGCATACTGACCGGAACTGATGATTTCCTTCATGTAGTTGAGCGCCGTCTGGTAGCGGGACTGGTCGTTCTGGTACATCACGGCCTCGGCATAGAGCATATAGGCCATGGCCAGGGTGACGCGGCCTTCGTTTCCGCCGGAAGCCTTCATGGGAAGGACATTCAGGGCGATGGCGTCTTCGATGAGCTTGATAAAGCGGGCATAGACATCGTCGTGGCCCAGCTGCTCGGCATAATAGGGGGCCTCCAGGAGTTCCTCCCAGTAAGGGATGTTGCCCCAGAGCTTCCAGAGCATATTGTAATAATAGGCCATCAGCACCTTGGCTTCCGCCACATAGAGGTTCTTGGTCTTCTCGTCAACACCTTCGGCCCCGTCGATATACTTGATCAGGGTAGCCGCGCGGTTGATGCCGGAATAGTTCACCGTCCAGAACTGGTTGCAGACGTCTGTGGGAGTAGCGGTATAATAGTGCGTCTTCACGATAAGGGGCTGGTCGCCTTCATTGGAGCCGCCGGCGTACACATCGTCACCCATCACGTCGAAGATAAGGTGAAGGTTGTCATACTGGCCGAATGCGTAGTCATACCACTCCAGCGGGTCGTAAGCAGCCACCAGGCACTGGAAGAGACGCTCCGGTGTATTGAAATACTCGTCAAGCGGTTCGGAACTGTTGTGCCGGGGATTGATGAAATCCTTGGAGCAGGCAGTCAGCAGAACGGCCAAGGAAGTGAGTGCGATAAATATCTTTTTCATATCCGAAGTCTGTTAGAAAGTTAAGTTGATACCAAAGGTGACGGTACGGTTCTGGGGATAGACACCGCGGTCTACGCCCACTTCCCGGAATCCGCCGGAAACTTCCGGATCGCAACCGGTATACTTGGTGAGGGTAAAGGCGTTCTCCACCTGGACATACAGGCGCAGGCGGGAGATGAAGGCCTTCTGCGTAAGTGTTCCGGGCAGGGTATAACCCAGCTGAATGTTACGGGCACGCAGGAAGGAAGCGTCTTCCATCCAGTAGTCGGACATGCGATAGTTCTCGTTGGCCGAATCAAAGGCGAAGCGGGGATACTCGTTGGTGGAGCCTTCACCGGTCCAGCGGTTGAGGATGCTCTTGGGGAGATTGATGTAGTACAGGTCCGTACGGCGGGTGACATTGAGCGTCTGGGCGCCCAGCTGACCCTGGAGGAGCATGCTGAAGTCGAAGCCCTTCCAGTCCATGGTGAGGGTGAAGCCATACGTCCAGTCGGGAATACCCTTGCCCAGTTTGGTACGGTCGGCATCGGTGATGGAGCCGTCACCGTTCACATCCACCCAGCGGAAATCGCCGGGCTGGGCGTTGGGCTGGATCAGGTTGCCATCGGCATTCACATAGGCATTCACCTCGTCCCAGTTCTGGAACACGCCATTGGTCTTCCATCCCCAGAAGTACGGGAATACTTCTCCCACGTCTCCGCGGGTGAGGGTGCCGATCTTGTGGCTGGCGGTGGTGATATAAGTGGCATCATCGGCCAGTTTGGTGAGCTTGTTCCGGTTGTAGGAGGCGTTGAACTTGATTCCATAATTGAAATCGCCGATAAAGCTGCGCCAGCCCAGGTCGAACTCCACGCCGGTATTGCGCATGGTACCTACGTTGCCGGTAGGGGCGGAATCGCCCGCATAGGTGGGAACCTGCATTTCCATCAGCATGCCGGAAGCATCCTTGATATAGTAGTCCACCGTTGCCGTGAGTTTATTGCCCCACAGGCCCAGATCCAAGCCCAGGTCGGTCTGGATGGACTCTTCCCATTTGGCGTTCGGGTTGGCGAGGCCGGAAGCCTTCACACCGGTGTTCACGCTCTCCGTTCCGTTGGCACCGGAACCAAAGATGTAGTTGTTGCCGGACTGGGCATAGACCGCATAGAGGAAGTCGGCCAGGTTGTCCTTACCGTTGATACCCCAGGACGCACGCAGTTTGGCGATGGAGATAAGGGTGTTGTTTTTCAGGAAATTCTCGTTCTTCAGGTTCCAGCCCGCGGAAACGGACGGGAAGGTACCCCATTTGTTGTTGGGGCCGAAGTGGGAGGAAGCGTCGCGGCGGAGGGTAAGCTGAGCCATGAAACGCTCGTCGAAGTTATAACTCACGCGGCCGAAGTAGGAAAGGATGCTGTAAGGGATGGAATTCCATCGGCCCCAACCGTTGCGGTCACCGTCGGTCTGCAGGCCCAGGGTGTTGTCCACGCTGATCTTCCAGGGGTCGTCCGGATACATCAGGCCGCGGGCGGAAGCTCCCAGATAGGAAGAAGAGGACATATAGGCCGACTGGCCCAGTACCACATTCAGGGTATGACGGCCGAAGGTCTTGTCATAGACAAGGGTATTTTCCACCTGATAGCTGTAGTAGCGGTTCATGGTCTGGCTGGCAGAGGAACCATAGTTGATCTTATCGACGGTGGAGGCGTTGCCCTTGGCGTCGTAAGTAGTAGTGGAGGTAACGCTGTCCAGGCTATAGCTCTTGGAGGTGAGGAAATACTGCTCCGTGTAGCTGTGGCCATAGACATAAGAGAGGTCCAGGGTAATGGAATTGCGGAACTTCAGACCGTCGAAGAGCTGGAGCTCGGTATTCAGGCCTGCCACAATCTTATCCGTGCTGGTGTAAGCGTGGGGACGGTCCAGCATGGCGATGGGGTTGGCCTGCTCGTTGTAGGTACCGCCGTCGGCGATGAAGTAGGCTACACCCTCGGAATTGCGGATGATATAAGGATATCCGGCAGGATAGAGCGACTTGTAGCGTTCTTCCTCGGCGGCATCGGCATAGATGGGATCCAGCGGGGACATGCCCAGGGCGGAGCCCAGCGGGGAGCCGTATTCAGAGTTGGCGGATATGCCGGCGCTCTTGATGTGGGCGAAGGAAATCTGGTTGGTGAAAGTGAGCTTGTTCAGCCAGTTCCGCTTGTCGGAAGCGTCGAACAGGGTTACGCCCACATTCTCGCGCAGGGTCATCCTGTCGTAGTAGGACTGGTCGAAACGGCCGCCGATGGTACCCTTGGAAGAAAGGTAACCGCCGGAGATGCTGTAGTTGATCTTGTTGTTTCCGCCGGAAATATTCACGTCGTGCTTGACGATGGGGGCGTTCTTGTCGAAGATGGCATCCACCCAGTCGGTGCCCTTGCCCAGCGAATACGGGTCGTCATAAATGGGAGCGTTGCCGGCGTTGAGCATACCTTCATTCATCATAATGGCATACTCGGTGGCATTCAGGACGGCGGGTTTGCGCCAGGGGTTCTGGATACCATAGGAGAAATCGTAATTGACTACGGTCTTTCCCTCTTTGCCGGACTTGGTGGTGACCAGGATAACACCGTCGGAAGCACGGGCTCCGTAAACAGCGGCGGAAGCGGCATCCTTCAGCACATCAATACGCTCGATATCGTTCGGATTGATGTAGTCGATGCTGCCGGCCGGCATACCATCTACAATATAGAGCGGGCTGGCGTGATTGATGGAGCTGATACCGCGGACCACCACGGTGGAGCTGGCACCGGGAGCACCAGAGTTCTGGGTTACCTGGACGCCCGAGGTCATGCCCTGGAGCATATTGTCCACACGGGTCTGGGACTGCACCTTCAAGTCGTCCTCCGTGACGGAAGAAATGGCCGCGGTAACCACGGACTTCTTCTGTACACCGTAGCCGATCACCACGGTCTCTTCGAGCATCTCGGCATCGTCCTCCAGGACAATCACCAAGTTCTGTGCTCCTTCGTTGACGATTACCTGTGACACGTAGCCGATGCAGGAGATTTCCACATTGGCGCCACGGCGGGTGGTGAGGGCGAAGTCGCCGTCCACTCCGGTCATGGTACCGTTGGTGGTACCCTGCTCAACTACGAACGCTCCGATAACCGGCTGGTTGGCGCCGTCCAGCACCACACCCTTGAGGGTGACGTTCTGGGCCATTGCAACCAGGCTCAATCCCAATGCAAGGATCAGGGAAGCAATTCTTTTCATACGCGTTGTTTTTAGTTGGCGTGTTTAGTTATTGGTTAAAATGTGTTTTGGCCTTTTGGTCTGGTTGCAAAATTAGGTGAGAAAACAATGGCTCGCGCGTTCGGGAAGAAAAAAGTAGTGACCATCAAAAGTCAATGATTTGACTTTCAGGTAAATAAAATTTGTTAAAAAGCTAAAATAGTAGTGAAATTAGAAGACGGAAATCACTACTTTCCTATGTTTTTCACCTGTTCCTCGAAGCTGTCGCGGTCTCCCAGGGCGGCATTTTTCACCGAAACCTTGTAATTGTAGATGGTGCTCACGGAGTAGTCCAGCATGGTGGCTATCACCTTGGAATCGTCTACTCCCAGGCGGATGAGCGCAAAAATCCGCAGCTCTGTGTTCAGCTTTTCGTCCTTGCCAAGATGGAAGCGGGCTTCTTCCTTCAGCAGGGCGTTGAACTGCTCCACAAAATTGGGATACAGGGCCAGGAAGGTGCTGTCGAAGGTCTGATAGAATTCTTCCCGGGCCTTCTCGGAGCGCCCGGAGATGGACAGTTCCTTCAGCAGCTGATCGGCCTTTCCCTGCTTCAGGAGGTTCCGGAAACGGTTATCCTCGGCCCGGACCAGGGATACCTGAGCCGACAATCCCTCCAGGAAATCGATGATGTACTTCTCCTTTACTTTATCGGCCTTGGAAATCTGGCGGTTGAGTTCACTGAGTTCCTGATTGGCGACGGCCAGGCGGGCATTGCTTTCCTCCAGCTCTTTCCGGACCCGGGAAAGCTTTCGCGAACGGTTCACCAGCACCCAGGTACCCGTGGACAGGAGCACCACCAGGATGGCCAGCAGGATGGCCGATATCATGGACACCTTGTTGGTCCGCGACTGCCGGACGGCATAGGCATCCTCCACCTCCATCAGGAAGCGGGAAATCTGCCAGGGGCGGAGTTTGGCATTATACTGCAGGGCGTCTTCCTGGGCAATCCGCAAATAGCGGAAAGAACGGTCCACATCCAGGGGAAGGATATTCTGGGCCACCATGGTAAGGGAGGCATAGTCCCGTACGGCATTGATCAGGTCGCATTCGGCCGATTGGATGAGCCAGGACATCCGGGCCGCCTGATTCCCCCTGTGTTCCTCGATTTCCGACTGGAAAAACGCGTAAATGGCAAAATTCCGGTCTTCCGGGCGGACGGTGGCGAGCAGCAGGCGGTTTACGCTGTCGGCCGATGCCAGGCGGCCCTGGTCGATGAATTCGTCCCGGAGAACGGCCCTGCAACGGTCGCTGTCCTTAGGCAGCAGGCGGTAAATGCCGGCACGGAAAGAAGATTCCGGCGGAATGGACAGGCGCTCCGCCACGCCGGAATTGCCGGCCAGGTCCTTGCTGAAATCGTACAGCACCCAAAGGTATTCCGACTGGAGCGCCGGAGAAAGCGTGCTTGTGTCTATTTGCCCGTAGAGCAGTTGGGAGGCCTCCAGATAATTTCCCGCCTTGGCATACAAGTGTCCCAACTCTATGGAAGCGCGGTTGTAGAGCTCCTGGTCCCGGAGTGTTCCCCGGGCCAATTCCTGGCAATGCTTGAGATAGACCTGGGTGGAGTCGAAACTGAAAGCGAAATACTCCTGAGCTATGTTCATCTCCAGTTCGTAGCGGCGAAGCGGGTCCTGGGTGGAACGGGCCAACTTACACAGAGCCTCCATCTGGTCCTGTTTCCGGGCCATATAAACTTCCCGCGCACCCAAGTATCCGTCCAACCCGTTCAACTGCCGGAGAAGGTCCCTGTCGGAGCGGGACATCCTACCACAGGCCGCCGCCAGGAGGGCGGCTGCCAACAGGATTCCTATGCGATGCATGGCCCGCATGGCGTAAAGATACAAACAATATTTGGAATGTTACAAACCCCGGATGGCCTTTTCCATCTCCTCTTCCCGCCCCTGAGGGATTACGGGAGACAGGAAAGAAATCATCTGCAAGGTTTTAGCCTCCCGTTCCGGAATACCGCGGGAACGCATGTAAAAGATCTCGTCCCGGTTCAACTGGCCCACCGTAGCTCCGTGCGAGCATTTCACGTCGTCCGCATAAATCTCAAGTTGCGGCTTCGTGACCACCTTGGCCGATTCCGTGAGCACAATGTTGTGGTTTTCCTGATAAGCCTCCGTCTGCTGGGCGTCCGGGGCTACCACTATAGTTCCGTCAAAGCGCACATCGGCCTCGCCACCGGCTATGCCGTTGAACAGCTGGGTGCTTTTGCAGTCCGGCGCACGGTGGTGCATCACCACTTTGAAACGGACCTTTTCATCGGCCCCGCAAAGATAAAGGCCCTTCAGATGCGCCTCTGCCCCGGGACCGCAGAGGTCCACGCTCACCTCTATGTCTTTTGACTCTCCCGGCAGCACCACGAACTGCAGGTTCAGCACTTCTCCGGCCTGGACCTGATACTGCCCCCCGGGGGGTGCAATGTACTTTCCGTGTCCCATCGGCCTAAAACTGGTCAAATCCCTTGGTTTCAATGGCTTCTATGAGCTCCCGGCCGCCGGTGGCAACTATCCTGCCGGCCTTCAGCACATGCACCACATCCGGCTGCACGTATTCCAGAAGCTTCTGGTAGTGCGTTACGATGATGGCGCTCTTTTCCGGGCTTCTCAACGCATTTACCCCGTCGGCCACTATCTTAAGGGCATCCACGTCCAGGCCGCTGTCGGTCTCGTCCAGGATGGACAGGTCCGGGTCCAGCATAGCCATCTGGAAGATTTCGTTGCGCTTCTTTTCGCCGCCGCTGAAGCCCACGTTCACTTCCCGCTTGGCGAAATCCGGCTTCATCTGCACAAAGGCCATCTTTTCCTTCATCAGTTTCAGAAAATCCCCGGCCTTCATCTCAGGAAGCCCCTGCGCCTTGCGTTTGGCATTCATCGCCGCCTTCATGAAGGCCGTGATGGTAACGCCCGGTATCTCGATGGGGTACTGGAAACTCAGGAACAGCCCGGCCCAGGCCCGCTCCTCCGGTGCCATCGCCAGCAGGTCCTGCCCCTTGTAGAGCACGGTTCCTTCCGTCACTTCATAGTCCGGCCGGCCCGTAAGCACCGCCCCCAGCGTGCTTTTTCCCGCCCCGTTCGGCCCCATGACGGCGTGTATCTCTCCCGGGCCGATAGTCAGGTCAATGCCTTTCAGGATTTCCTTGCCACCGATGCCGGCATGCAAGTTGTGTATTTCTAGTAAATTGCTCATAATCAACATTTTAAGCAAATACCCTGCTGTTAAAGTACAGCAGGCTTTTTAAGTAAATTCTTACAAATCAACACATTACGCTTTCCTGCGATACAGCTTCATCCAAGTGGCCAGTGACCAGAGGCCGTTCACCAGGTACAGGGCACACACGATGGGCATGAAAACGTTGCCCACACTCACGTGGAGGATAATCTGAGTCACGTTCACCACCAGCCAGGCAATCCAGCAGTCCCATTTCTTGAGGGCCGATAACAACTGGGCCAGGAGGATGAGCACGGTTACGCAGGAATCCAGGTAGGGGTGCGGATCGGCCGGGAAAAGCTGATCCAGCGTCCAGCCCCACACAAAGGCAACCACCAGCACGGCAGCGATGGCCATTATGCGCTCCGGCCAGCTTAGCATGCTCACCTTCAAGGACTTACTGTCCTCCGAGCTCTGCTCCGAAGGCTTGGGATGCGTCCAGCGGTAGTGCCCCATGATGTTGATGGCCAGGGAGATGGGCTGGAGCAGCAAGCTGGCGTAGAGGTTCTTGTTCCAGAATAAGAAGAACAGGGCGGCCGTGTAAAGGTAACCCACCCAGAAATTATACTTGGAGTTGCGCCCGGCCAGGAAAACGCAGGTGAGGCCCAACAGGCTTGAAATCAAGTCTATCAGCAGCACCGGCCGGCCGGCTATGGTGAATATGATGGTGTCTAACATATTATCCTACAGAACCTTCCAGGGAAACTTGCAATAACTTTTGAGCCTCTACGGCAAACTCCATGGGGAGGCGGCTCAGAACCTCCCGGGCATAGCCGTTAACTATCAGTCCCACAGCTTCTTCCGAGCCGATTCCCCGCTGGTTGCAGTAGAAGAGCTGGTCTTCCGAAATCTTGGAAGTAGTGGCTTCGTGCTCCACGGTAGCCGTAGGATTCTGGCTTTGGATATCCGGGAAAGTATGGGCCCCGCAACGGGAGCCAATCAAAAGGCTGTCGCACTGGGAGTAATTTCTGGCTCCTTCAGCCCCGTGCGCCATCCTTACCAGCCCACGGTAGCTGTTCTGGCTCACCCCGGCCGATATGCCCTTGGACACGATCCGGCTCTTGGTGCCTCGGCCCAGATGGATCATCTTGGTGCCCGTATCGGCTTGCTGATGGTTGTTGGTAACGGCCACGGAGTAGAACTCGGAGGACGAAAAATCGCCTTTCAGGATGGTAGAGGGGTATTTCCAGGTTATAGCCGACCCTGTTTCCACCTGCGTCCAGCTAAGGTGCGAACCGCTGCCCTTGCAGATACCGCGCTTGGTCACCAGATTCAAGATGCCGCCTTTGCCTTCGGCATCGCCGGGGTACCAGTTCTGGACGGTGGAGTACTTAACATCGGCATCCTTCTCCACGATAATCTCCACCACGGCGGCGTGCAGCTGCTGCTCGTCGCGCATGGGGGCGGTACAGCCTTCCATATACGAAACATAGGAACCTTCATCGGCCACAATCAATGTCCTTTCGAACTGGCCGGTGCCGCGGGCGTTGATGCGGAAATAGCTGGACAGTTCCATAGGACATTTCACGCCCTTGGGGATGTAGCAGAAAGATCCGTCGGAGAACACGGCCGAATTGAGGGCGGCAAAGTAGTTGTCGCTGGCAGGAACCACCGTGGCCAGATACTTCCTCACCAAGTCCGGATGCTCCTTCACCGCTTCCGAGAAACTGCAGAAGATAATGCCTTTTTCGGCGAGGGTTTTCCGGAAGGTGGTAGTTACTGACACAGAGTCGAATACGGCATCCACAGCCACCACCCCGGCCAGAACCTCCCGCTCCTGCAGGGGAATGCCCAGTTTGTCAAACGTTTCGGCCAGCTTGGGGTCTATCTCCTTGGGCCGATCCTTGTCTTTCTTAGGCGCCGCGAAGTAGATAATGTCCTGAAAATCAATTTCCGGCATATCCAGGTGCGCCCAGGAAGGCATCGGCATCCTCTGCCATTTCCGGAAGGCGTCCAAGCGGAACTCCAGCAGCCACTCGGGTTCCTCCTTCCGGGCCGATATCAGCCGCACAATCTCCTCGTTCAATCCCTTGGGGATGAACTCCTGCTCTACATCCGTCACAAAGCCTTCCTTGTATTCGCCGGAAGTGAATTCCTGTATGATTTTATTACTGTCCTGCATCCTCGTCAAATTCGGGGTCATAAGGCCCATAATAGTAATCCATCCGCTGCGGCGGAAGCTGCAGGGAGGCCGCCTCCGTACGGTTGCGCACGGTAAAAAAGCCCAGTCCGCCATTCACATTGGTGGGCAGCGTGGTAGGTTCCACTATCACCTGCGAGGTATAGCCGAAATTTTCCAGGTTGTTGAGCGCATTCAGGTAATCGTATTCCTCCCGGGAAATGGACTCCAGCCAGGGCGTGAGGCTGGTGGCAATGAGGGCGTAAACGGGTGTATAATCCTCGTCCCAGCTATAGTAATAAGGATAGAGCTGCTCCACGTTAAGGGTGAGCCGGAGCGTATATTCCTGATCCCGGAACATCTCGTCGCTGAAAACCAGATAGGTCTTCTCCAGGTCGAAGATGGACATGCCCGCCGTGGCGCCACCCAGGACCGGATCTTTGCTGCCACTCATGGGAAGTTCGAAAGTGGTTGGAATCTCGTTGGTTTTTCCGTCAGCATCCACCTGTGTAATAAGGTGATCGGCCCGGACGCCCACCCGGTAATAGTTGTCGCCCGGAAGGTCCTTGAAGCTGATCTTCACCTGAAACAACTCATAGGAATAATCTATTTCCCTCTCCAGGGAACGGAGCGTATCTACGGCCGATATCACCGGCCGGGGAGTCACCTCCGATACAGCCCAGGCATCCCAGGAGCCCTTCTTAGCCATAATCTTTACCTCGCTGCCCACGGGAAAACCGCCCCGGAAACTATATTTGGCCGCCATTTCTCCATCCTCGGGAGCGTCCGCTTCCACGGCTGTTGCAAAGGGTTTCCCGTCCACCAGTATGGTGACATCGGCCCCATGCAGAGGTTTGAGGGTAGTAAGCGTGCTCTCATTCAGGTAAACGGCCTGTTCGTCCTCCTGTGCCATCAGCTGGGCGTTCAGCACCAGTTGCGGCGTAACCTCGCCGAAATCCACAGCCACCTTGTTGATACAGGCTTCCGCCGCCAGCGAAAGAGCCAGGATATATAACAGCTTTTTCATAACGCGTCAGAATTTATAGGTAATACTCACGGAAGGCATGATGGGAAGGATGGTCACCTTTTGCATCACGGGCTGCGTATAATAGGTCCCGTCCGCCGCCTGGACCGATTCATAATCTACATACACCAGGTTGGGATTCATGTTGTTGTAGAGGTTGTACACGCTCACATTGAATACCCAGTGCGTACCGGCCAGGAAATTCACGCCCACATTGAGCCGGTGGCTGGGCGGCAGGCGGTAGTTGTTCCTGTCTTCCACGAAATCGGCCGCCCGGAGAATGCCATACCTGATTCCGTTACGTCCGGAATCATAAATGAAGTCCGGAGCCAGCACCACGGTGCGCCGGAGCGGGATGGTGGTGGTGTTTCCGCTGGCGAAAATCCAGGCGGCATTCAGCTCCACATGCTTTCCCAACTGGTAGCTGACATTGATGTTGAAGTTGTGCCTGCGGTCGTATTTGTAAGGGAAAGGCCTTCCCAGGTTGATGGAACCGTCGGGGAAAACACGGTCGCTCTTGGCCAGCGTATAAGCCACCCAGCCGGTGAGCTTTCCGGTGGTTTTCTGGACCAGCAGTTCCAGGCCCATGGCCCTGCCCTGCCCCATTTCCACCTTGCTTTCCCAGCCCATGCTGTTGCCCAGCACTATGGTGCCGTCCTTGTACTCCAGCAGGTTGTCAATGTGCTTCCAGTACCCCTCCAGCGAGAATTCCCAGCCCGGCAGGCCGTCGAAATAAACACCGGCCGATACTTGATCCGAGGTCACCGGCTTGATGTCCTTGGTGATAGGCACCCACAGGTCCAGCGGCAGGGAAACAGAGAAGGAACTGAGCAGGTGCACGTACTGCGCCATCCGTGCATAACCGGCTTTGAAGGACAGTCCGTTATCCAGCGAGTACTTGGTTGAAAGACGCGGCTGCAGGTTGAAATACGGCTTTCCGTCGGTAAAGAACAGCGAAGCGTACAGACCCGGATTCACCGTAAAATGACTGCCCAGGGAGAAATCGTCCTCAGCATAAAGGGCCATGTCGTGTCCCTCGTAAGACTCGTACGGGCTCCGGTAATTCAGGCCTTCCCCGTCGGTGGCATTGTTGATGCTTTCGCTCATCACGGCGGTGAGCGTTTCCGGCACAAAGGTGTGGTAGGTGTATTCCGCGCCGAACTTGATCAGATGGGCCGGCATGGGGACATAGTCGAAGTCTATCTTGCCGCTCCAGTCCCGGATGCCGGAGTTGTAATCCACGTCGAACTGCACGCTCTCGTTCCGCTGTTCCTGCCTCAGGCCCATGTGCATGAGCATTTTGTACTGGTTGAAGGCCACCGTGGTATTGGAGAAAAGTTTGTTGGAGAAAATGTGGTTCCAGCGCAGGGAGGCCACGTTGTTGCCCCAGCCGATACTCATGTCGGTGCGGAAGAAGAAGTTTTCCGGAATCTCCACGTCTTCTATATCGGCAAAGATGGGGTCGGAGCCGTCTTCCTCGAAGTTGATGCCCATGTGGTCCTTGCCGCTGTAGGCACCCAGGAAGAAACGGTCTTTGTCGGAAAGGCGCCAGGTGAGCTTGCCGGAAAGGTCGTAGAAGAAGTAATTACCATAGCGCCCTTTTCCCATGGCCATGCGGATGATGGGGTCGTAAAGCAGGGTGTGCAGGCCGCGGGCGCTGATGGAATAGCTCAGGCGGTCTTTCAGGATGGGACCCTCCAGATGCAGTTTTTCCGTCAGGGCTCCTACGCCGATGCTGCCGTGGGTTTCCTTCATGTTGCCGTCGTTGGTGCGGATGTCCACGATGGACGACACCCTGCCGCCGTACCGGGCCGGGAAGGAACCCTTGTACAGAGTGACTTTTTTCACCGCCTCCGTCTGGAAAACGGACAGGATGCCCAGCATGTGGTCCACGTTGTAGATGGGTACGCCGTCCAGCAGGATCAAGTTTTCGTCGGCCCCGCCTCCACGCACGTAAAGTCCTGTGAATCCTTCGTTTCCACCCTGTACGCCCGGCATCAGCTGGATGGCTTTGAGGACATCGGCCTCACCGAAGATCACCGGTGTGTTCTTGATTTGGTTCAGCGGGATGTCGATGGCGCCCAGATAGGTGGACTGGATGCCGGCGTCCTTCTGGGCCACCACCACCGCCTCTTCCAGGGAGGCCGATGGCGACAGGATGATGTTGATGGTGGTATCCCGCTGCAGGTTCAACTGCACCGTCTCGCTGGAGTAGCCCACATAGCTATACTGCAGGGTGGTGGCTCCGCGGGGGAGGGTGAGCGTATAGTAACCGTAAACATTGGTTACCGCTCCGGTGGGCGTTTTTGCGCCGTCAGCCACCAGTACGCCCGCACCCAGGAGGGTTTCCCCGCTCTCCGCATCGGTGATGTAGCCGCTTACGGTGGCGGTATTGCGCTGGGCCCGGACCGGGAGGACAGCCGGGGCAAGTAAGGTGAATAATACTACTAACTTCTTCAATTTCATATCTTTAATAATCGGCCAATACAATGGCGGCCATGGCTTCAACTATTACCGGGGTGCGCAGGGCGAAGCATACGTCGTGCCGGCCGGGAATGCCGGCTTTGGCAATGCTGGCGGTGGGTTTGAAGGCCACGCGGAACACCAGCGGATTGCCGTTGGTGATGCCGCCGTTCACCCCGCCGGCGTGATTGGTGACAGGCAAGCCGTCCGCTCCGAAGGCGTCGTTATGCTCCGAACCCTTTTTCCGGGCCGATGCAAAACCGTCCCCGAATTCAATTCCCCGTACGCCCGGAATGGCAAAGATGGCATGGGCGATGCGAGATTCTATGCTGTCCCAGAAGGGTTCGCCCAGCCCGGCAGGGATGCCGTTCACCCGGCATTCCACCACGGCGCCCAGAGAGTCTCCTTCGGCCCGGGCCCGGTCGATGGCGTCGGCCCATGCGGCTTTATTGGACAGTCCGCCCAGTTCTATAATCCGGGCCTGGTAGTCGTAGGAGGCCATTTTCCTGGCCACAACGCCGGCAGCTACTATGCCCAGGGTCAGGCGACCGGAGAAATGTCCGCCGCCCCGCGGGTCGTTGAAACCCTGGAATTTGATGGCGGCCGTTTTATCGGCATGGCCGGGACGGGGGTTCTCTTTGAAGGCTGCGTAGTCCTGGCTGCGGGTATTCTCGTTTTTGAACAGAATCGTGAGGGGGGCGCCGGTGGTACGGCCTTCGAATACGCCGGAAACGATTTCCGGTTCATCGGCCTCTATGCGGGGCGTGGTGCCGGGAGCACCGGCCTTGCGGCGGGCCAGATCTTCGCGGAAATCTTCCACGGCAAGCGGCAGGCCGGGCTTCACGCCGTCCAGCACTACGCCGATACGCTCTCCGTGCGACTCGCCGAAGATGCTCACCCTGAATTTGTTGCCAAAAGTATTCATAGCTGGTCAAACAGTTCGTTAAACGTAGGGAAGGACTTTGACACGCAACTGGTGTCGTCTATCAGTACCGGGCTGTCGGCACCCAGGGAGGCCACCTTCAGGGCCATCACCATGCGGTGATCGCCATAAGAGGGGAAGTTTCCGCCTTTCAAGAGATTTCCGCTGAGGATGCGCTGGGTTAGCCCCATGCCGATGATGGTCATTTCATCCTCGTTGATTTGAACCGGAACGTCCATCTGTTTTAGCATCTTTTCGATGGCCGCGGCCCGGTCGGTTTCCTTGTGCCGGAGCCGTTCCACGCCCCGGATACGGCTTTCGCCGGGACAGAAGGCCGCCAGCACGGCTACCATGGGGAAGAGGTCCGGGCAATTGTTCAGGTCCGTGGAGAAGGCATTCAGAGGTGCCCGCCGCACACGGATGGGGCCGTTGGCGGGGGTACTGCCCTCCCCTTGTGACATACTGGCGCCGGCATCCATCAGGATGTCCATCATGGAGATATCGGCCTGAAGGCTTTGGGTATCAAGCCCTTCTACCTCCACCTGACCGAAGAGAGCGCCGGCGGTGAGGAGGGGCGCGGCGCCGGACCAGTCGGCTTCGATGGCGAAATCGGCCGCCCGATAGCGCTGGTCACCCTTGATTCTGAAATTGAGGCCGGTGCAAAGGCTCCAGTCCTGGGTTTCCAGGAAAGCGTCTCCGCCTTCCATCTCCGAAGCTATCTTTATACCGAACTTTTTGAGTACATCCACCGTGATAAAAAGGTAGGGGATACTTTTGGGCTCGTGTACATAGAGGATGGATTTGCCGCCGGCCAGGGGCAGGGCAGCCAGGAGGCCGGAGAGGAGCTGGGAACCGCCTTTGCCGGAGACATCGGCCCGGCCGGGAATCAGGGGACCGGAAACGGTTAAGGGAAGGTAACAGTCTGATTTTCTGGTATCTTTGTCGTTGTTACTTTCCGGGTGCAGACGGACGCCGAAAGCGGCCATGATGTCGTGGGCATCGGCCAGCGGGCGCTTTAACAGGGTCTTTTCTCCGGTAACGCGTACCGGACCGTCCGGCAGCACGGCCAGCAGAGGTACCATCAGACGGGTAAGGAAACCGGACTCGCCAGTATGGAGTTCCTTCAAGTTTCGGCAGCCGGCCTTCGTGGCAGCTATTCCACTGATTGTGAGCAGGTTACCGTCTTTTGAAACTTCCGCCCCCAAGGCTTTTGCCACGGCGATGGCGCTCTCGTTATCACCACAAGGGGTGTAACCACTCAGATGGGAGACGCCATCGGAGAGGGCAGCGGCCACAATGGCTCGCTGGGCAAAACTTTTTGAGGAAGGCATCGGCAGGCTGTCGGCTTGTATAAAACGGAAGGAGCCATACACGGCTTTACGCATTTCGGCCGTTGTCCACTGTCCGGGGGCCGTTGCATCCGCTTCCGTTAGACAGGCATAGGTGAAAGGCGCCCCTCGCCGGAGAGCCTCCAGACGGCTTTCCCGGCCGGCTTCGCCCATGCAGAAGGCTACCAGCGTGCCGGGTGCTGCATCTTTGTAAAGTTCCATTACCGGGCCGATATCGGCCTTGGACGTGGCCGTGGTAACGATTTTCACCACTTCGCCGCCAAACTGGCGGGCCCGCTCCAATATACTCTGCAGCACGGCCAGCGGCGGTGTCTCCGTGAAATTATGGTAGGAGCGGATGAGCACGGTACCATACTCCCGGCAAGACTCGCGGATGCGTCTTCCCACCGCGGCGGGGGCTTCCATCTCCAGGTCCACGTACTTGGCGCCGGCTTTTATCGCCCTTTCCAGCAGTTCCGGCGCCTGAGGCTCTTCCTCCAGGCGGCAAGTGGCAATGAGCGGCACGTCCGAATCGGCAAACAGCACGTCTATCTCCTCCTCTTCAGCGCACAGCGGTCC